>JADMIO011297988.1_pt1 | contig 79759 bp, 81 predicted proteins | sample 8958161 | NCBI WGS metagenome assembly JADMIO01 (sample SAMN16585339, study PRJNA669376) | soil metagenome | isolation source: Crop rotation soil | place: USA: Cullars Rotation, Alabama | collected 2011 | reverse complement strand
CCGCGACTTCAAGTCACGTGAATTCCAAGCTTCGGATCCCACTGTGCTGGAAAGCAGCCGTGGCTGCAGAACAGACTACTCCGGACCCCAAACGCCGACGCAACAAAGGTTCAGCGACAAAGGAGAACAAGCGGCCACGAGGACATTGACATCTGAACCCTCATGTAAGGATGAAGCCCGTGTCGGCCAACAGGGCACGCTGACCTACGTCTGGGGTGAACGGGGCAGCCGCCCGCCTGCGCCCCGCGATTGCCGCTACGATTGGGCCTACATCTTTGGTGCGGTCTGCCCAGCCCGCGGCACCGGCGCCGCCTTGGTGCTGCCGTATGCCGACAAGCAGGCGATGACGCTGCACCTGGCCGAGATCGGCCGGGCTGTCGCACCGGGCGCGCATGCCGTCGTCATCATGGACGGCGCCGGATGGCACAAGCCAGGTGGCCGTTTGGTCGTGCCCAAGAACGTCCGGTGCGTGTCAACGTAGTTGCCGCCGGCCTTTCGTAACGATCTGTCCTATCCTCCGACTGGTGACGAGTGTGCCACGGTGCTCACTGCGGAGAAGGTCCGGTGCTCACCATCCTCGCCATGCTCGCGCGCGACAGGGCGCGCTGTGCGTGGCTGCGGGTGGCTCTGGTTGGTCTGCTCTTGCAGCCCAACCCCATCTCCTTCGTTGCGCTCCGTGACCGGGGCGCTGTCAGGCCGGGACGGGAAAGCAGGCGCGCCGATCGAACCGGAAAGCTGGCTTTGTAAGGTTGCCGCCCGGACGATGCTGTCGCGCTCGGGATTGAGGGTGACGACGCCCACCGGTGCCCAATTCCGTGTCAGCCCACTCCAGCGCCGTGGATTGCTGGCCCGCGCAGCCTGGTAAAGCGCGTGGCGGGCCCTCAGGAGACCGCGGTCCTGGCCGCAGTGGCGCTGCACCGGCGTAACGTAGCGGATGCCGCTATGGCGGTGCTCGTGATTGTACCAGTCCACGAAGCGCGCCGCCCATCGCCGGGCGGTATCCAGATCGAGCAGCCGCTTGAGCGGGAATTCCGGCCGATACTTCGCGGTGCGGAACAGTGCCTCGGCAAAGGCGTTGTCATCGCTGACCCGCGGGCGTGAGTAGGATGGCTCGATGCCGAGCCTCTGGCCATGCCGTGGGGTGTCGGCCCCATTCGGCTATCTCCGGACGGCCTACTGCGGCTTAGCGATTTGACCTTGAGTGCCTTGCAAAACTGGCGGCGGCCTTCATGGCTGTCACGGTTGCGCCGATACCGATGCCCAGACCGCTAAGGAACGCCGCAAGTTGCCCTAGGCCACAAGTCATTTTATTTCTCCCAACTCATCCGGTCCGAAAGCAGCTTAGCGGATTACGCACGAGCCGTCGCAGTCTATCGCGAAGCCGGCGTGAGCGACTGGTCCTACGCGGACAATTTCATCAGCCGGAGGAGGCGTGCCGCGACCTCAAACGCTGCTTTTGGCTTTCAAGCGCCACCGCGGCGTTCCGCCGGTCGCCTAATGTCCTGACGGCCGCCACTAGTTGTGATCCCACAGGCGGCTGCTAAGGGGAGCCAGCTTTGCCTGCACAACCCCGACACTACGGTTCATCGTGTACCTGCAGTTTATAACTTCTATCAGAGATAGAAACAGCTTCGGAGAGAGTCCGGTATCATCAAAGTTCATTCTCGATGAGCCGGGATCGACCAACGATGGATAGTGTAGCATTGGGCTACGCGGGCATTTATCGGTCCACTGTAGCTGTACGTCGGGAACCGGAAGGAGTGCGGACCAGTGCAGAGCGTCATATGATGTTGACGTAGCCAGCCCTACGGCACGCGTTGTTGGATCGGTAGTAGTTAGGAGGGCGACCAAAAGCCCTGTGTCTCGCATAGTAAGAACGCTCCACACTAAACCATTCAATCGCGGTATCTGTGCGCAGGCAGGATGGTCGCCTGCATTGTCCACGTACGGATCAAAGGACGACGGTACAAAGCTATGGCCGTCAAAAATAGTCCACGAACTCGGATCAAGAGGAGCGCGCGCCCTCATCAGGCAAGTCCCAGCCGGCTGATTGCCGCCTCCATTGCTCAGCACGAAGACATACTTCCAGCCGTCGTGTTCAAAGATATTGGATGGTTGCGAATAGCCGATTATATGTCGTTGATCAGATGGCTGCCTCACTGACGCTACAGCCAGAGGTTTTGCGGCGGCCTTCTGGAAGGTAACGCCGCTGTCGTTAGATACAAGCTGAATCAACGACCCGTAGCGGCACTGCGTGCTGGACTGCACAGCGCAGCGGCCAACCTTTTCACCATGGTACTCCTGATGCCCAATTGCCATCACGTGAATACCATCATCAGTCCACGTGGCCGCAATCCATATTTGGTCGTCGAATGCCGACGGATCGGTGTTATGTCTGCTTGTATATGCGGACGAGCAGTCTTTACTCATACCAAGGAGGTTTCTGCCGACTAGTGGAAAATTGTCGGCTTGATTGTTAACGAACGCCACTATCTGTCCGTTCGGGCGCTTAAACGCGCGCAGAGCCACGTCAGAGACATCATCATTATTACACTTTATCCAGTCAAGGGCAGGCTCTGCTTTTCCTTCAAGCGTCAGTAGCACCGACGGGGGGGGCACTTCCTGCGCTCCCGCCTGCTTTCCTATTCCAAGACAAAGTAGCGCTATTGGGCATAGCAGCTTGGCAAATCTTCCCGTGGCTGCCATGAAGCCGCGACCGTTCTGCATGTCCCTTTCCTTCTGGGCCTTTATTCTGCCCATCCTGAGTTTGTTCGAGGGAAGTCACACGACGGGTGTCGATCTGGTGGGGTTATGGAATGTGCTGGATACGGCCGGTCGATGATTGGTCTAGTCGGTTCGACAAGGATTGCTTTAGGTCGCCCATCGGCGCAGCGAGGGTCAAGTTATTTTACTGTCTTGGCGTGAAATCAGAAAGCTTTGTCTCCAAAGTTCCTGCAGTGGGAGCAGTGCTCCGCTTCGACACCGACTGCGGTTCCGCGTGCTGGGGCCAGGCTTTGTCGCCTGCATTGGGAGGTTCCTTGAGATCGTGGGCACGAGAGGCGTTGACCTTGTCCTTGAGGCGGCTCGATCTATGCTCAATCAATGTACGGAAACATACACCAGCTAGGTGTGAGAATCGAATGGCAATGTCGAGCCAACTCCATAGAGCGCCAGATCAATAGCGCTGTCCCCTGAAATTCCGACAGCAACCATTGGCGCGAACGTAGGCCACATCCGGATAGGCACTTTCGTAACTTGTAGTCGTCGCCTTTCCGCCGCGCAAAAGGAGGCGGTTGTGAGCCAGAATGCAACGTGCAAGGATATCATGTCAATCGCGTGCAAAGGTGACAAGGTCCTTCTCGAGGCTGTTCCACGATAGGTTAGATCTAACGCCAGCAGGGCGCAATTTGCTAAGCGGCTGGCTCTGCAAGCCATTGGCGTGCTCCGGAGCGGCGATTCTGAACATCGGCGATGTTCGGGTGTTGTGGGATATGGTGTCGTCACGCACGTCCTTGTCCACCATAACGATAACACGCGAGAAGGGCTGTTATCGCGTGTTAGCCTGTGCTATGCACGCGCATGACCGACTCGTTCGTAGATGGCCGTCAGCTGGCCCGTCTGGATGGCGTCAGACCGCTAACACCGCGCGCAGCAATGGCACTCGCGAAGGCGCAGGCTTATCAGGACGCGGCGGACGCGCCAGCGACCCTGCGCGCCTATACAGCCGATCTCGCCAACTACAAGGCCTGGTGTGCCAGGCACGGGTTCCAGCCGATGCCAGCGACACCGGAGGTGGTTGGGGCCTATCTGGCCGCCGCAGGCGAGGGCTACGCGTTGCCGACGCTGCGTCGACGCGTCGCTGCCATCGCGCGAGCCTGTGGCGTGGCGGGACATCCGCTGGACACCAAGCACCCTGCGATCAGGGAGACGCTCCGCGGCATTGGCCGAAAGCATGGGACTCCAGCCCGTCGATCGGCTGCGCTGACGACGGCGGAGGTGAAAAGGCTGATCCGGGCCTGCGGCACGGACCTTGCCGGGGTACGTGACCGCGCCTTGTTCTTGGTGGGCTTTGCCGGAGCGCTGCGGCGCTCTGAGCTGGTGGCCCTGGACGTGGACCATATCACCTGGACCGATGCCGGTATGACGTTGCTCATCATGAGGTCCAAAACCGATGCCGAAGGAGAAGGCGCCGAACTCGCTATCCCGCGCGGACAATCGCCTGAGACCTGCCCGGTGGCAGCGTTGCAACAGTGGCTGACTGCAGGTGAGATCTCGACTGGGCCGCTGTTCCGCAAGGTCAACCGAGGTGGTGCCGTCGAGGCGGCTCGTCTTGTGCCCGACGCAGTCCGCCAGATCTTGCTCAAGCGGGCCGCCAAGGCTGAACTAAGAGGCAAACTGGGAGAGCCTGTTAGCCCCCATGGCCTGCGCGCCGGCTTCGTGACAACCGCCTACCGAAACGGTGTGCCGGATGAAGAGATCATGGAGCACACCCGCCATCGCAGCCTGACCACAATGCGCAGCTATGTCCGCCGGGCAAAGCTGAGCCAAGGTAGCCCAGCGGGGAAGTTGGGTCTGTGACTGACGCATTCCCTGAAACTTGCCATTCCGACGAAGCTAACCATTAATTCCGGGAATCACCGACTGCTTTGCGTCGGAGCGCGTGCATGGTGGGCCTTGGCGTGATCTGCCGCCGTCGTGAGTGACTGAACCCGGTGTTGAAGCGCTTCCGCAACTGGGTGAAGGCAGGCGTCGTCAAGAAAATGTTCGGTCTCATCATAGCATGCTGTGCGCAGCGCGCCATAACGAGCGCGGTACTACTCAAGTATGAGCCGCACTCCGTTCACCATGGTCTTCGGCACAGCCGCCTGCGAGGGCTTGAGCAGCAAGCCGTGCGTTGTCACTTCAACCTTGGCGTGAGGATATGCTGTTAATACGTCCGGCATAACCTCGCGAATGCGCTGCGCCAGCGTATTTGTCGTTTTTTCGGCAGCGCCAATCTGCTCCAGCAACGCTGACCAGCGCAGATGAATTTCATTTTTCAGCTTGGGCAAGCGATATGCGAACAGGGCGTAGAGGTCGAGACCGAGGCTGTTTCCGGACAGGTGGGCAATGCCCCGCCGATCCAGTGGTACGGCATGCTCTCGCAGATGCGCATGAAACTGCTCGGATAGCTGGACCGTTTCGCTCCATCCATCACGCTCCGCACTCCACAGCTCGAGTCGGTCCACGATCTGTGTATTGGCGACCACCTGCTGGGGACCAGCGCCCGGCTGCCCGGTCCATTGCATTGTGAAGCGGCACTGGGCGATCCGGAGCGACTGTTCACGCACGGCCCCAATCGTACCACGTTTGCCGCCAGTGACTGCCAAGCCTAGGCTTCGCAAAAACGCGCTGAAGGATGCACCAAGGTTGACCGTCCTGGACCTTATGCCTTCGGTCTGTAGGTGGATTAGGATCAGCCGCGCCTTCGGCCCATACGGCACGCCGACGTAGGTGGAGCCCTTGCCGAAGTCGAACGTGCCTGGCTGCACTGTTAGGGAGAACCGACCGGATCGGCGCTGCCACACTGCATGGTTCTCGGCAGGCCGACTATGAGGTAGACAGGTCTGGCACAGCCCAGAGTGCAGGAAAGATAGATCATCGCTGGCCGGCAGTTCAAACATCAGTTCGTGAGCGACATCGATCCGGCGCAGCATGCGGAACTTTTCCCGCTGAGAGGTGCCGGAGGCTTCTGCAAGCTGCCGAGCGCCATCTAGGCCGAATATTTCAAGCTGCGTAGCAATACTCTGCATGCGGTTTATCCTTGCCACAGTGTCTAACCTGGACGTCTCCTCCTGCGCACGCCGAATCGCCTACATGCCGAGGCAGATTCTCCACGCAGAATCGGCTACATCTCCCGAAAGCATTCACGCTGCGGAAAAGCTCCAACACGCAGAATCTGCTACCTCGGAAGTGGCGGCTTGCGCCGAATTGGCTACCGGAGAGGGCGTTATCCACGCAGAATCTACAACGCACTCCTATAAGGACTGATAAATCATACCTATAGGGCTCGGATGTAGCCGATTCTGCGTGACGTCTCTGGATGGCATAACAGAGAAGCGACGAACTTTATCGACAGGTCTCTCGATTCGGTGAACGCTAAACGGGCGCCCCACACGCCTTCTGCTGCGGATGCGGATACCGCACCCAATGAACTCACTCTTGCGCTGGCACGCCACCTGGCGGCCGCACAGGAGGAGTTGGGTATGTCTGCACGTGGTTTGGCCGCACAATCCGGCCTTTCACGCGCATATCTAGCCCGCGTGCTAAAGGGCGAAGCGAATGTTGGCCTTGGCATTCTCATGATTTTGTCTCGCGCCGTTGGCAAGGAACCGTGGGATATGATCAAGCCACCGTCCGGACCCCCTCGGCAGAAAAGTTAGCATCCAAAGGGTGGCTGCTATTGTAGTCCGGCTCATGGACTGCTATAACAGGCCAGGTGCGAAAGACGCAAGACCCTGTCTCGTGGCACTCACAACGCATCTCCGACTGTTTGAACACGGCGGAGGCCAGACATCATTGCTGTCCACGTTCTATACACCAGCAGAAGCAAGACGATCCGGTCAGGCCGCTGGCGCTGTGGCGATAGCTGGCTCCGATACCATCGCGCAACCTACTTGGCTCGGCCGAAACTACATCAAACGGCTGCCGACATGTAGAGCCATGACCATATCGGATTTGGAAAGGATAATCAGGCGGACCTTACTGCAACACATGCCATCCGGGACCATTGCTGACGCCTTGAACCTCTCAGTCGCCGGTTCGGAAGAAGCGCGCGAGGCAGGCGCCGGCCGATCATAGCGCTACGCAGAAATGGCTACGTCATCACCACGCGATCCGCGCCGACCGGCCTGTCGGCAACTTGGCCGGCAGGGCGGGTCAAGCGCCCTGCACGGCCAGCTTCAGCAACGGAGGAATGGTCCGTGCCTCAGCAACGTCATCATACCGGGAACACCAGCCTGTTCGCCATGAACGGGATTTTTGGTCAAATTCAATTTGTTTCGAGCGATCGACGCGTACTAATTGACCTCTCTACGGACCTATACGATGTGGACGGCTACCCTCAGCGCGAGCACGCCGTCGCCTCGCTCAGCGTTTCTGATGCTCGCCGCTGCCGCGCGTTGCTCGATCAGGCTATCGCGGCCGCTGAAAGCGCTGACGGGCGCCAGCCTGGTCTCCGGTCGGACACGACGTATACGTTGCCGCTCCGGCCGCGCATCCACAGCAACGTCCACACGCTGTTCAAGGTGGCCGAAGTTGACGCTGATCCGTTGACGATCCCGCCACATCCCTCGATGATGCGCTGAACACTGAACATGGCAGCGACGTCGGCCACGGCTGCGCTAGCGATACAGTACGTGCCGCCTCGCTCGCGCCTGTCATATTCGGCATCGCACAGCATGAGAGCGGGCTCAGTCGGGCCCATTCGCTGCAATAGAAACGAACTGGCGATCAACGTACCGTGGGGGTATCGATGGGCGGAGCGGCTGGCCGCCTGCATTCCGTAGTCCTGCGTCGCCTTGCCGGGTTCCGTCAGCATTCGTGCCATTAAGCATCAGTGACGGGCGTTGAGGCGTGGGACTACGCTGCCTTGAGAATGCTGATCGCCGCGATAGCGGCGCAGAGGACGTTGAGGCGACGGTGCTGGGCTGAGACAGGCTGGTGATGGGATGGACGGGGACGGAGGAAGTTGCGGAGCTCATCATAGCCTCGACAGAACCGTGCCGCTGATCGGACGCACTTGAACCCGCGCATGGGTCGGTGCCGGCCTTTGATGCCGCGGCGGTCCTGTTATTCAGGTAGCAGCTGGTCCGGCGTCGCACATGTTTGCCCAGCTCACCGCGGATCGCCCGCGGGTAGCCGTCGTGTCCGTCAGGGTGACCCGTGCCGGCGTGATGGCGGAGATAGCCCTGGCCGAGGGTGCCAGCCGCCGGCGCGGTGACGTGGTCACCACCAGGCGGGACAAGGAGGCACGACCTGCCCCGGATCTGGTCGACCGCGACTTCACGGCGACGAAGCCCAACCAGCTTTGGGTGGCCGACATCACCTTTGTGCCGACGGCGGCTGGGTTCCTGTATCTGGCTGTGGTGCTCGACGCCTGGAGCCGCAAGATTGTCGGCTGGGCAATGGCCAGCCATCTGCGCACGGAGCTGGTGCTGGATGCCTTGGGGATGGCAATCGGTCAGCGCCGGCCACGCAGCGTGATCCACCATAGCGACCAGGGCAGCCAGTACACCTCGCTCGCGTTCGGCCAGCGATGCAAGGAGGCTGGTGTCAGGCCGTCGATGGGTTCCGTCGGCGATGCCTACGACAACGCCATGTGCGAGAGCTTCTTCGCCACACTGGAATGCGAACTGCTCGACCGGCGCCGCTTCGCCTCCCAGGCCGAGGCACGAATGGCGTGCTTGAGCTTCATCGAGGGCTGGTACAACCCCGTCCGACTGCATTCCGCGCTGGGCTACCGATCGCCAATAACCTATGAAGCGCAGATGCAAAACACTGACCCGATAGCGTAATCAACACAAGCCTCCCAGGCTCCACCAAACCGGGTCAACTCCACATGGCTGAACACGATGCCGCGGAGCAGGAAGATCTCACTCAGGTCGCGCAGACTAAGTTTGTAGCGCAGGCGCCAGAGCACACGAGCGCGATGACGTCGGAGGGGAACTGGGTGCGGTTCAGCAAGCCGGCGCTGCGCTCGTTGAATTGTTTGGCGCAGGTGCGGCAGCGGAACCGGCGGTAGATACGGGCCGTCCGCTCTGGCCGCTCCGAAACAGCAGCCAAGCCGCAGCCAGCGCACCGCATCCCCCACTCCACCATTTCCGCGCATGCCAAGCCAGTTTGGCCCGATCAGCGCCGTGGCGCGAGCGCTGACGGAACCGCTTCAGCCACCAGGCAGTCCATCCAATCCGGTGCACCAGCGCACATCGATTGAGTTTCAACTCTGGCCGGCCCAGCACGAACCCGCACGCACAACCTTGGATTGTCCTTCAAGAGGGAGGCCGTCGCGCAAACCCCCTGCCAATCCATTTAGACGTACACTTCAAACATGCCCCTGAACGAATCCGTTTGTTACGCCCGTGCCGGTATGGTAGGCGATAAGCGGCGACATTTTTTGGACGGCCGCGGTGAACGCAAAACGGGTGCCTGCTACGCCTTCAGCGGCAGCGGATGCGGATGCCCTTCTGCGCGAACTGTGTATGGCGCTGGCGCAGAACCTGATAGCCGCCCGCACCGAGATCGGCATGTCGCAAAGGGCCCTGGCTTCCCAGACCGGCCTAGCCCGTAACTACCTGATCCGAATCGAGCGTGGGGAAGCGAATCCCTCGCTTAGCGTTCTCACGACGCTGGGCCTTGTCGTCGGTAAACGTCCTTGTGAACTGATTAGGCCGCTATCAGGCCCTGTGCTGAAGACAACCTAGACGTTTGCAAGCCGGTTACCTATTGTACGCCGGGCGGCGGTTATATATAGTGTGCCGCATGTCCCGCACCCAGCCCCGTTCTCAGATCCGGCCAAAGGGTTTCAACGCCAGGTTCAATCGCTGGAAATCAATCGGCTTAAGCGCTCGAGCGGCTAGTATACTCGCCCTATGCGGCTGTGACACCGTTGCCGATGTGCGCCGGATCGGCCGGGAACATTTCGAGTTACGAAGTAACGTCGGCGCCAAAACTCTTGCCGAGCTGAGCCGCCTTGCCGCATGGTCGCCTGTTTACCGGACGCCGGCTGACGCGATTGCAGCCAGCCTGGCACTTTCGATTCCCGATCCGAATGAATGTATGGAAGTCGCAACGGATGCCTTGGTTGGGGCCCGTCGGGCTGGCTTCGCCATCACCGTATCCCCGTCGACGGGCCGTCGGCCATCGGCCGAACGAAGCGGGTGAAGGCTCTCCGCCCGGCCCGCCCCAGCAGCGGAGTGCCATCCGATGCCTCAGCCACCTTGGTTTACCAGAAATTGCGGATCGTTCGCTATGGGCGAGATTTTTGGCAGGCTACAATTCGTGGCCAGCGATCGGCGCGTCTTTATCGACCTGTGCGCTGACCTCTGCGACGTCGATGGCTTCCCGCGCGCCGTGACGTCCCCTTGCGTTTCAGATTCGAAGCGACCCTATTGGCTTCTGGAGCGTGCGATCGAGGTCGCCGAAACGACCGATGAACGCCAACCCGCGCTATTGGGGGGACGCGACGCATGCCGTGTCGGTCCGCCCCACTCGCAGAGCGAACGCACGGCCGAAGCTTCAGCTGGCGCGAGCGGGCCGCGACCCGCGAACTCTTTCTGTGTATCCTTCGGCAGTGGACTGACATGACGGCGATGTCGATCGCAGCCGTATTGGCGCTGATCGCAACGCGAAACTGCGTGCCGTCATCGCTCGCACAGGTCATGACCGGCATCGCGCTGCACGAGTCCAGGCTCGATCCGACACTTATTCATTATAACCACAACGGAACGTTCGACGTCGGCCTGGCGCAGGTGAATAGCGCGAATTTTCGCTGGCTCGGACTGACGCTGCAGGACGCTCTGGACCCTTGCAAGAACCTGGCCGCTGGCGCGAAAGTGCTCCTTTCTCGGTACAACGGCAGCACAGGCGCGCTCGGCGCCGCTTACGCGGCCGGCGCCGAAGCCGCGATCCGGCAGATTGGTGCTCTGTCACCCCTAGCAGCGCAGGCGCCCGCGGAGCGCACGCCCACACGTCCGCTCGCCGGCCCGTCGCGGACTGGCCGCGACCTGTCCTTCTCGGTCCACATGGAGAAATAGGAAATGTCTGCAACCCAGATCGTGGGGCAGTTCTTCACCTTTATGTCTGGCCCCTTTGGGGTCGCGATCATCGGCATCTGCCTGATCTACGCTTTCCTTCGCCTCGCGGCAGAGCACCGGCTGCACTATTTCGTCTTCGCGGCCTTGGGCGGTGTCGGCTTCTTCAGCGTCGCTTGGTTCATGTCGACCTACTACGGGGCGGCGCCCGGGTAGGTCATGGACAACCTGCGGGAATCCCTGCTGCTCGCCTTGACGCGCCCTGCCCTCTTTATGGGCGTGCCGGCCGAGGCTGCGGCGCTGAACTTCTTCGTCACGTTCTTCAGCGGCGCGCTGCTGAGCGGCCATACGATCTGGCGCTCGCCCTTTGTGTTCTGGCTGGCTGGGATTCCCGTCCACCTCACCATGCGGCGTATGGTGTCGTGCGACTTCTACGCATTCCGCACCGCCTGGCTGTGGCTGATCACGTTCGGCGCCGGCGTCACCACGCTCGACTGCCTGCCGACGCGCCGCCCGACCTCCGGCAAGGGGTGGGCCAGCAGTGTTTAGCCTTCCTGAAACCCTGCTCGGTGACCGCGTGCCACTGGTCGACCACCTCGCCGATGACGTCGTGCTGACCAAGGACAACAGCGTGCTGGCGATGTTTGCCGTCGACGGCGTCTATCCCGGCACCGCGGACGAGCGTGACATCGAGCGTTGGTTCGAGCGCGTCCACAACACCTGGCGGAACATCGCCGCCGAGGACATCGAGCTCAATTTCTACCAGTGCCGTGGCGAGATGAACCGGTCGCTCTACGAGGACGGCCTGCACACGTCCGACTTCGCTCGCGATCTGGATGATGCCTACCGGGAAAACCTGTTCCAGGGCACGCTCTGGCACAACGCGCTCTATTTCACGATCCAGATCCACGGACAGGCGTTGGCCGCCAGGACGGCATCGAAATTCATCGCTGACGCCGGGACCGATCCCCGTACTGAGATCAACGAGCGCAAGGACCGGCTGAACGACCTGTGCATGCTGCTCGAAGTCCAGCTCAAGGAATTCGGCCTGCGCAGACTTGGCTACATCACGCGCGGGCGCGGCCTGTTCGATGAGATTGCCGAGGCCATCGTGTTCGCCATGACCGGCGTCTATCGCCAGATTGGCGCAACGACCGGCCGCATGGGCCACGCGATGTTCAGCGAGACCATCCGGTTCCGCCGTAAGCGGGTCGAGTTCCACGGGCCCGCCGAGACGACCTACGCGCAGATGTACGGCTTCAAGGAATACCCGCTGCAGACCTGGCCGGGGATGTTCCACAGCCTTGCGATGGCGCCCTACCGGAACACGCTGCACCAGTCGTTCCGCTTCCTGTCGAATGCCGATGCCATGTCGAAGGTGACGCGCAAGCAGAACACTATGCTCATGGCGAACGACAAGGCGGCCTCGCAGATCGAGGAGCTGAGCCATGCTGCCGACGATCTGCTTGGCCGGAAATATGTGCTGGGCCAGCACAGCCTGGTCCTGATCGCCTTCGGTGACGACGCCAAGGCCATGAACGAGGTTGGCAACGCCGCCTGGCGCGATCTCGCCGCCTGTGGGCTTGTGGCGACGCGCATGAGCAAGGCGCTGCAAGCCGCCTTCCTGTCCATGCTGCCGGGTGCAGAGAGTTGGCGCCCGCGCCCCGGCTTCGTGAAGTCGCGAAACCTCGTGGCGTTCTTTCCCTTCTACAACTGGCCGACTGGTCGCGCCCGCGCGCACTGGCCCGGGCCGCCCATCGCACACTTCCGCACCATGGCCGGGACACTGTTCCGCTTCCATTGGCACGTCGAAGACCTGGGAAACACGCTGATGACCGGCCTGCCAGGTGGCGGCAAGACGCTTGCGACTGGCTTCTTGCTGGCCAATACGGCCGGCCGCGCCCGCATCGTGGCATTGGACCACAAGCGCGGGTGGCAGTTCCTGATCCAGCGTCTGGGCGGCACATACGCTGTCCTGGGTGCCGGCCGGGCCAGCCTCGCGCCGCTGAAGGCGCTTGATGCTCAGCCGCACAACATCGACTTCCTCACTACCCTGATCCGCGGCTGCATTGGCGGCGAGATGACGGAGGAGGAAGGCCGGCGGCTGTCGACGGCGCTGCAGACCGTCATGCGGCTCAAGCCAGAGCTGCGGAACATGGGCGAGGTCCGCGCCTTCTTCGACGGCAATCCGGAAGGCGCCGGTGCCCGGTTGGAAAAGTGGTGCTGGGGCAACGAGCTCGGCTGGGTCGTCGATGCGCCGGTCAACACCGTTGCGATGACTGACTTGATGGGTCTGGACACGACGCAATTGCTGGCGAACCGGCGCGCCCGAGGTCCGGCGATGTCGGTGCTGTTCCACTACCTCGACCTGATGCTGGACGGCACGCCGATCCTGATCCCCATCGATGAGGGTTGGCGCGCGCTTGAGGATGACGTGTTCCGGCCTGCCATCGCGGCAAAGATCAGGACCATCCGCAGCAAGGGCGGCGTCATCGTCTTCATCACGCAGTCGCCGGGCGACATCCGCAACGCCGGCATTGCCGACGTGCTGATCGACATGTGCCCGACGCAGATGCACTTCGCCAATCCGCGCGCCTCCAAGGCCGATTTCATAGAGGGCCTGAAGCTGACCGAGGGCCAGTGGGAGGCCTTCCGCCCGATCCAGCCAGGCGAAGGTCTGTTCCTGCTGGTGCAGGGCACCCAAGGCGTCGTCCTGCAACTCCCGCTTCATTACGGCATGGACAACTACATCGGCGTGCTGTCGGCCCGCGAGGCTGATCTGAAGCGCGCGGACCGGGCCGCGGCAATCAAGCATCTGGAAAGGGAGGCAGCATGATGAGGCTAACGCGGCGGAACGTCCTGATCGCGACGTGCGCGGCTGGGGTGCTGGTGGGCCTGTGTAGCCGGGCAAATGCGGATGTGCCGGTCGTTGATGTGTCTGCCTTGGCGCGATGGGCAGAGTCGATCAAGAACCAGGTCGAGCAATACACCTTGCAGGTAAAGCAGTATGTCGGCGAGGAACTGTCATGGGCTAAACAGATTCAGCAATACGCACTGCAGTTGCAGCAGTATGAGAACCAACTTCAACTATACCTCAACTTCTTCCACTACCCGTCGCTGGGTGCCGCGATGGGGATGCTGGGGACTGTGGGGCTGGGCAGCTCCCTGCCGGTCAACCCGTCAGCCGTGCTCGGGCTGGTCAATGGCTTCAACTTCGGCGGCGGCGGTCTCGCGCGCATCAACGGGCTGACAAGCCAGCTCAGCGGCTTGGTCAGCGGTTCCTGGGTAACGTCGCACGTCTACACGCCGACGGATGCGAGCTGGACGTCTGAGCAGTTGGTGGCGCGGGCGAATGGCATTGCCGGCGCGCAAGGCGCGGCGCAGTCTGCCTATGGCGATCTGGCTAGCCACAGCGACACGCTGCCGGCGCTGCGGGACACGCTGCTGCGTTCAGAGGACTCCAAGAGCGTCGCTGATGCGTCGGCCCAGGTGCAGACGGAGATTGCCTACAACGTCAACGAGTCTGCCAAGCTGCAAGCGCTTCAAGCCGCCTATGAGGCGCAGCGCGACAGCATCGTCCAGCGCGACAACGAGAAGCTTGATCAGGACATCGAGGGCTTCGTCGCGAGTTCACCGGTCAAGCCGTGAGGGGAACAATTATGTTGCTTAGCAAGCCCATTTACGTCGGCCTGTTTGGTCTCGCCATTGGCTGTGCGGCCGGCATCGGCGCTGACCGTCTTTATCTGGGGGTGCCAGTTACCGTCACGACGACGGCCGCTATGCCGGCGCTGCCCAGCCCGGCGGCCCCAGCAGCGCGGACTGTGGACTGGTTCATCGCGCATCCGGCCGATGCGGACGCCAAAGTCCGTGCCTGCAACAACGACCCAGGCAACGCAGGCAGCAATCCGGAATGCCTCAATGCCTTCACCGCGACCGAGAAGATCGGCTTCGACATGATAACCGGCAAGGTAAAGCCTTAATGGGCACGCCGCTCATCCTGTTCATGATGGCAATCTACGCGGTGCAGCACAGGGCATACCTGTTCGCGGCCATCGTCCTCGCCTCGATCATCCCAAGCCTCTTCTGGAAGGCGCGCCGCTGATCATGGGGCAATGGACGTTCTTCGCCGGGCTCTACGGCACGCTCATCACGCCCAATATCACCGCGCTGCTGGCGATGGTCGGTCGTGTCTGCGCGACAGCTCAGCCGATCGCGCTTGCCCTGATCGCCATCTGGTTCGTGCTGGCGATGTTTGAGCTGTCCGCTGGTACGAAGACCCTGCCAACCATCTTCAAGGAGGGCTTCGTCACCGGGCTGGTGTTCGGCTTCCTGCAGGAAGCGGAGTTCACCCAGTACATCGTGAACCTCGTCACCCAAGGCGTCCCGAACACCATCGGGACGGCCATGGGCGGGCAAGGCTCGCCGGTCTCGGCTTTGGATAATCTGTTGGCTGCTGCAATCACCGAAGTCAGCAAGGTCTATGAAGCGCTGCCGGCCTATTCGCTGAAGACGATCCCGCTGGGCTGCGCAGCCATCGTCGCCATGGGGGTGAGTGCCATCGCGATCGCCTTCTGCTTTGGCATCTACGTGGTCGCGGCGCTGATCAATATTGGCGCCCTGGTCGTCGGGCCAATCTTCCTCGCGCTCGCCGCGTCACCGCACACCCGGCGTTACGCGATGGGCTGGGTCGCCGTTCTGGTCGGCGGCTGCACGACGGAGCTGATGGCGCTGGCTATCCTGCAACTGCTGAGCGCCGGGGAGATGAACCTGATCCGTCAGGCCGCGGCGAATGCGGCAGCAAGCAATTCCAATGCGATCGCCATGCTGTGGTCGCTCTGTCAGATCGGCCTGCTGCTCTACCTCAGCAAAAAGATCATTGAAGAAATCCCCGTCGTCGCCCGCACAATTGGTGGCGGCGTCTATGCCGCGGCGTCGAATGCCGCCGCACACGGACTGACCTTCGGCTTGGCGGGTGCGGCGGTTGGCGCTGCAGCGGGTGCGGCCCGCGGTGCGGCCATCGCCACAGCAACCAGAGGCGCCAGCGCCGGCATGAGCGCGATCCGGGCCGCCGCGCCAGTCGGCCGGTCCCTTTCATCCGGAGCATGACATGCAGAAGTTCATCCTGCTCGCACTCACCCTGTGTGCCCTGGCTGGCTGCGGCAACATCAGCGGCAAGCATCTGCCCATGGTCAGCCTTAACGATCCGACCTGGCCACTGACGCCCGATCATCTTCAGTTCGGAGAGCTGCCGAAGTGAACGCCATCAGCAAGCTGAGCCCGTGGAAAGCCAAGCCGCTCTCTGAGGCTGCCAGGAACGCCAAGTTCCGCGCGACGATGGATCTGGCAGCCGAACGCGTGATCCTGGGCCGCTCGGCAATTATCGCCGGCTGGACGGTTGGCGGCCTGGGCGCGTTGATGTTCGGAGCCTCGATCTACGGCTGGGTGACGATCCTGCCGCTGAAGACGGTCGTTAATGACATGTGGGTCGCCGACAAGACCACCGGCATTATCAATCACCCACTCACGCTGGAGGACGCCGCCAGGACATTCGGCGCTGCGACAGAGCGCTACTACCTGCGGCAGTACATCGAGGCCCGCATCGGCTTCCTGAGCGAGATGGATCAGGAAAACGACCACCTCGTGAAGGTCATGTCGTCATCTGAAGAACAGGCGCGATACGCTGATGAGCGGGCGGCCGACACCGGCCCGATCAAGCGCCTGGGCAAGGATGACTACGCCAAGGTCGTCAACCTTCGCTACCACCCACAGGCGCTCGGCAAGGACGGGGTGACGCGCCAGTACATCGTCCAGTTCACGCGCCAAGTATGGCACGGCGGCAGCAAGATCGCGGACGAGCCATGGACCGCGACCGTCACATTCCAATTCCACCCTGAACTGCCAATGCTACCAGATGACCGCGACAAGAATCCCGGCGGATTCCAAGCCATCAGCTTCAGCGCGAATTCCGATATTCCTGATCAGCGGAGACAGTAATGCGCGTCTCCACCGCAGCCCTGCTTGCCTCAGTGTGCGGCTCGTCTCTCGGCTTTGCTGACGAGCCGACGCACATCACGATTGTTCCGGCAACGCCGCTCGTCCGCCGAGACGTCGTCGGCGTGGTCGGGCATCCGATCATCTTCACGTTCCCCGACAACGAGCAGATCTACCGCACGCCCCAGACCGCCAAGCCGGACAAGGATGGCGAGCCGAAGGACGCCAAGTGGGAAGGCCCCGACCCGAAGGACACGGACAAGACGCCGCTCGGCAACAACCTGCCGCTTTGGCCGGTCGAGGCTGGCGTGTCGACGATGACCATCATCACCATGACGAGTGACGGCAAGCAGAAGGTTTACCCCCTGCACCTCACCGCCCTCCCCAACAGTCCGGATGCGCTGCAGCGGTCTGATGTTACGCTAAACATGGTCTACCAGGGTGCGTCGACGCCCGCGGCCCATGCCGCCCAGGATGCAACAGGCACGCCCATTAGCACGACAGCGCAGCAAGCCCGCGTCTGGCACATTCGACAGCAACGTGCGGAGGCGGAAGAGCGCATCCGCACCGACGCCTTCAACGGTACGGACGGTGCCTGCCACTTCCACGCGCAAGGCAAGCGCCCGAACGACATCACGCCGCTTTGCCCGATGGACAACGGCATGTGGACGCTGATGCGCTTCCCCGGCCTGTCCGAAAAGCCGGCGGCGTATGTGGTCACCGGTGACGACCTGAAAGACGAACGCCTTGCCCGGCAGCACGCGACCGGCGACTTCGTGGTGATCGAGGAGATCGCCAAGCGGTTCCGGCTGCGGCTTGGCGACGACGTGCTGGACATCGTCAACGATGCCTACGATCCGACCGGCAAGCCGACAGATACCAATACGATTTCGCCGACGGTTGCGCGTGTGGTCCGGGGTCAGGCGACTACCCAGTGAGCGATCCGCCTGACGACGAGGAGTTGGACGACGAGGTTACGCCGAAGCCGTTTTGGCGTCGTCGCAAGGTGCAGTTGCTCGCCGTCTCATCAGTGCTGGCTATCGTTTGGGTCTGGCAGCACAACAGCCAACAGCCGCCAAAGCCCGAGCAGCAAAAGCTGAACGAGTCGTTCATCGGTGCTGTGGTGCCGTACCAACCGACGGAAGCTGCCACGCCCTTGCACAAGGCCGAGGCTCCCGTGGCCCCTCCGGCCCCTCCGCAAGCGCCTGCGGCTGCCCCTGCACCTGCCGCACCCGTGGCTCCAGCCCAGCGCCCGGCGGCAGATCCCCTGGCAAGGGTCGCCTCGTCCGGCGTCACGGCGCACTTCCCAGCACTCCCCGGACCGCCGCCGGTCGAGCGTCGTCGCGCGATGTCGTCGTACGCCGTGCATGTCGATGCGCCGAAACCGGTCGCTGCTGCGCCTGCCACACCATCGGAAACTGGCCTCGCGTTCAAGGCCGCGCAAATCCCTGGCGCGAAGGCCAGCCCCGCGATCGACGAAACCTTCATGCTGACCCCGGGGCTGCTGCCGCTGGTTCTGGACACGGCCATAGACTCCAACAATCCCGGCCCGCTTCTGGCCCATCTGCCAGCTCCCGTTTACTCCCGTAAGGGCGTGCTTCTGATGGAAGCCGGTACGCAGGTCATCGGCAAATACGAGACAATGACCAGCAGCGGATCGCGGCGGCTGAAAGCCGTCTCCCTGTATGCCCTCACGCCGAACGGCATCTGGGTGCCGCTGTCCGGTGAACCGTTCGCCGATGAGCTGGGACGCTCTGGGCTGCCGGGTGCAGTCGATCAGCACATCCCCGAGCGCTTCGGCGGCGCGGTGCTGCTCAACCTGACCGACGCCGCGCTAGGCATCGTCCAGGCCGAGGTAAGCAAAGGTGGCAACACTTACCTGTCGTTGAACGGCGGCGGCGTCGGCTCGCTTGCCCAGTCGGTGCTGCAATCAACCATCAACATGCCGCCCACCTTCTCGAAGAACCAAGGCGAGACAATCGCCCTCTTCATCGATCAGCCAATCGACTTCAGCGGCAGCTACAGCATCAGGAGAGTTCGAGAGTGAGATACGGCGAGACGACGCTGCGCGCGCTGCTGGAGCCGATCCAGCACCTGCTGGACGATCCCGAGATTACCGAGATCGCGATCAACCGGCCTCATGAGGTTGCCACCGAGAAGAATGGCGAATGGTCATGGCATGAGGTTGGCGCGTTCGATTTCCGGACGCTGGATGCGATTGGCATCCTCGCTGGCCGCATGAACGGTCGCGAGTGCGACTCTGAGCATCCCTACTGCCGAGGCACGCTGCCGGACGGTCAGCGCATCATGACCTGCCGGCCGCCGGTCACCATCTCATCCGAGATCATCGCCATGTGCATCCGCAAGCCGCCGCAGAGGGCGCGGCGCATGAGCGATCTGGATTTCGCCGGGATCTTCACCAACACCAACACGCAGACGGCCGCGGAAGCAGCCCGCAACGACCATCTGGTCCACCTCTTTCACCGAAAGGACTGGGTGAATTTCTGGCCGGCTGCCGTCAAGGCCAGGAAGACGATTGGCATGACCGGCAGCACCGGCAGCGGCAAGACGGACATCCTACGTCGGTTCATGGGCGGCATTCCCGATGACCGCCGCATAGTCACCATCGAAAGCGATCCTGAGTACGGAGAGATCGGTCCGCGCAATCGGGTGGCGCTGCTCTACAACGAGGATCATCCGCGGATGACCGCGGTCGCTGCCGTCAAGGCGGCGAAGCGCCTCTATCCCAAAAGCATCTGGTTCCAGGAGGTCACCGGCGACGAGGCGTTTGCACTGACGCAGGCGCTGTTGTCCGGGCACTCGGGTGGTGGAACGTCCTGGCACGCTGAACGCGGCGAGGAGATCGAATCCCTGGCGACCATGATCCGCCAGTCTCCTGAGGGGCAGTCGATCCCGGACAGTCGCATGCATGCCTACGTCAAAAGCTGCTTCGACATCATTGCGTGGTGCGCCAAGGGCGAGAGCGGCTACGAGGCACCGAGCGTCTGGTTCAAGGCAGCGGAGGAGGCCGGAATCCAATGAAAGCTACTCTGCTCTTGGCATCCGGTCTGATTGTGCTGGCAACTGCGGCGAAGGCGCAGACCATTGCACCGGGCAGTGGCACGCTGACCGACGCGGCTGGACATAAGTGGACGGTCACCGAGTCCGGCTCGATCATGAATGGCGATCAATATACACCGGGCGGTGGTGGCACATCTGCGCTGACGATTATCGATGGCACGGTCTATGGCGAGGACAGCAGCGGTCGAGGGTGGTTTGCTCTGTCCAGTGACGGCCGGTACTGGACCTCTTCGGCCACTCCTGCGTCAGTTGCCACCGCACGGCCGGCTGCTATGCCTCTGTCGGTCACCCAACCAGCGGCATCCCCCACACCGACGAGCACTCTGTCGCCAGTCGGCTGCGGTAGCACCGCGGATAAGAATTTCGGTGTCCTGCCGCTGCAGGATGGCGGCGCCGGTCAGATCATCGGTTCCGACGGCAAGGTCTTCGTGCCGCGTGGCATCGGGATCATGGAGGCCCAAGAGCCTTCATTGCAGACGCTGCGGGCGAACTTCCCTGGAATCAACTTCGTCAGATACGCGATCTATCAATATCCGGACGCAGCAAAGATCGCGCCCTGGGTGAACTCACTGACGGCTGCCGGCATCGTCGTCGAGATCGAGAACCACAGCAACGGCGCTGGCAACTCCGGCGGCGCACAAGGCGCAGTCTTTAGCGGCCAGCAGCTTCAGAATGAATCAAGTTGGTATACCGCGACAGCCAGCTACTTCAAAGGGAATGCCCGTGTTTGGTTCGGCACGAACAATGAACCCCCTGGCCCCGGCGGGGCGCTGTCGCAGTGGCATCTGGCGACCTACAACGCGATCCGCGCCACCGGGAACAACTCGATCATTCTGATCGGCCCGGTCGGCGCCTACCTGACCGATGGCCTCGACCCGTCCGTCTACGCTCAGATGACAAACGTCGCCTGGGACGTCCACTTCTACGGGTGGGGCGCGAACTATTCGACCGACGCCGGCACTGTGAAGTCGACACTCGCTGGCTTTATCAAAAACGTGCAGGCGCTCAAGAGCGCCGGCGGCGTCACCATGCCGGTAATCATCGGCGAGTATGGTGACAGCACCGACGGCTACAAGATCGATCCGAACGGTATGATCGTTGTCCAGGTCGTGCACGATGCTGTCACAAGCGGCATAGCGGCCGGATCAGCGGCCTGGGTCTGGGCACCGCCCATGCCCGGCGATGGCTTGGTGCAAGGCATGGGTGGTGGGGTGACTTCGCCCTACGGAACAACCGTGGCCGCTTACGTCCAGAAGGCGATGCAGGTCGTCGACGTCTGCAAGCCGACCTCAGGTCAGGCGGACGCACCGAATGCGACAAAGATCGCCGCCGCTCTGATTGGCTCTGATTCCGCTGACAGCAGCCAGGATAGTGCGACGACACCGGTTCAGCCTGTTGCCCCGGCCGCGGCCAGCGCAGGCATCACTGAGCAGGCGCCGATGGTTCAGGCGACTGAGGGCGCAGTGCAGCAGGCGCTTACGGGCGCCCAGGCGCAGGAGCAACAGTTACAGGCGCAGATTCAGTATCTGCAATCGCTGGCAGCGACAGGGCAGGCGATGCCACCGGCAGCCGGGCCGAAAGGCCAATGAGGCCTGTTGCCCTCTTCGTCGCTGCGGCCGTTGTGTGGACTCTGCTGGCGTCCACCCTCTACGCCTGGCTCGGCATCGTGCCATTTCACTGCTGGTTCTACTACGCGGTGCCGTGGCCGGCCGACTTCCTGTGGTCGGGGCTGTTCCTGATCGTCAGCGGCGCACTGGCAGCACTGCCGTTTTTCCTGGCCAGATGGATGTATCGACAGCTGTACGAACGTGCGCCCCGCGTCTACGGCGAAACCAGGTGGGCTGACCGCGCCGACATGACTGGCGGCGGCATCTCCTCAACCAAGAGCCCCTGATGCAGCAGCACAGCATCCTTATTGGGCGACAGGGCTCGGAATACCTGCAGCTTCCCGGCTCGGAGCATGTCGCACTCTATGCCAAGACGGGCGCCGGCAAGACGTCGGGCTGCGTCATTCCCAACTGCCTGAGCTGGCCGGGTTCGCTGATCGTGCTGGACGTGAAGGGCGAGGTGTTTCGTCACACAGCCGGCTACCGCGCTGATGTGCTCAACCAGCAAGTTTACGTTTTCGATCCGGCTGCACTCGACGGGGGGTCGCACCGGTGGAACCCGCTGCAGGCGGTTGACCGCATGTCGATTGACCGGTTCGACCAAGTCAGTCGTGCTGCGCACATGCTGTTCCCGGAGTCGACAAACGGCAGCACATCCAACGCCGATGCCTTCTGGACGCCGTCGGCGCGCGGGGCCTTTACCGCGGTCGCAAGCCTGCTCGCCGAAACGCCGGAGCGACCATTCACAATGGGCGAGGTCCTGCGCCACTTCGCGCGTGGTGACTGCCTGGAACGGCTCAACCGCATGATCGAGACGCGGCGCACGTCCGGTCGGTCGAACTACTCGCGCACTGTCGTTGACGGCATCAGCGACTACGTGCGCGGTAGCCCCGAGCAGGTCGATGGCATCCGCAAGATGACCAGCACGAGGCTCGCCGGCTGGTTTAACCCGCGCGTCGCCGCGGCCACGGAAGTCAGTGACTTCGACCTGCGTGATCTGCGGCGCAAGCCGATGACCATCTATGTGCGGGTGCAGCCGGGCAACATCCCGCGCATGCGGCCGATCCTGTCGCTGCTGTTCGACGCCGTGTTGAACCTGAACACCGACGTCACGCCGGAGGAAGACCCCACCATCCGCCATCCCGTGCTGGTGCTGCTCGATGAGTTCGCGCGGCTGGGCCGGATGGAGACGCTGGCCGAGGCCGCGCAGTACGCACGCGGCTACGGGCTACGGTTCTTGTACGTCATCCAGAACATCGCCCAACTGCGCACCCGCTACGGCGTCGATGGTGCCCAAGACATCCTGGACAACGTGGGCGCTGAGATCGTGTTTGGCACCAACGACCTGCAGCTCACCAAGGAACTGTCCGAACGTCTGGGCGACGACACCATTGACGTGGTGACGAAGAACCGCCCGCGCTTCTGGGCATGGGCCAAGTGGGACAGGCAGTCGGAGGCAGAGCATCCGCACCGACGACCGCTGATGCTGCCGCAGGAAATCGCCCGTCTCAGCCCTTCAGAGCAGATCATTCTTCGCGCCGGCATGCCGCCGATGAAGACGCAGCGCGTAGCGTGGTTTAGCGACTTCACCTTAACAAGCCGCGTTCGGCCGGCGCCAGAGATCCCGCGCTTGCATGTCTTGGTCGAACTGGATGATGGATCAACGAAGATTGGCCAACCACATCAGCGACTGAAGACATTCACTGCTGCGGACGTCGAGGAACCAGCGGAAGAGGATATGTGAGTACGCCAGTACAGCTCGACTAAAGGGCAAAATTATTACAATCGGAGCGACGGTCCGCCTCGGACTACATGTTGGATGCGCGGCGCAATCTCCCGGATATGTTGCTGTAGCCGGCGCGCGTGTTGCACCACCTGGTGGAGCGTCGATGAGCGCTCAACTGCCATCCGCTCTAGACGGTGCCGGATGGTCACCGGCTCCACTCCAGCTCGTTCTCGCCGTTCGGCTGACTCTAACGCTGCCGCCACTGCCATGGTGGTGCCGCGTTGAATGGATGAGCCGACGCGCAGGAAGTCCAAGGCATTGTCCCGCACGTTCTGCCGGCCCAGGTTACTGGCGACGTTCGCCCAGATCGCGTCCTGGCTGATCGGCCGGAACTCGCCGATGGGGATTCTCGACGCGATCTGCCGGCGCTCGGTAGCCTCGTTGATCACCATCCAGGTTGTGTCGCGGTTCCGGCTTTCTGCTGGATAGGCTTTCCGTGCGTCCACGCCGCGCGTGCCATCCACCATAGCGTTGATGTGCTCATCTGACGTAATTCCCTGCGCGGTATCGATCGTCACGGCGTAACCGTATGCTAGCATCACCGGCGCGTGCCGGCGTTCCCTGAGCTGATCCCAGCAGATGAAAGCTTCGCGGCCGTCGTCGTTGCGCGCCTTCAACCCGTTGACGTTCGCGTGCAGCACGCTGATCGTGTCGCCGTTGGATGCGAAGTGCTGGCGCTCGACAATGATGCGGTTGAAGACACGCACTTGCTCGCCGACGGCCAAGGGGAGTTTCTGTTTCTGCCTTTCCCCGCGTAGTGCAACCGAAACATCAAATAAGTCCGGCCCAAGTTGGCCGATCGCACGCATCCGTTCCCGCACTGCGACACCGATGGCGTGCGCGTCACGATTAGTGGGTGCACTGATCGAGATACGGAAGTCGGCATCGTCGCCGCGAGCCATCATCCGCTCCCGCCAAAGATCAGCCACCCGCTCGATCGTCTTCTCGCGGCCGCCGGCGACCAATTCGGCAGTCCCGTCCTCCCGTTTCATGCGGATCGCTTCAATGGTATCGGCAGCGCCGTTCCGAAACTTCGCGGCAATCTCACGGTCGCGCTCGACTCGCTGCCGGACGGAGGACAGGATTTGCGGCACCTTGTTGCCGAGGACGTTCACCAGCAGGTCGATCACCTCAGGGTCGATGCTTCTGCCCTGCTTCGGATCGCCGATCGCCAGCATGGTGAAGCCGTGACGCTGCTGCAGTTCAAGCAGCTTAAGCATGTCACCTCGGCCGACCTGGGATAGCTCTTCCAGGACGACGATGCTACGGTCATCAAGCTGGATACGACCGTCGCGCGCGCGCTTGAGAAAGGCAGCGACGGCCGCAACATTTTGTGCGTCGACGCCAGCTTCCCGTAACGAAGTTGCCTGCTTCCACCCTCGGCCGATGCCGAACACCTCGCGCTCTTCTGCCTTGGCCGCCGCGACTACCGGGCTAATCAGGGTCGACTTACCGGCGCCGGCCACACCGACAGCGATGCCTAGCCTTCCACCAGTGGCCAGCTTGTGGCTGACCTCCGCCTGCTTGAGCCAATGCCTATCCTGCGGGTCGATCGCCGGATGCGCTACCAGAAACTGTCGCTGTGCCCGTTCAATGGACACCGGCGATAATGACCGAGACGTGTCATTGGAGAACCACCGCGCCAGGTCGATGACACGCTGTTCCCGTGCGGCATGCAGTTCGGTGGTGACGCTCCAGCGCTCTTTGCCCCGGAGCGGCACGTCCTTGCCGAAGATGATCGGAACGATCCGGCCGTCCTGGCGTACGCCGTGATCCCGATACATGCGCATGATGGCCTTGATGTCGGCCGCCGGATCGTCCCCGATGCCGGCTTCCACCAGGCCTCGGACGGCGAATGCCCTAAACTCTTGGGCACCCAGTTTTGCATTATGGCTGAGCGCCTTCTCGATCAGGTCGAGCGAAATCTCGTAAGCTCGCTGCTGGCGTCGTTCCGGTGTCAGCTCGGGCTTGAGCTCGTCCGGTCGCAGCACCGATCGGTGGTGATAGCCGAGCTCCTGGATGGCCTGACGGCGCCATTCGGCGAAGTCGTTGTCACCGTCGCGCTTAGCCTTGGCGTGGCGGGTTTCTTCGACGCCACGGTGCAGCATGGCGCTCTTGCGTTCAGCGCTTAACGTGTCCCAGTCCAGGCCTTGCTCTCTCGCGTAGGCACGCGCCGCTTCCTGCCCGTCCTGCGAGCGCTTGCTGAAGTGACGCCTGACCCGTTCTGGTATCGCGACGACCCGCGCCGATCCGGTCTCCCTATCCAGCACGGTTTCGATGCCGTGCGCGCGGAGGTTCTGCGCCAGCCGCGCCTGGTAGACGCCGCCCAGTTCTTTGACCAGACCGTCGAGCCGGTCGAGGTCCATACTGCCAATGTGGCCGTCAGCTGTCAGAACCGCATTCAGCATCGGAGCGTGCGTGTGGATAAGCGGATCTGCATGGCGCATCGGCACGTCCGCGAATTCGGTATAGGCCAGCCCTTCTTCGTCGGTACGCGCGATTTCGGCAGTGGGCCGAGCGGTATAGTGATTGAAGGTCATGTAGGTCAGCGTGCCGCGCTGGACGCCGCCTATGCCCTTTTTGCCGCGACGCACATAGCCGAGCTGGTCCTCGACATAAGTCATCGCGAAGGCTACGGCATCGTCATGAGCTTGGCGGATGATCGACCGCTCAGCTTCCGTATGCGCCAGCGCCCAGGCAACGGATACGCTCTTATCCGCTTTCCAGACCATGTCGACGAACGCGATCGGCTGTTTGGTCGCGTTCAGCGCCCACAGAATGTCGCCGGCGTTACCGTCGAGCCCGTTGACGGTCCGACCAGCCTTCATGTGGGCGACTTGGTCCTCTGTCGGCTCCTGTCCTGACGGTAGGCCGTAGGCGGCGAGGAACCGCCGCCGCGCGCCTCGCACGACGGTGTCCGGCAGTTCTGCGCCCTTGGAGCCGGTGGGCGCCTCCCCGTCTGCACGACGACCAGCCAGCACGCGCTCAACTGCTTCGGCCGACGGCAACACCTTTTCGTCGAGGCCAAACACCTCACCCACCGACCGTATCGGCTTCTGCACCTGCTTGCCCTCGATAGGTTGCCCATCAGCGCGCAATCCGGCCAGCAAGTTTGCGATCTCGTTCTGCGTTGGCGGTCGGTTGGCGTCGATGCCCAGACGCTGGGCCAGCCGCGGATTCAGGTCAGCACGGATTCTGGCGACCGTGCCGCCCTCGGCTGCTATGGCCTTCCGCGCTTCAATGTTGTCGACTGAGCGCAGAAGCTGATCACCGATGCGCTGCAACAGACCGTCGATATCGTCCGGCAGCCCAAAGACACGCATGTGTGCGCGGACCAGATCGTCCAGCACCTCCGCGTAGCCAACGTCACCATCAAGGATGGCGCGGGCCACGTGGTCCATGCCGGTGAGTTCGTGCTCCGGAATCGTCTCACCGGCATAGTAGCGTGCCAGCGCGTCGTTCTCTGGGCGAAGGGTTTCGCTAGTCAGGTACTTGGCGATCGCCTTCCCGCCGGCGGCGCTGCCGGCTACGCCAGTGCGGTAGGTCAGCATAGCGGCGACCTCGTGATCGCGCCCTCGATGCGATGCAACGCCTCGCGGTTTGCCTGCACCGCGACGACGAGGCGGTCCAGCGTTTCGGTTAGTGGGCTTTTGTCCTCGGGTTCAATCGTGACTGCCCTCAGGATCGCCCCAAGCATCTTCCCGTGAGCGGCAACGATACTGAGCATTCTCATAAGGCCAGCAGTCTGAGCCTCTATGGCCGCTTTGATTTCCGTCAGGTGTTCCAAGAATTCCGCGTGGTCCATCGTCCTCGTCCGGTTGATTGAGCCGGACGACTATCTACAGGGGCCAGATGCGCTCGTGCGTCTAGACGCGATTTTTTCTGCAGCCGAAGGGTGCCTTGCTGCGTAGTAAGGCCTTCACTATCCGGACGAACCTCGTACGGCGATCGTACGGAACTGGTTACGTCAGGTACAGCTTTCAGGACATGTAATCCGTACGCAGCTCGTACGACATTTGTGCGGTCACTAGTTGCACCTGGCATGGCCTTCTGAACGCACATCTGTACGGAACAAAAAAATCGCGCAGATACCACACGCCCTTTCGTGCTGTGGCATGATCGCCGAATGCGACAGAAGTCGGACGCTGAACTCGACGAGGTGGTACAGTTCCTGGCCAGCGGCCCACGCCGGCGAGGTCGTCGCTCACCACTGTATCGATGGCTCAACGCCAGAGCTGATGCTTTCCAGATGATGCTGCTCGAGATGCAGCCGACTTGGCAGGCAGTTGCCGGAGCACTGGCGGCACAGGGGCTCGTCGACGGCACCGGGAAACCACCAACTGCCGAGCGCGTCCGTCAGACCTGGTTCAAGGTCCGGCAGAGTATGCCGCCGCCGAAGCTTGAGCCGCAGGCACGCGCTCCCTGCCCTGCCGCGGCCGAGCCGGCGCCTGGGCCAACAATAGCTGCTGCCGTCCAGCCGGTGCCCGCCGACCTCCGGGCCCGGCTGAGGGAGAAGTTCAAACCCGTCACCATCAACCGAAACTGAGGAGATGCTTATGGCAAAGCCTACACCGAACGTCGTCGGCCTATTTGAGCGCACCCGCAAGAAAGCCCCTGAACTGGTCCTCGACGTGCCGACGATGTTATCCGTGACGCCGGACGTCGCTCCTGTCGGATATATCGTGCGGGCAGGTCGACCAAAGCTGCTGCTGGCGATTGGCTCCGGCCACACCGGCAAGTCGCTTCTGCTACGCTGGATCGCCGAGCGGGCAAACGAGCGCGAAGGCACTGTCCTGGCCACGCTCGCGCCGAACCGGACGCTGAAGCACTACTTCCCCGACGCGATCATCCCCGACGGCAACAGCACATCGAGCGGCGCGCAGTTCCTGGAAGGCTTCCTCGACGTTGTTGCCGAGAACGGCATGAACGCTGTCCTGGACTTTCCGGGCGATGACACGGCGCTACTGCATCTGCTCGACCAGGGGCTCGATCCAGTCGGCATGCTGGGCGAGGTCGGCGTCGAGGTGATTGCCCTCTATACGCTGTCGCCACGTGTTGAGGATCTGACTGCGATGGCCCAGCTCACTGCGACAGGCTTCACGCCCAAGGCGACGGCGCTGATCCTGAACAAGGGGTTGACAGCCGATCCGACTGTGCCGCCGGAACCGGAGTTCGACCAGGTCATTGAGCACAGCGCGTTCCGTGCAGCAGTCGAACGTGGCGCAGCGACCGTGTGGATGCCGCGCCTGTATGCCGCCAAAGCCATCGAAGATAGGCGGCTCCTGTTCGGGCAGGCACGCAGCGGTCCGGATCTGGGCCCCTCCGACAGAAGCCGAACACATCACTGGCTGGCGGCTATGGAGAAGGCATTCGCCGGAATTCATTCATGGCTGCCGTGACCCGGGAGGTATTGGCCCGGCTGCTGGAGGCTTGTGAGGTTCTGGAGCGTCACGCGGCCCGTCTGACCGCCACTGGCGATCCCATCGGCGAGACGATTAGCCTCTGCGCGATCATGGCCAAGTGCCTGCACAGTCTGGCTGTTGATCTTACCCATACTGCCGAGGCGCATACGCAGGCGTTCGGCACCATGATCGAAGGAAGCCGCAAGCCGCTGACGCGCGAGGAACTGCGAACAATGGGCGGCGAGCTGCATCAGTGGCTCGTCTATCACTGGAAGCGGATGAATCAGTGGGCAGTCGTCGGGTGCTCGGCGGCGACGCTGGTCTTCGGCGCGGCCTGCTGGGCGGGTGGCTACTTCATGGCTAATGGGCGGATCGAGGCGCTTAACCAAGCCGTGACTGGACCGGAAGCCGCTAACTGGGCGCCGGTGCTTCGGATGAACAACCTGGCTGACGCTTGGTCGCATTGCAGACCATTGCCGCAACCGCATGGCGGACGGGCTTGCGCATTTCCATTGTGGACGCAGCCGCCTCCACCTGAGGCGGGGCGCTAACTTGCCTTTCGCAGCTGATCGTCCTGATCCGGCTGCCAATCTGCGCGAAACAATCGCAGCGGAGATCCGCCGCCTGTGGCCAAACGGGACGACTGGACGACACGCCGGAAGGCCGGCCAAACCAGCCGAGCGGCTCCGCAACCTGGTGCTCATGCACGAAGTGCACGCTGCACAGATCGCCACCCTGCGTGAGTAGTCGGCGGGGAGGAATTTGCGCAGGGCCAGATTCGGCAAGCCCACTAAATTTCGGCGGCAGTGACGGGACGGACAGGCGCACCGACCAGCACGCCCGTCCGCAGGGACCTGCCCGTGGGCATGACCACAGCCGGCGTGGCCATCAGCGTCGGTTAATGCCGAGTTGTGGGTTGCACCGAGCTGACCGGAACCACTTTAGCGGTAACTGCGCCTGTTTGCTACACCGTAAGTACCTGGCGGTGCAGAACTGAGGTCTGCGGGGTGTTTTACGAGATTGCACGAATGTACCTGCCGCGCCGGAGTGTCGGTAGGGCACGGTCAAGCGCTGCCCGCCTGCGCGCGGGCCGTCCATGGGGCAGCAGCCGACATGAGTTAGAGGCAAAGGGCGCAGCCGTCCCAGCGCTTGGCACCGATGCGCAGCATCTCACACGTCCGTGTCCCCGCTTCGCTCTGAACCTTTCGAGTTCCGCTGTGTTGGCGGCGCGGAAGGAGCCGGATCGTGGTCGAGAACGCCGAGAGCCTGTTGAGGAAAGCGGAACGATTTGAGCGCATTGCCCGGCTGATCGACGACGCGCGAGCGCTGCACGCGCTGCGTGATCTGGCGCGGGCATATCGGCGGCGCGTTGATTACCTGCCCCATCACCAGGCCGATGGTGCTGCCCATCACCTTGGTCTCAGCGCCGGCAGGCGCTCCGCGGTCTAAAAACGCGGCGGCACCGAGCAGGCGGCTCTGACGACATGCCGACCGGTGACGACTTTACCTCTCCGGATGTCCAATGTTCCGCGACAATCAGCTGGACACTGCGACGCCCGTCCTGGAATCGTTGCCAGAGCTGGCACCGGCTGACGTTCCGGATGTCGGCACAGAGCCGGCTGCGGTGCGCCCGCGGGCAGCCTTTGCTGGGAGCGGCCTTGCCACGAACATGAGCCACTCCCGCCTTCTGCCCGATCAGCCGGGGCATCTGATGCCTGAGGCAGAGTATCAGCCGGGGGAGCCGGCGCCCATCCGTGGCGTCTTCCGCGAGGTCAACGTTTTCGGCACGCCAACCGGCCTGACGGCGCAGGTCGAAGCTGGCGATCCGCTGCCGGGCGCGCCGGTAGGCTTTCGCTGGGTGCTGGCCGATCCCGCGGAAGACACTGCGTAATACCAACGGCATCAGACGGTGACCTGTTTTGCCCACTCCCGTGTGGCTGATGGTGGTGATGCGCTCTGGTTGCGCCATGAGGGCGTTCCAGGCGTCGCTGCAGGCTTCGACGATGGCGTCGTAGGTGTCGAAGACGCGGTTTGCGAGGTAGTTCTGGCGTAAGAACTGCCAGATGTTCTCTTGCGGGTTAAGTTCGGGTGCGTAAGAAGGCAGCATCAGGACGCTGACGTTCTTGGGCACGACCAAACGGCCACCTGGCTTGTGCCATCCGGCGCCGTCCATGATGACGACGGCATGCGCGCCCGGTGCGACAGCCCGGCCGATCTCGGCCAGGTGCAGCGTCATCGCCTGCTTGTCGGCATACGGCAGCACCAAGGCGGCGCCGGTGCCGCGGGCTGGGCAGACCGCACCAAAGATGTAGGCCCAATCGTAGCGGCAATCGCGGGGCGCAGGCGGGCGGCTGCCCCGTTCACCCCAGACGTAGGTCAGCGTGCCCTGTTGGCCGACACGGGCTTCATCCTTACATGAGGGTTCAGATGTCAATGTCCTCGTGGCCGCTTGTTCTCCTTTGTCGCTGAACCTTTGTTGCGTCGGCGTTTGGGGTCCGGAGTAGTCTGTTCTGCAGCCACGGCTGCATCACCTTACATGCGGTCGGGTTTGATGTGGATCCCGCACCAGAATGCCTCATGCACGAGGCGAGGTCTCCGGTTGGGCGCGACCAACCTGCCACTCGGCAGCATGGATGACCATTGACGAAGACGGTCGCACTCCCTCCCATCGCGTCCGGCGTGGTCCTGCCGGCAGCGACTACGCCGCGCTCAGCACAACACCATCCGGCACTTGCCCGGTCTCGGTGTAGCGCCACAGCGTGATCAGCAACTTGCGCGCCATCGCGATAATCGCAATCCGGCGTGTGCGCCCGGCAAGCGTGCCGACGCGCTTACGGAACCAGATGGCCAGCATGCTATCGGGCTGGTAACGCAGCCACAACCAGGCGAGCTGCACCAGGGTCGTGCGTGCCCGCGTATTGCCGGCGCGTCCGATCCGACGGTCTCGATCCATACCGCCACTCTGGTAGGGCATCGGTGTCAGGCCGACGTAGCTGGCGAGCTGCCTGCGATTTGCAAAGGGTCGATACAACACCTCGCGCACCAGCACCGCCGCAAAGTTCTCGCCAATCCCACGGATCCGACACAGGGCGGTAATCTTCTGGCGGCCCGTCTCGTGGGGCGCCGCGGCAAGCGCCACCTCACGCTCGGTGTCAAGCTCACGGATCAGCTCCATCGTCAGCACGAGACGGCGGCGCAGCCGGTCGATCTCGCGGCTCAGCAAGGCGGGTAACGGCCGGCCGTCACCGGTCCGTAACGCAGCGAGATCCCGATCCCATGTGCGCAATGATGGTCTGTTCCGGATGCCCTGCGTCGCGAGCAGCGCGAGGATACGGTTTTCGTAGCGGGTGCGCTCCTGCACCAAGTGCTCCCGCTCGCGGTGGGGGCGCTTGGCGTCCTCTTCCTCGGGTGAGGGAACGCGAACCATGCTGCACACCTGCCGGTCGCCGCCAAGATAAGCGGCCAGGACACGCAGCAATCCCTCGGCATCAAGCCGGTCGGTCTTGGCGCGTTTGGCCCGACGGTTCACCAGGATGCTGGCCGGCTCGACGACATGACTGTCGATATCATGGGCACTCAGAAGCCGATGTAGCCAGAACCCATCCCGCCCGGCTTCGAAGCAGCATGCCACGTCAGCCGCCTGACCCAGCTTGGCCGTGACACGCGTACGCAGCTCAGAAAGCAGCGCCAGCAGCCCGGTGACATCGCCGGCGGCTAACCGATGCATCCTCGCTCTGTTATCTCCGGGCAGGCGCGTACCGACCAACCAAAGCGTGTTGCTCAACTCGATGGCGACATGGATTGTGTGGGCGGATGCAGTCATGGCAGCGTGCTCCAGTTGAGTGGCGAACACTGCCAGTTCGGCCGATCAGCCAGGACCGCGTCCGCCCTCATAGCATCTGCCACCAGAGTTCGATCGGCTTGTCGCGCGCGGGCTCGGGAATGCTGGCGTTGACCAGCGCGGCAAATTTTTTTGTGTGCCTCAATGGCTGCGGCGTCCTGAGCCGGATTATGCGGCCGCACAGAGAGGCGCCGAAACCCCAGGCGGCGCAGGAGCGTGCCGACGCTGCGCTCGGCCAGCCGCACGCCAAACCGCGCCTGGATCACCTTCGAGAGGTCGGCCCGGCGCCAGCGGACAACGCCGTGCTCAGCCAGGTCAGGACCGGTTCGCACCAGCTCGGCCACCGCCGCGTCTTGTTCGGCCGTTAGCCGCGGCTTCGGGCCAGGCGCCTTGCGGTCAGACAGGCCCGCCACCCCGTGCTCATTGAAGCGATGCACCCAGTCGCGCAGGGTCTGCCGGTCATGCCGCAGCTCCGTGCAGCATCGGCTCGGCTACGACCGTCCAGCACCAGCGCCAACGCCAGCATGCGCCGCGCAGCATCAGCGTCCTTGGTCCGCGCCGCGGCATGGCGAAGACCAACCGCATCGGGCTCCGCCCGGGTAATCGCAACTGCCATCCCTGTCTCCGAATCGGCGCAGGCACAGCGAATCACACCACGGCGTCAGAGGGAATCCCACGAGTCAAACGCCAGAGCCGCTGGTATAAGAGGGAGTTAACCGACCCCTTCTCCTAGGGGTATCAGCCTCATCCGGTGCTCGATCTCGTCCGCAGTAGCGTCAGCGTCATCAGCCGCACGCTGCAGCGGCGCCCGTATCCAGCACTCGCTTACCATGACAGCCAAGCTTCGCATTTGCCGGGCGCTGGCGCGCCATCCTGCCGAAATGCTCACTCTTCCCCAGAATGTAATTGCCCTCATCCGATAGCGCGCGCAACGTTAGACAGCAGCCTGAGTGCCCTCTACATTAAGTTGTATGCGTGTCTACATGTTCCAGTCACAGTTGCGGAGCAATGTCTACGCCTTTGATCGTAACATCGGCGGCGCGTCGCTACCGAAAGAATACGGACCGTGGCGGTCGGTGGCACAGAGCATGTCGTTTTCCGTGAAACAACTGAGCCCGCCGGTGCAGGTCGCCATCCGGCGGCACGGATACCACGTGCTGATGCCTAGAGATTCCTGAGGCGGCGGGCGAGAATGGCGGCTGAACAATAGCCATGCGCAAGAGGGCGTGACATAGAGCTGACAGCATCAACGGGGGACGAACGGATGGGAAGGATAGAAGTGATGCACGCGAATGAACGCGAGAATGATGCATCCTTGAGACCGCGGTACACGCGCAGATTGTCCGACAAGATCCTGATTGCTTTCCATCAAGCTTGCGACCAGGGCGACTTGGACGTCGCCGCGCAGTTGCTTCACGTCCTTGAAGGTGTGGTGACCCGACCGCCTAAGGGTGTCGCGCATGACCGCCGGCGGAATGTCGAGAGCCTCGTCGCTGCGCATGAGCGTTTATGGAGCCTTCGTCAGTCGAGCGGTGTATCAGCCAGGTCGTGGATCGGGCCGCGCCGGTAGTGCCGGCCGTTGAAGACTCAGTATCGCCGCTGCGGCGGCCTGCCGAAGCCCTAGCTAGTTGGCGCAGCACCGCACCCAGCTGGCTGCGTCTACGATAGGCACACCACTGATGCCGCGGTTTGCCAGCAGCTCCGTCGCCACCGTGACCATGCTCTTGCGCGTGCCGCTGCGGCCCTTGGGCTGGTCATCGTCGGAGCCCCGCTTCGATTGCCGGCCCTTCTTGCTCGCCTTGCCGCCGCGATAGGTTGCGTCGGCCTCGACGATGCCTTTTAGCAGCCCGTCCTTGTCCTCCATCATGCGGCGGATGCGCTGGCCGAGGAACCACGCGGTTTTCTGACCGACGCCGAGATATTCGCCGAGCTTGACCGACGAGATGCCGTTGCTGCTGGCGGCAACGAGATACAGCGCAGTGAACCACGACCGCATCGACAGGTGCGTGCCTTCGAACGCGGTGCCGTGCGTCACCTTGAACTTCGCACCGCAGGGATTGCATTGCAGGTAATGCTTGCGACCGACCTTGTGCGCGTTGTCGATGCTGCCGCATTTCGGGCAGACAGGACCGGACGGCCAGCGCAGGGCTTTAAGGTGCGCCCAACACGCATCGTCATCCGGAAACCGCTTGAGGAAGGACAGCAGCGACATGCCGCCATCATGACAGATCAACCACGAAAGTCAATAGGTCCGGTGCCGTTTACGGCACACGGTGGCCGGCACCTTCATTGCCTTCGGCGAGTGTGCGGACCCGAACTCCAGCAAACTCCGGCACCATTGTGTGCATGACGCGGTTGCGACCCGCACATTTCGCCTTGTAGAGGCACTGATCAGCGGCCAGCGCCAGATCTGCCGGCCCCAGCGGAGTGTCGGGTGTCGGCCAGACCGTCGCTGCGCCGACACTGACCGTCACAACGCCGTTGAGGCCGCCTGACGGATGCGGAAATGCCGATACCTCAATTTCGGCACGTAGACGCTCACCAACAGCTTCAGCTCCTGCTGCGTCCGTTTCTGGAAGCAGCAGGACAAACTCTTCACCGCCGTAGCGTGCGACCAGGTCGCTCGCACGGCGCACCGTGTTTCGGAGGAGCCCAGCGACTTGCTGAAGACACGCATCTCCTCGTTGATGCCCTTGGCTGTCGTTCAGCATTTTGAAACGGTCGATGTCGATCAATAGCAGCGAAAGCGGAAGCTCAATGCGTACGCATCTACGCCACTCTCGCTCGAGTGCCTCATCGAAGGTCCGGCGGTTGGCGATACATGTCAATCCGTCGAGCGTCGCGAGCTGCGTGAGCCTTTCTTCATGACATTTTCGTTCGGTTATATCGCGGGTGATAGCGACGATACCGTCGCTCACGCCTGTAACAGGGTCACGTACAGCCTTGATGGCGGCTTCCAGCCAAACCCACCGTCCGTCGACGCGCTGACACCGATAGCTAAGCGTCGTTTGGTCAGTCTCGCCGCGCTGTAGTGGGACTATAGCGGCCTCAATTGACGCGATATCGTTCGGATGAATTCTCTCCTGCGGGCGCCGTCCAATCAGCTTCTCCGGTGGCACGCCCAACAGGTGGATTGACGCGGGAGAAACATAGCGCCGCAGCTGATCCGGGCCAATGCGTGAGACCATGTCACTGCTATTCTCCGCCAGCAGTCTGAACCTCGACTCGCTATCGCGTAAGGCAGCCTCTGTTCGCTGACGACAGCGAAGTTCGAGGCATAACAGATGCGACACGGCGAGCAGCACGGAGACCAAAAAAAGGGTGCCTGACCCGATCCAGATCACCCGCCTCCACCAAGCTGCCTCAAGGCCGTCAAGTGAAGGCGAGACGTCTAGATGTAATGGCGATCCCGGTGTCTGCAGCTGCGACGTGGCCAGCAGCGAGCAGAAGGCGAGCGAGACTATCGCAGCTGCAGCGTAGACGTGCCAGCCTGCAATCTGTCGCGATCGTGATTCCATACGTCAGTCGCTTTCGAATGATACGAGACCAGAGTTTACCAAACAGCATATACCCGCGGCCGGCGGTGCAACGCCAGACTTTACGCGTGCCCAAGCCCGGCTGTTTGCTTCTAGATCAGACCACTTCTCTCGGTTCGTTCCATTCCGTCACGAAATTTGCTTGCATTAGCAAGAGACTGAGTCTGCCGGGCCATGCTTTGGCGCTATAATTTCTCTAGAAAACTGGATGATTTTGTATCGGTAGAGACGCGTCGCGCTATTGGCTCTTGCCGTGGCGACCTTTAAGGTAATTCTCATGATGAATAAACGGTCCTGCTCAAAGTTGGCATGAGGGCTCGATTTCGGAGATTGCTTACGTGCCTTGCCCAAGAGTCGTCGCAATGGATGCTTGCAATTCTTGCGAAAACCAAGCGATCGGCGGCATGGACCTGGGCGTGAAGGCTCTCGCGACGCTGAGTGACGGCAGCACCATCGAAGGCCCCAAGGCGCTGCGGTCCAACCCGAAGCGGCTGCGCTGGTTGTCTCGATCCCATAGCCGCAAGGTCAAGGGATCAGCCACTGGGCAGAAGTCAGCCAGTAAGCTAGCCCGGCTGCACGCACGGATCGCCAACATCCGACAGGACGCGCTGCACAAGACGACCACGGCCATTGTCAGGATGCCGATGTCATTGGCATCGAAGACCTCAACGTGCACGGCATGATGGCGAACGGCAGGCTCGCGCGTGTTGTGGCCGATGTCGGCCTGTTCGAGTTCCGCCGGCAGCTTGGTTACAAGGCGGCGATGCAGGGTGTGCGGATCCTCGTGGCGGGCCGCTGGTATCCGTCGAGCAAGACGTGGTCCGATTGCGGCAAGAGCCATGCGGGACGGACGCTATCGGATCGGATCTAAGCAGACTCCGCGAGATTGACCAACGGATCACATCCTGATTCGGTGGCGGCACCGATTTGCAGGTGCCATAGATGCCGGGAAAGTCCCTCCTTTGTGCGATCGAGGCGCAGCGTGGCGAGCTGAAGGCTCTGGCCGGTTCGCGTGAGCGTGGGGAAGCGGATCGCGCGCGGGCCGTTCTGCTAACACTGGCCGGTTGGACCAGTCCGCAGATCGCCGAGGCGTTCGGGGTGCGCGACGATATGGTGCGGCTATGGCGCCGTGACTTCGTGAGCGGCGGCATCGAAGCGCTGAAGGCCACGATTGCGCCAGGCCGGGCACCGGTGAAAAGCCAGGCAGCCTTGCGTATTGCCCTCCAACAGCCGACCATCCATGAATCACACAAAAGGTAGTTCGGGAATACGAAAACCGCCAACCCGCTCAAAATATGCCAAGTCGGCATTGTGCTCGTTGAGATAGCGGTTGATGGCAGCCTGAAGATCCGTGATCGACTGGAAGCTGCCACGGCGGATGCGCTGGCGGGTCAGCGTCGAGAAGAAGGTTTCCACCGCGTTCAGCCATGAACCGGACGTCGGGGTGAAGTGGACCGCAGGACGGCGTGTCTTGTCGCGCAGCAGCCCGTCCACGCCTTGCTCGGCAAACCGCTGCTGCCAGCGCCAGACCATCGGTCGGCTGACGCCAAGCCCATGTTTAACAGTCAGATGCCGGTCGGTACGCAAGAGCAGTGATATGCCGTTGTTTTTGAATCGGTTATCATAGCCGTCGGCGGCACCGGCAAATGGTGTAGTGCTAAATTCTGGCGCGTAGCAGCGTTTTATGCTTGACGATGTGACTGTTTGCCGAATGCTAGCATCATGTTCGTCCGGGAAAAGCGCATCGGCCCCTACACCTACATCTACCTGGTCGAGACCGTCCGCGAGGACGGCCGCGTCAAGCAGCGCATCATCCGCAATCTCGGCCGCAAGGAGGAGGTGCAGCGCAACGGCGACCTCGAGCGCCTGGCCCGCTCCGCCGCTCGTCTGGCACAGCGCGCCATGGTGCTCGCCACCCTCGAGGACGACACTGCGCCGCGGGTCAGCTGCAAACGGATCGGCCCGCCGCTGCTGTTCGAACGCCTCTGGCGCGACAGCGGCTGCGATAGGGTCCTGCAGGGTCTGCTGAGCGGGCGCGGCTTCGCGTTTGGCGTCGAGCGGGCGGTCTTCCTCAGCGTGCTGCACCGGCTGATGGTCTCCGGATCCGACCGTGCCTGTGAGCAGTGGCGCGAAGATTACCGCATTGCCGGCGTCGAGGCCTTACAGTTACATCACCTCTACCGCGCCATGGCGTGGCTCGGCGAAGAGCTGCCGGAGGTCGAGCAGACCCACCGCACGCTGGTTCCCCGCTGCATCAAGGACCTCATCGAGGAGCAGTTGTTTGCCCACCGGCGCGACCTGTTCAGCGATCTGTCGGTGGTGTTCATGGACACCACCTCGCTGTATTTCGAGGGCGCCGGCGGCGCCACGCTGGGCGAACAAGGCTACTCCAAGGACTATCGCCCGCAGCTGAACCAGATGATCCTCGGCGTCATCATCGACCAGCACGGCCGCCCGGTCTGCTCGGAGATGTGGCCGGGGAACACCGCCGACGTCACCACTCTGATTCCCATGATCGATCGCCTGCGCGGACGCTTTGGCATCGAGCGTGTCTGCGTCGTTGCCGACCGCGGCATGCTCAGCGCCGGCACCATCGCTGCCCTGGAGGAACGTGGCCTGGACTACATTCTGGGTGTGCGCGAGCGCGGCAGCAAGGAAGTGCGCGACGTCGTACTGGCCGATCCGGCCCCTAGCGTGGCGCTGGCAGTGCCCCATAAGGGCCGGCCCGACACCGACCTGCAGGCCAAGGAGGTCATGCTCGGTCAGCGGCGCTACGTGGTCTGCCGCAACCTCGACGAGGCGGCACAAGCCGCCCGCACGCGCGAGGCCGTGGTGAGCAGCCTGCGCGCCAGGCTCAAGCGGGGCGACAAGGCGCTGGTCGGCAACAGCGCCTACCGCCGCTATCTGAGGACGCCCGATCAGCAGCACTTCAGCATTGATGAGGATCGCATCGCCGAGGATGCTCGCTATGACGGGCTCTACGTGCTGCGCACCAACACTCGGCTGCATCCGCTGACGGTGATGCTGCGCTACCGTGATCTGCTGGCGGTGGAGCAGGTGTTCCGCTCCGCCAAGGCGCTGCTGGCGACGCGGCCGATCTATCATCAGACCGATGCAGCGATCCGCGGGCATGTGTTCTGCAGTTTTCTCGCTCTGCTGCTGCGCAAGGACCTGGAGGACCGGCTGGCGGCGGCTGGGCTGAAACCCGAATGGCGCGCGCTGCTGGCCGACCTGGACCGGCTGCAGGAGATCGAGGCCGAACAGGACGGCAAGCGCTTCATCCTGCGCACACCGGTCACCGGTGTGGCCGGCAAGGTGTTCCAGGCCATGGGCATTGCACTGCCGCCCAATATCCGTGAAGCCACGCCAGCACAGGCACCTGCCTGATCATTCCTAAGTCGCCATAGAACGTAGTGCTAAGCGCTCAGCGTGCGCCTACAACCCGCTGATAAATCACAACTTTTCAAAAGGCACTGTTAAAGTCGGGCCAAGCTGCTGGGCGATCTGCTGCACCGGACGATAGTCAGCGGAGGCGAGCACGATGTGGGCTCGCTCAACATGCTTGTGCGGGCGGTTCCGATCCGAGGTAACCGCCAGTAGGCGGTCGTGGTCAGGTGGGCTGAGCAGAATGCAGACTGTCTGTGCCATGCCAATAGATTCGCATGGCGGCTCGCCTATGTGACTCCTCAGAATGCGTCAGAGCACTAGATTGATCGACCTTACAAAAATCGGATCAATGATGTGGCGGTGCCGTCGCCTCGGCCATCACGTCCCACAGATGATGGGTCTTTTTCCAACTCGTCTATCTTTGCGGCCGCGATCAGCAAGAGCTGTCTCGCTTTCCAATCACTGGTTTTGGACGCGTACTCGCGCAGGAGGGCGGAAAAGGATTCGGCTCTATTTGCATGCTCACCTGTTTTCTCCGAAAGATGCGATGCACTTCTCGTGAGCTCAGCGGTTCTTGCAAACTTCAACATACTCTCCTTGAGAAGGAGGCCTGCCTGCTTGCGGCAGCCACGATGCGGTGGCAATGAGTGCGTCTTCCCCGACAGTTCGGCCTGAATGGCTACCCTCAAATACTTCTCAATATGCCTTGGTTAACGTCCTCGAAAGAATTTGAAAGCTACGCCGATCAGGCTGATATTTACCGGGGGCGGTAGCCGATGGTCAACTTAAGACGTCCGGCGCCAGGGTGTTTCGCCATGATAGGTGGTTTGGATGGCTTCAAGATCAGGCCGCCCCCATTATCTGCCTCGTCGACATTCGCGTCCGGATAAACGCTCATGGCAAGCTGCAGGGCACTTCGGAAATGCTCCTTAAAGTGATCGAGTCTAGCCACGGAACGCCCGAACTGGCCGTGCAGGGCTCTCCAGCTGACGGTAACAGGGGCGCTCAAGCTATGAAGTCGGTAAGCAAGCCAGCAGTAGACGTCCAGGGCCACCGAATTATTGGCTATCTGCCGCACTGCGGCCTCCTCGACCGGGACCGGATGCTTTTTCAGTTCATCGAAAAAGGTCTGGGATAGGAGTGCGCGCTCCACAAAGAGGGTGCCGCAGTCATCGTCGTCGTTGACAAACATGCTAGCGTCGAGGATGTGCTGATTGACTAGACCAGTGCGGCTTCCCTGTTTAATCTGGAAGGACATTCGGCAGCGGCTGAGACGTTCCGCTTGGTCGCGCACGGAAGCCATTTGTTTGCCGCCAATAGGTATCTCAAGACGCCGCAGCCAAGCATGGAGCGATCTGCCAAGCTCAACCTCGCGGCTATTGGTCCGCACGGCCTCTGTTTGCAGATAAAGTAGAATCAGCCGCGCCCGGGAACCGTATGGAACGCCCACGGAAATCGGTTGGCCCTGTGGGTTAGGCTTGAGCCCAGGTTGAACGATCAAGGTGACGCGGTCGGTGGTGATCTGCCATGCTTCGTCATCCGGCAGGCGACGGTGGGGTAAGGCGGCTTGCGCCCAGCCGCTAAACAGGTAGCCAATGTCATTATCTTCCGAACCGAGATAGCCGGCTGCTGCCTCGATGATGGTCCTGTCGTAATAAAACTGGAGCGCGCCTTGTTTGCCATGATCCATGATTAGCTGATGAACCGCTCCCACGCTCGCGCCCTTGCCTGCCATTAGACGTTCCCCACATCCTCGCTTTTTCGGCATGGTCTGTCTCACTGATCTTTACCGGGGGTGCTGATATCTGTCGGGGCTTTGCAAGAAGATATTAGGCTTGTTAGTAAGATAGCCCGGCAAATATCAGTTGGGAAGTCGGCTAAGCCGCTGATTTGACGGGTACCCGACCGCGAGCGGTCCCCGACAAAGGTCAGGGCATATCCCGGCAAAAATCAGCCTGCAGTGGAAATCCGGCCTGCTGCTCGCATGAACCTGCCCCGATAAAGATCAGCACTTGGTACGCGACTCCGAGGGGTGATGGTCGACACTCGACGATGCCGCTTGACCAAACCTACTGAAACCTAACGTACGGCGACATGAAACGTGTCGCACAGCACCAACTCTCGATCGGTGAAGCCGCCAACCGTCTTGGCGTGTCCATCCAGACGTTGCGCGCCTGGGATGCCTCCGGCGCCTTCGTCCCTGAAGCGAGGACCGTCGGCAACCAGCGTCGCTACAGCGTAGCCCAGGTCAGCGCCAAGGCCGGCCTCACACCGTCCGCGCTCACCGTCGGTTACTGTCGCGTCTCCTCGAAGAAGCAGGAAGCCGACTTGGTCCGGCAGGTGGAGATCGTCACCGCTGCCTGCGCTCGCTTCGGCAACCACCGAGTGCTATCCGACATCGGTTCGGGGATGAATTACAATAAATCGGGCCTGCGCACGCTCCTCGATATGCTGATCGCCGGGCAGTGCTGCCGTCTGGTCATTGCCGATAAGGACCGGCTGCTGCGCTTCGGCGCTGAACTGGTGTTTGCCATCTGCGCGGCAAAGGCGGTTGAAGTCGTCATCCTCAATGCCGACCCACAAGCCTCATTCGAGGAAGACTTGGCGCGGGATGTCCTGGAGATGGTCACGGTGTTCTCCGCCCGGCTATACGGAAGCCGCTCCAGGCGCAACCAGAACCTCATAGAGAATATCCGAAAATCTCTAGAAACCTCTTGACGCCGCGTCGCCATCCTCCCACGTTCGAGATAGGGAAGGGGGCTACAAGCTATGGGCGCGGTCGCGCTGTATCTGATGGTTCGTCGGGCCAGCGAAGACCTCGGCTGTTCGCGCGACGAATTGCTGGCATGGCTTCTGGAAGACCGGCACATGCCGGGCGATTGCGGCCCGAATTCCGGTGCCCGGCTGTGGCATCGGGCGACGCTTGACGCCGCCAAGCCCTATATCAGCGCATGGCGTGAACGCGACCGAGCGATAAGCGCCGCAGCAGCCGAAAGAGCGCGACAGGCTGACGCGGAGGCATCGGCGCGCCGCGCCGGCATCAAAGCCGTTACCGCCAAGCGGGCGTGTGAGCGGCTTGGCTGTTCACTCACTGAACTGAACCGCTGGGCGGCTCCCGCCAGACGGCACTGTCATGCTTGCTGGCACGCTGCCCAAGACCGTCGAGGCGCGGGCGTGGCTGCCTGGGACGCTGGATCAAGCAGCGTCGGCCGTGGCGTCATGGCGCGAACAGGATGAGACGCGGAAAGCGTTCAAGCGACGCGGGCTGAAGCCATGCGCGACCGCTCTCTAGTCACCGCCAAACGCCTCGCCAACAGCGTCCACAAGGCGCTGGAGGCGAACGCGTTGCAAACCGTCCGGACCTTCCATGGACGGCTGGAGGCGATCAGCCCGATCGGTGCGCTCGACGGCGCCGCGATAGCCTACGGACAGGCATTGCGATCCTGCTATGCCGCACTGGTGCGTGGGGAAGACGCTGATCGCAGGGGCCTCGCTGCGCGCCTCGCCATCCAATACGACTACGTCGAGGCGGCACTACGCCAAGCCAAGGGGATGCGCGACAGCGCCCGCGAGAACTGCAAGCGGCTGGCAGCCGAGGCCGAATCGCGCGCCAGATCATCGGAACGCAGGGCCAGAAAACCGCTGGCGATAGCGGCAAAAGCGCGCACCAGCAAGAAACGCCATGAGCGTCTTGCCGGCGCCCATCACGCCAAACGTCGCGCGATCAAGGCACTGCACCGCGCCGCCCGCTTCACCGCCGAGGCGGAACAGAACGCACCGGGTATCTGCTTCGGATCGCGCAAGCTGTTCGATCAGCAGCACCACCTCGCCGATAGCGGCTGGTCATCCGTCAGGGCGTGGCGCGATGCATGGCACGCCGCGCGTTCCGCTGAACTGCGATCGGTCGGACAGAACTCGAAGCCCACCGGCAACTGGGCGGTTAGAACCACGCACATCGAGGGCGACCTGTTTGCCCTTCGCATCCGCCTGCCGACCGCCTGTGAGGCTGAACATGGGCGCTACGTCACCTGCCAACTCCGCCTGCCCTACGGGGCTGATGCGATCCGCGCCCAACTTGCCGTCAACGGCGCCATCACCTGGACCTTCCGCCGCGACGCCAGGGGCTGGCGGGCCTTCGCCGCGATCAGCGAGAAGACCGTTGCAGCACCAGTGAACAACGGCGCCATCGGGGTTGATCTCAATGCCGGTCATCTGGCCGTTGCGATCATCGGCGCCGACGGCAATCCGCGCACCAGGGACTGCCGGCGCATCGATTTCACCTCCGGCGCTTCCACCGCGCAGCAGCGCGACGCAATGGGCCGGGCGGTGCGCAATCTGGTCGATATCGCCATCGCCCACCGCTTGCCGATCGTCATCGAAGACCTCGACTTCCAGAAGAAGAAAAGCGAACTGCGCGAGGCTGGAAGCCCCGGCTACGCGCGGATGCTGTCCGGTCTGGCGGTGGCGATGTTTCGGCAGATGCTGGTCACCCGCGCCTTCCGTCATGGGGTGCGGGTGATCGCCGTCACGCCATCCTTCACGTCATTCCAAGGCCGCGTGCGCTATCAGCGCCAGCTTGGGATCTCGGTTCACCTTGCTGCGGCGGCGGTTATCGCCCGGCGAGGACTACGCCTTGGCGAAAGCGCCAAGCCGTGGGCGGGGCGCCTCATCCGCGTTCCGACCAGCCGTGACCACGTCACCTTCCAGGCACCAGATCGGATGCCCGGCAAGCATGTGTGGTCCTGGTGGGGCAAGGCACAAGGCCAATGGCGAGCGGTGCAACAGGCACATGCGATGGCGCAGCAGAAGCTGCGGGACGTCGCCGCCATCCAGGCGGAGGACGCCTCAATACGCGCGGACGAGGACTTCCTCGCTGCGCTCACCTTCGCATCTTCGGCGCCGGCCGAAGCGTCAGCGGGGATACGCTTTCGCCCCGCGACCCTGCCGCAAATCGCCTAATGGTGGATTTCAGTAGGTTTTAGGAAAGCGTGGGATCGAATGCAAGCAACGGGGCGGCATCGATCCGTTTTGCGGCGTAAAAATCCAGCAAGCGTCGACGGGTCTGGTCATTCGGCCCGAGGCCCAGGAAGGTCGCTGCATTGCGCCATGTCAGGTACTCCTGCTGTTCGCCAGGCCATATTGGCGAGAGCGCCTCGACAGCGCGGAGCGCATAGCTGCGACTGAATGGCTCCAGGCCGATCATCGACCAGTCAGAGCCGTACATCAGCCTGTTCCGCAGGACGGAGTTGGGCTTGTTCGCCTGGTCTGCGATGAAGGCTACCGTCGCATCCCTGACGTCGGACTGCTCTGGGTGCAGCACAGCGCCGAAGTAACCTATGTCCGCGTAGACGTTGGGATAGTCCATCATGAGATCGGAGATTTCCTCGGCCCAGGCCCGCTGCGCGGGTTCGGCCGGCCCAAGGTCCCAAATCCCGCCAAAGTGGCCCAGGTTGAGCCGAAGCTCCCCACGATGCGGTCTGCTCTTGCTGAGTGCTTTCCGCCAGTAGCTGGGTGCCGCAAGATCAGCATAATCCGGCGCAATGGCGTTGCTCGGGCCGCAATGCGCCATAACCGGGATTCCGTCTGCGGCGCAGTAGTCGAACAATTCGTCAAGCACGGCGTCGAGTTCCAGCCCCGGTCGCCCCTTGGTCAGCCTGACAAGGTCCGCTGGGAATGGGTACTTGCTTATATCCCGGTCCGCATTGCCGGCGGCGGCGAAGCCCATCGGCGGGTACAGCTTGACCCCGACGGCGGACCCAGCGGCCAAGGCCGTGGCGAGGTGTGCCAGCGTATCCACCCCCACACTTCGCATGCGCAGACAGCGCCACGGGTCGAAGGCTGCAAAGGTGTGGACGGGCATGCCCTCCCTGGCCCGTATAATCGCGATGTGCTCCATGACGCGCAGCTGGTTGGCAGGGTGCGTGTCGTGCGCCCCCAGCCACGCGTCGTAATCGACGATTGCCGGCGTCAACATCAGCGTGGCATTTGCCGGGTACAGCGATGCGAGATTGCTCACCAGCGCATTGCGCGTGCTGGCGAACATCATGCCCCAGTCGAAAAACCGACCGACGACCATTCCCATCCTGGCGTGAGCCCCGTCCTTGGAGGCGGATGCTGCCGGACCAGGACCTCTCACTGAGCCGACCGGTTCGCGGTTTGCTTGAATAAGGGCGCCGAATTGCTCCAGTTCGCGGTCAGAAGGCATCGGCGGCGGCCCCGCGCCTATCGGCGCCGGTGCACGTATGCGGGTGTCGCGCAGGGCTTTATCCAGCATCATAAGCGCCATGGCATCGCGCGGAGCGCCAAACATTTCATCGGATGCGGCTGCCTGCTCTCCCTCCTGCGGTGCAGGCGGTTCGCCACTGCTCGCACCTGAGCCGTCGGCTGCCCCCATCGCTCTGGCGCGAAGACGCATACAGCCGGCTACCGGATCGGCGTCAGCCGGTACGGCCGCAACTGCGCGGGAGGACTGCAGCAGGGCGATTTCGTCCGCGACCGACGGCGCCTTGCGCTGCAGGCCGCCGGCCAGAAAGGCCACTGCGGCCGCGGCAACCCAGTCGCTGGGGTTCGCGTGGCTGAACCGGGTCTTCTTGATGAACTCGTATATCGGCAGATCCCTGCCGTTGAAGACATGGCAGTGAACGTCAATCCACTTTGTGGGCATCAAAGGCAGGCGGCTGGGTTCCGCAGCCGGCGCCTGGCAAGCCAACAGCGCAGGCGAGACTGCCGCTGCTTTCAGGAAGCCCCGTCGGAACATGCAGACGCACATAAGAAAGTGTTCCTGTGGCTATGCAGGTCGCAAGCTTACGATTACCTTGAACGCCAGTGGCATACACGTCCCGGACGGCCGCAAGGCCCAGCACAGCTCCCCATCCTGCGGAGTCCGACGAAGCCAGCCACCCATTCCCATTCCGACGCAAACCAGCCGCCTGTTCCGATCGAAGCCAGCCGGGTATTCCGACGCAAGCCAGCCGGGCGGCAGTGAGGCCTGAGGGCGGGAGCATTCCGTTCAGCTGCTGGCTGTCTCGTCAAGCCTGACAGCCTTCGCGGCACGTAGCTTCCGTAACGATTCGCCCTTCAGCTCGATGCGGTGTGCGCTGTGGACCAGGCGGTCGAGTACGGCGTCGGCGATGGTGGGGTCGCCGAACACCGTTGACTGCTACAATCGTAGATCGGCAGATATCGGCTATCACTGTCACTGATCCACGGCACCCGTTGTGTGGACAGCGGCTACAAGTGTTGTCTCTTACGTGTGCCCGCGGGCCCCGCTTTATCGCGGTTGCCCTGCCTGATGGCCGGCGTCGCGTGATCCGGCGTGAGGCCACCGAGCTTGAGCATCCTTTGCAACCGGACCCGGCGGTAGCGCGTATCTCGGTGCGCACGTTGCTGCCGCTCGCGCGGCACATCCGGCGCGTGGTGGCCGCATCGCCTGAGGAGGCCACCCATGCCGACACGCCTCAGCCAGCGCCAACTTCCATCTGCGCCACGGCGGCTGCCGCGTCTCTGGCCAGCGCTGCCAGAAGGTGAAGGCGTTGACGTGGCAGCCCAGCCAGTCCGCCAGCCCCTGCGTCCAGCGGGCTTCCGCGTAGGTCAGGTTGGAGGCGCCGAGGGCAGCGACAAAGATCTGGGCGGCGCGCACTTCACCTGTCAGCGGGTCAATGACTTCGACCGTCTGCCCGGCATAATCGACGAACAGACGCTCACCCGGCGGATGGGTCTGCCGCATGGTCGGCGACAGCCGGCCACGCCAGGCGGCATAGAGGTCGCAGAACCGGCTGTAGCCGTAACCCTCCGGCTGCCCGGCCCGGTATTCTTCCCAAAGCAGCAGCAGCGTGACATCGCGACGGCGCAGGTCCGCGTGGATGCGGGCCCAGTCCGGCTGCGGCCGCGCGGTCTCGGAGATGGCAGACCCGGGCGGCGTGAACAGCTTGCGTTCCAGTGCCGCATCGTCGAGCTCCGGCGGCACCGGCCAGGTCATGCCGATCACCGCCGCACGGCGCAGATACTCGGCAACCGTGTAGCGGCTGATCCCAATGGCGCCGGCGATCCGGCGCTCGCTCTGGCCGCAGGCGTGTTTGAGACGAAGAACTTCGCGAACCTGACGCATCGGCAGTCTCTCGGCTGGCATGGCGCTCCCCTGCTGGTGGGGATGCAGCCTGCCCTCGTTGACGACTGCCCTCAGACCTCGCCGCCACCCTGTTCAGGTGGCTGGCTTGCCTCGGAATCAGTGGCTGGTTTGCGTCGGAATCACGGTGGCTGCTTTGCCTCGGAACGCGCACCCCATCCCATGTTGGCCTTGATGGAAGCTCGATAAGCCCTCAAATACTCAGCCGAATCCTGCACCTGGCAACCTCGGCAGCTTGCCGCACCCACCCCGACTGAAGCCCCAGCGCGGGAACTACGCATCCTGCTTCCAAGAGATTAGTAGGAGGGACGCAATGCGCCTCATTGGGTAAGGTAGCATTGCTCGACGCGCGCTACAGGCACCTCAATGCCCCTCGGAGCAGAACTGAGCCCAGCTCATCGACGCCGTCATGGCAGCGGATAGTCGTCTGGACAGTTTGCTCAACAAGGCCGGTGTCTCCTTCCCCGACACCATCGAGGACATCGTGAGCCGATCGAGCCCACCACCAAGTGTGTCGCTCGCCCGCAGCGAGCCGGCTGCCGTTGCCGCCGGAGCCCGCGCAGCCAGCGGCGCACAGCTCATCCAGTTGCCGGGCCGCGAGTTGATCCGGTGTTAAACTCATTACCGGCGACTCACCCCACTCCCCGTGCGCTGCCGGGTCATCGTTCGGCCGCCCGTGTCCGCTAATGTTCGGGAACCATCGCCTAATGCGTACGTTGCAGACTGTAGTCGCGCAGGCTCGACATAGTGGAGAGGCTACACCATTGTTGAATAGGCTAAACTTCTTCGTCCAGGATACTTAAATGGCGGCGATGGAAACTAGTACAAACTTGGGACATCCACAGGCGACGCCTGCTGACACCAATTGGGCTGTCGAAGTGCAATGGGAGCCAGCGCCTCTCCTGGGCTCCAACAAGTGCGGACGATGAGCAGGCCCCGCCACCTCGCTCAAATGCTGGTTGCAGCGGCGCTCCTGAGCGTCGCCGGTTGCACGGTCAGGGCGCCTCCTGGCGGCGATTACAGGAAGGTCAGCGAACTTGTCCGCTTTCCTGACTTCTACCCCGGTCTGGGAACGCTTTATGTCCAGCCCCAAACGCTCCCGATGGGGCCCTTTCGGGCCTATGACCGTGCGGGCCTGCTCGTCAGCACGATCTATATGATACCGGTGGGCTCTCTCACGCCTGACACCTCCATCGATCTGCTAGAGGGCACGCCAACTCGAGTCGATCATATCGACATCCACTATACAAGTGGCCATCCCGGTGTCCCAGAGCCGCACTATCACATCATTCTGTGGCACATCTCACCAGAGCGCGCCGCGCAACTGCAATGATCGGCTCGCAGGAAATCACCCGGCGCAGGCTTTGCAGGTGCACCGCAGCAAGTACGCTCCTTGCTACGTTCGCCGCAAATACGGGGGCGCAGGCGCAGGCAGGCGCCATCAGCATAGCCTCAATCGACAGCGATCCCGCGTCCGTGCGGACTGTCAACGCCATGGCCGCCGCCCTCCGTCCTAATTTGCCTGGTATTCAGTCGGTGGTTGGGCAGGGGCCGGTGCAAAACGTCACGGCTCTGCTGAACCAGGACATTGCGGCTGCTCTGGTGCCGGCCGACGTTGTTCCGTACCTGGCGCAAACGCGTCGGGTGCCCGATTTAGAACAACGCCTGCAATACATTACCCTCTTCGAGCATGACGAAGTCCACATCCTGGCGCAGGCCGAGATCAAAGAGATTGCGGGTCTCGCAGGACGGCCAGTGAATTTCGGCCCTGCCGACAGCCGTAGCAACATCACCGCGTCAATGATCTTTGACAACTTGGCTGTTCGCGTCCAGCCGACATCCTTTGATCCGACAGTGGCGCTGCACGCGCTGCAAGATCGGCAGATCGCCGCTCTCGTACACGTGGCGCGGACGCCGGCGCCGCTATTCTTCTCGGTGAACTTTGACGACAGACTGCATTTTCTGCCGGTGCCGCAGACACCAAGGCTCCTCAAGACCTACCTGCCGTCCCGACTTCGGAGCGCTGATTATCCCCTGCTGATTGGGCAGGGCGAACGTCGCCGGGGGCAGCCGGTTGGGACAATTTCCGTGCCCGTCGTCATTGCTGTATCAGCCCGCTCGGCCGGAACACAGCGCTACCACACCCTGGCTTTGCTGACCGACACGCTGTTTCCGTTTGCCCAGGGGCCCCAACCGGGGGCGCCGGACGCGCTGTGGGCACAGTTTGATCCGGCGTCGGACGTCTCCGGGTGGCAGCGCTTTCCGCCGGCTGCAGCGAGGCTACAGGGGCAGACGGCGGTCAGTAGCATTGAACAGTCGGCATCCTCCGTTCGCAGGCGCGTCGACCCACACACCGGCCAGTCTCAGCAGGATAGGCAGAAGCTGTTTGAGGAGTATTTGCGCTGGAGAGACGCTCAGGATCGCCGGTGATTGCGTGTCAGGAATATTGCACTCTTCAAGGCGCCCGGCGGCGCGCAAATCCGCGACTTAATGCGCTGTGACTGATCCTCCGTCGACGCTCGGGCGTAGCCGATCAGCGCCATGCGGCCCCTGCCCTGCTTCTCGCGGCGGAGAAGATCGCCGGCATCAGCATTCGTCAGGTTATGGAAGTTCCTCTCAACCCTGTGTTTGAGGGTGCATAAAGAACTTCCGCAGCTCCGCCCGTTGGCCTGCTCTGGGGCCGAATCGACGCCTTCAGCTCGGCTCTGATTAGCCGCAGGCGGACGTGCACGACAGTTATGGCGCGCTGCGGGTGAACCACTTGCAACCGCCTTCAATGCGAAGGCTGTTCGACAGGCACTTTGGCCTGCCATTGACCAGAGCGCTTTCATGCAGGCCGTGATGGGGGCCGATCCAGAGGGATGGCGAGGCGACGTGGGCGTCATTTCCGTTGAATCGTCCATGGCGTCTGACGCCGGGCTGCAGGAATTGCGTGGTCCTCGAAGTGTGGGGAGCGCACGAGAGCGTCTCGTGGAGGCCCCATCTGAGGTATGGATTCTCCACATGTCCCTGTCCCCCTGCGCCTGAGATGTCTATGCGCCAGAATCTGTGAGCGGGCTGCTGAGTGGACATCCATTGGCTACGGGTATGATGCTGCAGCCACAGGCTGAGCGCGATCGGGGAATTCGGCTTGCCGCGGGAAAGTCGGACCCTGCCAGCGGTGCGCCTCCGTACGGCACAACGGATTGGAGATCGTGTGGCAGAAAGCAAGTCGGTGTGGAAAGGTATAAAGCGCGGCCTCCGTCTCCGTTGCCCCAACTGCGGCGAGGGACTGCTGTTCATCAATTACCTCAAGATCCGCTCGCCTTGCGAGGTCTGTGGCACCGACAATACGATTTATCCGTCGGATGATTTCCCACCTTACCTGACGATCCTCGTGGTCGGGCACGTCGTTGTGCCGCTATTCGTCTGGTCGGATCACTATGAGCCGCCGCTGTGGCTCCAAGCTGTCATCTGGCTACCGATAACCCTGGTCGCTTGCCTGGCACTGCTGCCGGTGATGAAGGGGGCCACGGTGGGATTGTGCTGGGCAACTGATCTCACTCGTCCACGGTCGGTGACCTGATGGACGAGCGCGCGGCGTTGCTGCTGCAGGAGTATCGGGAGGTCAACGCGCACCTGCGCGCCAACACGAACCAGTTCGTCAACTGGTTCAGCTTCTTCCTAATGCTGAGCCTTGTCGCGGCGGCCTTATTCGCTACGGAACCTGACTATCGGCCGGCCCTGAGCTGGTTCGCACGCCGCTACTCGGTCCAACTCGTGTTCCTACTGATGCATATTCCGGCCTTCGTTGGGATCTTGACGTTCCGCCACTACATTATCGCCACCGACCGAAAGGTCGAGGCAATTGCCAGGCAACTCGGCCATGCGGGCGCCTCGCCTATCCCGGCGCGCTTCTGCCAATGGATGACAGATCTGATGGCCGCGGGCTATGTGATGTCCTACTTTATCTGGTTCTTTCTTCTGTTCGTTGCATGATGATTGTCCAGGTCCCGCGGCGTGCGCAGCTGGCGCTGAGCAGCAAATAGGCGGACGATCCACCATCTCAGCGCCACCGGCTACCAGCGTGGACGCTCCAGCACCTTCCGAAGCTGGCGCCAGGAACGTCCATCCAGCAGAGGAGCCAAATTTCAGGAACGCTGGCGCCCTCAACGTCAGCTCATTCCTACGTCGGTAGCTTGGCAGTGCCGGGCCTAGCCCGCATATCTCACAAATAGCGGGTGCATCGGGGCTCTGACTGGGCGAAAGTTCTTCTGCGACAAAGACTTAACGACAAGCAGAGGACGCCCCCGATGCCCACAGACTGTAGCCCAACTCTCTTCGACTTTGCACCCGTCGAAGGCCGCGCCGTTGTCGCCTCGTTCGACGGCGGTGCCATCACCTCCGACGCCGGCGCACTGCTGCTCGGCGCCACCGACAAGGTGCTCGGCCTGACCCGCCGCCTCGCCGCTTGCTTCAAGGACAGCCGCAATCCGGCCTTCACCGAGCACGCGGTCGAAACGCTGCTGATGCAGCGCGTCGTCGGCATTGCGCTGGGCTACGAGGACCTCAACGACCACGACCAACTGCGCCATGACCCGGTGATGGCAGTGCTTGCCGGCAAGCTCGCCGCCTCCCGCGCCGACTGCGCGCCGGTGGCGGGGAAGAGCACGCTGAACCGGCTGGAACTGAGCCGCGACGAACCAACCCGCTACAACAAGATTGCTGCTGATACACAGGCGATCGAGGCGCTGTTCGTCGACCTCTTCCTCGACGCCCACAGCAAGCCACCGGCGCAGATCACGCTCGACCTCGACGCCACTGACGATCCGCTGCACGGCCATCAGGAAGGCAGGTTCTTCCATGGCTACTACGACAGCTACTGCTACCTGCCGCTGTATATCTTCTGCGGCCGTCATCTGCTGGCCGCCAGGCTGCGCCGATCCACCCATTGATGCCTCCGCCGGCACCGTTGAGGAACTGATCCGCATCATTGGCCGGATCCGCGCGCGTTGGCCGCGGGTTCGCATTCTGCTGCGCGGCGACAGCGGCTTCTGCCGCGAGGCGTTGATGGTGTGGGCGGAGGCGAACGGGGTCGAGTACGTCTTCGGCCTGGCGCGCAATGAACGCCTCAGCGCAGAGATCGAGGGTGAGATGAAGCAGGCGCAGGCACAAGCCGAGGAGAGCGGGCGGTCCGCGCGTCGCTTCCGCGACTTCCGCTGGACAACGCTGAAGAGTTGGAGCCGCACGCGCCGTGTCATCGGCAAGGCCGAGTGGACGCAGGGCGAGGCCAACCCACGCTTCATCGTCACCTCGCTGCCCCGGCGCACGATCGATGCCAGGCGGCTGTATGAGGACATCTACTGCGCCCGCGGCGAGATGGAGAACCGCATCAAGGAGTGCCAGATGGACCTGTTCGCCGACCGCACCTCGGCAGCGACGATGGCGGCCAACCAGTTGCGGCTGTGGTTTGCCAGCTTCGCCTATGTGCTTTTGTGCGCGCTGCGCCGCATTGGCCTCGTGCACACACAGTTCGCCAATGCCACCTGCGGCACGATCCGGCTGCGGCTGCTGAAGATCGGCGCGCTGGTGCGGGTCAGCGTGCGACGGGTGGTGTTCGCCATGGCGTCGGCCTGCCCGTGGCAGCACGAGTTTGCGCTGGCGCATGCGCTGCTGCGACGAGCCGCCGCCTGAGCCGGCACGAACCAGACAGCGCACAGCCTCCATATCCCACACCAACATTGCCCAGCGGGCCGTGTGGGGGAGGCTTTGGCTGAATGGCGCCCCATTGGAGATCATGACGACGAGTTCACGAGCTCACGCACGCGCCGAAACAAAACCGCACCGCACGGCACCGGCACAGATGCTAATGTGAGAAATGCGGGCTAGGGTTGCAGCCTCATGTCATCCGGAACAACCGTTTATCGTCCATGAAGGCTGCCGCTCGAGGATAAGGACTTCGAGCCGGCGTCGGATATTGATGAACGGCTTGATGCGGCGACCGCCGACATTCCGCGGGCAATCCTCCTGCTGCGCAAGATCGCGGAGATCCGGCCGCCCGAACCAACCACGCCTCTGTGAGGCGGCTACGAAAGTAGGCCGGAATGATCAGTATCCTGTGGGTCGGGAAAGAAGTTCAAGCGCTGCTGTAGGTCAGGCTAATCCGCCAGACGCTAATCCGAACTTCCGACTTTCTGTGACTATAAGCTGGCGGAATTCCCAGCAAAGCTGCCCAGTGCCATCTTACTTTGTAGCCATGTAATCGCGCGCTTGTGTCTTGTACTTGCAGGCTGGACCTGCTTGCGTCCCCGCCATGTATATCGAAGCCGTCCCGAACCGGAACTCCCCGCCCGCCATCCTGCTGCGCGAGAGCTACCGCGAGGGCGGCAAGGTGCGCAAACGCACGCTCTGCAACCTGTCCGACTGGCCCGCAGCCTATGTTGAAGGCTTGCGCGGCGTGCTCAAGGGCGGCACCGTCATCCCGGCCGAGCAGGACGCCTTCACCGTCACCCGCAGCCTGCCTCACGGTCACGTCGCCGCAGCCCTCGGCACTGCCCGCAAGATCGGCCTCGACCGCCTGCTTGGTCCCAACGGCAACCGCTGCCGCGACCTCATCCTTGCCTTGCTGGTCGGGCGCATCCTCGATCCCGGCTCCAAGCTCGCCGCCGCCAGGACGCTGTCGCCGGAGACGGCGTCCTCCAGCCTGGGCGAGGCATTGGGTCTCGGCGCAGTCGCTGACGACGAACTCTACGCCGCGCTCGACTGGCTGCTGGCGCGCCAGCCCGCGATCGAGACCGCGTTGGCCAGGCGCCATCTCCGGAACGGCACCCTGGTGCTCTACGATGTCTCGTCGAGCTACCTGGAGGGACGCTGCTGTCCGCTGGCCCGGCGTGGCTACAGCCGTGATGGCAGGAAGGGCACCCTGCAGATCGTCTATGGCCTGCTCTGCGCCCCTGACGGCTGTCCTGTTGCCGTCGAAGTCTTTGACGGTAACACCGCTGATCCGATGACGCTGGCACCGCAGATCGACAAGCTCAAGCAGCGCTTCGGCCTGACGCATGTGGTGCTGGTCGGCGACCGCGGTCTGATCACCGAAGCGCGCATCAGCGCCGACATCAGATCCGCCGGACTGGACTGGATCACCGCGTTGCGCGGCCCAGCCATCAAGGACCTGCTGAGCAGCGGCGCCGTCCAACTCACGCTGTTTGACACACGCGACATGGCCGCCATCACGTCACCGGATTATCCCGGTGAGCGGCTGGTGGTCTGCCGCAATCCCGATCTCGCTGCCGAGCGCGCCCGCAAGCGCGAAGACCTGCTGACCGCCACCGAGAAGGACCTCGCCGCCATCAAAATCCGGGTCGAGCGCAGGCGCAATCCGTTACGCGGCACCGCCGAGATCGCGCTGGCCGTCGGCGAGGTCTTCAACACGCACAAGATGCGCAAGCATTTTGATCTGACGATCACTGACGATGCTTTCCGCTTCGCCCGCAAGAGCGCCGAGATTGCCGCCGAGGCGGCCACCGATGGGCTGTATGTCGTGCGCACCAGCCTGTCGGAGGCGACCCTGGGCGATGTCGATGCCGTGCGCAGCTACAAATCCCTGGCCCGGGTGGAGCGCGCCTTCCGCTGCCTCAAGACTGTCGATCTGCATGTCCGGCCGGTTTATCATTGGCTGGAGGGGCGGGTGCGGGCGCACGTGTTTCTGTGCATGCTGGCCTACTACCTCGAATGGCACATGCGCCAACGCCTGGCACCGATGCTGTTTGACGACACCGATCAGGACGAGGCTGAGGCCCGGCGCCGCAGCGTGGTGGCGCAGGCACAGCGGTCCAAGACCGCAATCCGCAAGCAGACCACGGGCATAACGCCGGATGGACTGGCGGTGCACAGCTTCCGCACGCTGTTGGCCGATCTGGCGACCCTGGCACGCAACACCATCATTACCGCAATCACCCCGCTGCATCCGCTCATCGTGCTGACGCGGCCGACGCCAATCCAGCACAAGGCATTCGATCTACTCGGCCTCACTGCGTAGCCAGTAGCAAACACCTCAAACGGCACTTTATCCAATGCCGTCAATGCTTTATGTAAAACTCAAGACGGAAGTTCGGGCTAATCAGGATGGCTGGCGTTGCCCCGCTTGCGCGTTCGTGCACGATCAATCTCTATGACCGCATTAGGAACGGTTGACGTAGGACGAGGTGGCGCGGATCAGCTCGGGCTTTGAGACGACCGGCGTCACGCAGGCGGTGACCGTGATCTATGAAGCTCTCGAGGAGAGGAGCGATGTCTGATCTCTTTGGCACCGCTGGGCCACGCTCAGCGCTCAAGCCGCTCACTGTGTTTCGAGCGGAACTGGTCAGTTCCGGGGAAGCGAGCTGGGAAGAGCTGTTCGCCGACTACACGACGCTGAAGGCCATAACTTTTTCCAGCAGCATCGAGATGCTATTGCGCCTGGCCGACCGACTCCCGAACATGGAGGTGGTGTTCGGCTCGGAATCCATTCTGTCGAAGGAGCACCTTGCGCTCGCACAGGCGAGCCAGACCATCCAGAGCTATGGGTTCAGCGATGCGCTAATCGACCAGAAGGCCTTGGTCGAAGCGCTCCCCCGCCTCCTCGGACGCACAGGCTCCAAGCTGCTCGAACGGGTGGCCGCCGGTACCTTGCGCTTTCGCCTGCTACGCGGGCGGCCAAGCCACGAAAAGCTGTATCTTCTCTCCGGTCCGGCTGGTTATCGCGTGCTCACTGGCTCCGCTAATCTGAGCCTAGCTGCTTTCGAAGGCCGCCAGCACGAGGTGCATATTGCATTCGACGGCGAGCCTGCCTGGCAATTGTTCGACGGATATTACCGGCGTGACTGGAAGGACAGTGTGCCGATCGAGCCCGATGCGCTGATCACGTCGCGCCCCGACGGCGCACCGACCCCACGGGACACGCCGCTCGCATTGGATGAAGTGCCGATCGTGCGCGTGCTGACGGCCGGCATTGCCCTGGTGGACCAACCACCCCGGCCAATGCCAGCAGGCTTCGCCGCGGATGCGCTACGGCAGGCCGCATCCATCGGCGCGGAACTGAAGGACCTGGCCCTGCCGAAGGACAAGGCAGGCCGCACCATGGTGAACGCGGCATCCGTACTGCGCGTCCTGCGCACCCATCAGGCACGACCTGTTGCTGACCTGACAGAAGATCGCATTCCGCGCGCCGCTATCGACTTTGCCACAGGGGTTGTGCATCTCGACGGCGTGCGCTGGCTGGCGACTGACGAGCAGGTGCCCACCGAGGCCGTGGCGAATGATGCGCGCATTCTGACGGAATATCTTAGCAGCTTCCTGACATTCTTTGGCAACGCGCCGGGTGCCGTCGAGGTCTACTGGGCGTTCCTGGTGTGGCTCTATGCGGCGCCGGCGGCGCCTTATTTGCGTCAGGCCGCCATACCGGTCGGCATCGATCCATGGGTGTATCCGGTCTATGCGGTGCTGTTCGGCCGCTCGAGCGGTGGCAAGACCCTGTTCACCAGGATCGCCGCCCGGTCGATGTTCGGCTTCGAGAAAATGATCCGCAGTGGCCAGTTCACCGCCAACCGGGCACTCGGCCTGCGCGAGCGCCTCGGTGCCATCCCGCTGCTCATCGATGACGTGACACGCGATAAATTCACTAGTCACGTGCCAGACCTGGTGCGCACTGACCAGGAGATGAGCGCGCAGTATGCGCCGATCGTGCTGACGACCAATCGCGACGTCAGCACCATCCCGCCCGATCTGACCAAGCGTATGGTGACCTGCCATGTCGACGCCGCCATCCCCGAAAACCGCTCCGTCACCGAACGCATGGCGCGGCGGGCGCAAAAAGACATCGGCACCGCGTTGTACCGCGCCTATTTGCAACGCCTGATCCCCGAGGTCTCCGCCATGCGTGCGGACATAGATGCGGAGGCGGAGAGCTTTCCTGATCTCCTGGCGCGATCCGCAGAGATTCTGCGGGATCTATTTGGTCAAGCACTCGACACGGAGCCCGCGTGGGCGCGGCCTCTCAGCTTCACGGACTATTTCGGTATCCGTCATCGGCGGTTTCGCAGCCAACTCGCTGACATGTTGGCCGATTCCGAGGAGCGTATCACCGTTAACCGGCGCGCCGGGGAGCTGACGATCAGCTTCGGCGGTGACACCAACCAAGCCGGTCAGTTCGCGCGCAGCGTGCCGGATTTCGTTCTCAAGGGACGCTTCGCCGACCAGGTGAAGCTCGACCTGCATGCGCTGGAGCAGGAGATGGGTTTTGCCGTGGAGCGCTCGCGTGCCTGGTGGCAACGCATTCTGCGGCGCTGATCTTCGCGAACGCGGCGTCAAAGCGGTGGCGCAGCAGGGTGTGTCGCGCCGTCAGGCGGCTCACTGAAGGCCATGAGCTGCTGGCGCGGCAGGCCGCGCGAGTGGAACGGCAACTCTTAGCCGCGACCGGGCAGGGGGCTAGTCCCATCGTATGTCCTCGGCCTTCGAGGCGTCCCGGAATATCCAGGCCGCAAGGCCGCCGGTGCCAGCTGCCAGGGCGAGGACCACCAGAGCGAGCCACAGGATCCAGCTCAACGAGAGTCTCGTATCATTCGCGCGTCGGCGCCATACCGATCCGGCAGTAGGGAGGGTCGAGTGCGGTCGGTCGACCGGGCGGCAGTCTTCATCGGGTTAACCTTGCCCACCGTCAGGCGGATTACCAAGCTTTGGACATGTTCATCGTCACCGAGGCTGATGCCGAAGCTATCCGTACCATCCTCAACCAGGAGGGCGAGTTGTCGGCGGCGATCGAGCTGCGCCGGCGCTTCCCTGGGATCACGGACAACATCAGCGCCTTCAGTCCGGGCACACCGAATTGTGGCCGTGGATGTGGAGGTACCCGCCCGCCAGAGGAACCATCAGGGGCAGCGTTGCGATCGGCTCTCTCAACGCACTGTCTGTCAGATCGAGTGCCTACGCTTACATCTAGAATAATCGTCAGAGCGCGTCTTGTGGCTGGGTTTACCGGTCCAGACAGTCCCTTGGATCCGGGGCTAACCAACGGCGGTTGGCAGTGAAGCCAACATCTGGTGGTCCGAGCGACGGGCCGCGATATCAGCCGATGTTTTGCCGGCGGTTCGGTACACAGCCAACGGCAAGGCGACTGTCGCGACCCACGCAAGTGAAAGCCTGGACGTTCTTTTCACCCAAACTCGGCGGTTTGGCTCCGCGACCGGCAGGTAGAATAATCGAGCAGAAAAGGCAATCCAGAATCCGAAAAAACATTGGATTTCTGTCGGCTACGGGCTGACTGGGATCCAGCTGTGTGCTGTCGCAACCTGCGCCGACCCATGATGGACTGGATTGTGTGGCGCCGCGGCGTCGATCCGTACGGTTGGTTCCTGCGGCTGGTGGCGCGGGGCCGTACCTGATAGTGGCAGGAACACCGGCTCTCGTGCCCCGTGATCATGTGTGAGCGCCGGCTGAACTTTTGCGCCGGCATTGACCGCCGACGCGACCTGCATTCGCTAATGATGATACGCCACTCCAGCCGCCCAATGATCCTCGAAGCGTGCATAGGCCGCACGCACGACCTCCTCCCAGGCCGCATCAGCCGCCAAGCCCAGCCACTCGAAGGCTTGCCGGGGCCCTGGCTCAGGCCAGGCATCGAGCCATCTCAGGCGGTCCTCAACCACGCCGGGGGGCAGCACAAGGGTGGCAGGACGGGCACTCCCTCTGCCTTGCCGAGCATCCTCCAACAGGGTCGCCACCATCTCGATGTTCCGGTCGTTTTGCACCTCCACCAGGGGCGGCGGGTCCTGCCCGAGCGCATCGGTGAGCGCGTTGTAAAGGTTCGCGAGAATGGTCCGGCCCCGGACCGGGCCTGACGACACCTCGGCCACCCTGCGGCCCTCCGGGCCCTGCCGGTCGCCGATGATCCAGCCGTCGAAGCGGCCACCCAAATCCCACCAATCCCATCGTCCAAGCGGATTGAGCCACCGTCCAAAGGCGCCGCTGTCCGGTTGGCGCTCCGCCCTGGCGCTGAACCGGTCGAAGAACTCGTCGAGGCCCATCTCGTTGGCAAAGCGCACGCTCCAATGCTGCACACAGCGCCGTTTCATCTCCTCGCTCACCTTCGTGATGTCGAGGTGAAATATGTCGCCGTCGCCGCCGATCTGCATTCCACCGGTTCCGTTGTCGGTGAACGTGAAATGCGCCTCGTATGCTTCCCTGATTTCCTCCGTCTCGTCATGAAACGCCAGCCAATCCTCCGGCAGTTCGCCGCGCCGTCCGCGTTGGAAACGCGCCAAGGAGGCCCGGATGGCCGCGGCGGGTGGCATCTCAGAGATCGGCAGGATGACATATGCAAGGGAGAACATTCGACTGGGAATCTCTATAAAGGATCCCGCACAGGGGGGAAGCAACACCATGACCGATGCGAGGCTGCCATACACTGGCCGCGAGTTCCTCGACAGTCTCGATGACGGGCGCGAGGTGTGGATCTACGGCGAGCGGGTCGGGCGGATTACTGACCACCCGGCGTTCCGCAACACGGCACGCATGATCGCGCGGCTCTACGATGCGCTGCATGACGACCACGCCACCGGCCGAAGGGTGCTGACCTGTGAGACTGAATGGGGCGGCTTCACCCATCGGTACTTCGCAGCGCCGCGTACCATCGAGGAGCAAGTGGCGGCGCGCGGGGCGATCGCAGCCTGGGCGCGTGTCACCTATGGCTGGCTCGGCCGCTCGCCCGACTATAAGGCAGCGTTCCTTGGTACGCTGGGCGCGAATGCCGAGTTCTATGCGCCATACCAGGAGAACGCGCGGCGCTGGTACCGCTATAGCCAGGAGCGCGTGCCGTTCATCAATCACGCGATCATCCATCCGCCGGTGGACCGCGCGATCGCACCCGGCGCGGACGGCGGCGCCGCCGATGTCTGCGTCCGCGTCACACAGGAGACCGATGCCGGGCTGCGCGTCACCGGCGCCAAGGTGGTCGCGACTGGCTCGGCGCTGACCCACTACACCTTCGTTGCGCATCATGGGCTGATCCCGGTGCAGGACCGGGCATTCGCGCTGGTGTTCATGGTGCCGACCAACGCGCCAGGCGTGAAGCTGATCTGTCGGGTGTCGAACGAGCAGCGTGCCGCGGTGATGGGCAGTCCGTTCGATTACCCGCTGTCGAGCCGGCTCGATGAGAACGATGCGATCTTCATCCTCGATGACGTGCTGGTGCCGTGGGAGGACGTGTTCGTTTATGGCGACATTGAGAAGGCCAACAACTTCTTTCCGCGCACCGGCTTCGTGCCACGTGCGTTTCTGCAGGGCAGCACGCGGCTGGGCGTCAAGCTCGACTTCATCGCCGGGTTGTTCCTGAAGGCGACGGAGACAACGGGCGTGCGTGGCTTCCGGGGTGTGGAGGCGAACCTCGGCGAGGTGATCGCGTGGCGCAACATGATCTGGGCGCTGTCGGATGCGATGGCGAAGACCGCGGCGCCCTGGACCAACGGCTACATCCTGCCGGGCAGCGATCCCGCCATGGCCTACACCGTGCTGGCGCCAGAGGCCTATGTGCAGATCAAGAACCTGATTGAGAAGACCGTGGCGAGCGGGCTGATCTATCTGAATTCGCACGCGCGCGATTTTGAGACACCCGAACTGCGCCCATATCTCGATCGTTTCGTGCGCGGCTCTGGCGGCGTGACCGCGATCGAGCGGGTGAAGCTCATGAAGCTGCTATGGGACGCGGTGGGCAGCGAGTTCGGCGGCCGCCATGAGCTCTACGAGATCAACTATGCCGGCAGCCATGAAGAGATCCGCCGATACGCGCTGTTCAATGCGCTGAATTCCGGCTCGGCAGAGCAGTGGAAGAACTTCGCCGATCGCTGCATGGCCGAGTACGACACGCGTGGCTGGACGGCGCCCGACCTGGTTGGTTCAGATGATGTCAGCACTATCCGGTCCAGCCGGCGGCGCTGATTGCCGCGAAACAGCGACACGACACCAAGAGCCTTGATCCAGAGGTCGTGTCCGTAGCCTTGGACAAGGCCCATCTGATCGTGCACCAAGCACGCATGCGTGCGTGCCAATGGTTCCCTATCGCGGCCGTCTCGGCATTCTATGCTCTGACGGGAACTTCATCTGGCTGGAAGTTTCTCGCGTTCTCCGACATCACGGTCCATGCCACCGCGTACGAGATGACCATCGGCGAGAATGATGTGCTAATTATTCCGCAGGCACCTGCCTCGGTTGTTGCACCGGCACTCCGCCCTATCTCTGGCGGACATTGAGTGGTGACGAAAGTATGGATAATGATCGGCCAGAGGCCGAAGTCAGAATGCGCCAAAACCTTGGCCTCTCTGATGAGGCAAGACCATCGGCCACGAATGACCCGCAGCGCTTGGCGCGGCAGGCCATCCGATCGCAGGCTGCCGCCCGGGAATACGCCGAACGGCATCTCGCGCGTGCCGAACAGACAATTCAGGATCTGTACGCGAAGCTCCATGCCGTTCGCCGCGAGAAGGCCATCGCCATCGAAGCAGCCAGGACCGCTCACGACGCCCAGGCCCAGGCTGCGCGCGCTCGTCGTGCCGCTGAGATGGCGTTGATCAATGAGAAGTCCGTCAGTGAGACTGCGCAGCGCGAGGCCCGCGAGGCGCGGGCTATCGTGCAGGACCTGAGAAACAAGCTGGCGCTCGCGACCCAGGCTACACAGGCCGTGCAAGCGCAACTCGAGCAGGAGCGCCAAGCACGCGTTGCCGTCGAGGAGGCCGTGGCGGCCGCCCCTGTGCCGGCGGTGGTCGATGAGAACGCGGACGCGCCAAGCGATCAGCCGGTCAAGCGGCGGCGCGGCCGCCCACCGGGCAAGCGCAATGAATCAACCCGGCCACAGCCGACTTCGAAGGTGCGGAAGGCCCACATCGGCCAGGAGCCGGTGCAGTGGTGGACCGACGGCTGGACGCCCCGCGCCTGAGGTTGATCGGGCCACCGACCGTTTGACGGCGCCTTATGGAAAGTCAGCTCGCAGCAAGGCGCAATCCCTCAAGCAGCAACTCCCTATGTATCGGGTCACGCCACGGCAGATGCGCCGGAGTGATAAGAGGCGTGATCGCTTGCAGGCTGCTGATCGTGGCCTGGGCCTGCTCGCGCCGGCCCATATGGGCGTAGCAGGCGGCGAGCACACGATACGAGCCGGAAGAACCGGGTTGATCCTGGATCGACAGACGCAGCCGCGCGGCTGCCTCTTCGAATTCACGTTTGAAGAAGTACGCCGTGCCAGTCGTGCCGAGCGGCTGCCCCGGCCGCTCACGCGGGCTAAGGCGCAGGGCCTTTTCGATATGTTCAATAGCTGCATCAGGCTGGCCGGCCCACAGTCGAATGACGGCACCGATGAACCAGCCCCTTGGGATTGAGCACCAGAGCGCGATCCACCAGCCCGATCATCGCCTGAATGTCTTCGCCAAAGTACGCCAGCGCGGACGCGACGTTCACAAGGACGCCAGGGTCGCTGCCGCTGACTTCGAGCGCGTGGCGCGCACAGGTGATCGAGCGCTGGCGTGATGCCTCCGGGTCATCCGCCCAGCCATCTGCTACGAGCCGCTGGTGGCAGAGCGCCGCCCAGCCGTGCGCCAGCCCAAACCCCGGATCGATGGTGCCGGCCTGCTCAAACAGCGTCAGGGCGGTGCCGATGCGTTCCCTTGAGATAGGAAAGAAGTAGGCTAGCGCCCGCAGATGCAGGTCCGGCGTTTGCACTGGCGGTCGGTCGGGCGGCCAACCTGCGTGTCTCGGCAAGCTGCAGCGCTGGCTCGATGACGCCTGCAACCTGCGATGCCACGCGGTCCTGAAGGTCGAAGATGTCGTCCAGGGACCCGTCGAAACGATCCGCCCACAGATGGGTGCTCGTCTCCCCCTCGATCAGCTGTGCGGTGATGCGCAGGCGTCCCCCACTTCGGCGGATCGAGCCTTCCAGCACATACCGGACGCCGAGGTCGCGACCGATCCGCTTTACGTCGGCGGCTTGGCCTCTATAGGCGAAGCTGGAATTACGGGCGATGACGAACAGCCACTGGATGCGGCTCGGCGCCGTGATGATCTCTTCCACCACACCGTCGTCAAAGTAGTCTTGTGCCGGATCACCACCGAGGTTCGCGAACGGCAACACGGCGATCGATGGCTTGTCCGGCACGACCGGTGCCGGCGGGCGCCCCTCACTACCACCAATGCGGAATGCCCTGATTGGCCGATCGATATTCTTCAATGCGGGCGTGCCGAGTCAGTCAAATCCAGGCTCAGCTTGCCGACGACGTCCTCTCGGACCCGATCCGACAGGCAGATGCTGCCTGGTTCCGCCAATGTCTGCAGTCGCACTGCGATGTTGACACTGTCGCCGGTAACGCCATCACCATCCACCACCACGTCACCGGCGTGAACGCCGATCCGCAGTTGCAAGCCTCGTTGCTGCCCAATCAGTTGGTCCTGAACGGCGAGTGCGCACGCCACGGCCTGCACGGTGGCTGCGAATTCGATCAGAAACCCGTCGCCCATGACTGCAAAGAGCCGCCCGCCATGGCTGACAGCCGAAGGCTCGATCACCTCGGTGCGCAGCGCCCGGACCCGGGCGAGCGTGCCCGGTTCGTCCTTGGCCATCTGGCGGGAGTAGGCCACTACGTCCGCCGCCAAGATAGCCGCCAGCCTGCGCTGCAAGGCAGCGTTGGACAAAAGTGCCTCCCGATGTCCATTCTTGGTGCAGTCTATCGCTGGAGTTGGCGAAGTCGAACTTCCGTTGAACCGCTGCCGTTGATTAACGATGTCGGATGACGATCTGCTGTGCCGCGGTCTCAGCATCCGCCAGGTCGGCACGCGGGTCGATGCGCAGGTCGCACATCATGATCGCTGCTAGCCGACGCTCAATCACCGACGATGTCACGGCACATTGCCATCATGAATATCTGGCCTGACTTGGCCTTGTCGCTATACGACGCTGCCACAGCTGCTGTCAATAAAACAGCTCAAGGCACAATTGCAGTCGCGTACGCCGCAGTATCGATGGTCGCATCGAGCGCCTCACTCTAGCTGACGGCTACACCCGCAAGCCTTCGCCACCAGCGTCCGCATCGCGTTGGGCCTGGTGCTCCACCGTCGCCCCGTCTTTCGGGCTAGGCACGCACCATGGGGCAGCCACCTTCCTTAAGGGGACGAAATGCTCTGTCACCCGGCACCGTGGCCTTCAGCCTCAGCACATCCCATTGATCCCTCGCATCAGATGGCCGCTTTGCCTCAAACAGATAGATGTCGTGCGTCACGCGGCCGTCTTCGCGGATGGTGCTCTTGCCGAAGATGGCGTCTTCGACCGGGATCGCGCGCATCTTCTCGACCGCCGCCCGTCCAGAGGCTTTTACGCGGTCAGGGCCCATCGCAGCAACCGCCTTGAGGTAGTGTGTGATCGCGCTGTACTGACCAGCCTGCGCGGAGTTCGGCATGGCATTGCCGATACTGCGTGCGGCGAAGCGGCGGCCAAACGCCCGCGTCTCGTCGTTGAGGTCCCAGTAGTACGGCTCCGCCAACAGCACGCCCTGCGCGGCTTGCAGCCCCATCCCGACGATATTGTTCATCAGGAGGCCAACGCCGACCACTTTGTGGCCTGAACCGGTCAGTCCGAACTCGGCAGCCTGCTTAATGCAGTTGATGGAATCGACCCCGCCATTGGCAAGGCCGATCACCTTCGCACCGCTCGCCTTCGCCTGCAGCAGGAACGCCGAAAAGTCGGTTGTGTCCGGGAAAGGGTGGCGCGCCTCGCCAAGCACCTTGCCGCCAGCGGCGGTGACAAATGATGCCGAGTCCTTCGCCAATTGCTGACCGAATGCGTAGTCCGCGGTGATAAAGAACCAACTGTCCCAGCCCTCCTTGACCGTCGGCTCGACGATGGCGTGCGGGATGCCCCACGTGTCGTAGGCCCAGTGCAGTTGGTTGGGTCCGCAGCGCGGGCCGGTGAGGATTGAGGAGGCTGCTCCGGTGAACAGGGCGAGTTTGTCCTTCGCCTTGGCCATTTCGCCAATAGCAATGGCAGCTGAAGAGAGCGGCACATCGGTCAGCACGTCGACGCCTTTGTTGTCGAACCAATCGCCAGCAATGGACAATGCAACGTCCGGCTTGAGCCGGAGGTCCGCCGATACCAGTTCAACTGCGATCTCGGGGTGGCTCTTGGCGAAGTCCTCGACGGCAAGTTGTGCGCCAAGAACTGAACCGGGCCCCGTCAGGGCCGAGTAGGTCCCTGACATATCGGTCAGGACACCGATGCGGACCGGCTCCTTCTGCTGGGCAAAAACCCGTGGCGCAACCAAGCCAGCGGATGTGGCCGCAGCGCCGGCCAATGCGGCACGGCGCGAAACGCGTATTTTCATGACTCCTCCCCAGTCCCGTGCCGGTGTTCCGGTCACGCGCACAATCTGGCGCTATCCGTGGAAGATCGTCGAGAAGTTAATTTGTGCAGGCGCTGCATTTTGTGTCGCCTACCGTGAATTGAGGGGTGGCTCGCTGCTATCCGGCCAGTGCCTCGACCGGTGCATCCGGCTGGCCCTGGCCAACCAGGCGGCCGAGGTCCTCCGGACACAACTTGAACAGGAGTGTCAGGCGCGGATCGGGGCCGAACAGAGCCGACCCGCAGCCCCTATGCCAGCTGCCAGTGCGACCGCTGATGTGTCGGCCTCGTCGCGCTACCATTCAAGTTCACGCGGCTATTATTCCGGATGATTGGCCCCAAGATGCTCGGTGAGGTTTTCCTGAGCGGTTTCGGCTTCCTCGTCCAAAGGAGCCGGATCTTGCACAGCGACACCCTCCGGGACAGCATTACCGGGTTCAACCCACGGCTGCGCCGTTGGCGGCGCGAGGCTGCTGGCGATTTCGGCTTCGGTTGCGCTGATGCCAGGCGCTTTTCGGGTTTGGCGACCTGGTCTTCCAGCTCGGCGATCCGAGCCGCGGCGGTCTTGGCAGTACGGTTGGCGTCTCTGCCCTTGGTGCGCGAGGTCGCGTTGGCACGCTCCAGAGCCTCCAGGCGGGCGCGAAGTTCGTCCTTGCTGAGCTTGGGCGCAGATGAGGGGACGACGACTCGTGCGGGCTTTGCAGTCGCCACCTTGGCATCTTTGCCGGCGCAGTTGCCGGTCGGCCGGGCTTACGGACCGAGACCGCTGCCTTCTTCCCTGGTGGTGTCTTCGCAGCGCGTGCCATTGGTCCTTGCCTGTCTCTTGTCTGGTAGAACGCAGCCCTCAGTCAGCCCTCCGACCAGTCATCCTCCGCCCGCACGTCAGCGTCCCAGAGCGCCCCTCGCCTGCTTCGCCGGGCTGAAGTCCAGCTTGCGCGAGGCTGCGATATGAATGACTTCGCCCGTGCTTGGATTGCGGCCCTGGCGTGCCTGGCTGTCCTTCACCTTAAACTTGCAGAACCCAGGCAGGTTGACCCCCCCCCGCCTTTTTTGCCGCCTCAAGGATGCCGGCGAATACGGCATCAATGGCCTTTTTGGCCGCGCCTTTCTGAAGGCCAGCCTCGTTCGCCACATCATCAACCAAGTCCATCAGTTTCATGCTGCTCGCTCCCCAGAAGGTGGTGGCGAGAGAGCATGGGACGAAGCCAGCGTCATCCGCTTCGTTCAGATGTCGCCAAGCAGGATGAGAGGAGCGCTATTGCAGCCGGCGTAATCACCAGCCCGGTTGGTACTGAGGTTACGCGTGGTGAACGCCGACCCCCGGAGCCAAGCCGGGCGTGGCGATGCCCGGGCGGATTCCAGGCTCGGCGACCGCACAACCCCCGGATTGGTAAAGTTAGACGGTCGAGCGCGGCAGCGACATGGCTGCGCTGTCGCCGCGTCCGCCCCAATCCGTCATAGTAGAACCGGAAGAGGAGGAGGCCGCGATGGGCGCCGCAACAGCGCACAAGCCGATCGTTCATTTCGTCGGCAGCATTCCGTTGCCGGACACCGAGACGGTGTTTCGCACGCTGGTGGCGGCGACCGCACCACATCTCAAGCGCCTGCCGGACGGCGAAACCGGCATCCGTAAGACCTGGATCCGATTCCTGCAGCAGGTGTTAGCCGATAATCCGGCGATCGAAGTGGCAAGCGACGTGCCGCCGTTCAAATTCACTCAGTGGGACGGCAAGCTGCTACGCGAAATCCCACGCCTGCGGGTGAAGCCAGGCGCACAGCTTGACCCGGCAACCGTCAAGACCGGCTATGCTGACATGGCGATCGAGTCATGGCGGCAGTTCGACCGCCTGCAGCAGGAAGGGGTGATCCCGCCCGGCGTCAGGTTCCAGATCTCGCTGCCAACCCCGATCGCGCCCACATACAACAACATGGTGCCGGCTGACCGCCCGGCGCTGATTTCCATGTTAACCGCCCATCTGCTTGGCGAAGTTGCGGCCATCGCACAAGCCTTGCCTCACGATCGAATTGCACTGCAATGGGACGTTTGCCAGGAGGTCATCGCCTGGGAAGGCTACTATGAGCCAGGGGCCGTGGATTTCCGGCAGGAGACGATGGCCGAACTACTTGCGATTGCTGACGCCGTTCCGGCGTCGATCGAGCTCGGCTATCACCTCTGTTACGGCAGCCCGGCCGACGAGCACGTCGTTCAGCCGCAAGATGCCGGGATCATGGTGGAGATGATCAATGCGATCTCCACCGGCTTGCAACGGCCGATCCAGTTCTTCCACCTGCCAGTGCCTAAACCGCGCACGGATGACGCCTATTTCGTGCCGCTCGACGAGCTGAGGTTGCGTCCGGAAACGGAACTCTATTTCGGTCTTGTCCACCACGACGACATGGCCGGCAACGCTGCTCGCCTAGCCGCCGCCCAACGTCATGCCCGCGTCGATGGCGTGGCCACCGAATGCGGCATGGCGCGTGGCGATCCCGGTCGCTTTCCCGCGCTCCTCGCAGCGCATGTACAGACTGCCGAACTGGAAGCATAAGCCGTACACGATGCGACGGAACGGACTGGACTGACTACCGGGGCGGGCGCCGGAATTATGCAGTCGCTCGAGGATTGCCAGTCACCTTCTGAACCGGAGGAACTACGTTCCGGAACGGTCGGCCGTGGATCAGGTGCGAGTGCTGGCAGAAGACCATGTGAATCGTTACTCCGGCATGCCGGCGCGGCGTAACCCGTCAAGCAGGGCCGGCACGGCAGCCAGACTCGGCATCTTCTGAGCGCGCGGTCTGCTGCCCGCAGTGCATCAGCGAGATCATTCTCCCCAAGGTCCGCGAAGTGCAGGGGCAGCTTGTCGTGGACTTGCTCATAGGTGGACCGTGAGATGCAGATGCCCCCGGGCGGGCTGAGGGTCTCGAGGCGCGCAGCAATGTTCACGCCATCGCCAAAGATGCCGTCTCGCTCATGGATGATGTCGCCGACGTTGATGCCGATGCGCAGTGTAATCTGCCGCTCGGACGGGGCGTCCTGGAGTTGACGTGCAGCACTCGTCGTCGGTTCCGCATGGCTACTCAACTGCAGGCACCACGCCCGGCACCGTATTCGCCGCAGGACCGGCGCATGACAATCATTGGCTTGCCCGTCGAAAATAGCAGCGGTGATCCTGCACAGGATCGTCTGGCCGACGCTTTGACGCGTGACGTCACGGACTACATCAGGCGCGGCTGGATGTCCGGTGTGGCTTCCGGCGCGATGGCCGGAGTGCATCCGGCCAACCGTATCGATCTGCGCCTGATCGAACGCGAGCATGATGTGCATTCTGCGCTCACTGCCAGCGCCCGCCGCGAAGGCGGGCGTCTAATCGTTGCAGCCACCCTGAGCGACGTCCTCACGCGGCAGCAGATATGGGCGCAGCGTTTTGACACCGAGGATCAACCTGAGGGCGTTGGGATGATCGTCCGACGGATCTCGTCTGAGGCAGGCCAAGCCGCGGTCGACGCCGAGGTCGCTCGCGCGCGACGCGAGCATCCTGACGATCTCGACAAGCGCGATCTGACCTTGGCTGCCGACGCAAGCGCACTGCAGCAGCAGACCTCAAGGGAGAATGTCGCAGCCCGGCTTGCACTTACCAACCGTGCTTTCCCTGGACCCAAACGACGTGAAGGCGCTCAGCCTCTACGCCCGTCTCCGGGCATTGCTTGTGTTAAACGGATTCGGGCTAGAGCTAGATCGCGACTGCGCAGGACACGGCGTCCACGGCGCTGTTGAATTCCACCAGACGGCTATCGCCAGCCGTGTTCACGATCCGGCCGTGATGCGCGGCGATAGTCGGATCGAGACGCCGCCGCCGATGGTCCTTCAATGCCGCGAGCGTGCCAAGTTCGTCGCGACCCATCAGCCGGCTGTAGCCGACGACATCCGACAGGAGGATTGCCGCCAAGCGGCGCTCAATCCCCGACGAGATCATAGCACGCGCGCAATCATCGATTGTCGCGCCCCTGCCTAACCGGTGACGGTGCCATGAATGCCGGTGCGGGAACAGTCGTGACTGCGCGCACCTCAGTTTTTTGCGCCCGGCTATTACTGCCGGTTGTGCTAACGAGGGCCAGTGCCAGCCGGGTCGAGGAGCTGCGGACCGACCTCCGCTTACCTCGAGAACGTCGTGCGCAGCTGATGGAGCTCCCCCATGGCTTCAGTGACCGCGGGGCGGGGCCCGTAAGTGCCGAGCGGACTCGCTCGACCCGTGCACGGTCCTTGGCTGCGACCGCCAAGACGGCGATGGCACCGTCGAGGGTGGCCGCCAGCGCGGCAGCGAAGTCAGAGCCGCCCATTTCCCGGCGTGCAAGTCGATCCGGCACAGCTGCGACGTGCTCGCCGGCGGCGGTCCGCTCGACCGTGAAGACCCGAAGCGGCCATGCTTCATCCCTCGGGACAGCGGCGGCAAGCGCGGCGCGCTTGAGCGCAGCCCAAACGTCCGCATCGGCGGCCAGGCGTTAGGTTCCATTCAGATCGCGGACGCTCGTGCGGTAAGCGCGAACACGAAGGGAGCGAGACGGAGTGGCGCCGATCATCTGGCAAGTCTGACATGCAACGCCGCATTCGACGAACCGCGGGTGTCGGGACTGAGAGTTGCGGTTCGGGACACCAACAATCCGCTGAACAGGCTCGCCTGCTCAGCCTCAATTTGTTCATCGGCAATGGGCTCTGCGATTACCTTTCCTTTCCTGGCAGCCTGACCAATCTACGGAGCTGGCTGCTGGCCAGTTGGGTGGCATGAGGGTGCACACTACGGACGCCGGCAACCACTACCGGAGCGGCTGGAGGATTGTTGGTCCGTGTTGGCCTGAGCCACCGGCAGTGGGCGACTGAGAGGCTCCGCTCCGTGTCGGCGGCGGATACGGCAGGTAGTAGACGTTCGGCGGTGGTGCCGGCCGCGTCGTGTCGACGTAAACGCAGCCGGACAGGCTGAATAGGGCAAGGCAGCAGCAGAGGCGGATAAGCATCAGGAAAACTTAGGATCAACGCGTTGTTGTTGACAGGGCGGCCTGAATGCAATTGATCACGCTCTGCTGCTTCGCCGTCGCTCGCGTTGTCAGTGAAGCGCGGCGGTGCCGTATGCTCGGCTGTGAGCGGAGAGGCCAGAGATGAGCGAGCCGTGGCAATACTAGATCAGGGTCAAGCTCACCGACGACTACGTCACACTGGCGCGGAGTGATCTTGGCGATCTCGCCCGCAAGCCGCTGACGGACGTCCTGAACCGGCACCACGCGACGCTGAAGTGTCAGCTTGACGCATTCGTCAGCTACGTTGCCGAGGCGGAACTGGAGGGGCCGGACATATTCCCGCTCTACAAGTGGACCAAGGCGACGCTGCAGGATCCGGAGAAAGCGGCAAAGCACAGCCGATCATTCGCGCTGCACGTCCAAGGACATGAAGTGTATCCCGAGAACACCGCGGATGCGCTCGCCGAGGATCTCCGACCACTCGCCGGCGGCCCGATCGTAGCGCGGCTCTCGAAGCATGACACCAACCCGTCTAACAACCTGCCGGTTCCCCTTGAATACCGGCCGTAGTGGACGCGACGCCGCAGGGCCGGCGGACGCGCCTTGGCGGAAGATCAACGCGGCCAGAGCGCTGCCGCTGCTGAAGAGGCCGCTGTAGGCGCTCCTCGACCGTGATGACGACGGACATAGCTGCGGCGTCCTGCTCGTTGGCTGTGATGCATGCGAAAGTGACGGAACTTGGCTGATTGAGCAGAGGTTCTGCCAGGGGCGGCAGCAGAAGGAGCATTGGCTCATGTCGACTATAAGGTGCCGCCTGACAGGCTGACAGTACGCAATAATATTGGGCTTGTCAGCCACGGCGCCCGGCAGGCAGGCACTCGCTTCGACGGCAAGACCGGGCGACCCGGCATGGAATTTGGCCGCCTCATCCACTTGTTCTGCACGTTGCCGCCGCCAAACAGTATGCGGACGAGCTACGAGAGTGCCGGGCAAATCATACAAGTCTACATCAGCAATGCGCAGATGCCGCACGAAGCTTGGCTGGTCGACGCAAGTGGAGCGTGGTATCCACTTCCTCTGACGCTGGTGACCGCACGTTAACTACAGTGAGGATTTTCGCGAATTCAGCGCCAACTACCATCAGGAACGCGGGGCCGACGGGCCGAGCACGGGCCGAGCGCGAGGTGATCTTCCGCCAGGACCACCCGCCGGGCCAGCAGGGCCTGTCGGACTTCACCGACATGGCCGAGCTCGGCATCCGCTCGCCGGCGAGCCGCTGGCGCATCGGCTCTACCACTTTGTCCTGGCCTACTCCGGCTGGGAGCATGCCGAAGTGGTGCTGGGCGGCGAGAGCTTCACCGCGTTGGCCAGCGGCTTGCAGAACGCGCTCTGGGCCTTGGGCGGCGCCCCGGTTGAGCACCGCTCCGACAGCCTGTCAGCCGCCTTCCGCAACCTCGACCGTGAGGCCGGTGAAGACCAGACCCGGCGCTAAGAGGCGCTGTGCACGCACTACCGGATGACGCCAAGCCGCAACAACCGCGGCGTGGCGCACGAGAACGGCGCCATCGAGAGCCCGCACGGCCATCTCAAGCGCGCCATCGCGCAGGCCCTGCTGCCTGTCTCCGCCAACTATCGCCGCCTCCACGCCCTCTGCGCCGCCACGACGGCGATGAGCTCCCGAGAAGACGCGTTATCGCGGGCAAATCGGCCTCGACCGGGCGAACGCCAGAGATGACCGCTTCACTGGCGTCCGCCCCAGCGCTTATTCAATAGCGGGACAGGAGGATGGTTGGTCAGCAATGGCGGAAAGTGGCACGAGCGACACCACACGTTACGGGTCAGACGATGGGCTCCAGCACCGATCTAAATTGCGTGATCCGGAGGCAATGCGTGTGGTGCTCCATGAACGAGTGCTCCGGCTGCTGACGGCGGCGGGCACGCTGGCGATGGTGGCCATCATTGCCGCGCATGTCGGCCTGCTCAACCGCGGCGCCTGGGGCGGCGACGAGTACACGACCTTCAGCGCCTATCGCATCGGCGGTCTGCAATATGCCTGGTTCCGCTTCTGGTCGTGGTCGCCGCGGCCGCTTTCCGAGTTGCTGTACGGGCTGTACGCCGGCGCCGTGCTGCTGTTGCGGCGGCCGCTGATCATCCCGCTGGCGGTCTGCGGCTGGATCGCCTTCCTTTCCTGCGCCATCCCCACCTTCCGCCACCGCCAACGCGACGGCGTCGCCTCGCACATCCTTGGAACCATGGCGCTGCTGGCCTTCATCGTCCTGGGACAACACGTCTTCTGGGTGTTCTACTGGCCGATCGCCATTGTCGCCTACATGCCGGTTATCGCCGCTGCGGCGTATCTGCTGTTTTCGTTGGTCAACGAGAACCCACGGCGGCAATTCGAGTCAGCCGGCATCATCACGACGCTCGTCCTGGTCGCGGCGGCCTGGAGCTCCGAGTCCGGCACCCTGGTGGTGCTGGCGTTCTGCGGCACGGCCATGCTCTACCAGCTGGTGTGGAACCGGACCGGGGCGCCGCTTGGGCGCATCGTCGGGCGCTGGCTGCCGCCCATCGCCGCCGGGCTGCTGGTCCTGGCGTTCTCGCTGTTCAACCACCGCACTGCCGACCCGATGTTCCCGGGCGGCGATCCCGCGGTCTACCACCACGCGTTCGGCAGCCTGTTGGCAGCGGCGGCGCGACTGCCGTCGGAGCTGCTGTCGCCGGCCGGTGAGCCGTCCGATCAACTGGCTTTGGGCCTGATCGTCCGAGCGTTGTTCTTCGCCGGCATGTACTGTTGCTGGGTGACGCGCGATCCGGCGGCGCGGCGGGATCGCCATTGGCTTCCGGTCCTGGCGCTGGCCCTGCTGGCCGACATGTTCCTGGAGATCGCCGCGACCTACCGGCAGTTCGGCACCCCCTGCTGCGGGCACCATGTCGAGGTACGCTACGGTCTCGGCGTGGTCGCGCTCGCCGCGATCGCGATCTGGCTGCCGCCGCCGCCGCGCGTGCCGGTGCCTGCGCTGCGTGCCCTGGCGCCCGTGCTGCTGGTGGCCGCCGCCATCCCGCTGCTGCTGCCGCGCTACCAGGACCTCGCCCGCGACTATGAATTCTACTGGGAGCCCGGCCGCCTGAGGGCGATGACCTGGGAGTCCGGCGCTTCGCCGGGGCCGGCCATGACGCTGTATCAGCCGGTGCAGGACAGCGTGTTCAAGGCGCAGATTCCGCCCGGCCGCCAGGACGCCTCGTCCGGCTGGTGGACGCCGGGAATCCTGAACTTCTTCGGCAAGCAAACGGTCGATGTTATAATCGCCGACGACGACCGACCATCAAATTAGCCGTTTGCCTCGACGGCTGCACGCAGCGCTGCCGATGCGAGTGTGCAGGCCTTTTGCCAATGTGCTGGCCGCTCCGGCGCTCCCGCCATCGGGGCGTCAGCGACTATCTGTCGGAACGCCACTCAGCCGATCCGCCCCCGCCCGCCGCACCCCTTCAGGCAGGGCAGGATCCATCCGCCGCGGGCGCGAATGGCGTAGTGCGCGGCGCGGCGCGGCGGGCGAGCGCTTCGAGATCAACTGCCGCAAGCGCCGTGGGCAGCGGCAGCGGACCGAGCGGGGTTGGTTTCCAGCACCGCCGTCCCCTCCCCTGCCCCGTCCGGCGGTGTTATGCCGACCACCAGCCCGGACCATCGGCAGCAGCGCCGCCCGCCGGCGGACGCTGCTGCGCTGTTGGCTTGCCGTCCTCGCGCGCGGCCGCGCATGGCGTTGGGCTCCCTGGCCGGCGAACCGAACCGGCTGGCGGGCCCAGGAAGAAGATTCCGTCCGCAAAGTACCCATCCTGTGCGTCGAGGACGGGTCGCCGCTCACTACCATCGGGCGATTCTTTGGGTGGCCATTCAGGACGCCCGCCTACAAGAGCCGCTGCGCACGCCGCAACCGCTTCTGCGCCTTCCGCAGATGCTTGGGCGCGACCACATCCTCGAACGCCTCGCCGTCAAAAGATACTGGCCAGCGTCCTACGCCGCGATCCAGCGCCACGGTGACGGCGGTTTCCGGCCCCGGCTCGGGGCGGCCGCATGCGGCTTGCGCCGAAGCACCCATCGGCTGCCGTCGCGCCAGATACGCGCGCCCACTGATGCAGCTGTTCGGCTGTGGGCTTGTTCGAATAGAGCCGGGCGAGATAGCCGCGCGTGATCATGCCACCACCCTGCGGAAACGGATGCGACGGCTGCGCGCGGTGAACAGAGAGCCAAGCCGCGTCAGCACATCAGCGCCACGGTGGTTCCAGTGAAACACGATCTGGTTCAGGTAGCGGTGCAAGTGGCTGATCGGAAACCAGTGCCAAACGCCGTTCCACGTGCGCTTGGGCAAGGCGTTGAAGCTCTCCGCCGTATTTGAGGTATGCCGTCGTCGCGGCAAGCGGATCGCGCCGCACATATCCGCCGGCGCTGTGGTTGACGGCCAGATGCGCGAGGAACTTGCGCCCAATCCACCGGTAAGCAGGACGATCATCTGTCAGCACGACCGAGTGCGTTCGACGTTGCGGTACACGAAGTCGGCAATCGTCCGCTCCGCATGTGTCTTGCCGGGCTTGGCGCGGGCTTTCCCGCCGCGCTCGACACCCATCACGATCATCCGCTGCGCGTGCCGCCGCGGCCCTTGGGCTGATCGTCGTCGCTGGACTGGCCCTTTTGCGCTTCTTGCCGCCCGTTTCGTCCACTCAGCCGCTTGCCCCAGGAACCAAGCCGTCTTGTAGTTCACGCCAAGCTGACGGCACAGCACCATCGCCGACATGCCCTTGCTGGACGTCGCCGTGAGGTAGATCGCGCCAAACCATGTGCACAGCGGCAGGTGAGTGCCTTCCATCGGCGTGCCATGCATGACGGTGAAGCGATGTCGGCATCGGCTGCACTGCCAGTAGCCCTGACGGCTTGGAAGACGCACAGCCTCGCCGACTGTCGCGCACTTCGAACATACCGCACCGTTCGGTCAGCGCACCGCTTCAAGGTGAGCATGCAGGCGTTTGATCCGGACACCGGCCAAGGAAGGAGACCAAATCCATGACCAGAGATATCACCAATGGTGCACGAAATCAGTAGGTCTGGATACAACTGCGGGAGCGGCCGGAATCATCGCGCTACCTTGGTCCGGAACACGCACGGTCAATTGAGCTGTCATATCATTTAATGCGCACCTGACATAGATCGCAATGCCGCTCCTAATCCGCTCCCGGACAGTCGGCAGGGCCTAGAGTTGGGAACCCATTGAAAGTTTCGAATAAGTATTTGTATCGAATTATTTATGTACTCGCGATCAAAGACCTCAAATGCGGCTGACTGTGCTTACGCCGTTGTGATATCGGTGTGGGCCATCAAGTAATCTAAGATCCGTCTCGTCGTTCGAGACGGTGGCCAGAAAGCGTCGCGAGGTATCTGCAAATGATATCGCCTCGCTTCCCTGTTCGTGAGCTTGGCGGCTCTGTTGATCATACAACAAGACTTACTGGTCTAGGGACTGAGGAATCTGCTGATGAGGCCACCTCACGTCGCGACGGCGGTTTGCCGGCGCGAGTAAAAGTCTGCGCTTTCTAGAGTAAGAGCAGAATGCCCCAATAATCCTGCTGAACTTGGCGTTCCCGATGGAAAGTCTTGGCTGGACACTGCTGTCCAGCCGTCGGCGGCGCCCGTTCGCTCAATGGATTCTACCATGGCTGTGAACATTGGCACGCTGGGCGGCGCTCCCGTCGGCTCGCGGATCGTCGCCGTCGGCAATCTGGCCAGCCCGGCAGCGGTCTCCTTTCTTGTACGCCTGCCGTCCGGGACATTACAGTTGTGGACGACATCGCCGTCCGGCACCACAACGGCGATACCCGTTGCCTTGCCGCCGAATGAAGAGATCGTCGGCGTCGGCGCCTACAATGCGGCGACACCGGGCGTGGACCAGCTTCTGCTGCGCGACAGCGCCGGCGAACTGGCATATGCCGCCTGGCTGCCGGCGCAGGGAACCTTCACCATGACGCCGCTTGGCACCCCGGGCGAAGGGTGGCAGGTCGCCGGGCAGGCCGACTTCAATACCGTCTACAACGGCAATGATCAGGTTCTGCTGCAAAGGACGGAACAGGGCAGCACGACGCTTTGGCCGTACCTGTCGCAATTGCCCGCCTTCACGCTGCCCCAGGGGTTCACCGCCGTCACAAATGCATCCGGCAACTTCTTCGGAAGCGACATGCCGGCAACTCTCATCGTGAACCAATCCGGCACGCTCGAGGCGGTGCTGCGAGGCCTGAATACCGGCGCTTCGCCCGCGGCCACCGTTTCAGTGACCGCCGTCCTCGGCACATTGGCGGCCGGCGACACGATCGAGGCAGCCGCTGCGACAGGCGCCACGGGAACCGCTGAAATCCTGGTGCGAAGCGGCAATACTCTGTCCGAGTGGTCAGTCCATGCGGGCGTCGTCACCGGTCGGTCGACGCTCGGTGATCTGCCCTTGGGAGCGACGGTCGCCGGCTTCACCGATCTCAACGGCGATGATGTTCCTGATGTCTTGATGATGCTCAACACGGGCACGATTGCGGCGATGCTGTCCAGCGGCGGCGTCCCTGCGCCGAAGACGCTGAGCGTGACGAAGGCCTCCGTCAGCGTCGACTCCGGCTACAACGCGACGACGCGCAGCGGGGTCAACACCACGCTCTCGGACTATGTCGCACAACTGGCGTCCGGTGCGTTCGCCGCGACAGGCGCAGGCATCCTCGTTGTTCAGGCGGGCGCAATTTGCCAATGCAGCTTCGAGCAGGTCGCCGCTGGCAACATCACTTTCGCGGCCTGGCAGCAGAATGTTGCCACCTTGAATGCGCTTGCCCAGATGTGCCGCGAACAGGGCGTCCTTGTGCAAGTCGAGACAAGTCTCGGCCTGAGCCCAGGCTGGGGGCCGCAGCAGACGGAGCAGTGGTTGAAGCCGGCGATCGCTGCCGGGCTTCCCGTCGCGTTTGTCGAGGATGATAGCGAAATCGACCCGGCGGCGCTCAATACCAGCTCGACCATTGCCCGCACCTTGCAGAACATCGCCATCATCCATGCGGCCTATCCGCACGCGCAGTTCGGCGAGTGGCGCGTTCTCGGCAGCGCCGGCACCTCGGGTTCGCCGACGGCGTATCAGCGTTCCGCGCAAAGCTGGTGGACGGCGCTCAACGGCGCGGCCGCTGCGGCGGGCCTTCCGTCCCTCTCGTATGTCGTAGCGGATCAATACTACAGTCCAGTGCTTGTGACGGGCACAGGCAAAGTCAATGCGGCCGGTGTTGATCCGGCCGCCGACGTCACCTTGAACCAATTCGCGGGCTTTGCGGCCATCGCCAAAGGCAGCGGTATGGCGGTGGAGGCGGCGGTCGCGCCAAGTACGAGCGACCTGACGCCGCTGCAAGCCCTGGCCCGGCAAGTGCTTCAGGTCTCACAGGAAGCCGCGCTGGGCGTCGCCGGCGTCAGGCTTGATTCGACCTTCAACAGGCTGCCGGTTTCCTCGGCTGTCAATGTGACCGGCTCCACTTACAATGCGGCCGCGGTGATTGCCGCCATCGAGCCGCTGTACCGGGCTGGCCGGATAACCGCGGCGGGTTCGTTTTCGCTCTCCCTGCCGCCACAGCGTATCGTCGCGCCGGGCGTGCGATCCGCCCTCGGCGGCATTTCGCTCAGCGCAGGCGAGATCGACCTGGGCAACACCGTGGCCGTTGTCCTGATCGACCAGAATGGCAGCTTGTCTGCGACAGAGTCCGGCAAGGCGACGGTCGTGCATGCGGCTCCCAACATCCTGATCCTGCAGGGTTCTCCGCTCGACGTGCAGGCGGAACTTGCGTCCGTTTCCGTCTATGCGGCGTCGACCGGCCCCGACAGCATCGACGTCGAGGTGTTCGGTGTGGCTGGTCGTATTACCGGCGGCGCCGTGGCCTTGCTGGCGACGCAGGGCGAGGGTGCCGCCAGCTTCGCGCCAGGCGCCGGTGGCGCCGGTCCGCCGCCGTGGACGTCGGCGAGCGCGACCGTCAGCAATGGCGGCATCACCGCCGAAACCCTCTTCTGGAATACCGATGACGGCCTGAGCAGCGGTGCGTTCCTTGGCGGGACGACAATCCAGCCAATCGTCCAGATCCCTGTTGCGCAACCGCTGTTGGAGCCGGGGCTGAGTGTATCAGGTGGTGCGGCAAGCCTGCCGGCCTCCGTGCTCACCTGGCATACCGCGTGGCAGACCTACGAACCGCTGCGGGGCGGCCCGACCTGGGCCAGCGAGATCGTTCCGGCCACCGTGGCAAAATCGGAACTGACATTCGACCCGGTCAGCGGGCAGCTCGCGATGCAGGTCGATACGCTGGCGCCCGTGCCGGCTTCCGAGATCGCAGCGGTCTTCCCGTTTGGAGAAATGCAGCCCTACTATTTTGCCCAGGGCGGCCTCGCAGTGACGACCTACGCCCTCACAGGCAGCCAGTACTGGTCGGGTACCCCCTACGCCGGCGGTGCGGGTGGAGTCATGGCGGTGGTTGGCGGGCCAAACCTTCTGCTGGCCGCCGGCTCCACGGCGCCGATGCAGGTCGGATCCGTCACGACGATCTATGGCATCGTCAACGGTGCGCAGCGCGTCGTGGAGGTCCGCTACCATGGCGGCCCGGCCAATCCTTATGATGAAATCGATCAGATCTTCGATCCCTACGCTGCCACACCGGTGCTGTGGCAGCAGATGCAGACGGTGGCCCTGCCGCCATCAATGGCCGGCAACGGACCGCCGGCGGTACCTTTCCAGCACATTGGGATCCTAAGCTTAGAATTCCACGTGGACAAGTTGTCGCG
>JADMIO011460591.1_pt1 | contig 79768 bp, 59 predicted proteins | sample 8958161 | NCBI WGS metagenome assembly JADMIO01 (sample SAMN16585339, study PRJNA669376) | soil metagenome | isolation source: Crop rotation soil | place: USA: Cullars Rotation, Alabama | collected 2011 | reverse complement strand
GCCGCGACTTCAAGTCACGTGAATTCCAAGCTTCGGATCCCACTGTGCTGGAAAGGCGCTACATCTCTCCGATCTTCGCGCTGCCGGGCTATAGACATACGATCGGGGTCGCACGTTCCTGGCACTTCATCAACGTCTATGGATTCATTGTCACGGGGATAATTTTTGTCACGCTGCTTTTCGTAACCGAGCAATGGAGAAGAATCGTACCAACCTCCGGGACAGTACTGATGCAAGCCTGGAGTACGTTTGTCGTCTATGCCAACTTCCATTTGCCGCCGGAACCGAACGGCTTTTATGGATACAACGCACTACAACAGTTGGCCTACTTCGCAGTTGTCTTAGTGTTCGGACCGCTCTCTATTTTGACAGGCATCGCGATGGCGCCCGCCTTGACGAATCGCTTTCCCTGGTATGCTCGGTTATTCGGCGGCAGACAGTCGGCTCGCTCGATCCATTTCATTCTGCTGCTCAGCTACGGTGCGTTTTTGATCGTGCATGTCACATTGGTGGTGATGACGGGATTTGCACGAAACATGAATCACATCGTTCTGGGAACTGATGATCAGCGCCCACTGGGAATGATTCTCGGATTCGTGGGCATCGGGGTAGTAGTTCTTTCCTGGGTGGTTGCGCACCAGATTTCGTGGAAGTTTCCCCGACTGCTGCAGCATGTTCAGAAGGCAGTCTCTCAGCCGCTGCGACTCGCGACTTTGAATCGATTCTCTCCCAGCGAGCGATATACAAAGGAACAGATCTCTCCCCACTTCTGGCCTAATGGCAAGAGACCCGTACGGGAAGATTGGAAGCAGATGGCGGCTAATGGCTTCCGCGATTACAAGCTCAAGGTTGGTGGTTTGGTCGACCGGCCGGTCGAGTTGTCTCTAGCGGAATTAGCGGCGCTGGGAAAGACCGAACACATTACCATGCACCATTGCATTCAAGGTTGGTCGGGCATTGCCGAATGGGGCGGTGTTCCGATGAAGTCTCTTATCGAGCTGGTCAAACCAAAGCCCTCAGCTAAGACCGTCGCTTTCTTCTCTTTTGGCGAAGGCCTTTATGGGGGTACGTATTACAACACGCAGAGCCTGGACAATGTACTGAAGGCAGAATGTCTGCTGGCGTATGAGATGAATGGTACCCCGCTGGGTGAGGAATACGGAGCGCCACTGCGGCTGCGGGTGGAGAATCAACTGGGATACAAGATGGTCAAGTGGATCGAGCGGATAGAATTCATTGAGTCCGAAAAGCAGATCGGGAAAGGCGAAGGCGGAACAAACGAAGACGATGAGTACTTCGATCTGTTGCCGAACATCTGATGCGAAGCCGGCCCCTCCTCTTATCAATGCGTTAGCGGGTGACCGGATTGCGTCTTCAGTCCAACGACCCTTCGTCGTCGAGGCTCTTTAGTAGCAAGTGCAGAAAGATGAGACCGCCATAACCCTTCCACTTACTCAAGACGCGTTGCACACGGTCGTAATCAAGTTTCTTCCTGAGACGCAGCCAGCGCTCCAGGTTGTTTCGGGCACCCACATCGTCGCCCGGAAATACATTGGTTCGTCCCAGACCCCGAAGCAGCACATATTCCGCCGTCCAGCGTCCGACTCCGCGTATTGCAACGAGCCGCTTAAGACATTCCTGATTGTCGAGTTGTGTAAGCTCCTCTAAATCTATCCGTCCTCGAACGATTGACTGAGACAATTCAATCAGTGCCCGAGCCTTGCTCCCGCTATACCCGAGTGGTCGGAGATCTGTCGGGTTCAGATTGGCCAGATCGTCCGGTCGAGGAAAAGCATACATTCCGCGGCCGAACGGAAAGCCGCAGCGTTCGGCGAGTCGATTGAGGAAAATGATTCCAACTGTGAGACTGAGCTGCTGACAAGTAATCCCATTTACAGCAGCCTCAAAGAGGGTAGCAAAGCGCGGGGGTTTGAATCCCCGAAAGCGCTCCGCCAGTTTATTCAAAGGCGGATGACCGGAAGCAAACCTGTAAAAATCCGAAAGGTCCACTCTGAGCCCTAGCAGGCGTTCCAATGCAATCGTGGCAGCGCGCATGATCCTGGGAGAAAGAGATTCTCCGGTTATGGTGACGTCGAGCGTCGCCCCTCGTTGCCTCACACCGACCAACACGGGCTGATGATCAACTACCAGCACGCGGCGGTAACTCTCATTGCTCCAAACGTCTACAGCATTCTGGGAGCGACGCCGTAAGGCCCAGACGGTCAAATCCAGTCGGAAGGGCATTACTGGACGCAGCGAAAAACGAATCGAGTTGCGATCCGATTTCATGAGTCGCTTATTTGTAAGCTGAAATCAGTTCCTTCCCAGCGTCGAGCTTCCGGCCAGTAGAACGTGAATACGATCTCTGTTTCGGGCTGCAAGGTTTGGGTAAGCAGATCAGCGACATGCAAGCCTAAGCTTGTATCGCGCGTGCTAGTGTCTGTTACGGTGTGCCAGTTGTTAGTACTCCAGTGGATTATGGCCGGAGCCAACAACTCAATACGTAACGTCTTACCGGCCAACATCGCGTAGCATTTGTTGTTGAAGCGCCAGACCATATAAGGACTGCCAGTCTGGTTGATCACGTAGCGCTCGATTGTCTGCGGCGGTGTATCGAAGATCCGGCCTTCGCTCAAAGAGCGGCAGAGCTTAACGTACTCGGCCTGCGCCCAAGCGAGTGGCATCGCCGAGCCAGTCGGTCGTCCGAAGAAAAGCCCTCGATCGGGAATATCATTCGCATCCCAAATCTGCTCGGGAATCATCCCGCCGTCATTAGCGAAAGCTTCCATTGCTTTCAGTAGGCGCTGGGCTTCATTCATTCTGCCGGCTGCCAACTCATAGTGGGCGCGCTCTCCAGTTAAGAGCGGCCATGGCCGGCCGACTCCTGTCCCATCGAAAGGTGAGCCATCCTCGTGTTCACCGTAGAGGTCGTCAACATACCTGCGCCATACCGGGCCGTAAGGCGTCTCCGTTTTTAGTAAGGCATCAATCACTTTCACGGTATTAACGATGCGCGGGTCGTCAGCTGCGCGCAGGCCAAAGCGCACCAGGGCAAGCGCGTCGGGACCAACAATATAAGCAGCCGGGCCGGAACTCTGGTCAGGAGGGCGACATTTGATCGGGACGAAACCATGATGCGGAGATGCAGCGTCGGCCTTTTCGGGCGGGGCAACCCGAACGTAATGACCCTCCACTCCGATCTGGCGATCAATCTCTGTATCGATCACGTAAGTCCATCGCTCGATGTTAGCGTTCCAGTTGTCAGCTGTTTCTCTCAAATAGTTTGCGGTTTGAGAATCTGCAGCCAAGTCAGCCATATCGGCGGCGGCGAGGAGCGCGGCGATCTCCGCCGCCAGCGTGAAGGGCGAATAGCCGGGGTCCATTTCCCAACGCTCCTGTGGCGTGACTGGTCCATTGCGCACGATATAGCTCGCGGCCTGGCGCACCATCGGCCAGAAACGTTCGATCACTTTGTTTGTATCAGACTCTGTGAACACTCCTGCTCGCCGTGCCTGATCGACAAGCAAAATAGGCAGCGCCGTCTCGTCCATCTGTACGCCATTCCAATAGGGCAGGCCATCGCCCCACATGTTCTGGGGCCAGTGCCCGTCCGCCTCTTGGGTCACCTGTAAGTATCGAATGACTCGATAGACTTCTTCTTTAGATCCTCCCGCCAGAAGGCCGGATGCCGCTTCAACCAGATCGCGCGGCCAGACGAGATGATAGCCACCCAAATCCTCGTCCCCTTTCGAGGAGCCCCAGGGGATGGAGAGACTGGCGATCATCCCACCAACCGATCTCTTGGATTCATGGGTCCGTAACACGGAGAGACTCGTCTGAAAAAGGTTTCCGACGCCCGCAGCCAAACGGGGCCGGAACAACGGCCGGTGCCACTCCTGCCATTCGCGGATGTATTCGGCTTGTTCACGCTCGAAGTCGCTGGTCAGGGCGGCGCGAGCGAAGTGACCTGCTTCCTCAGGGCTTCTGCCGAATCCTAAGGCGAGCACGAATTCGCCATTCGACGTGCTTAGATCTATTTCTCCGGTGAGTGCTACGTTGCCGTTTTCGGCCCGCAAGTATTCAGCAGTCAGACGTTTGTTTTGCTTTAAGTCCTGCCAGCCGTCAGAGGCTCCGACAAAACCCGCTGAACGTTTTACCCACCGCGCGGAACATGCCAGTGCCAAGGCGAGCCCCTTCCGTTGGGCAAAGAGCATCGGCACGCCTTTATACTCGCCGATAAAGGCCGTGTTGCCGCTACCTTTGTTGCCGAGGTGTGGGGCCAGCAACGCGTAAACGTGATAATCCTCGAGCTTGCCCTGCAAGGGCGTGAACCGCGTGCGTTGCATGACCGCATCACGATGCGGAGACGCGATGATCTCTTTTTCGATCCGGTATCGCCCGTCGCGGCAAGTGTTGATTAGGTGATAAGCGGGAATGCCGGCCATCGGGAATTTGATCTCGTGTTGAGTGTGCCGCTTTTCCTCAGAGAAGAAGTCCTGGCCGTCAGTGACGATAAAACCGAAATCGCGGGTGCACGCATCGTCGAGACGCGGGTAGTAGATCTCATTGAAGATGCCATGGCTGAGCGTGAACCAAACGCGACTCGCAGAGCCGAGAGCTGTCCCCACGCCGCTCTTTGCGCTCGATGTCCATTTCGGCGGTATGCCGCGCCAGCCGGGAGCGTAGTCTGCGTTTTGGCTCATCTGCGTCGAATGGACGCTGATCGTTGCCGCGAGAACATCACGGCGTCTCACGCAAGTACCGTCACCCCCGTTTGGTACCCGATCGGCCTGTAAGTTCCGCCGGCCGGCAACGATCAGCCTGTGTTCACTGTAAGCGTAGATGAGAAATGCGGCCAGCGTGTTATCACCTGCTTAGGTTAGGTGTAATTACTGTATTCCTTGATCAAGGTCTGCTTTACCGTGTAGGTGACAGATCGAAGCAATAATCCATGGCTCCGATTCATAACGAATCCGAAAACTTCGAGGACACATCAATGCCGCTCGCTGGAAAGCTCATCCTGTGTATCGACCGTAACGCTTCCCGAAACTTCGCCATCTTTTTGCTTGAACGAGTAGGCCTGCGAGTTATAACCGCGAATTCTATCGCCGCCGGGATAAAGAAGGCGCAATCCCAACGCTGCGATCTCTATTTGCTAAATCACGAACTTCTGGAGGAGCGAGAGATTGAATCGTGCGACCAGCTTGATGAATTTGCACCTCGCGCTCCGATTCTTTTCTATTCAACCGTTCTTTATCCATATGAGCCAGTCCGAGCAATCCACTGCCGGGCACATCATCACATGATGAAACCCGTAAGCGTTTGCGACGTGCAAAGGCATGCTGCCAAGTTAATTAATGAATGGACCGGACCAGTTGAAACTGTTCAGCACCTGTTGCGTAAGTCGATCACAAAAGACTTTGCGGCGAGCGCTGTCCGCTTACATTCGGAATTGGCAACAAAGTGAACCCGGAAAGGCAATGAAATGCTGTTGCTGAAAACAATGACGAAAGCAAAGCCGTTGAGAGATGGGAAAACGAGGGCGGTCGTTTGGAATGTGAACTGAAGCATCGCCGCAGAGCGGCGAGATGTCTATAGCTATGCGATTGACTCTTATCATCTCCGCAAAGAGCGAAATGTCGAGCATTTCGCTCTTTGCGGGAGAAGTGAGAAGGCCTTGCAGTTCTATAAACATTTCGTGCCAACGGCACGTGAGGAACTACTTTTGGGGCAAAGTTATTTCACGGCGCCGATCGCAAAGCGACAACGCGGGAAAGGCTCCCGGTCACAGCTTTCTTTCACCGGCGAGCCGACGATTTCGCCGACCAACGAGTCCGCCAACTCGCAGACTTCTGGGCGTTCCGACACTGCGGCGGCGAGAGGGGGCCCGCTTGAGTCATCAATTTGATCGTCAAAAGTTTTCAACGAAGCTCTCAAATTCGCGTTGGTAAGGGGGAAATAATAATGCTGAGCGTAGTGAAAACTAACACATCCAGGTCAGGCGATCGTCGTTCCTTTAATAAAAACCGGCGCGGCTCAAACCACGAATGCTGGCGAGAGAATTCGGCGGCTCCTCGCTTGCGTTTGATTAAGCGAAGCACAGTGGAGCGCCTAGCTGAGGCGCGCCTGCCAACAGAGCTCGGCGAATTTCGCATCATCGGTTATCGGTCGACTAGATCCAATGAAGAGTTCGTCGTTCTCGCTCGTGGCGATTTACAGGGCGACCATCCGACACTTATTCGCATCCACTCGCAGTGCATGACCGGAGACGTATTCGGCTCGGTCAAGTGCGACTGCGGTCAGCAGCTACGAGCGGCGATGGAATTGATCGACAAGGAAGGACGCGGCGCGATTGTCTACCAGCAGCAAGAGGGTCGGGGCATCGGCATCATGAACAAGATTCGCGCCTACGCCTTGCAGGATGAAGGCGCGGACACGATTGAAGCGAACCTGCGCTTGGGACTGGAGGTCGATCAGCGGTGTTACGAACAGTGCGCAGAGATATTTCTTGACCTTGGTCTGCGTCAAGTCCGGGTCATGTCAAACAACCCGCGCAAGATTCAGGTGCTTGAAGCGTGTGGCCTGGAGGTTATCGAGCGTATACCGCTCGAGGTTCCGCCGACCGCAGCAGCCTTGCAGTACCTTCGCACGAAGAAGGAAAAGATGGGGCATCTCCTGGTAGCTGTTTGAGCCGCGAGAGATAGAAGGACAAGTGAGAACACGTACGACAATCGCGTGGTACCACGGTCGTCATCTTCCTGGGATTGGCGCTACGCTGAGACGCAGAGTTTAAAACGCACTCGAAGGCATCATCGGAATTTGAACTATCAGTACGAACTTAAAAGATTCGCTTAAAATAGGAAGAGCTCTAATGACGGATAGAGAACACGCAGTTGCGGCGACCGAAGATCTAAGGGACGGCGAGATGAAACAGGTCTCCGCTGCGGGGGCTGAGATTTTGTTGGCGCGGGTCAACGGAAACTATCACGCAGTCGCAGCGCACTGTACCCATTACGGTGCGCCACTGGTGGACGGCGTACTCAATGGCGACCGCATTGTATGTCCGTGGCATCATGCTTTTTTCAATGCCACCACGGGCGATCTGGAAGAGCCGCCCGCCCTCGACTCGCTGCCATGTTTTCCTGTGCGAGTTGAGAACGGGAAAGTTTTTGTCGACATCCCTGAGAATGCAAAAGATCGCCGAATGCCGCCCATGACAAAGCGCCAATCGAACGACAAACGCGTGTTTGTCATTGTCGGTGGCGGAGCGGCGGGATACACGGCAGCCCAAACTTTGCGCGAAGACGGATTCACCGGCCGGGTGATCATGATTACCCGCGAGACCCATCTTCCTTATGACCGGCCAAACCTGAGCAAAGAATACTTGCAAGGCAAAGCCGACCCTGCCTGGATGCCGCTCCGCTCAGACGAGTTCTTTGCTGAACATGACATCGACGTCATAAACAATAGAGAAGTCGAGCGCGTTGATGCGGCAAAGAAGCTAATCAATTTTGCGGACGGCAAGTCTCTACTCTGTGATCGGTTGCTAGTCGCGACCGGCGGTGAGCCGCGCAAGCTGCCATTCCAAACTGATGAGCAGCAAAACGTATTTCTCTTGCGCAGCTACGCTGATGCTGACGCGATCATCAAGGCGGCAAGCAAAGCAAAGCAGGCAGTAGTCATCGGGGCAAGTTTCATCGGCATGGAAGTGGCTAGCAGCCTGACCAAGCGCGGGTGCAAGGTGACGGTAATTGCGCCGGACATCCCATTCAAACGAGTTTTCGGCACGGAGATCGGTAGGCTGTTTCAGAAGGTGCACGAAGAGAACGGCGTTGAGTTCAAGCTCGGTACTTCAGTTATCGGATTTTCCGGCTCAAAGACAGTTAACGCAGTAATGCTGGATAGCGGCGAGCAGCTCGACGCCGATCTGGTGGTGGTTGGAATCGGTGTCAAACCCGCGACCGGGCTCCTTACCGGCGTCAAGCTGCACAGAGACGGCGGCGTGCTAGTTGATGAATACATGCGCGCCGCCGAGGGCGTTTATGCGGCCGGCGACATCGCCTGGTTCCCTTCCCAACTCGCAGGCGAAAGCCAACGTATCGAACACTGGCGCACGGCGATGCAGCAAGGTCGCATCGCGGCGCACAACATGGCGGGCAAAGAAACTCCGTACAACGGGGTGCCGTTTTTCTGGACGCGCCAATTCGATGTCGGACTCTTGTACATCGGCCACGCTTCGAGTTGGGACGAAATCTTTTATCAGGGTGACGTTTCTGCCCGTGACTTCCTCGCCTTTTACATTAAGGACAGCCGCGTGACGGCAGTTGCCGGAATGAATCGCGATAAAGAGATGGCCGCGCTTGAAGAGTTGATGCGACTTGATCGAATGCCGGCGGTGGATCGGATTAAACACCGCACCGTCGATTTCTTCGCGCTTCTTCGAGATAACCCTTCATCCGAGGCGGCTAATAGCACGCGCTAGGTTGAGCGTTTAAGCAGAAAGAACATTTATCAGAAAGGTGGCAGAGCAAGTGCAGATACTTGATGTTGACAAGCTAATCGAGTTCGACGATCAGAAGTTCAATCCGAAAGTGCTGGTGAATGAGCCGAATATGCGGATGGTACTGCTGTGCTTGCGTGCAGGCCAGCAGGTTCCGGAACACTCGACAAGTGGCCCAGTCAACGTGCAGGCGATAAGCGGGCATGTGACTTTCTACGACGGCCCAGAACCTTGTGAGATGTCCGCGGGAATGCTCGTTCGAGTCGAAGCTAATCGTCCGCACCGAGTCGTAGCCCATCAAGATTCTGCGCTGGTCGTAACCATCATTAAGAGTCCAGAGACTACGGTTCCAAAAGTTTTGGAGCTTCAATCGTCGTTAACGGGTTCGGAACTTGATTTGAGGGAGACACCACGACCGGAACGGCATCCGATCGTCTTCAGCGCGTTTGACCGCTTGGAGGAAGGTGGATCCTTCGTGCTTATAAACGACCACGATCCACAACCATTGAAACGACAGATGGAGCGAATGCGCGAAGGTCAAGTGGATTGGGAGTATGTGGAGCGTGGGCCGGAATCATTCCGCATCCGCATCACCCGGGTACGCCCAAGCGAAGTAGCACCGCGGCCTTGATGGAACTCAAGAATCCTGACGATGATTCGTGAAATCATGGAGAAGGATCATGAAGCGCTGAGAGAGCTGCTTCAAAGTCTGGAATCCGCACTTGAAGAACATGAGGCGATGCGCAGTTTTGAATTGCTCGATCTTTTCTGGGCTCGCTTAGCGGTACATATTCGAGCGGAAAACGTCCGCCTTTTTCCTGCCATCCTGGTAGCACGCTCGGAAGTCTTCGGCGGCGCCTTGCCCTCCTTGAAGGAGGTTCAATCTTCGATTCAACAATTGAGTGTCGATCACAACTTCTTTATGGATGAGCTTTCTAAAGCAGTGCGACGGTTACGGCAGTTGGTCAATGGTGAGGTTTACGATCAGCTAAGACTTGTGACGGAGTTGAATAGGATCCGCGACCAAGTAGATGCCGTTTCAACGCGGCTGAAAGTGCACAACGAGTTGGAAGAAGAACAGGTTTATGAGTGGCCCGCGCTAATGCTGAGCGCCTCAGAGCTGAGAATGTTGGAGGATGTACTCAAACGCGAGATTGAGAATCTACCGCCTAGATTTGGCCACGAGGGTAAGCTTGTGTCTTCGGACCAATTCTAAAAACAGTGGAGTCGAGAAAGAGACAATCCAAAGAGGGAAAATATTGAGACAGCAACTTAATGCAGCAGGCGTCGCTTGATTAATCCACCGTCGACATCAGACAGCGCGTGCGTAGTCACGAATGCGGTCGGATCAATTTCCTTGACGACATCTTTAACCTTTCCGATTTCCAAGCGAGTGACTACCGAGTAAAGAATAGATTGATCGAGATCGCTAATGCCTCTGCTGCCAATCCCACCACCGCCTTTCAGAACTGTAACGCCTCGGTGTAGGTTAGCTACGATTGCTTCCTTGATCTTTTCACCCTTCGTCGAAACAATTAGGAGGGCGGTGTATTGCTCGATGCCGTGAAGTATGAAATCTATGGTCTTGGACGCCGCTGCATAGGTGAGTATTGAATAGAGGGCAGATTCGACCCCGAGGAAAAATGCGGCGGCCAGGAAGATAAAGATATTCAGAATCAAGATAACATCGCCCACTCTCAGCAGATGACTTCTCCTACTGACGAGCAACGCGGCGATTTCGGTTCCATCCAAAACGGCGCCGCCACGAATCGCAAACCCAATACCGGCGCCGATAAAGAAACCGCCAAAGACGGCGGTTAATAACTTGTCTGGTGTCACGTCGGGAAAACTGACAAATGCCAGACACACAGAAAGACCCGCAATTCCGAGAGCGCTCTTAAGCGCGAATTTAAAACCAACCTGTCTATAGCCAACAGCAATGAACGGCAGATTAATTATTGGAATAAAAATCGCCAGTGGCACGTGGAGAATCGCCGATAAAAGCATCGAGACTCCGGTGACACCGCCGTCTATGAAGTGACTGGAAACGAGAAAGCCTTTAATGCCGAAGGCCGCAGAAAAGATTCCCAATCCGATGAGTGCGGTGTTGGCCAACTCGCGGATGATTCTTTTTGCCATTACTCACTGTCCTGGATAGTCCTCGACATCATAAGGCTACTTGAGAGCGCCAAGCGAATCATCCTCGAACGGCAGTTGGACTCCCTCAGCGCGAAATTCCACTACGCGACAACGAACGACAGGCGGATCATTCGATCCTCGTTGATAAGGAACGGAGAAACTGCCGACAGTATTCGCCGCCATATTTGACGACGAGATGTTGACAGTACTAGTCCTGATGCGATTGCCATCCGCGTTTTGGAACTCCACTTCAACCTGGAGATTGCTAATTGAGTGAGGGGAAATGTTCTTCACTTCACCCTCACAGTTCGTGAGGTTGGTTGTGTCGTAGCGCAGCGCGGTGACCTCAAGTCTACGGCTTGCAGAAGGCGTCCCGCATGAGATCAGGACACCTATGAGCAGACTTAACAAAATAGTTTTTGCTACGCTCAATGTAATCACTCCGTGGAATAAATCGCTTTGGCTGTTTTGCCACGACTTTTCGAAGCTTTACCAAGCGGCGCACTAATCGGCTCGTCCGCTTCCGTATCGCGCAACTCACCATCGCCTGCTTGTAAGTCCGCGAAGGCGACCGTCAGCAACAAAATAGTTACTGCGAGTGTGCTGAGAACGTACAACCACGCGACTTGATCCCAATAGAGAAGTGCTCCGCCTGCCAGCGAGGCGCTCAATATCCAAACCCACGTACGCGTGCGCCAACGGGACTTAGTCTTTGTTTTTTCGTTTCGACTCATTTTTTCTCCCTTAAATTAGTTCCACGTTGAATCGGTGCTGAGCAGTCGCGCAGAGCAAGACGCGAAGCATCCCGCAAGGCGATCCGCTCGAATGCGATTCGACACTGCAATTCCAAGTTGATTGACTATCGTTTGTGGCGTTAATTACGAATTAAGGGATGGAGGAGCGCGGCCAATAGATAGTGAGTAAGGTTCACGTGCGGGCGTGATAGTAACTGCCGCGATCTCAATTGACTGAATAGAATCAAGAAGTGAGATGTTCACTCCCGTTGCCGTCACATAATCGAGGCGCGGCAACTTCGTTTTGATTTTGCCGGAGACACTCTGGGGCTGGTCGACCGGGCCGTATTTGATCGGTACTGCCTCACACGTCGGCCGAACGTCATTTAGCTGAATCTGTTCAACCAGTACCCCGGGGAAAGGAAGCAGCCGTAGCCCTTCACCCGCCGAAAAGCACAGCGCGCTCAGGATCGAGACAAGAATCGCGCGCTTTATTCCTCGAGTGCTCTTCATAGGTTTGCGTCAATGATATATCGGCGGGGAGTGAAAACCGAAACTGTGGCAATGCGCTTCAGTTTTCCAAATAAAGCTCTCCCGTGTCGTCGTTGTAAGCAAACAGTTCCGCGTGGCGACCCCAACGAATAGCTATCTCCAGTTGTTTCTCTGCGCGATCGCCAAACTCTCCCGCCAATTGATCCAGAAAATAGCTGCGCGCCGTGCTCTGAGTGTCGTCTCGTTGGAGCGTGTCGTAGATCCAACTGATGATTGGCAGACGCAGAATCCTTCCGGCGATTAGTTCCTTGCGCGCCAGAATGTTCGCGTCTGCATAAGCTTTACCAAGTTCAGTAAGAATCAACACCCCACCTTCAAGGTGCATCAGGCCCATTAACTCACCCGCTTCAACCAGTGGCAGCAGATCGTCGAGTTCAAAGTGAAGAGCAGCGCTTAAATCGGGAAGATCAGCTCGGCCATCTTCTTCGTTTAACTTTTCAACCAGACCCGCCAGTGCGTTAAGTCTGGCGTACGGTAATTTCATACGCGGGAACTCGCCTTCGGCTGATGGTGCTTTCTGTCCGGCGACTGCCGCATAGACCTTATCTACTTCGGCTTGAAAGGCCGTGTCTTTGCGTTGTCGCGGGTGGCGAAGAGTGACGTTAAACTCGGTCACGATCCGACCAGGGTCTTTGCTCATGACGATGATTCGGTCAGCCATCATCACCGCTTCTTCAATGTTGTGTGTGACCATCAAGATTGCTTTGGTCGGAATAGCGCGATTGAGCCACAACTCCATCAACTCGCCGCGCAGAGCTTCGGCTGAAAGCACATCCAACGCCGAGAAAGGTTCGTCAAGACAAAGGAGTTCCGGCTCAACAGCCATAGCGCGGGCGAAGCCAACTTTCTGCCGCATGCCGCCCGAGAGTTCGCGCGGATAGGCTGATTCGAATCCGTCCAGGCCGACAGTGTCGATCAATTTCAGGGCGCGCTCGGTTCGGGCGGCGACTGCGACGCCGCGCGCTTTCAACGCGACCTGAACATTGTCCTGCACGGTTAGCCACGGATAGAGCGCGAAAGTTTGAAATACGATCGTGGCGTGGGGATTCACCCCAGTTATTGGTAGCCCGCGATAGAATACCGTCCCGGAGGTCGCGCGGTTGAGTCCGGTGATGATCCTCAACAGTGTCGACTTGCCACAACCTGACGGTCCTAGCAGGCATGTAAACTCGCCGGAACAGAGTTTAAGATTGATGTCGTTGACGGCGACGAACTGCTTCTCGCCGATACCGTATGACTTCACCACGTGTTGTAGTTCCAACAGCACGTCGCCGTTTGTCCTTGTGCCGATCATTGAATACTCCTACTCCAATCGATAACGTTCTTCGGCGATGCGATACAGCCTTTGCCAAAAGAGTCGATTAATTAGAACCACTGCCAGCACCATCGCCAGCGTTCCCGCCAACAGCAGTCCATAGTTTCCGGCGCCCGTTGCTTCGGCGATGAGCGAGCCAATGCCCACTGTCGAGACAGTGCGGCCGCCGAACTCGACGTGTTCGGCCACGATGCTTGCATTCCACGCTCCGCCGCCGGCAGTAATCGCACCGGTGACGATGTACGGAAACAACGCCGGCAGGATTAAGGTGCGCCACCGATCCAACTTTGAGAGTTGAAGCAGCTCAGTTGTAAGGTGCAAGTCTTGCGGTATCGACGAAGCCCCGGCAATCACGTTGAAAAGCAAATACCATTGTGTACCCATCAACATCAGCGCGATGGCCGCGATGTTCACTCCGCCTGGGAGTCGCAACAGCGCCAACAACACAATCGGAAACAAAGCCGTGGCGGGAATTGCCGCAATTACTTGCACGACAGGTTGTAAAAAATTGGCCAGCTTTCGATTTGTCCCGATCGCAAAACCCAGTGGAACCGTCCAGAGCAAGGCGATTAGCAGAGAGGCGATGACTCGTAAGAACGAAGCCGCCAATCCGATCGCCAAGCGCGGCCAGATGTCAGTGGGCAGAATTATCAACACCCCGACCGCGCGATATGCGCCGTACAAGATTAGAAGAACCAATACTGCGACGAAACCCATCGCTATGAATGAGCGTCGATTAACGGCCGAGGTTTCCGGCGGCTCGATGTGGCTACGCAGTCGAGCCTGCATCTTCGCGTCAAGCCGTTCACTAACAGGTGACCACACGTACCGGCCGAATCGAGTCAGGAGCCACGATCGTGCGGCAACTTCATAAAACCAGGATCGAGGCGGTCGCTCTGCTTCCATCATCTCTACCTTGAACTTGTCAGCCCATACGGTGAGCGGACGCCACGCAAACTGATCCAGAATTACGATCACTAGCACCAGAGTACTCAACCCCAGAAGCACCGCGCGCAAATCACCGGCGCTGGCTGCCGATTGGAGATAAGAACCAAGTCCGGGCAGGCGAAAATCTCGCGAGCCCACATGGAAGATTTCCGCCGCCATCAGAAAGAACCAGCCGCCTGACCAACTCATCATGCTGTTCCAAAGCAATCCGATGGCGGCGAACGGAAGTTCCAGGGTCTTGAAACGCGCCCATGGATCAAGACGGAAAATCGCGGCGGCCTCCCGCAGTTCCATGGGAATAGTGGTCATCGATTGATAAAAGCTGAAGGTAATATTCCACGCTTGTGAGGTGAAAATGAGAACGATGGCTGCAATTTCTGTGGCGATACTCTCGGGCATTACCGCCGTTAATCCGAGTAGCACTACTGGAAGAAATGAAAGAATGGGGACGCTCTGCAGAATATCGAGCAGCGGCATGAGCACCATCCGTGCGGAGCGGTTACGGGCTGCCGCGTAACCGTAGAACAAAGAGAAGATCATTGAGAGGAAATAAGCAGCCGCCATGCGCCCCACCGAAAGCAACGCATACCATGGCAACGCTCGTGGTGAGAGTGAGATCTCCGGTCCGCTGATGACCGCCGGCGAGTGAAAAGCCAATCGCATCCCGGCATAAAGAACTGCCGCTATGCCGAGCACGATGAGACCGTCGCCAAGCGTCAGCGTAGGCGTGCGCGGAAGAGCAAAATTGAATCGAAATCGCCGCATTGATGCTCCGAGTTCTCGTCTTCGTTGGATTAGACGACGAGCACCGGTTGGCGGCTACGGAGTCTAATCGGAAGGACGGCCTGGGTCTGGATCGTCTAGTGAATTCATTAATAATAAGGTTGAAATCAATTTACCTTAATCGTCGATGCTTCGACCTAACAGTCTCCACTGAACAGGGTGCGTGCAATGCAACGGCATGCGCCGTCGAACCGAGCATTAGCCTCGAACACTGCTCTGTTGTTATTGCTAAGAAGGCACTATATATAATGACAGCCCGACAAGACAATAACCGAGAGCGGCATCTCGAATTGTTTTTTCAAGATTGATAGGTGAAGCTACGTATCGCGCTATTTTGCGGCAGGTTGGCGGGCAAGTCGGTAATAGGTTAAGGGCGGAACCGGCTCGGACTGAGACAGAGAAACCGGTCCAGTTTTTAGGTACACCGCAGCGACTGGGCGCCAACTAAGTTGACCACGCCCGTCTCGAGCAAGTTTTTTACGCGATGGGCAAACTTGGCCCAAAGCATATCAGAAAAACTGCTAAGTTCTCGCGCGTCAAACTCTTTGACACAAGCGCGAAGCGAAGTTAGCCGAGGCCATGACTTCTCGCGCTGGAGAGTTGTTTGCGGTTTCGTTATGGAACTCCGCCGACACTTTACTGCGCTGACATGCACAAACGAATGTTGACTTCCGGGAAGCACGGCATATAATCCGCCGCACCTGGCGGGCGGTTAATGTTTCGTCGGCCCACAAATGTAACTGAAGGCATTCGCGTCACTCCCATAACGACCTGTTTGCGAAGCTTTGCTCCTTAACTTCTGTTCCGTCCAAGAGTCATGCCGTACAAAAAGTATCTTTTTCTATGCGTCCTCGTCGTTCTGACCGCAGTGAACGTCCGAGCAGACCCGCTCGACGATTACCTGAGGTCAGAGATGCAGCGCCAGCATATTCCCGGCCTGTCAATTGCGGTAGTGAAGGATGGCAAAATCCTAAGAGCCTCGGGGTATGGACTCGCAAATGTGGAATTGAGTGTTAACGCCAGCGCTGAAACCGCTTACGAGATTGGCTCGATTAGCAAACAGTTCATTTCTGCCGCCACCCTGCTCCAATTCTGTCGAAAGTCTGGCAATGCCTCGTGACATTGATCCGGTAGCACCAACAACTTCTCAATGCAATTGCAAACTGATCTCAACCCCCTCCGCAAGCACTGCTGCTAGCGTCTGCGCGATTAAGCTTCGAACCGCTGCGAGGATTCAATCTCGTCCATGAAGCTAGTTCCCGACGCGAATACCCTTCCGAACCTTTGTTGTATTGCGAGCGCTTGCCGGAGGGCAAGGCCTCAGCGTAGTGCGCATTCTCACGGTTATGCGCCGTCAGTAAGCAAAGCATCATCGTTGACTTTGAATAGCATTACGCGGGTCGTGCTGTTGGCACGTTCCGCGGATAGCTGTGGAGAAATAACATGAAAAAATCTCTAACGCTTCTCGTCGTGGTTGCGATCGTAACTCTCGCGAAGCCGCTCCAACCGGTTTCGGCTCGCGGTCATATGCGAAATCCGGGGTCACGAGCAACTACTAATTCGAAATTCCATAAGACGGAAAAGGCCGCGCCGGGGCAATACATCGTGATGCTGAGAAAGGACACTCCTCGGTCGCAGATTTCAGCTCTCGCTTCGACTTTGACTCGCGCGCATGGCGGAGTCGTCGAGTACATCTACACTGACATCTTCAAAGGTTTCTCTGTGAAACAAATGTCTGAAGCTCAAGCCAAAGCGCTTAGTCGCCATCCGTTAGTGACAAGTGTGGAAGAGAGCGCGCGTGTCCAGGTCACAGGACAGCAGTTTTGGCCGGAGGAGAGCGGTGTGATTAAACCGCTCGACCGCATTGATCAGCGCAGCGGTGAGTTGGATGCCTTCTACAATTATCCGAGGACCGGAACCGGCGTTCACGTCTACATCGTAGATACCGGTGTGTGGGTACAGCACAACGATTTCGGGGGAAGAGCTTTCGCGCTGTGGGATTTCCAACCTTCCACCTCCATCGGTGGCTACGCGACTGGCAATGATAATCATGGCACGCTTTCGGCCAGCGCGGTCGGTTCGAAGACCTGGGGGGTCGCTAAGAACTGTCTGCTCTACTCTGTTCGCGTTCATAGAATTCTGTCAGACGGAAGCGAACAGGGTACTGCGAGCGACATTGCGGCGGGCCTTCAGCAAGTTCTTAATGACGTAAATAACAATAACAAGAGACCCGCCGTGGTGAATATTAGCCTGGAGACGCCACGCACGGCGTTCGGAGTGGGTTCGATGGAAACGGCGGTCACCAACCTCATAAATGCCGGCATTACGGTGGTTAGCGGAGCCGGAAATAACAACCTCAATGCTTCAAATTTCAGCCCCGGTTGGATGCCCGCAGTCATCAATGTCGGAGCTAGTACGGGCGTTCCAGGTGGTTCAATTGATGCGAAGGCGAGTTACTCGAATTTCGGTACGAGTGTGGACGTTTACGCGCCGGCAGGCGATTTCGGTTGGTCCGTTCGGAATGCCGGACACAATACCACCTATGGGTTTGATGGGAACTGTTGCACCTCGATTGCCGCTCCGGAAGTTACCGGCGTCATCGCGCTTTATCTTGAACAGTTCTCGCTTGATGCGGGCAACTTTTCCGCGCAGCCCGCACAGGTGCAAACCGCGATCAAAAACAACGCGTCGTTTATGCCTTTGCCAATTGTCTACATGGGCTGCGATTTCATCTTACCACCAGCGTCGAACCCGATAGACGAAACGAGGATATTCATCCGCCAGCACTACTACGACTTCTTGAATCGACAGCCTGATCAAGGTGGATGGGATTTCTGGACGGGAACGATCGACGGGTGTGGCGGCGATGCTCAGTGCATTGAAGTGCACCGAATTAACGCCTCCCGAGCTTTTTTTGAATCGATTGAGTTTCAGGGTACCGGCTATTACGTTTTTCGGCTGAACAAGATTTCTTTTTCGAGTTTCACCGGCGGCAACGAAGTCGGTGGCCCCAACCCGCGAATGGAAGACTTCTTCGTGGATCAAAAGAAGGTAGGCGCCGGCCTGATTGTCGGCCAACCCGGGTGGGAGCAGGTGCTGGATCAAAATAAGTCCAACTTTGCCGCAGAATGGGTCAACCGGCCACGGTTTCTGAGCGAATACCCAGAGGACATGTCGAACGAAGATTTCGTTGACAAGTTGTATGCGACTGCGGGCGTGTCGGATCCTGCGACCAGGGATGCGATGGTTAATGGACTCTACAATTTCACCGAAACGCGGGGCAGTGTCGTCCGCAAGATCGCTGATAGCAGTGCGGTCGCGGATAATCATCCGCTATTCCGTAATCCGGCCTATGTCCTGATGCAGTACTTCGGGTACCTGCGACGCAACCCGGATGATCCGCCTGACAATATCAATTGTCCCAGTGATCCTCTCTGTGGGTATCACTTCTGGCTGAATCACCTCAACGAGGTTGAAGACTCGTTCGAGATGGTTCACGCTTTTATCGCCTCAGCAGAATATCGGAATCGGTTCTATCAACCGCCGTTCTGCCAGTGAAATAGTCGCGCAAGTGTGAACAGCAGCGTAATGGTTCAAGTCTGGAGTAATTGCAGTTCATCGCTGCCGGTCGCGGCCTCGACCGAATCGCGATAGAAATCGTCTGCCACCCAAATCGCCGTGGAACCAAGAGTGAAAATGATCGGCGGTGGGCCGTTATTGAGAAAATCGACCAAGCCATGCGGGAGTTCCGTTTCACCAAAGAAATCGCGACGGTCATACCACGGGAAGCCAGTTACGACTGTATTCGCAGGCCAGTCGGGCTGTGCCACTGCTAGAAGCTTCGAAAAAAGCGCGAGCACCTTCGTCGGCGAGTGCTGGCCATTAAGTATCGGTTGCTCTCCTCGCGGCATTCCGAATTCAGCGCGCAACTCATAAACGGGTCGCAGAACTTTATCGGCCTTGATTTTCGCCAGCGCCAACACCCCTCGGCCAATCCACGGGCTCAGGCGCAGAGCGCAATGCAACGACGGCCATTGCGGCGGCACTATAGGATCGTAGATAGAAAGAAAGGAGGCCGGCGCCAGGACGCTTGAGACCCATGTGAGTCGCTTCTTCTGCGCGATAATTGGCCCAACGAACGGAAGCGGGTGGGTGAGCAATAAGTCCGCGCCTTCGGTTGCTGCATCGAGGTCGTCGTAGATGTCGCGCAGGTGAGGCAAGATCATCTCCGCGACGACTTCACTACCGGTTTTTGGATCCATCGCACGGCCAATGAAGTCTGCTAAGACTTCAGGTTGATAATATGAAGGCAGTATCGGTCGCACGGGATGGAGATCGATGCCGGCGGAATCCATCTTCTCGCGATAGACTTCCGAAGTCGCGAAAATGGGATGATGGCCGCGCGCCTTAGCTCGAGGGCGATTGCGATATAGGGATGTATGTCGCCGAACGAGCCAAAGGTTGATAGCACTATGCGCTTACTTCTCATCAATCAGCATCACTAACACTCCTGCCGTGTCATTCGGGTTCTACCCTGAGCATCTCCCTGCGGATCCATTCCTTTACATCGTCGCTGGCCAGGAATTCGCCTGCGTCACGGAGGCGATTGACGATAGGCCAAAGGAAATCTATCTGCTTGGTTACTCGTTTCTGCTGATCATCCAAACGTGCCAGCAAGCTTTCACAGGCTCCATCGGAGTCGAAATCGATTTCAGCTAGACCCTCGTGCACAAGCCAATTCCGCTCGGTGAGTAATTGGTCTAACTCTTTCGCGTGCTCATTAAGGACATCTTGGGGAATAGCTAACTGGTACCAGAAGTAGATAAAGACTTCATCACCGGTCTTTGGGGTCAGGCCCGGAGGTTCCCGACCTCGAGCAGCCTTAAGCCATTTTGGAATTACGTTGCCTAGAGTCGACCGTTCAGTTATTTGTCGACGCCGCGCGAACTGCTCCTCTAACTGAGGGAGTGTGCCGACCACCGCTCGCGATTCGGCCAACGATTTCAGTATCTTTTCGAGACGCTGGAAAGATACGAGATTACGCCCGACTGCTTTAAAGGCACGGTCCCTTGGGGCGGCGTCATGCGCAGGACTGTTCACGACACTATTGTAACTACCGCCACGTGCTCTGCCCACTCATCAAGCATCGCACTGTGGGCCAAGGCGCGCCGACATCTTAGGGAGTCTCAGCTTTGTTTATCCAAGAAACGCCATAGTCGTGCGTCGCTAACATTCGTAGAGACATTATTGCATTTTCAAATTCCATTCTACCCTTGACGTCAGCCGAGACCGCTAACTGATTGTTGGCGAAAGAGGCATCGTTGCGAGATCGAAGATAGTGCATCAGCCTCAGTGAGCGCGCGACGAATGTGTCGCTACTCTTACTGACTATTCTTCGCCCTTACCTCTTATCGCTTTGCACGAGCAATCGCCGGCCTGATTTTCTTCCCCGCTTCGGTTGTGAATATCTAAGTGGATCGGATGTAAGAGTCGGCGTAGGCGTCGGGGGAGGCGAGCCACGCGGCACAATATAGAGCTCGGTTGTAGCCACTTCTCTAAGTCCCCCGTACTGGGCAATCACGCGTCTCTTATCGATGTCGCGTGTCTTGGTTAAATAGCTTCGAACCCTCTGTGCCCGATCCTTGGCGTCGTTAATATTGGACCCTTGCCGACCGTACTCCAATACGTATCCGACAGACGCCGGATCGTTCATCAAAGTGACCGCAAAATTATCTAACCTTGCGTCCTCATCGATTTCGGATTTGGACGTGTATTCGTCGAACGGTCGGTATTGTGTTAGCCCGCCGTCGTACGCAGGAAAACCCGCGCAGCGAAGTCTCTGATTCCGCTTGTCCGGAATGTACGAGATCGAGTAAAGCGTTTCATCGGGGAGAAACTCATACTTTAAGCCATCCCTCAAGTTGATATAGGTCGGCCTCGCTACATGACCGACGGCTAGCAGGAATCTTGTTTTATCAATTTTCAACGGCTCTCTGTCTTTCGGAGCGAAGTGAATTTCGAGTACGGTGTCTGCCGGCACATTCCAACCGAGCGTTTTTCCTTTACAAGGAGCAACCGCATAGTTCACTTCGATCACACCTTGGTTCGTTCGGTATATCGCAGTGCTGCCACTCTGTTCGGGGACACCGAGTATTTTTTCCACATCCGTCCGAGTTGAATGGAGCGGTACTAATCCACGCCAGCCATGAGCCTGTGCCATAGTCATCACCGCGCTAAAAACTGAAAGTAATACAACTCGTCTCATCAGTAGCCTCGTTATCGCGAGTCCGCCGGAACACAATGCTTCTTCAAATAGTCGTCAATATCCTGCCCTCCTAAATCCCTCCCAGCCTGATTTAGCTCATCTTCGTTATACGTGTATCTACTTATTTGATGAAGCATTTCATGTATGCCTGTAATGCCATAATCATATGGTGTTCGAGCGGCCCAGCGAGGCTCTTCCTTGAACACGGTTATGAGATAGATCCAAGTTTTGTAGTTCCACGTTACATCTTGGTTGCTGGCTTTGACAGGTTCCCTCCACGAATATCCAGCACCGCCCTGTACGCGTTGGCCCGGAGGATATTCTCCTCGCGGCACGTTGATTCTTATCCCTCCTTCACTGTTCATTTTGTTAAAGACGTCCATCACATTGCCAAAAATTGGCTGGTTTTCTGGTCGGCTTGAATTTCGTGCGTTCTCGGCCAGCTTCGCGACGAGTTCGTCAACCGCATCTTTACAGTGATCATAGTCCAACCTGTTTTGCATAAGTGTTTTCAACTCCTCCAGATCCTTGAGCGGTTTTGCGATTCCAAGACCCTGCGGAAGTCTTATCTCGTACAAAGAGCGCGAGCTTTGCAAGTCAAGCCACTGGGTGGTGACATTTGTTGACTCGATTGTCTCAAGCACTTCAGGATTTGGCGCAACGGTAACACTCGGTGAATCGACAATCTGCAGGGTTTTTGGATCGACACTGAAATCCTCATTCTCCCCAAGCAGAATTGATCCGGGTGCGACAGATGGTTCAGTTCGCGACTCTCTACTTGGGATACCGATTCGCGCGCTTATCGTGGCGAGGATCATTTGAAACTGATCTCGATGCAGAACCTTCATCACGTAATCGCAGGGCAAGACATCGTCGTTCAAGGCACAGGTAGCGGGCGCGGCTGGATCACCATAGACGGGGTAACTGTGACCGTCTCCGCCAGCGCTGCCCCCCGTCACGCTCGGATTTTCCACACCAACGTCATTCATCAGCGGATCGACTTCTACTGAGCGGACAGTTCCAATTAGGTCGCTGTAAGTAACCCATTCACCAGTTGAGCCAGGACTGTGCTGAACCCAAGTGACGCGGTTGCTCGCCTGCTCCTGTTTTGCCAGCACTGCGCCATTCGCGTAAACGTAACCAAGCGTTTTGTTGCCTTGAGCATTCAGTTCAGCGACGACGGCGCCGCCCAAAGCGCTCGAACGCAGATAATAAGTGGTAACCCCATTGATGATTTGTTTAATCTGATGTCCGTCGCCATCGAATAGCTGTGATTCATTCAGACCGAGTTGATTCGCTCGACGTGGCGGCTCAGTGACGCTTACATTCTTGCCGGCTGCGTCGTAAGAGTATTGTCTTGATCCTTCCTGCAAAAGATCGCCTGCGGCATCATAGCTCCAAGCGGTATTGCGGTTATTCACGTAACTCGCTGTCAGTGCCTGCGCACTTTGCCCCCAGTAGTTACCGGTGCGATTCGTGAGGTTGCTAAAGGCATCGAAACCATACTGCTGTTTGAAGAGTATATTAGTTGGATCGGTTACTGTTTCGCCGCGGGCTTCTTCACCGGTCAAACCTGCCACTAACCTGCCAACTTGATCGTAGGTGTAGGCGCGATCTTGAATTGGATTAGTAGCTTCATGTGAAGACTGGACGAAACCGTCCGCCATAAAGGCGTAACTTTCACTCTGTTCCAAAGCATTTGTGTTTGCGTAGCGAATTTCAACGCCGCTTGTCAGCATTCGCGAATTGTAGCCCCATGAGATTGCCTGAGGGTAATTGCTGTTGCCATAAATCTCACGTTTCAGATTTCCCCATGCGCGATATTGCATGCCGCTAGCATACTGAGTTACGTCTGCAAATCCTGAACCAGTCACTGCGGCTAACCTTCCTGAAGAATCATGTGAGTAAGCAATGTGGCCGTTCCAAGGATCGGCAACACTCTTCAATTGTCCTGCGAGATTGTAGTCATAACTGAGCGTCAATTCGCCGACGCCCGCCAACGTGCGAGTCTCAGAAGTGATCCGTGACAGTGAATTGTAATTGTAAGTGGCACTTCCGAGTCCATCATTCATTGATGTTCGATTCCCAACAGCATCATAAGAGAACGAAACGTCAGGTGTATCCGGGACGTTAGCGGAAGGTGTGTAGATGATTTGGGAGACTAATCCGCGATTGTTGTAAACGTAAGTGGCGGAAGACCCGCGCGCGTCAGTCACGTTATTAACACTGTCATCGACATTATAACTCCAAAGCGTGGCCGTTCCCTGATTTTGTTCAGGTATGTGGCGCGACTGCAAACGTCCGTAGCCGTCGAATGTGGAGCTCGTGTCCTGGTAAGTTGAACTGTGATCAGTTCCAGCATATTGCCGAACCAGCGTAACTTGGTCACGCGCATTGAAAGTTTGTGCAGTAGTAGCGTAGACACTGCCGTCCCAATTCAAAACTTCCGTCTTCCATTGTCGTCCCAACACGTCTGAATAAACTTTCTGCCTTCGTCCGACTTCATCCGTTAGCGTGACAGCTTCGCCGCCCGCGCAGCCGCAGCCGGTGTAGGTCGCGCTTCTCATGGTGTTATCACTGTTGGTTGTGACGAGCGGCCTTCCCTTCCAATCATAGGTTTGTGTGGTAACAAACCACCCAGGTTGATAACCTAGTGCGGGCGCGACGCCGCTGCCGGGATAATCATCGCCCGCTACTGACCAACTGGACGGGTGCAGTGGCACGGTCAATGAGATTGTTTCGAGACTCGTCTCAGTCGGATTCGTCTGCTTAACTACCCGCCCCATTTGGTCATAGATAATTAGCTGCCCGCTGAAACCGCCGCTGCTCCCAGGGTGGTTATTCGCCTTGGCGATCACGCGTCCATAGCCGTCAAAGACCTGAAGTGAATGAGCTTCGTCGGCAAGAGTGTTCACTGTTGACCAAATCTCGACATAGTTCGGACCGTAATTGAATTTCGTGTAAGCGTCGTTGACCAGATTAGTGATTTGCTCCGGTCGTCCGAATTCGTCGTAAGCAATCTTCTCCTGCGGCCCATTCTGGTTGCCTTCTGCCGGCGTCGCGACATTCGGCCGCGGTGTCTGCTTCCAGGTTTGCGCGCCAAATTGATAGTTGTAGCGAGTGCTCGACGTGTAGCCGTCCGCATCGGTCACGGTAGTTGGGTAAGCCAACGTCGCTCCCGATAACGTCGTGACGGTATCTAAAGTGGTTCCATTCACGGCGAATTGATCCGCATAACCAATCGTGACGCCGTGATTCAAAGGATCGTGCGTCGCTACTACCGCTCCCGCTGTGTTGTACTGAAAACTGGAAGTGGTGAAGTCAGTGTTCGTCACGTCGTAGCGTTTTACGCTCGAAAGATTCGCCCGCCCTTCTCTGAAGCTTGCGCTGAAGTTTGCGTTGTCATGCTTTACCGGCTGGTCCGCGCCCTGAATCGAGCCGGTTTCGTCGTATTGATAACTGACTTTGGACATCACGGTCTCGGCACCCGTATTGGGATTGATTTCATAAAGACTCTTGTCGTTCACTAAACCTATAATGTGCCGATTCGGATTGGCGTACGTGGGATCGAGCAATACCGAATTGTTGGGATCGGTTTTGTAAGTGGTATGGGTACGACGCAAAACCGCGGTTGCATTCGCCTGATACTCATAAACATTTTGCGGCAGACTGACGGTCGTACCGTCGCTTAACGTAAACGCCGAGTAATCCATGCTAGTGCGCGCGTGATTCTGAATCTGGCTGTTCGCGTCGAAGTCATAAACGTGCGTTTCGGTCACCCGGGGATTGAGCTGATAAGCGGCGTTCGTATTGTCCTGCGTCCAGATTGTCAGCGACCGTCGCTGCTCGATGATGTTGCTGTTGGGATCGCTGCGCCCAAAAGTCGCGGTAGCGAGCGGCAGTCCACGTTGCCATGGCGGTGTTGAACCAGCGCCGCCAGCAATCGTTCCGGCAAAATACATTTGTTGATAGGTTCCGTCAGGAAGAGTGACTTGGGTCCGCGTCACGGTTTGGTACGAACCGTCGGGCATGGCAGCGTCAGCGGGCACCGCAAATGTGGTTGAGACCTCTTCCGTTCCCGTCGGTTCGCCATTCGTATCGCCGTTCGAGTTAGCCGCCCAGTCGCGACGTTCGGTAAACCGCGGGCAATCGGACTCTGTTCCTGTTGGTTCCATCGGTGATCCGCGCAGGTTGTACGACCGATAGTTCAGTAGATTGTCAGCTATGCCGTAACTCCGAATCTTCCAGACTTGTCCCCACGACGTGTAATCAAAGTCGTAATGCGAGCCGTCAGGGAAGGTTACTTTCGTCAGCGCGTGAATCGTGGCGCCATTCTCTAGGCCAACGACCGTGAGACCGCTAAAGTTTGTCTGAACGGTTTGGTCTGTATAAGTAAACATGGCCCATGTGTAGGTCTGCTGCTGGCCATTCACCGTCCAGGTTTGCGCGATTGAAGTCAGATCGCTGCCGATGTAATTGAACTTCACTTCGCGCGCCAGCGTGTCGATGACCTTATCAATCCGACCTGAGCCGTCGTAGTTTATGGTGATGAAGTTGCCGTTGCGATCTTTGATCTGAGTGCATTGATAATCGCTGCCCTGCAACGAATAGGACAGTTGCGTTCCGTCAGATGTCTTCAAAGTCATCGTGGTGGCGTCGAGGAGAAGGTACGAGGAGTCGGTCGACTGATAAAGATTACCGGTCCCGACTTGCCGGAGCTCCACTCGCGAGCCCGAAGGCGTGAGCATTATGAAAGAATACTGATTCGTTGGTGAGTTAAATCCTGGTTGGATAACCGGAAAGCCCAGACGAAATCCGGGCGCGGGAATTCCGCGGTCATCGTTGAATGAAATGTAATTGCCGCTCTTTGTCCAGACCAGTGAGTTGTAGCTCAACGCCAGTCCCAGATCGAGGCCCGCACGACCGGGCAGATTGACGAGCGGAAGATTCCAGTTGAAATTGCGCGAGAGCGGATCATCGCCGCCGCCGACGCGGTTCCAGGGATCGAGCCGCGCTTGATTGAAGTTGATGAACGCGATCTGAACCGCGCCGCTCGTGGTGGCGGCGCCATACGCGTCAGTCGCCACTGCTGTTAGTGTGTGGTTGCCCTCCGACGCATTGTTCCAAACGAGACTGTACGGAGACGAAGTGTCTTCGCCGAGTTTCGCCGCACCCTCGAAAAACTCGACCTTTGTGACGCCACCATCTGAATCGCCGGCCGAGGCGTTAATCGTGATACTTGAACCGGTAAATGCTGCGTTGTTCGCAGGGCTGGTGATACTCACTGTGGGCGGAGCGTTAATAACAACCGAAACGACCGCAGACGTCCCGGTGGCGTTCGCATTGTCGGTGGCGACGGCTTTCAGCTTGTAGCTTCCGGCGGCGACGTTTGACCATGCGAATGAAAAAGGCGAAGTAGTATCCTCACCTAGAAGTTGATCATTCTGGTAGAAGGCCACCTTCGTGATTGTGCCGTCTGAATCAGAGGCATTCGCCGTTAACGTGAGATTACCGGGGGCTGTAACCACAGTGCCGGCCGACGGCGCCGTCAGACTAACCGTTGGCGGATAAGTGTCATTGTCGCTGATGTTCACCGTCGCCGCTGCCGGGTTGCCTAACGTATGAGATGAGTTGCTCGCGAGCGTCAGAATCACCGTTTCAGTGCCTTCGACAGCAGCATCGTCGACCGGAGTAACCATTATCGTGGCAGATGCTGCGCCCGTCGGAATTGGGGTCGATGATCCAAGCGATGAATAGTCACTTCCGGAACTGGCTGTTCCGCTGACTGAGAAGGTTATTCCGAGCGCTGCAGAAGTCCCGCCAGTGCGCGTGATCGTAAACGTACCCGTATCCGAACCGGCTTCGGCAGCCGCTGAATCTGTCGCGGATATTGTGATGATAGGCAGTGTCACCGCGACATTGATGATGCTGGACGTCACGGTCGCCCCGCTGTTGTCTGTTGCCTTGGCGGTGAGTTGATAGCTGCCAGCGAAAACATGAGCCCAGCTGAACGCATAACCGTCACTGCCGTTGGTATCTTCACCGAGTTTTGTTGTGCCCTGGAAGAACTCAACCTTGCTGATAGTTCCATCCGAGTCCGCTGCATCCGCGGCGATGTTAATTGTCGAATCATTTGCGAACGTCGCGTTGGTTGCCGGCGAGGTAATGGCTACGGTCGGGGCATTGTTTTGCGTGCTGGCGCTGGTCTCGTTTGAGTAGCCCGAATCGCCTGCGCTGTTATTTGCCCTGACGCGGTAGAAGTATTGCGTACTCGAAGAAAGACCGGTGTTGTTGTAACTGGTCGCGTTCGCTGCGGTCGTGGCGACTTGTGCATAAGTTCCCGCCACTCCGGTCTTACGTTCGATCTTAAATCCCGCCTCATTCGACGAGTTATCGCTCCAAGAGAGGTTTATCTGACTCGGTGAGACGGGCGTTGCCAATAGTCGGGTAGGAGGCGCCGGCAGATTCAGACCTGTAACCGTGATCGAATCAATCAAATAACCACCGGCGTCGATTGAGAGCTTCAGCACATGCTGGCCAGCAGTTAGATGAATGTTCGATGCCGAGGTTGTCGCATAGCTGCTCCAGCCGCCGGTGTTGGGCAACGCGAGTTGGCCGGTTACATCAACGCCGTCGATCTCCAAATGTGCGGTGGTACCAGACACGATCGTAGTTGTAAGCAGATCGAATCTGTAATCGTCAGAAGCTGTGACGTTGATTGTGTACTTAAGCCACTCGCCGTTACCTGTCCAGCCGACGCTGAGACCGTAAGGACTTCCACAACTGCAAATGTCAACACCCTCAGCGCGATAGTACCCGCCGTCATTCGTCGCGGTCGTGTCGTGATATGCAATGCCTTCACCGCCATTGTCATAGTTTTCGACTTGAATAACTCCAGGGACTGCCGCCGCGGTGCCGCCATATGGCGTTTGCAACGTGACCACAGAAATGGAATCAATCAGATAACCGCCGGCATCGATTGAGAGTCTCAGAATGTGCTGGCCAGCACTTACATTAACCGGAGGTGATGATGTAGTCGCATAACTGCCCCAGGCGCCGGTATTAGGCATGGTCATCTGTCCGGTAACATCGCTACCGTCAATTTCAATGTGCAGTGTCGTCCCAGCTATTACTGTTGCTGTTAAGAGATCGAATCTATAGGTTTGCGATGAGGCGACATTGATGGTGTATTCGAGCCACTCACCGTTGCTTGTCCATCCGACGCTTAGGCCATAAGGGCTTCCACAACCGCAGATATCAACGCCATCCCCGCGATAATATCCGCCGTCATTCGTCGCGGTAGTGTCGTGATACGCAATGCCTTCACCGCCATTGTCATAGTTTTCGACCTGAATAACCCCAGGGACCGCCGCCGCGGTGCCGCCATATGGCGTTTGTGGGTCAGGCGGCGCGAAGGCGAGGGAATCTTTGCCGAAGGAAGTCTCGCCGCGTGGTTCGGCGCTCGAGAAGGGACGCCGGTCAGTTGCCGATGCCGGCCAAAAGACGAATGAACAAACGAAGAGACTAAATGCAGCGATTGAAATCAGCCGAAGACGAGGGCGAAACATCGGGACACTCCTTTTGTGAAGTTGACCGGCAAGAAGGTCACGGGTAAGGCTCGTGGCTACCGAGTTGTCTTCGGGCAGCTCGTGAAAGCCCAGCTATTAAAGTGCAAAGAAGAATAACTGATGCGCACAGTATTAAATGTATTCTCCTGGGATCAACGACTCATTTATGACTCAAGTGATCGGCGTCACACGCGCATCAAATCCAATCTGAGTGCCAACGATCTGGAATCCAATTAGACCGTCCAAGCGTTGAACGCCCCGAAGAGAAGAAACGAATTTTCTTGAGCCAGAAACTGTTTTCAAATAGACACCGAAAACGTTCCTGGCGTTCCTTTAAAATTACTCAGCTAGTCTTGTCACCATCTCGAGATCTTAAGGAGCTGAGGCGTGAACCCACATTATTACGACGGCCTCGCAGCACTGGTAGCTCCCATTCGTGCCGTGCGGGAGCCCGTGCTTAACATACTTCGCATTCGACGAAACGTGGTTCAAAGGCGCATCCACGAAGGCCTAACAGACAGCGAGTATCTTTTTCCAAGAGCTAAAACTAAAACCTTCGATAATGCGATTGCACGCGCGTGCCGTAAGGCCGCCATGCTCGCAAACCTTAACTACGGCCAAACGAGTGGCTTTTACCTGTCATAGCTTCCGTCATACGTTCGTCACCAGGATGATGGAGGCCACCGGAAACGATGTCGGGCTCCTGATGTCTTACAGTGGGCATCGATCGATGGAGTCCTTCAAGATTTATATTCACCCGACGCCAAAGGGCAGCATACTAGCGAACCAACACATGGAAAGCGTTGGCCAATTGTTGGCCACTTTTACGGGAATTCAGGGAATAGGGGGAACATCGGGAACGGATGATGTGGACGCTAAATCCTTGGAATTGAAAGAAGTTGCGTTATAGCTTAAGCTTGCTCAAAAAGAGTGCCCGCTTGGCTCAGCGGTAGAGCACTCGCTTCACACGCGAGGGGTCAGTAGTTCGAATCTACTAGCGGGCACCATGTTTTTATTAAGTGGCGGGCGACCTGAAAACTCGGGTCGCCCGTTTCATCTGCACCGACTACTTCTTCCCGCGCGTATTCCCGTTCGGAGAGACAAATGTACAGGATGCCGGAGCTGTCACAGAGCTCGGCGCGATCTTCAGCGGCGCCAGATTATTCTTCGCAAGCAGGGCGTTGAATCCAGCCACGTCCGTGTCGAGCATCGCTTTCCATCCATTCCCTGTCGCAGTGAGTTCCTTGCACGCCGATTCCAGTGTGTCGACCTGGGACTTTGTGGGCGACATATCGATACCGTTTTGGGTAACCGGGCCAAGCACGGTGTTGTAGAGATTGTTAATCGCGAAGAACGTCAACAGACTGCCGGGCACGCGTGCGGCTCCGCCAAACCCGAAACCGCCGCCACGTCCGCCGCGCTGAGGCCCGCCCGCCGTGGCCAGCTTCGCATCGAGCGCGGTCGCTGCTGCTGCGACATCAGACGGCAGCGAACCCTTCATAAGAGTCGCAAGTTGTGCGCGTAGTGCCGTGACTTCCTCGTTCGCTGCATAGCTGTCCTTCATGCCTTGGACAGCAGCCATCGCGAGTTTCGACTGTGCTCTCAAAGTCGCCATGACGGACGGACTCTCACCAATCCGCGGATCGTTATGCACGACGAGCGTCTGTGTGTACGTCTGTCCATCAACGATCAGCTTCAAAGTGTAAGTGCCCGGCAACGCCCATGGTCCATGCGGCGCCGGCGTCACTGAACCCGGCGACGAATTCATCTGGTTGTTGATGTCGGGATTGAAGCCCGGCGGATCGTCATAACGAAGGTCCCAATTGATCCGATTCGTTCCCACGTCCGTCGATAGCGCTCGCTCGGCCGACGGCTTCAGCCAGTAATCGGGATAAGGCGGCCGCACATACATTGCCGGCTGGGTGCTCGTAATCGTGCGCACGAGTTTATTCGCCGAATCGAAAATCTGGAGCTTGATCTCGCCGCCCGGTTTCTTGCTCAGGTGATAGTAGATGAGTGCGCCGTAGGGAGGATTAGGTGCATGCGGCAGTTCCAGGTTCATCGGCTGATCCCAGTTCGCGCTCGCTCGCGCGCGAATAGCGTCACCGGGCTTGAACAGGTATGCAGATGCTGCGGCGATTGCTTGCGCGTTCGCCGCGATCTCGCGCAGCGGACTCATGTCATCAAGCACCCAGAAGCCTCGGCCATACGTGCAGATGACGAGGTCATTCATGTTGTGATCCGTGTGAAAGACCATGTCCCGGATCGACGTGCTCGGCAGATTCAGTCGCAGCGATTGCCAATGATCACCGTCGTCGAATGACACGTAGACGGTCGTCTCGGTACCGGCAAAGAGCAATCCCTTCTGTTTGGGATCCTCTCGAATGACGTTCACCTGACTGCCTGTGCGTTCACCTGTCGGAAGTCCGTTTATGATGCGCGTCCAGGTCTTGCCGCCGTCGTGAGTGCGATAGATCAGGTGCTGCTCGGAACCCGTGGGCGCCGGGCCACGCCCGAATCCAGGGACTGCAAGCGCATACGCCGTGTTGACATCGTTGTGGCCTGCTTCAACGGTGACGAAGTTCGAGTTCGGAGGCAGATCGGTAAAGTTCGTCACATTATTCCAGGTCTTGCCTCCATCCATCGTGTTGTAGATCTGACCCGTCGTACTGCCTGACCAAACAACTCCCTGCTTCACGGTCGAAAGCGAGAAATCAGAGATTGCTCCGGGAAGTTGCGGGCGTCCTCCGCCGCCGGTCGGCGGTGTTGGACTCGGCGCTGGCGTTACGGGCGTAAGCGTTGGCGTCGGCGTCGGCGCTACGCCACACGGGACCATCGGCCGATCTTTCGGCGTTGTGAGATCAGGACTGAACGCTTTCCAAGTCTGCGCGCCATCGCGCGTGACGAGAATGCAGTTGTACCCGACATACATCGCCTTCGGCTCGAACTTCGTGTCAAAGCGCTTCCAAAAATCCCGAGCCTCGGAGTAGAGGCTTCTATCCGTGCCAAAGTTCGGTGCGACGTTGCCCCATTGTCCGGTAGCAAGATCAATTTTGATAAGACCGTTTCCCTGGCCGATGCCGTAGCCAACTCCGTACACAGTCGTCGGCTTGAGCGGATCGGGTACAACCGTGCCGAACTCAGATGATGGAAGCGGAAGCCAATCGACCTCGGTGACCTGCCCCCAGTCGCCGCGGCTGCGTGTCATGATCGCGCCCGTGTCCTGCTGCGATCCCATCACCCAATATGGATATTGATTGTCCGTCGAGACGTGATAAATCTGCGCGATTGGGATTTGATAATAACCGCTCCAGGTTTGACCGCCGTCCACAGTGATCGCAGGGCCCTGATCGAAACCGAAGAAGATCCGTTTGTTGTCGGTTGGATCGAGCCAGGCAACGTGGGGATCCTCTCCGCCTGGAGCGCCTTTGAACGCGCTGAAGGTCTTGCCTCCGTCAGTCGATCTATAGACGGTGGTAGCAATCGTGTAAAGAATGTCGGGATTCTCAACATCGACCCAAACCCCTGAGCTGTAGTTGCCCTGGCCATTGGCGATGCGCGTTTCATCGCCCGCCATGTGTTGCCACGTTTGACCGCCGTCGTCTGATCGGGACAGACCCGAGGCACCCTGTAACGGCGTCCCGATTACATAAACTCGTTGCGCCTTCGTGTGCATCGCGACCGCGACACTGATGCGTCCGTTGTATTGCGGCAGGGTGGCGACCTTCGTCCATGTCTTGCCTTCATCGGTCGACTTGTAAAGCGCGGTCCCGTTTGGTCCTTGGGGAGCGCCACCGCCAAATCCACCACCGGCGCCCTGTGATGTCGCGAAGATCACGTTCGGATGATCGAATGCGTACTCAACGTCCCGTGTGCCATTAGCATTTTCCGGACGCAGAGTATTCTCCCAGGTCTTGCCACCGTCGGTTGTTCGGAAAATGCCCTGACCCTTGTTGCGCGCGTCGCTCTGTGTCGATGCGATGACGATGTTCGGATCTTTAGGATCGATCACCATCTTGTTGATTTTGGTGGTTTCGTCGAGGCCAATGTGCGTCCACGTCTTACCGGCGTCGGTGGATTTGTACATGCCATCACCTGACGAACCTTGGACTGAGTCACCGGTGCCCAGGTACACGATGTTGGGATCGGAGGGCGCGACTTGAATGGCGCCAACGCTATCGACGTTTGTGAAGTGATCGAATATTGGGAACCAGGAAACGCCGGCGTTCGTCGTCTTCCAGGCACCGCCGAGAGGCGCGCCCAAATAGTAAGTGCCGGGCTGACCAATCGCGCCGGTGACCGCGGAAACCCGCCCGCCGTGAAACGGGCCGATATTCCGCCAGCGCAGACCTGCGTACAAATCTTCGCTGACCGTTCCGGCCGGCACGACACGGGCATTCACAGAATCGATTGAAACGATCGCCGTCAGCAACGCGAACCCTATGGCAGCGACAAGCAAGCAAACGTATTTTGTTTTCATTTAGGAATTAGTCCCCTATTGAGAACCGCAGCCTAAACAAAACGCCATGGTCGAGTCAATGAAATGTTGCCGTCCGCGAATGCTGGGAACGCGGTCGCCCTCGTCCGCATGGCTGGGTAGCGAAGTCAGATCCGTGAAAAATTGTGAAGCACGCGAGTTACGAACGACGCGGACGAGGGGGTCCGCGTTCCGCTAAGCGCTACTGCAGAATCGGATGCCCACCGCCCTTACTGTGATCGGCGGTCTTTTCGTATAGTGCGCGGTCGTTGTAATAGAGCACGAGATGCTCGCCTTCATATCTGACAACGTTTGAGATTCGTTGCCAGTCGCGATCGTGCTCGGCGATGATAAAGGCTGAAGGGCTGTACGCCATCACCATTCCCGCCGCGTAGATGTAGCCACCCTGGTCATAGTCACTCCCCGCATACTGACCGGCAGCGACGGCAATGTCCGGCGAATATTGGCCCGCGCTGTCTTTGGTGCGATCGGCACGCGCGACAAACACGGTGTAGTCACTGAAATTCAGACGATTGCGATATCCATGACGTCGAGCTACGGCGAAGAGATCCGCGAATCCGCGATCGATTGCGTCAAGTACTTCACGCCGCGGCGTGCTTACGCCGACGACCGTCACGCCATTGGGTGTGGACGTGACGACGCTGAAACGGTCGCCGGTAATCTGTTGAGCGCGCGCTACCAAACGCGAATCGACCCCCCGGCCGCCTTGCGGCATCGCCATTTGCGAGGCGATAGCGATCGTCAGCACAACCGCCGCCAGAATGATTTGATTTCGCAATCTGCTCATTTCAAAAAGGTGAGACCCGCAAAAACTGCTGCGGGTCTCGGGTAAAAGCGTTCAGACGCCAACTACGGTCGGCGCCTATTATCGTTGCTCGGTGGGGGTTTCGGGGTCTCCTTGATCTTCTGATCCTCTTTCGGAGGCCGATTGTCGTTTCTGCCCTTTTGCGCAAAAGCGCCGACGGAAACCATCAGTCCGATTAGAGCCGCCGTTAAAATTGATCTCAAGTACTTCATTTATCTTGCCGCCTCCTCGCGTCTTACCTTCGCGTCAGGGAGAGGCGGAGAGCTTACGCGCCCTTGAGTTCAGCAACATCGATGCCAAACGGTTTAGGCAGTCGACAGATTAACGCAATTCGGTGCGCGTGGCTATATTTCGATGGGCTGAGGGCCCGCTGGGGTGGCTCGTTCTGATCAAAATAACTCAGGATTTTCGCGACTTTTCGCACTTTTTCGCGAAAGCGCTAACCATCTCGTGCACGAATCTTACTTGCGGACCGTAACGCTCAGGCTGCCGACGTTGTTACTGTTGTCGTATGCCCGCAACGATATCGTGTGCTCGCCGGCGCCCGAAACCGGCAGATCAACCGAGAACCGTTCGCGCTGGCTATCAGCGATTCCGTCATCGGGAAAGATCTCGCGCCAACTGCCACCATCGATGCTGACGTCGACTCGTTTGATTCGTCCCGTCGCATCATCTACGTCAAAACTCGCGCGGGCCCGGTCGCCGGCGACTGATGGAGTTCCGACGGCACGAATGCTCGGCGGGGTATTGTCGATGTCGACGGGATCACTAAGCCGTTCACCGGACATGGCCGCGGCCGCTGGATTGTCCAGCGCATCCGACGCGATGACTTTGAAAATATAGCGCCCGTCAGCGAGGCTGGCCGCGTCAACGGTGTAGAACGCGTCGCGGATGTGCTCTTTCAACAACCGAAAGTTAGTCTCACCTAAGGACCGGTAGTAGACCGCGTATTCCAGAGTGTCACTGTTTCGATCTTCGGCTTGCCATTGCAACGAGCGCGCTCCGCGCTGGAACACACGCCGCGGCGGCGCGGTCGCGCCCAGCCCGAAAATCGTCGGATCAAGTCCCGACGACTCGATGTTTGGATCAGTGGGCATTTGCAGTTGCGGCTGCAAGGAAACGCCGGGCGGCAAGACTGTAATCGAGACAACTTCGGGCGCAACGTTGCGCGGTAGATAAGCGATGCTTACATCCTCGAGCTGAGGTTGGGCGGCGCGATTCGCATCCGTGCCGCGAAGAATTGCGCGCCACTGAATGAAGCGGGCTTTGGGACTGGAAATTTGCGAACCACTGGCGTCAGCATAACTCGCGCTCCAATCACTCCAGGTTGAGTCGGGTTTGTCGCTGTTGCCGCTGCGCGTCTGCAATTCAATGGGCCCCTGACCTCGCCACCAAATGCGCCCCCAGGCTGACGCCAGCTTTGCGTCGCGCACAGGCGATTCGTAACTGCCCTCGCGCTGCAACGGGTTGCCATAGCGAAACAGTTTTCCCTGATTGCTGGAAGCAACGTAAACGTTCGAACCATTGACCGCCATTGCTGAAACCTGGCCTTCAGGTGATTGCAGCAGCAGCGTATCGCGCCCGTCATTGGTGACTGAGTAGATGCGGCCTTTGTCTGAAGTTCCAAGCAAGACTCCATTGGCAGTCGCCGAAACAGCGAACCCTGTGACTGAAGTCGAACTCCACACGATGTCGCTGCCGCCATCGGGAAGGATGCGAAAGACCGCGCTGCGCACACTGGCGAGATCGTTACGACTGCGAGCCTGTGGCGTCGGCTGTGCCTGCGCGCCCGATTCATCGGCTGTCGTGGTTGCCGCCGTGTCGACGGTCGCGGTTGTTGCTGTCTGCGCTTTCGCGGTCGAAGCAGCGTCACCCAACGCCAACGCATAAATCGAACCGTCGGCAGCGACGGATAGGGAGTGAATCTCGCGCACGGCAGAATCGTAAAGTCCGAAGGCCTTGCCGTCGGATGAAATCCTCAGAACCAAGCCGCCGGGATCAGTACCAGCAATCAAGTCACCTTGTTTATTGATGGCGAGTGACATCACGTGCGTCTGGTTTGTTTTGAGCAGTAGCGAGCTTTCAGGCTTCGCGCCCGCAGTGCGGACGCGATAGAGCTTGCCCGTGTCGCCCGTGCCGACGGCGAGTGAACCATCGGGCATGACCGCCAGTGACCAGATGTACTTATCTCCCGGATCGAAATAGACGTCGGCTTTTCCGTCCGGTGTGACCCGATAGACTTTGCCGTCCGGCGAAGTTGCGGCGAAAACGGAACCGTCTTTCGCGATCGCCAGGGCCGTTACGTCGAGTTCTGCGGCTTTGTAAAGCAGCGCGCCTTTCCCGTCCGCAGTGACGCGAAATATTTTTCCGTCGTGACCCGTACCGAGATAAATATTTCCGGACGCATCCGCGGCGGCGGACCAAATGTAGGGTTGTTCGGTGTCGAAGACCTGATCGAGTTTGGGCGCCAGCGTGAGCATCCCATTGTCGGTGATCGAGACGCCCTTCGCTTCGCCCTTCAAAAGCTCGGGCCGCGAACTCATCTCCCAAATTACCGGTTCGCCCGCGAGTGCTGTGGCTGGAAGAAAGGCAATGCATACGGCCGCGGCGACGAGCGCGGTCACAACTGAATTCAGAAACTGTCTTTGCATTGATTTAGGGTTTTCGAGATTAAGAGAATCAATTTCCAACGTACTTCGAATAGAGCGAGCGCGCGGTGGCGATGTCGTCAGTGCCGCGAATGATTGAGCGCGCATCCTGAAAAACTGTTAGTTCGTATTCGCCGGTGCGGAATCTCAGCAGATAGTCGTTTGCTTTAACGTCACCAGACGACTCGAGTTTCCGGCTCAGCGCGGCCAAATCAATTTGCACTGGGCCCGATGGCGATATTTGCACCGCGTGCCGGCCGCACATAACAGCGGCGAATTCGCGCGCTTCGGCATTCAGAGTTTCATACTCGCCGAGTCCGCACGTGGGACAGTCCGGCAGCGGCTCTCCGATCGAAATCTTGCGCCACTCATTCCGCCAAACGTCGAACTGCATCAGCGACTTGTGCAAACTTTCCAATTTGCCGCTCAGCAACTTCAAAGCCTCGGTAACCTGCACGGAAGCGACAATGCTGATAATCGGCATTATGACACCGGCCGTATCGCACGTCGGCGCACTCGCCGCGGGCGGCGCTTCCGGAAAGATGCAACGCAGGCAAGGCGTCACATGCGGTCGAATCGTCATCGTCACGCCGTAAGAACCGACCGCGGCGCCGTACACCCAATTCTTTTGATGCTTCACACACGCATCATTGATTAGATAACGCGTCGCGAAGTTGTCGGTGCCGTCGATGACCAGATCCACGCCGGAAATAAAGCGCTCAATGTTTGAGTGATTGACGTCAGCAACTTCAGGTTCGACCTTGATGTCGCTATTGATTTCGCGAATCCGGTTTGCGCAAGCAATCGCTTTCGGCAGACGTTCAACCGCATCGCTTTCAGTGAACATCGTCTGCCGCTGCAAGTTCGAGAACTCGACGAAATCGCGATCGACGATGCGCAGACTGCCCACGCCAGCCCGCGCTAACGCTTCAGTTTGGGACGAACCGAGCGCGCCGCAGCCAATGATCACAGCGCGCGAATCGAGCAGTCTCTGCTGACCTTCAGTGCCGATCCCATCAAAAAGAATTTGTCGGCTGTAACGTTCGCTGGTTTTGAGATTCGACTCCATCAACTATTCGATGCCAAGCCGGCGCGTCGCGGCTGAACGCATTGCATTGACGTCTGGCTGTTTCCCTGTCCACAACTTGAATTGTTCGACAGCCTGCGCAATCAGCATTTCCAAACCGCCAATCGTTTCGCAACCGGCCGCAGCCGCTTCGCGCAAAAAGCGTGTCTCAGATGGATTGTAAACGAGATCGTAAGCCAACCGCACTCCGTAAAGTTGTTCGGCAGTCACGATCGTTGCGCCCTCGCGATCACCGCGGGTTCCAAGTGGCGTCGCGTTCATAACGAGGTCATAGCCCGCGAAACTGCGGTGCGTTAGCCGCTGATACTTTACGCCGAACGTCTTTGACAGGAATTCCGCTTTAGTTCTGTCGCGCGCCAAAACGGTCACGTCCGCGCCCTCTTGTTTCAGCGCCCAGATGGCCGCGCGCGCCGCGCCACCAGCGCCGATAACAGCGCAACGTGCGTCGGCCAGATTGCGAAAGGCCTTGCGCAACGGCGCGAGGAATCCGGCGGCATCCGTGTTGTAGCCATGCAGCTCCGTGTCACGAACGACAATTGTGTTGACGGCGCCAATGTCGCGCGCCGCCGAATCAATCCAGTCGAGAGTTTGCATCACCATCGACTTGTGCGGCGCGGTGACGCTTAACCCGCCAACGTTCAAATCGAGTTCGCGAGTTTTTGGATGAATCATCCGTCGTATAAATGCGACCACCTCACCGGCGTCGAACGGAATGAACACCGCATTCAAGTCGAGCGTTGCAAACGACGCGTTATGAATGTAAGGCGACAGTGAGTGACTGACTGGCCGTCCGACGATGCCAAAGACTTGGGTATCGGGATTGATGCGATCGATGCGATAGAGATCGCGCAGGTCGCGAACGGTAAGTTGGCCCGGCGCAGTCCGCTTCTCGTCTTCCAGCGAAGCAAAGGTGAGAAAGGCCCCGCGTGACGGTCCGAGGATCCGCGTCATGACACCCGCCTGGCCCATTGCAATCGGGATCAGGCCGCAGCCTTGCGATTGCGCCCCCTCGAGTAACTTGAAAATCGGAATGCTCTCCGTTGCATCATCAGCCTGCACCGCAATTTTGACCATCGCAACAGGCGTCTGAATCATTCTTTCAAAGAGCTGCTCTAAATTTTCCGGAGCTCCGTTTAAATCGTGATGCGAGCAAATGACTCGGTCAGCGCCGATTCGATCAATCAGCTCTCGCGTGACCGCGGGCTCGTCGAACAGAAGCTCGGCCCCAATGTCGACGAAATCGTTGGAAAACTTATTCTCTTTCCAGAGCTGAGCGATGTGTATCCAAAACTCAAGCCTCTCGTCCTTACTGATTTTGCGAAGACCGCCTTGTTCCTCAGGTCGAAATGTAATAACGAAGGGCTGTGAGACCGTTCGCCGTAGATCGCGACACTCTGTGAGCGCTCTTGATAATTCAGAGCTTTCGAGACAATCGAATCTGATTTCGATCATATCTCCTGCACTGGCGGCGCGATTGACCGCAGCCGCTAATTCATTAGCGCGCTTCACACAAATCGGAATGCAGATTCTTACTCTCGAATTCATGCAAACAAAACGAGAGGCGATGGAGCGTTCTTTTCCACCGCCTCGACTGTAATCTTTCAATCGCCGAACGCGACTATTTGCTGTCCCATGGATCGAACTGGCGCGTCGCGGCTTCGGTTCCCAAATGGCGCGTCGTTCCCTCGGTAACACTCGGCGCTGAAGGCTGCAGTTCATTCGTGTTGCTCGCCGGCAAATTCTGCGGCGGCGCGACGTAAGAGATTTGCTGCTGCACCTGTGACGACGATTTGAGTTGGTTTACGCGAATGATGTCCGAAATCCCCTTGCCCAGCATTCCGAACGCGGGAATCAGCATCCAGAACCACCAAACATTGGCGCCGACCGGCCCGCCCCAAATCGCCAGCGCAACAGCGACGGCAACGAAGCCAAGGCCCATCACGAGCGTTCTCACTCCTTCGTCGAGACTTGGAGGGCGAGAGCCTCGACGCCGGCGACCACGACCAAATTCCTCCACGGGTGCCGTCGCTATTTGGCCGGTCAACGCCTGCGGAATCAAACTCAGGTTTGCACCACAGGCGCGACAGAAGTGTGCGCCGTCGATATTTTGCGCCGCGCATTTAGGACAAAACATGGGCATCTCTCCAGAGATTATAATCGCTCGCAACTAAGAACTTGATTCGGCGATCAAGGTGATGAATTCAACCGCCACTGCTAGTTCGCTCATCAGAAAGGTCGAGTCTGCGATTCCACGCCTAAGTGTCGCGTCGTGCCTTCGGTGACGCTCGGCACGGGCGTCATCAATTCATTAGTGTTGGCAGCAGGAAGATCAGGCGCGCGCACTGCATTCACCATTGGCTGATTCGTTGCTTTACTCTGATTCCTCCCGAAGTTGCACCGCACCAATGCCGAGGCACCCCGACTAAAGAACACTAACGCAGGCACCAGAAGCCAAAACCACCAGCGAGCGCTGCCGAGAGCAAATCGCCAAGTCATCAACGCCATCGCCGCGAAGGCGACTCCCATCGTGAGACTGCGAACCGCGTTATCGACGGACCTGCCGCGGCGATCCCGACGACTTAAATAATCAGCGCTCGGCGCAGTCGTGGCGGGTAGCTGTCCACTCAAGGCTTGCGGTACAAGACTGATGTTCGCGCCGCATGAGCGACAAAAGTGTGCGCCGTCGATTTGTTTGGTTGCGCAATTTGGACAGAACATTTGGTAGTGCTCCTTCGGGCCCGGCGTCTCTTCTATGAACGAACTAGGCGCTCGGGATGTTCTTCTTTTGTGCGGTTCGTTGGCGCAGAACTTCGTAAAGAACGACGCCCGTGGCAACGGAAACGTTCAGCGATTCGACGTGGCCCAACACCGGAATGCGCACCAGGGCATCGCAATGCTCACGAACCAGGCGATGGAGTCCGGAACCCTCTCCACCCATCACGACTGCTGACGCGCGCGTCCAGTCCCAGTCGGTGTAATCAAGCGGCGCATCGGCAGCCGTGCCAACGACCCAAACGTTACGCTCCTTCAACTGATCGATCAAACGCGAAAGATTGGTGGCCCGTGCCACCGGCACATATTCGACGGCACCGGCGCTGGCTTTCCCGACCGCCTCCGTCAATCCCGCCGCGCGGCGCTCAGGTAGAAACACGCCGTTGACGCCCGAGCATTCCGCCGTGCGCACAATCGCGCCCAGGTTGTGCGGATCTTCGATGCCGTCGAGCACGAGCACCAGCGGCTCGTCAGTCGTTCCCACGCGAGCAGCGATCGAATCAAGCAACTCATCGGCGTCGGAATATTCAGCGGGCGCAACCCGGGCGATTACGCCCTGATGGACCGCGTTTCCCGTGGCGCGATCCAAATTCGCGCGCGGCGAGTAGCTAACCGGCACGTGTTCAGCCCGCGCCAATTCAATTAACTCTGCGAGACGCGCGTCCCTGGCGCCACTGGCAATCGTGATCTCACGGATCGCGCGACGTTTCGCGCGCAAAGCCTCGAGCACAGGATTGAGGCCGAAGATTTCGCTCGTCCGTGCGGCGTCGTGTTTAGGTTTGTGCGCCATGTTGTTCGGGGCTCGACGCGTGCAGATGTTTAAGTAGACGCGAGTAGCGGGTGAACTGAGCTTCGTTATCCAGCAAAGTCACACATGAATCGAATTCAGTGATGCCACTGCGACGCCGCTGTTTGGCGCGCGCGTTGGGTTCGTCCGGCCAGACGCTATTTAATGCGGTCCTAAGAGAAACATACGAATCATCGATCACGGCCGCTCTTGCGCGCTCACGCAGCAACGCTATCAACGCACTGAAGTTTTCGAATGCGGTCAAGCGTTTCTGCTCGCCAAGACACGAGAAATCAAAATTGCTCGCCCGAATTCGCCAACCGGATCCGTCGTGGCGAGCATAAATATCCAGCACAGCTTCGTCCGTTAAGATTTCTCGTTCGTCAACGACATGTTTGCTGCGATTGCGCTTCTGCTCGATCTCTCGCGTTGCGAAATACAACCTTCCAATGACGATCAGCGTAATGTCCGGCCAGGCCGTGGCCAACTTCTCATGTCCGCGTCGCACAATCGCGGCTAGTTTGTCGGCGCGAATTTCCAGCTCGGAAACAACCTGCGGTTCGTCGTCAAGAGCGAGCACCTGATCTGAAATAACCCGTGTCGCAAGGCCGTGCTCTTGCAGTTTCGCCGCGATGGTTTGCGCGTCTGGTTCTGAAGTTGCGACAGCGAACGGAGCGCCGCTCGCAGTAGCCAACAAAGACCGCAACTCGGAAGGCTTTAAGTTCAACTCGTCGGCGATCACATTTAAGCTGCTTGCTTCAAGTTGCAACGATCTGTAAGCGATGACGTGAAATTTATTCTCGGAATTTGTATCGGCTTCCGTGACGGGCATTGACGAAGACGAATGCGGCTCGGTGATTTCCAGGGCCGCCCCGCAGTACAAACAACTGGCGCGGTTTGGCGGATTTGTTCGTGAACACACCCCGCAGATGACGAGTTCGGATGGCGCAAACGCGTGCGGCTTTGGTTCCTCCGTCGGCCCTGTTAGTTGTTCGTCAGTCGTCACCAATGAAAGCTCCTGCGCGAATTATACACATTGATCTGCTCGCTAATGGTCCACTTGACCAAGCGCGACGAGCAGCCGCATCCTAGACATGATTGAGAACACTAACGGAGATCTCTAATGAACCACTTTGATTCGTCGAACAATATTTCATTGCAGTTCGGCCATCGCGGAAAAGTGGCAATTTTTATTGACGGAAATAATCTGTTTCACGCAGCGCGATTTCACAATATCGATATCGATTACAACAAATTGCTGCGTGTACTACTGGGCGATGGTCGTTTATTTCGGGCTTTCTTTTATACCGGCGTCGACGCGGGCGCGGAACGTCAACAAGGGTTTCTGCTTTGGATGCGACGCAATGGTTTTCGCGTCGTGCAGAAAGAGTTGAAGACTTTCTACGACGGTTCTCGCAAAGCAAACCTCGACGTCGAGATTGCCGTCGACATGCTTTCGCTTGCCGGACGTTACGACACTGCCGTGTTGGTTTCGGGAGACGAAGACTTTGTCTACGCTGTCAATGCGGTCGCTTACAAAGGCTGTCGCGTTGAGATTGCCGGCTTCCGATCGAATACGGCGCCGAAACTAATCGATGTGGCGGACTGCTTCATTGATTTGGGCGAGATCGCGGACAGAGTGCGGAAAGATTTCGTGCCTAGATCAGAAGACCGCGATATTCATTACTCGCAACAGCCACCGCCGCCGGCGCAGTTCGTCCCTTCCCCGACAATGGAGCCGCCATGTGCGCCGATTGCGACAGATGTGTTTCATCCGCCGATTGGATCGATCATCGAAGGAAACGAAGGCGCTGGCTTGAGCGATCCGTGCGCCGACTTTATTCGCGTGACCGACGATCAGTGAGTGGGGGTGCGGCTGATTGAGGTCGCTACCACCTGCGTGAGCAAGGTGGGTTGAAGCGAATTCCGATGAAAATACAAGCCCGCTGGACCCATACGCTTACGCGGATGTTACTGACTTCGATGTCGGCAAACGACGCGTAATCGAACGGGCAGCGCCACTCGCCACAACTGATTAACAATCGCGACAAAGTAGACAACTGCCCGTCGTCCTGCCGAGCCCGACACCCGGCAGAAATCAATTTCGTATGAATGGGTGCTTGCGGAGTGTGAGAGGCGCTACCGTTCCCCCCTTGTTCGCCCGGTTCTGTCCGTCCTTCCAGCTTCGGGAACTGGGTGTCAAACTCTATTTGTGACAGACGAAAACTGAGACTTGTCGGGTTTAGTTTGTCGGGATTTCTGTCGGGAAGCGCAGTTTACCAAAAAAGCCTCGCGTTGCAACCGCGCCTAAGAGTTGCGACGCACAAGCATCTACCTACCGCTGATCGATAGGCACATACGGAACATTCCGCGGACCGATATACTCAGCGCGCGGACGAATCAATTTGTTGTCGGCGTACTGCTCGAGGATGTGCGCCGTCCAACCGCTGATGCGGCTGACCGCAAAGATGGGCGTATAAAGATCCAGTGGAATTCCCATCATGTAGTACGTCGAAGCTGAGTACGCATCGACATTCGGCAACAAGTTCTTCTCACGCTTCATGATTTCTTCCAGCTTCGCCGTAATGTCGTACCACTTGCTGTTGCCTTTACGTTCACCCATCTCTTTCGAGAAACGACGCAGATGAGTCGCGCGCGGGTCTTCCGTTTTGTAAACGGCGTGGCCGAAGCCCATGATCTTTTTCTTTTTCGCGAGCGCGTCTTTCACGTAGTCCTCGACTTTATTCACATCGTCGATCTCAAGAAGGATTTTCATGATGGCGGTGTTCGCGCCACCGTGCAGTGGACCGGACAACGCGCCGAGCGCGGCCGTTACTGCGCTGTACATGTCTGCCAGAGTTCCGGCCACCACGCGCGCGGTAAATGTCGAGGCGTTCAGCTCGTGATCGGCTTGCAGAATCAAAGCGACATCGAGCACATGCGCGTCAAACTCATCCGGCATCTCGCCTTGCAACATGTAGAGAAAGTTCGTGGCGATGTTAAGATCGGGTTTGGGTTGAATAATTTCCTTGCCGTTGCGGGCTCGATCGATCGCCGCAACGATTACTGGAAAGCGCGCGGTTAAGCGGGTCGCGACGCGGATACTGGCTTCACGCGAGAGGTCACGCTTTTCTTCATCGAACAGAGCGATGGCTGATATCACGGTGCGCAGCATGTCCATCGGGTCGGCGTTTTTTGGCGCTCGTGAACACATGCCCTCGATCAATTCCACTGCTTCCCATGGCAGTTCATAGTACGCCGCTAGATTCTTTTTCAGTTCATCCAGCTCAGCACGTTTCGGCAGGCGGCCATTCCACAGGAGGAAAACAACTTCTTCAAAAGTAGATTTGGTGGCGAGGTCGTGAATGTTCACGCCCTGGTAAATCAATTCGCCTTTTTCGCCGTTGACGTCGCCGATCGATGACGATGCGGCCACCACGCCACGCAGTCCGGTGGCTACCGCGCTCGCTGCGCCGCCTTGCTTCGCTTTGTCCATTGTTTTGTCCTTCAGAGTTTGAATTAAAGTCGAAGATAGCAGAGCAGTTGGGGAGTGACAAGCGAGCAGCCTGATAAGGAAATCTAGGACGAACGCGCCCGAATTTCGCGAAGAGTGGCACCTTTCAATTGCACCGGCTGTCCTCGCTCAACGTTCAAGAGCTTTGCCGCCGAGGCGTTACGCACGCAGATTTCTATGAAGCCGGCGCTACCGACGATGGCAACTAGTTCGCCAGTAGTTGAGTCTGCAAAGAAGTCCCGAAGTGAATCTATTTCGTGGTCGTTCAGCGTTATCCGCCATGACGTTGCCGCGCCTCGCGAATGAAGCGTCTGACGAGTAAAGTTCGTAACGCAGTTCCCAAAATGATCGATGTGAATAATGCGGCCGTCGATTGTGTTTTCGCTGGTCGACACGGGATCAAGAGACGGTAGCTGCACAATGTCCGTCACCGGCGTTCCCAATTCCTCGGGCCGATGGCCGAGTGACAAAGCACCCGCGACCGGCGCGAAGATGTCGCGACCGTGAAACGTGTTGCTGACGGGCTTTCGAAAGAATCTCGCGCTGGTCACGTGAGTTGCCGTCCAATTGCTTTCACGCTCACAAATCCAACTGAACAACCCGTTGTCAGGACCAACAAAGAATTGGCCGGCACATTCAACAACAATCGCACGACGATCTGAGCCGACCCCAGGATCGACCACTGCGATATGAATCGTTCCTTTGGGAAAATCGCGATAACAACTTAACAAGTTGAAAGCGCCAGCCTCGATGTCCTGAGGCGGAATCTCGTGAGTGATATCCACGATTGTAGCGGCAGGATTCCGCGAAAGGATCACGCCTTTCATCGCGCCGACGAAATAATCCGAGCTTCCGAAGTCGGTGAGTAGGGTGATAATAGCCGGTTTCAAGTTTCAGGTTCCAAGTTTCAAGTTGTCGTTTCTTCCACAATGCCTCAAAAGCGAACCGCGCCTCAACGAGACGCGGTTAACTTTAAGCTTTGAAACCTGAAACTTGAAACTATCTTTATTGAATTTCAGCGTTGCCCGCAGTGCGAATCCGCAGTTGCTGACCCTGGTAAAGGTAGATGTCCTTGCCCCGTTCGCGCAGAACGCCGGCGGTTCCCGCGCCCGCGCCGATCGTTGCGCCAATTGCCGCACCGCTGCCGCCACCAAAGATCGCGCCGATCACCGCGCCGACGCCAGTCGCCATGCCGACCTTTTTGATGTCGTTCGTAGTCGAGTCCTTGCCCTTCACGCCGCCTTCGGAATCGACTTTGCTGACCGTGTCGCTTTGTAGCACTTCGATCACCTGCGCGCTTATTTTTGCGGAACGGCCATCAGCCAAATGTATTTCCTCAAATGATAATTGCAGCTCGGCAGTTCCCTTCGCTCTACCGGGACGCTGCACTTGCGTAACTGTGCCCGTCAGCGTGGCGCCTTCGTATTCTTTCGGCTCCAGAACCTTCGCTTCAAAGCGATCACCTTTTTGCGATGCGTCGGTCGAAAGATTCGACATCAGTTCAACGCGCATCACTGTGTCATGAGGAATTGTCAGAACCGTAGGTGCACCTGCGTTGTTGGGAATATTCGCGTTGTTGTCAGAAGCGTTGCTAGTGTTATCAGCTGGCCGGCTCGTGTTATCAGCTGGGCGGCTGGTGTTATCAGCCGGCTTGCCGGCATTCGTCATTACCGGCGCTTGCGAGTCATCATTACTTTGCTCGCTCACCTTCAAGTCAGTCGGAATGCTCGAATCAAAATTACGCCGGTCGAAGCCGTCTTTATAACCGACTTCGAATCCTTGCCTATAACCGTTCCGATATTCATCGAGACTTCCGAAGCTCGGCTGATAAGCGCGATCAGCCTGTTGGTATTCCGCCTTTGGTCGAAAATCCTTGTCGGCCTGGTTTGCTGAATCCCGCACGCCTGCCGGGTAACCATCAGAGTAACCCGCTCGATAACCACGCATCAGCGCGCTCGCCTGGGGTTGCGTTTGTGAATCCTGGGCGACAACGGAGATCGACAGCAGCGGCAGCGCCACCATGAACATCGCCAACATGAAACTGAGGGAAACTTTCTTCATTAGGGTGAACCTTTCATGCCGGCATTCCGGCAATCTGAAAGGGAGAGACTTGTCAGGAACCACCGCGGTTCCGCTTCGAATGAATGCTAACACTGCGCGTCAAGCACTAACAATGTGTGAGTTTCGACGGGCTTTCAGCGCAACCTCCGCTGAATTCGGTGTTGTGATGCGATAAAATAGCGGTCCGTTGTCGATTGTCAGTTGTCATTTGGTCGAGGGGGTGGTCAGGTCACAGCCTGGTAACGGGTGGCAGTGGCGCCGGCTGGCGGTTTGCAATTAACTACTGACAACTGACCACGGACAGCCTTATGCGAAGGATCTATCTCGATCATTGCGCTACCACACCGCTTGACCCACGCGTACTCGCGGCGATGATGCCGTATCTCACTGAGAACTACGGTAACGCGTCGAGCGTGCACCTTTTCGGCCAGCAGGCACGTTCGGCAGTGGACAAATCCAGGCGCCAAGTCGCAGCGCTGATTGGCGCGCGCGCAAACGAGATCGTTTTCACGTCAGGCGGAACGGAGGCAAACAACCTCGCGATTCGCGGAGTGTGCCAACTGTCTGCGTCACACGGCCGTCACATCGTCGCTTCCGCGATCGAGCATCCGTCCGTCCGTGGACCTATTGAAGTGCTGGAGAGAACAGGTTGGGAAGTCACTCGCCTGCCTGTCTATGACGACGGCATCGTGCGCGTTGCAGATGTGCGAGCGGCGATTCGCCCGGAGACAATTCTGGTCAACGTGATGCTGGCGAACAATGAGATTGGGACGATCCAGCCCGCGGCTGAAATCGGCGATGCAATTCGAGAAATCCGCGAAACCGGTAATCATCATCTGCGATTTCATGTCGATGCAGTACAAGCGGCCGGTCGGACTCCGATCGACGTCGACGTGCTCGGCTGCGATTTACTGACGCTGTCGGCTCACAAACTTTATGGCCCGAAAGGAATCGGCGCGCTTTTCATTCGTCGCGGTGTTCGCTTGCTTCCTCAACACGTCGGTGGTCACCAGGAACGGGAGCGGCGCGCGGGCACAGAATCCGTGCCCAACATTGCCGGCTTTGGCGCCGCGGCGGAATTGGCGAAAGAAGAAATGCTTGGACGCAATGAACACCTGCGCCGTCTGCGCGATCGATTTGAAGCAGAAGTCGCGAAGGAAATTGATGACATCGTTTTCAATGGTGCTCCCGAACCACGCCTGCCGCATGTTTCGAACATTTCGTTTCGCTTTATCGAAGGCGAAGGACTACTGATTCATCTAGACCTGCAAGGCGTGGCCGTCTCGACTGGTTCAGCCTGCTCGTCCGGAACACTTGAACCGTCACCGGTGATTCGGGCACTCGGGCGCGATGAAGAACTGGCGCGCGGCGCGATTCGCTTCAGCTTTGGGAAAGACAATACGGATGACGATATCGATTATGCAGTCGGAGTGTTGGTGAAAGCTGTTGAATGTTTGCGCGCGTTGTCGCCATTGGCGCGGAACTCGGCGGCAGCTGCAATCGAGTCAGTCCCATCTGCGTGAGCAGATGGGACAAGCGCGCACAATCGAGAGTCGCCGTCTGATCGCATCCGCTGACGCGGATGGTACTGACACCTCCGTGGCCGCATTGCCAAATGTCTTACTCGGACCTTTTCAAAGATCATATTGCTCATCCTCGCAATGCGGGCGATCTATCGGACGCGACACACCTCGCCGAAGAAACCAATCCGGTTTGCGGCGATCGGCTGTGCCTGGCCTTAAAGATCAAAGATGGAAGAATAGAAGCCGCGCGATTCCTCGCTTACGGCTGCCCGCCGACTTTGGCTTGCGGCTCGGCGCTGGCCGAGATGATCGAAGGAATGACTGTCGCAGAAGCGCGCGAATTGTCTCGCGACATGATCGTCAAAACCGTCGGCGGATTGCCGACGCGCAAACACCACGCAGCAGCGCTGGCGATTGAAACGCTTCGTTCCGCGCTTGAAACGCCCGATCAGCGCGGACGCCGCGCGTCCGCGGATCGGTAGGCGTGAGACTCTTTCAGTTTCAACGCGCCTGACTAGATGATTGCGAACTACTATTTATTTTTCTTCTGACCGATCAGATTCTTGCAGTTAAGCGTGCCGATGCCACCCAACTCGCCAGACAGAAAGCCCGTGTCATCGCAGGTGACCAGGCCGATTGTGTTGGGCGTTAAGCCCGATAGCACCAGCAAGCCTGAGCTCAGCGTCAATTGAATGTCTGCGTCGCTATTGCCGGTAACCGTAATCGGTTCGGTCACTACGATGTCGGCGTGCATATCCGTAAAGATCCCGGGTCCGATATTGTTCGTAATCTCGACACCGTTGGCCGTTTCGAAGGTCGAGCTGTTGAAAACGCGAACACCAGCACAGACGCTGCTCGGACAATTCGTGGTGCCGCCGTTGTTGCGGATTTTATGATGGCCGGCGACCGTCAAATGTCCGGAATGCGCTACGGTGATTCCTGAGTTTATGCTGCCCTCAATTAAGGTCGCGCGAATACTCAGGTCCGGCAACACGCGTTCATTAATTTGCGCGCTGCTGCCGATAACCGCGAGTCCGATTGTGGGATTGTTTTGTATGAGATTCTGTCCAAAGAAGTTTGCAGACGCTGCGGTGGTCAGGAAGACACCGGAAAACTGATTGTTCCGCACGATGTTATCAGCAGTGCCGCCGTTCAAGTTCAGGCGTCCCCCGGCCATGCTGATGCCGTTGCCGCCATTGCCGTCGACCGTGACGTTCCCATTCAGGTCGATCGCGCTACCGTCTCCAGAAATTCCGCCGCCGCTGTTACCGGTGATTAGCACGGTTTGGGTAACGTTGTTGCCACCCACTAGCACCGACGAATTGGAATTCGCGCGTATTCCGGCACCGGCGTTGTTTTGAATTGTGCTTCCGGTAACGGTCGCTATCGCTTGCGGCCCGACATTGATACCGATTCCCGTGCTGTCGGCAACTGTGCAAGTGTCGAGGGTCGCTTCCGAATCGCGGCCGATGCGTACTCCGCGCTCCAAAATGAGTCGTCGAAAAGTAATGATTCGCGAACTCGTCAAATTAAAGGACGGTGCGTTTGGGTTTGTCGGGCTTACGATGGCGGCGCCGAACGTGGCTGTCTGAAAAGTCAGATTCTGATAACCGGTCAGGTTCAGACTCTCTGTACATGTCCCAACGATATTGACGGTGTTCGGACCAATGAGCGGCAAGGTGGCTAATGCCGCACCAATTGTTGAAAACGTTCCCGCTGGCGGCGAAGGATTTCCGCAATCAACGTTGACGGTCGTTGCTACGGCCAGTGTGGGAAATAAAAACAGAAGTGAAACCAGCAGCAATGGAATTTTGCGCATGGAAGGATCTCCTTTTAGATGTACTCCGTTCGCGGAGTTCTGGTTAGATTGAGTTCACCAGCATGATGACTCCCGCGAGGATGGAATGCCGGTCAGTGACAACTGGGCGAGATTAAGGACTTGATCGCAGACAAAGTCAAGAAAAAGACCTCACAATAATTACGGCGTTGCTGCAAGAGTCGGCGAAGCCGACGGAATGAAATTAGGCCTAGCGCTTCAGCGCTGAGAAACAACGGAAAAGGGTCGTTGGGTTCCATGAAACGGACGGCAGAGGGTCTTTTACGGAACCGCGAACGGTAGTGCGCCGATCAGGAGGCAAACTGAGTCTTTATCCCGCTCGCAACTACAACCCCACGCGGGCTGCCCGCGCGCGGACCCCGTTTCGCTCGCGGTTCTGTAAATTCTGTCGCCCGCTTCGCCGACTGAGGAAACCACCTTCCCGGATCCCAGCGCTAAAGCGCTGAGACTCTCAGTCAGTGCGCTTCGGCGGACGCAGAAATCAAGTTTTGCAGCAAAGCATTAATCACCACTAGTGTCATTGATTCGCTGCATGTGAATTCACGCTCAGACAAGGGTCGCGGTTGGTTCAGTCAACAATCCACGTGGTTCTGTGTTCATCAAGATGCGGCGCGAACGATGCATATATTTCTTGTGATCGCAGACTCTTTCAAAGGAGGTACCCTCGTGAAAATCCTCGTTCTGTTGTTTTGTTGTTTGCTCGCGTGTGCGCCAGCACAGCCCCAGGCGAACACATCACCCGCTGATGCCGCAACGAAGATCTGGGAGAAGGTATTCAAACTCGGGGTCGGGCACGATATCACGGTGAAGACTATGAGTGGCGCGAGTTACCACGGACAGATTTCGCGCATCGAGGACAACGAGTTCGAAATCCGTGACGTAGATCTGCAGCAGAAGATTCGCTGGTACTACTCTGAGGTGCAAAGCGTGCGTGGCGATTACAGTTCGAAGAATATCTTCGGCAAGCGGCATAACCCCCGATACGACCAGGCGATAACCGCCGGCGGTCTTGGCGGAATGCTTCTGCTGATCCTGCTGTCGGTCGCGAAGACTTAAATCGAAGCCAAGCGCTGAATTTCAAGGTTTAGGTTTCTTGTTGTGATACTCCGGTCCGCAGTACTTCTTTGGTTCCTGCCCGATGATAAAGGTCTTCGTGCGAATGACCGGACAACTGTCGACGGCAATCAACCCGGTGGTCGGGTCGATGTCGAGCGTGATCGTGCCCTGAAGTTTCGTTGAAGAATCATCGTCGTAGATTTCTTTCGGCTTCGGCGTCGGCTTTTTTGGCGGTTCAGGCGGAGATTCCGGAGGCAAACTGGCTGGCTCAGTCTGACGATTTGTCTCTTCTTCGTTTCCATCCGTGGTTTGATCCGCCATGTCTTCGTTCGGTTCAGCAGTTTCAGAACCCGGGGCGGTGCCGTTAATGAAAAGCTCTGCTCGTTTGTTCGGGCTATCTGCTTTCGCAATCAGCCCCGTCGTCGGATCGATGTTTTCTTGTTGAATTCCGCCGGGCGCCTGCCAATCTCCAGTCCACTCGGGGTGGTTCGTCAACGCAGCGTTCATGAAGTCTGCCCAAATCGGCAGCGCTGAAGCGGCGCCCGTCAAACCCAATTGCGATCCGTCATCGAAGCCCACCCAAACCACGCAGACCAAGTGCGGCGAGTAACCTGCGAACCATCCGTCGCGCGATGTTCCCGTTTTTCCGGCGACGTTCCACTTAAAGCCGCGCGCGCGAATCGGCGCGGCGGTGCCGCGATTGACTACGTCCTTCATGAACGAGGTCATCACGTAAGCGACTTCTGGTCGCAGCACTTCATTCCTCTGCGCAGTGGGTTGCGCGAGCGTCGAACCGGCGCCAGTGGTGATTCGATTGATCGCAATCGGCGCGGTGCGCATTCCGTTCGAAGCGAACGCCGTATACGCTGACGCGATTTGCAGTGGAGTTGCTTCAGCAGTTCCCAACGCCATGGCCGGATACGCGCGCGCAACTCTGGGTAATCCAGCTTTCGCCGCCAGGCTCATGACTCGCCCGATCGTCACTTCCATGGCGACATCGACTGTCACGACGTTCAGGCTGTGTACCATCGCGTCGCGCAGCGTCACCGGCTGCATTGAATACTTGTCGCCCATGTTGCCGGGCGAATATTCCTGGCCGTCATAAGTAAATGTCTTCGGCTCATCCTTGAAAACAGTCGCCGGCGTAATCACACGCGGAACCGGATCGTAGGCAGTATTCAACGCAGTCGCGTACACGAACGGTTTGAAGGCCGAGCCCGGTTGCCGCAACGCTTCAGTTCGATTCAGTTGGCTCTTCGAGTAATCGCGCCCGCCCACCATCGCTACGATCTCGCCGGTTTGCGCATTCATCGCGACGAGTGATGCTTGCACCGTGCCTTCAGGGACTCGCTTCGCCTCAATCTTGTCGAGCGCTGCCAGTTGTTTCGTGACTGCCGCATACGCTGCGCGCTGCAAATCCATGTCGATGGTCGTGTAGATACGCAGATGATCGGCGCCTTCACCGGTGATCACATCGCTCAACTGGTTCTGTACGTAATCGGCAAAATACGGCGCGTCAGAGATGTCGATGCGACCCTTTGTCGGCGCAATCTTCAACTCGCTGGCCTCAGCCGTTTGCGCGTCGGCCTGCGAAATTGTGCCGGTTTCGGCCATCGACTCGAGCACCTGATTGCGGCGCGCGCGTGCCGTCTCTAAATCATGATATGGGTTGTAACGATTCGGACTGCGGATGAGGCCGGCGAGAAACGCAGACTCCTGGAGATTCAGCGAGGTGATGTCTTTGTTGAAGTACGCCGTGGACGCTTCGCCGAAACCATTGATCGAAAATCCAGCCTGCTGGCCGAGATAAACCTGATTGGCGTACAGCGCGAAAATTTCCTGCTTCGAAAGTCGCGTCTCGAGAATCACCGACATGTAAGCTTCCGCGACTTTTCTTTTTAGCGAGTACTCGGGCGACAGCCACAAGTTCTTCACGAGCTGTTGCGTGATGCTTGAGCCGCCCTGGCGCGCGATGGGTGAATTTGGATCCGCATCGTAGCGCCGCAGCAACGCGCGCAGAATGCCCCGCACGTTGACGCCGTAGTGCTGAAAAAAGGAGCGATCCTCAGTAACAACGATTGCGTCGACGAGGTTTGGAGGCACGTCGTTGAATCCGATGACGCGGCGCTTTGCCCGTTCCCGGCCAGTGACGGAGCTGATCAGTTCCGGCTCGAGTTGCGCGCGATCCAAATGTGCACCCGTGTCTTTGTCTGTGACCGACGCAATCGATTTCCCGTCGCGGGTGAACTGAATCCGCAGCGCCTCGAATGCCTGCGCATGATCAACTGTTGAGTCGTTTCCCGGCTGCACTTCGATCGTCGATCCGTCGATGGCATATCGTCCGCGGCCCGTGTCCGCCTGCTGGCCTCTCTCGACATATCCTGCGCGTTTCAAATAATCGATCAGGTTTTCCGTCGAGAGTCCCTGTCCCGCCCGAATCTGTTTCGGCGCGGCGTAGATACCGGCTGAACGGGTGAAGACTTCGCCTTTCAGCAGATTATCGATGCGCGCCGAAAAAACGATCCAGTAATAAACCAGGACCGTCACGCACAAAACGATTACCAGTCCGGCAGGAATCGCGATGTACGGCCGCGTCAGAAATCTCAACACCTTGCGCCAAAAACTTCGCTTGGGTTGTTCGTAGCGAATGACTTGTGGAGTCGGTTGCGGAACGCGCCGGATGATCCGCGGAAGATTCTCGTCTGGTGGCCGCCGCACTGGCATGGGTAAATCACGAGGACGCTCGGTCTTGGGTGCGCCGTCGATTGAGATGCTAAACGGTTAAGCTGGTACTGTCCACCAACAATTGACACAGTTCCCTGCTTCAGTTAGTTTAGGCGCGAATTTCCCCGGCCGCCGCTTTGTAAAGAGGCGACGATTCATCAAACTTCAGTGCCCCCAAGGAGTCTTATGAAATCGCAGTCTGTCGCCGTCCTCGTGCTGCTCGCAGCAGTCGTTTTCGGATTCACCGTATCAGTCGCAGCCCAAACCAAATCGACCACCGGCACTAATCCGTTATCAGTGCCCGAACGTGATCTGCTGAATGAGATCAATGAAGCGCGCGCTCATCCACAGGTTTATGCTTCGTATCTCGAAAAACTAAAGCCGATGTTCAGCGGAAAGGAATATCGCCGCGCGGGGCATCCCTCGTTGATGACCGAAGAAGGCTGGCCGGCTGTTGAGGACGCGATCAAATTCCTGCAGACGGTAAAGCCGGCTCCTCCGTTAAGCTTCTCTCAAGGCTTGTATCTGGCGGCGCAGTCACACGTGAAGGATCAGAGTGCTTCTGGAAAAACAGGTCACACTGGGAGCGACCGGACTCTGGTCGAAGAAAGAGTGAAGCCGTATGGCACTTGGCAGGGAGGAATCGGAGAGAACATCACCTATGGCGACGACTCAGCACGAGAGCGAATTCTAACGTGGTTAATTGACGATGGCGTTCCCAGCCGAGGTCATCGTCTTAAGTTGTTAAGCAACGATTACAACGTGGCCGGCATTTCATGCGGCGCGCACCCGGAATTCTCTGCGATGTGCGTCCTTACTGTGGCGGGCGGATTCACGGACGTCGCATCGAGCAGCGCGACTAATTCAACCAGGACAACTTCAACAACCAAAACAAGTCCCGCCACGACAAGCGGCGGATCCAAACCAGCCACATCCAAGTCAAAAGTTGTGAGCACGAAGTCGCGGAAAATGTAATCGAGACGAACAGCCAGAAAAGAACAAAGGCTTTCCGTTCGATACGGAAAGCCTTTTTTATTTAATGGTCGGGACGACTGGATTCGAACCAGCGACCTCACGCACCCCAAGCGTGCGCGCTACCAGGCTGCGCCACGTCCCGTCAAACGGTTTTTAGTATGACCGGAAAATCAAAGGTGTCAAACTGCGAATAACGTCACTTTCGTGAGGCGGCGCTGCTCGCTTTGGCATCGCGATCACTTTCGTCCAATAGGTCCAAAATCTCTCGGAGCTCCTTTGCGATTTGTCGCAGGGCGTTTTTCTGTTCGTTGGTCGGCTCGAAACTGCGCGCCGATTGTGATTCAGTTTGCGTCGCCGGTGATGATGGAAATTTTCCCGCCAGTGACGGAGGTGGCTTCAAACTGCGCATCGCAGGTTTCGCGGCCGTTGCGGTATCCGCTTCGCGAATCGATCCTCCACGTAATTCGTTTGCCAACTTCTTTTTTGCTCCTGCTATGGTGTATTGCTCGTCGTAGAGCAGTTCCTTAATGCGCAAAGCCATCTCGACATCGCGGCGCCGGTATGTGCGCTGGCCAGCGCGGTTCTTCTGCGGCGCCAGCGTCGGGAATTCCGTCTCCCAATAGCGCAGCACGTGGGCCTGCACTCCGGCCAACTCGCAGACTTCGCCGATCTTAAAGAACAGCTTTTCAGGGATAACTGATGCCATCGCTGGATCGGTCTGTGGCCAAGGGGATAACGCCGCATCGAGTTGGGCGTCGCCAATTTCTTCGCGAGCGATAGTAACTACGGATCGTTTACGTGTCAACGATTTACGTCCGATCAGTTAAGTGATTTCGTTAAAAGTTTCGCTTTAAGTGCAAGCCGCAGCGTCGAGTTTGTGCGATTCCAAACAAAACATCCGCCCGAGATAGAAAGTTGCATCGCGCATGAGTATAATCGCCCGTTAATTACGTCCTGCCATTCGGAGGTTTCATAAAACAATATGCTCGCAACGGCCGCAGGGTTTCGCCTCGCCGCTCGCTTTGATGAAGTCGGTTTCTCGGACATCGTTAATGTCCGCAACCGGGTAATGGAGCTGCGCGCCCAAGGCGCAATGGTCTATCAATTTGAGGGCGGCGAGCCCTATCGCTCGACTCCCGATTACATAAAAGACGCCGCCGCAGAAGCGTTGAAAGAGAACAAGACCCGTTACGCGCCATCCTCGGGCGTTCCAGAACTACGTCGAGCGATCGCCGAAAAACTGCAAACGAAAAATCACATTCCAGCCGAAGTTGAAAACGTCCTGGTGGTCAATGGCGGGATGCAGGGTCTGTACAGCGCATTTCAGTCGGTGATAAACCCGGGTGAAGAAGTGCTCGTGTTTTCACCGTACTGGACTCCTATCAAGGATCTGGTCGCCCACTGTCAGGGGAGGATCGTGTTAGTCCCGACCGAAGAAGCGCGACTGAATGGATTCGCTGAGACACTTGCACGCTACACCACATCCGAAACGCGCGCGATTTATTTCAACACGCCGACAAATCCTTCCGGTGTTGTCTTTAACCGCAGCGAAGCGGAAGAAGTTGCGCACTTTGCCATTGAAGGCGATCTGATCGTGATCGCCGACGAAGCCTACGAAGACATCGTCTATGACGAGCCTCATGTTTCGATGGCGTCTCTCGACGGGATGTTTGAGCGGACGATCACGTGCTTCACCATGTCGAAGTCTTTCGCGATGACTGGATGGCGTATCGGTTATGCGGTTGCGGGCGAGCCATGGATGACAGGAATGCGCAAAGCGCTTCTCTACTCTTCCAACGGGGTATCGACACCGACGCAGTGGGCCGCGCTCGCCGCGTTTACGACCGCGTCAGACTTTATCGAGGCCGGCCGCGCCGCTTATCGTGAGCGGCGCAATTTGTTAGTGGGCGGCTTGAATGAACTTGGTTTAAGTTGCGAACTGCCTGCCGGTGCGTTCTATGCGTTTCCAGATGTTTCGCGAATCAGCGCCGACAGTCGCGAAGCTTCCGAGATTCTTCTTAACCGCGCGCAAGTCGCAACCGTGCCCGGCTCAGTGTTTGGTCCGCACGGCGAAGGACACGTGCGTTTCTCGTTCTCGACGTCCATCGAAACGATCGAAGGCGGCCTCGAATCGTTGCGCCGAAATTTGTGAATAGCGGAGCAAATAGACATTAGCCGCAGATGAACGCGGATTAATACAGATCGGAAAAAAGGAAGACGCATTTTGTTTTTACTAATCTGCGTGAATCTGCGTTAATCCGCCGCTAATTCTGCCCCTCTTTGCCTCTCATGAACGAGTTCGATTTCATTCGCCAGCTTCGAGAGCAGACTTCGCGCAAAACTTCTCCGCGCATTGTTTCCGGCATCGGTGATGACGCTGCCGTCTTCCGACAGTCTCCTGATCGCGATCTTGTAATCAGCACAGACCTCCTGATTGAAAGCATCGACTTTCATCGCGAGGCGACGCCACCGCAACTACTGGGTCATAAGGCACTGGCCGTCTCAATTTCCGACATTGCCGCAATGGGCGCACGGCCGCTGTGGGCTCTGATTTCTATTGGTCTGCCTCAGTCCGCCTGGGCCGGCAATTTCAAAGACGAATTCTTCTCGGGTTATCTCGCGTTAGCCGATCGCTACCGGGTGAGCCTCGCCGGCGGTGACATCTCGAAATCGCCACAGGTTGTCATCGACTCGATTGTTGCCGGTGAAGTTAAGGCAGGTCGCGCAATTCTTAGATCGACAGCGAGACCCGGCGATCAAGTCTTCGTCACCGGAACTCTGGGCGGCGCCGCGGCGGGGCTGAAGCTGATTGAGTTGGGAGCGCGAATCGGCGAGACGTCAGACGTCCGACGTCAGACGTCAGACGATGTTCGCGAAAGTAACGCAAGGCTGGGTGCGGATTCAGTACCGGGAGCGGAAGCGAGCGGTCTCACTACCGACGACGACGCGATTCAATCGCTCCTCCTGCGCCAGCTTGCGCCGCAGCCACGCGTCGGCTGGGGAATCGTACTCGGTGACGAGCGACTTGCCACATCGATGATCGACCTTAGCGACGGTCTTTCGTCGGATCTTCGTCACTTGTGCGATGAGAGCAACGTCGGCGCGATCATCGATGCCACTCAGTTACCGCTCGACGAGCACGTGAAGCATCTCTGTGGACGGCGTGCGCTCGACCCGCTGGCGCTGGCTTTGCATGGTGGTGAAGATTTCGAGTTGCTCTTCACTGTGAATCCGGACTGCGTCTCGGACTTACCAAAGCGAGTTGACGGTGTGACGATTTCCCGTATCGGCGAGATAACCGATCAGCCCGGCATTGTGCAGATTCGCGAACAGAACCACTCGTGGGACTTGCCGGCAAAAGGATTTCAGCACTTTTCAGATTGAGCAAAAATGGAATTGCAAACCTAGTCGGCTTTGCGCGACTGGACACAGCGCTTGACTCTTGCCCTTTGCTCTTCGCCCTTTGCTCTTTGCTCTTCGCCCTTTGCTCTTTGCTCTTTGCTCCTGGCTCTTTGCCGGGAAATTCGCGAACTTGCCCGAACCGGCCGTCGTATCCGACGCAGGAGATAAACCGATGTACTGCTCGTCGTGTGGTGTCGCCGTCGCAAAAGGCCTGACCTACTGCAACTACTGCGGCGCAAAGCTCTCGTCAACTGACTCGGAACTCGAATTCCGGGAAGTGAAACTACCGGGATTGCTCATCAGTGCGATGGCCGGAATTTTCGTTCTCGGGCTGCCCGGCATTGCGTTCATCGTCTTCATGCTGAATGCGGCCCTGCGCCTCGATCCGCAGCAGACGATGGCGTTCGCATGGACTACTCTTATGCTGCTCGTCGCGTTGGAGTTTATCTTTCTAATGCTTCTGCTCCGGCGCAAGGGTCGCAAAGACAAAAGTAGAGAACCCGATCAATTCAAAGGCCCACACACCAAAGAACTCGAAGAAAAATATGCAGGCACTCTGGCGGAACCAGTCTCAAGCGTTACTGAGCACACCACGCGCGCATTCGATCCGACCCCTCGCGAACGAAACTAGAATTTCAACTGCACCGTAAGTTTGACTCACTCACTCCCCTTCCCTATCCTCCCTCTCAATGTTGCGCATACACAACACTTTATCCGGACAGCTTGAAGAGTTTCGGCCGATGGTCGAGGGCGAAGCGAAGTTCTACTACTGCGGACCGACGGTTTGGGCTTATGGGCACATCGGCAACTTTCGCTCGGCGATTGCCGCCGATGTGATGCGACGCTATCTGAAGTTCAAAGGCTTCAAGGTCACGTCGGTGATGAACCTGACGGACGTGGACGATCGCATCATCACCCAGGCGCAGAAGGCGGGACAGTCAATCGACGACTACACCGCGAAATATATCGCCGCGTTTTGGGAAGACTTTGACGCCCTCGGCTGCGAACGTCCGGACGTGGCGCCGCGCGCGACGCAACACATTCCCGAGATGGCTGACATCGTGCAAAAGCTCGAGCAGCGCGGTCACGCTTACCGATCCGACGATTCGATTTACTTCCGGATAAATTCTTTTCCTGATTACGGCAAGCTTTCGAAGATCAACTTCGCGGGCAACATCGCCGGCGGCAGCGACCGCATCGACACGGACAAGTACGAGAAGGAAGACGCGAGGGACTTCGCGCTGTGGAAAGCTACAAATTCGGACGAAACCGGCTGGGACACCACGATCGGTCGCGGCCGTCCGGGTTGGCATCTGGAGTGCTCGGCCATGTCGATGAAGTATCTGGGCGAGACATTCGACATGCACCTGGGCGGCATCGATCTCGTCTTTCCGCATCACGAAAACGAAATTGCGCAGAGCGAAGGCGCGACCGGCAAGCAGTTCGTGCGGTACTGGTACCACTTCGAGCACCTGAAGGTCGAAGGCGAAACGATGTCAAAGTCGAAAGGCAACTACTACACGTTTCGCGACGTGGCGGCGAAAGGATTCTCGGCGACGGCGGTACGTTACTTCCTGCTGAGTGTGCCGTTTCGCAAGCAGCTCAACTTCACGTTCGATGCATTGCAAGGCGCTGAAAAAACTGTCGAGAGTCTGCGCGACTTTCGTGCGCGGCTCGAAGAAGCGAAAACCGATCTCGGACGCAACGACGCGGTACACAACGCCACGGAGCAAGCGTTGAAAGATTTCGCGGCAGGACTGGACGATGACTTGAACACGTCAGTCGCGCTCGCAGCGATTCACGAACTAACGCGCGTGGTGAATCCGGTAATAGCCAGCGGCAAGCTGCTGGAAGACAACAAACGCGCGATCATCTCGGCCATTGAACAATTCGACAGTGTGCTGAATATTTTCGGCAAAGCCGAGCGCGAGTTACTCGACGATGAGATTCAGGCGCTGATTGATGAACGCCAGGAAGCGCGCCACCGGCGGGACTTTGGGCGGGCCGATGAGATTCGCGATGAACTTCTTGAACGGGGAATTATCTTAGAGGATACAAAAGACGGCGTTCGTTGGAAAAAGAAATAGAACCACAACACCGTCTGCATTTTCGTCCCCTTACGTCCTTATGGTCCTTTGGTTCACGAGAGTAACATATGCCCGGCAGATTCATCCCAACACGCGGGGATTATGAAAAGCTGCTTTCGTTTCAAAAGGCCCGCATCGTTTATGACGGGACCGTGTGGTTCTGTAACCATTTCCTGAGCAAACGCGACCGAACGTTTGACCAGATGATTCAGCCGCGCGTTCCGGAAAACAGAATATTCTTGAAGGTAGTCAGGCATCCGGCACTTCAAAAGAGACCGAGATCAAGTTGACGAACGTCGCTCGCGCCAGTCTCGAAGAGTTGCTAGAAGATTACCGAGACTTTCTTCGCGTCCGTGGCTTGGGTGAATGGCCGAGAGAACACCGCTTTACCCAACGACTGCGTCAGCCTAATCGCGAACCAAATGCGACTTACGACACTTTTAAGAAGGGAATAGAAAACCCTGACCCCTCAGTTTCGGCCAACGCATGATTGGCTTGATCAAACTCACCATTACCTTCTGGACCGGCAGCTGCGTCAACTTGAGAGCGCCTTCCTGCGAGAAGGCGGACTGCGAGAGCGATGACAGCCCGCTTGCGGGAGCGAAACAGAGAACTGCTAGAAAGGGAGGACGAAAAGGACTAAAGCGATCTAAGCAAGACAAACCGTGAATTGAAAGTTTCTGTCAGACGTATGCCCTTCCCCGTCACCGATCGATTCCGAACTCTCTTTCGCATCCGCAATGCGATTATTGCTCTCGCCATAGCCATCATTTTCGGCACGATTGGATTCTCACTAATTGAGCACTGGTCGCTAGGTAAAGGGCTTTATGTGACTGTGCAAACGCTGACCACGGTCGGATATGGCGATGTGCCGCCGCAGACTTCCGCAGGTAAAGCGTTTGCCGTGGTCATCATGCTCATCGGCGTCGGCGGAGTTGCGCTGGCGGTCTCTACCATTGTTCAATCTGTTGTCCAGTCGGAAATGATTTCGGCGTTTGGCGAGCGCCGGCAATCGAAACGCATGAGTAAGCTCGAAGGTCATTACATCGTCTGCGGTTCAGGCAGAGTGGGTTCGCACCTGGTGCGCGACTTGCAGCACGCCGGCGCAGAGTTCGTGATAGTCGAAAATGACGCACAGCGCGCGTCGGAATTCAGCCAGAGAGGACTTCATGTGCTGCTGGGCGATGCGACGTTGGAAGACACTTTGAAATCGGCGGGTGTCCAGCGCGCTCGCGGGTTGGCCGCGTGTCTCCCGAATGACGCCGACAATGTTTATGTCGTGCTGACGGCGCATGATCTGAATCCGCAGCTTCACATTGTCGCGCGGGCGGCGGAGGAACAAGCCGAAGCGAAGTTAGTGCGCGCAGGCGCGAATCATGTCGTGGCGCCCACGATCATCGGCGGCCACCGGATGGCGATGTCGCTGACGAAGCCAGCCGTCGGAGAGTTCTTTGATTCGATCACTGGAAGCAAGATCGGTTTGAGCTTTGAACAGGTTTTGGTTGAAGAGTCTTCGCCTTTAGTCCGACAGGCTCTGCGGGAAACTCCAATTCGCGCTGAGTTGGACATCGTGATTATCAGCATTCGACGCGTAAATGGAGACACGATGTTCAATCCATCCGGTGACACCGTGATCGAAGCCGGTGACATACTGATCGCGATTGGGAAAGTCGAAGCGCTAAGCCGGCTGAATGAGATGGCGGTAGGAAATTAGTTTCACGTTCCAAGTTTCAAGTTCGAAGTTTTTCCAGACAGGGCTGCGGAGAGCTTGGACCAGAAACATGAACTTGAAACTTGGAACTTGAAACTTGAAACTTCTAGTTACAGGCGGCAGCGGTTACCTCGGCACTCACGTTTGCGCCGCATTAAACGGCGACGTTTTCTCCCGCCGGTCTCACCTCGACGTGCTGAGTCCGCTCGATTGCGCCCGCGTGGGTGATTACCAGGTTGTAATTCATCTCGCAGCCCATCTCAGCAAAGATCCCGCCGACGCCGACGCAGTCTTTCGCACTAATGTCGAAGGCACGATGAATCTGCTTCGCGGCATGGAGCCAAACTCTGTCTTCATATTCGCTTCAACCAAAGACGTGTATGGCCCGTATGCCGATAATTTCGAGGAAGTGCCCGAAACGTGCAGCACTGAGTACGCAACTCACAGCGCCCTCGAGTGGTCGAAACTCATAGCCGAAAAATATATTCAATATTACGCCGCCCAGAAAAACTTTCGTTCGTGCATCTTTCGACTGTCGACGGTTTATGCCCGACCCTCGGAAGGCAATGTCAGCGGTTTTGTCTCTCACTACGTCGAGTCGGTGAAGCGCGGATGGCCGATCCGCCTGCCGGTGGAGGGCAAACCGGTTCGAGACATTCTGCACGTGGACGATTTCGTCCGCGCGTGCCGGGCATTCGTTGACTCGCCGGTGCAACACGGTCTGTATAATCTGGGCGGTGGAAGAGACAATGCCCTGACGTTGCGCGAGATCATCGACAAGACCGCTGAGATTATTCAGTGCAATGCCGTGTTTGATGCCGAGAACTCATTATCGCCGCCAGTGCCGCTCAACTACATCTCGGATTTGACGCGGGTGAAGCGAGATTTGAGGTGGCAACCGAAGATCGGCATCGAAGAAGGTTTGCGCAGTTTGATTTGATGGGGATTCAGAATCCGATCAACAGGTCTTGGTAATTCCCTCTCCGGTTGGGAGAGGGTTAGGGTGAGGGCCTTAGGACAGGATAGTCGGGCCGGCATTTTTCTGTCGTGAGGCTGCGCTCACAACAAGAATGAGAAAAAAACTAATGAGCGCTAAGCTTCGCACCCTCACCCCGGCCCTCTCCCGAGGGGAGAGGGAGACACAGTCGCGCCCTTGCTGACGCGCGGGCTTCCGACACCGTATGCCAGACACCATCAATCGCATCGTCGTTCGCGCACCCAATTGGCTGGGCGATGTGGTTATGAGTGTCGCCGCCTTTCGTGAACTCCGGCGATCGTTTCCGAACGCCCACATCACCGTCGTTTCAAAGCCGGGCGACGCAGACGTTTTTCGCGAAGCCGATTTCGTCGATGACGTGCTGGTTTATGAGCGAAGCGGCGTTTCATCTGTGAGGAAACAAATTCGCGAATGGAAGGAACGTCGCTTTGACCTTGCCTTACTTTTCCAGAACGCGTTCGAAGCTGCTCTTATTTCTTTTCTCGCGCGCGTGCCGGTGCGCATGGGTTATGACAGAGAGCGTCGCGGCTTTTTGTTGACTCATCCCATACCAACGCCATCGTGGAAGGACGAGCGTCACGAGATTTTTTATTATCTGAACCTGGTCACGGAACTGAAGCGCCAATTGCCTGGTGCATCTTCCGCCGAAATAACTGAGCCGGCATTCGAGCTGTCACTTTCACCGGAACGCAAACACGCGGCGCGGCAATTGTTGACAGCTCACGGCGCAGATGCGACCAAACGTTTGGTGCTGCTCTGTCCCGGCTCGATCAACAGCCGGGCTAAGCGTTGGCCGGCGGATCGGTATGCGGCACTCGCGGATCAACTTGCTGAAGCTGGAACCACGGTGGCTTTGATTGGATCGCCGGGCGAACTCGAAGTTTCGAATCAAGTCATGAAGTTGTCGAGACATCCTCCTGTGCTGCTGACTGGAAAAACTTCAGTCGCTGAAGTCACGGGATTAATCAGCATCGCAGACGTGCTCATCACCAACGACACTGGCCCCGCGCACATCGGCGCCGCCGTGGGCACGCCGACACTGGTAATTTTCGGCCCGACCAATCCGCTAACGACCGCGCCGTACGGGCCCGCAGGTGAAATGATTCGCAGGCCACCGGACTGTGCGCCGTGCATGCTGCGCGATTGTCCTATCGACCATCGTTGCATGACGGCCATCACGCCCGAAGATGTCTTTGAGCGAGCGCGCCAGCTCGTCGGGCGACGCGTGGAGGTCGCAGTCTGAAAAATCTTTACAAGAGTCTGGGACAACCCGATTTAGCATCCCCTCATCTCACGCCTGAAAGTCCGAAGCGCGGGCTGATGTCTGGGGAGACGCTGCGGGCAACGCGCCAGCAGTTACGTCTGCTTTGCGCTTCGGACTTTTGCTTTTCTGCCGCGTCAAAGCCGCGGCCCTTTCTCACAAAATCTCAAATTCTGAGGCAAAACCGTTGAAGGCGCGCAGAGGGGGAACCTGGTTTCAGCGCTGGCGCGTGCCTTTAGGATTTGTGATCGCGCCGGTATTCGTCCTGCTGGCAAGGCCGCGCCCATGGACCCTGGCCATCGGCGGCGGGATTGCGCTCGCGGGTCTGGCGTTGCGGGCCTGGGCGTCCGGTCACCTGAGAAAGAATGACGCGCTGGCGACGACCGGACCATACGCGTACACTCGTAATCCGCTTTACCTCGGCAGCTTTTTGATCGGAGTTGGATTTACGGTGGCTGCCGGGCGTTGGGAAGTGGCGGCGCTCTTCGCGCTCCTGTTCCTGGGCATCTATGTACCCGTCATGCGCGTCGAATCCGAGACGCTGGAAGATCTGTTTGGACACAAGTACCGGCGATACGCGCAGGCGGTTCCGTTGTTCCTGCCGCGGCTCAAACGATATGAACGTGCGAGAGCCGTACGATTCGATGGCGCTCTGTACAAGCGTTACCGTGAGTATCAAGCCGCGATAGGATTCGCAGTCGCGTTCGCGGTTCTCCTCATAAAAGCAATTTGGTTTCGTTGATGCCACGCAATTACAAGAAATCTTTCCTTCCCGTGTTTCTGGGCCTGCTAGTATTCAGCGGCACCTGCGCGCAAGTTCTCTCGCAGGAAAAGGACCGTTCTGAGCTGCCGTTCGCGCACGGCGAACAATTGCTATATCAAGCCGAGTTGAATCGTGGCGTGTTGCGCGGCTTCGATGTTGGCGAACTGCGATTCAGTGCGCACCTCTCCACCGACAAGGATGACGAGCAGGTAGTGGATCTCGTTGGCGATGCCATCTCCAGGGGTTTGTTGATTCGGCTCACCGGCTCGAAATATCACATGCACATTGAGTCCACCGCCGATGCTCAGCCCTTCGCCGCCCTGCACATGAAAGGTCTCTACGAAGATAAACGGACGACGATAAAGACCGACGCTGCATTCGATCAGGTTGCTCAGAAAGTTATTTGGACGCAGAGCGAACGCGATCAGAAACCAGACGCTAAGAATCTTTCGTTCACTCCGCCAGCGCACGATGTGTTGACGCTGATCTACTTCATGCGCACACAACATCTCAAACCGGGGCAGAAGTTAGAGGTCGCCATGATTGATTCGGGCCATACTTATCGCTGCGTCGTGAACGTCGTGGCCGGAAAGAGAATCAATTCCGCGATTGGACGAGTGAACACGATCGCCGTTGAGCCGGCAATTTTCGATGGTGAACGCGAAGTACGTCCGCGCGGCGCGCTCTCGATTTGGTTTACCGACGACGCCCGCCGCCTGCCAGTGAAGGCGCGGATAAAATCAGCGCTCGGTACTATCGACATCAAGCTCAAACGCGTCACTTACAGCGAAGCTAACATCGCGCACAAGTAGTTCCGCGCTTCATCACCATCAGCCCTGAAACTCAAAAACCGCTAATCATCGGTCATCGTGGCGCCTCTGGGATGGCCCCGGAAAATACGCTTGCCGCTTTCACACAGGCTTTGAGCGCCGGGGTGGATGGCATCGAGTTGGACGTGCGCCTGGCGCGCGACGGTGTTCCCGTCGTGATTCACGATGCGACGCTGCGTCGAACCGGATCGAGGGGCGGCGTGGCGACCCAACTTACGTCTGAGGAACTCACAAAGATCGATGCCGGGACCTGGTTCAATCTAGCGAATCCCAAACTCGCGCGTCGCGAATACAGCGAAGAACGGATTCCGACGCTCGCGCAGGTGTTTGAACTCTTTCGAAATGAGTCGCGAGCCATCTACGTCGAGCTGAAGGGCGAGAAGAATGATGTGGCTGATGAATTAGGTCGATCCGTTGTTCAGCTTGTGCGGCGTTTCAAATTTCAGCGACGCGTTGTATTGATCGGCTTCGACCACGCGGCAATTGCGGCCGTAAAGGCATTTGACAGCTCAATTCGCACCGGCGCTTTGTTCGGCTCGACGCGCATCGGCGGACGAGCCTGGCGCGCGGACTCAATCCTGGCGGCGACCGCTGACTGCGGCGCAGAAGAGCTGTTGCTCCATCGCCTGTTGGCTCGCAGGAAACTCATTGCGAAAGCTCACGACGCCAATCTCCCGGTCGTTGTCTGGACTGTTGATGACGCCAAATGGCTGGAACGCGCGAGGCTTCTCAAGCTTCATGCGGTAATGACTAATCATCCCGCTAAACTTCTGGCCGCGAGGTAGCAAGCGACGGCCACGTGCGAATCAAGCACGTCTCATGTATTATCGTCCGTCTTTCATTTCGCCTGTTTTTTCCGGAGGTCAATCTTAGGAATGCCAGTTAAGAAAGGCGCAGAAGTTGCGCCTGCAAATGGTAAGCTCGGCGTGTTGTTAGTGGGGCTGGGCGCGGTTAGCACAACTTTTATCGCGGGCGTTGAGGCTGTCAAAGAAGGCCTGGCTGAGCCAATCGGCAGCCTGACACAAATGGGGGCGATCCGCCTGGGCAAACGCACCGACAACCGCGTACCCGCGATTAAAGACTTCGTGCCTTTGGCGGAACTGAAAGATTTGGTGTTTGGCGCCTGGGACATCTTTCCGGATTCAGCCTACGAAGCTGCGTTGCACGCGGGAGTTCTCGAGAAAGATTTAGTCGAGAAACTGAAGAAGCCTCTGCAGAAGATCAAGCCGATGAAGGCGGTCTTCGATCAGTCTTACGTCAAACGGCTGAACGGGACAAACGTAAAGAAAGGCAAGAACAAGCTCGATCTCGCGAATCAACTTATCGCCGAGATTGCGGAATTCAAAAAGAAGAATCGTTGCGACCGTCTCGTGATGATTTGGGCGGCTTCCACCGAAATCTTCATGAAGCCGCACGCCGTGCATCGCACTATGAATTCCCTCGAACAGGCGATGCGCGACAATCATAAGGCGATTCCGCCTTCGATGATCTATGCATACGCCGCGCTGAAATCGGGAATTCCTTTCGCGAACGGCGCGCCGAATCTAACCGTCGATGTTCCGGCGTTGATCGATTTCGCTGTCAAGAATGGCATCGCGGTCTGTGGCAAAGACTTCAAAACAGGCCAAACGCTAATGAAGACGATCCTGGCGCCGGGACTAAAATCTCGCATGCTGGGATTGCACGGCTGGTACTCGACCAACATCCTCGGAAATCGCGACGGAGAAGTCCTCGACGATCCGGATTCGTTCAAGACCAAAGAAGAATCGAAACTCTCGGTGCTGGAATACATCCTTCAGCCCGACGTTTATCCGCAACTCTACAAAGATTTCTCGCACGTCGTACGCATCAACTATTACCCGCCCCGCGGCGACAACAAGGAAGGTTGGGACAACATCGACATTTTTGGGTGGCTCGGCTACCCAATGCAGATCAAGATCGACTTTCTTTGCCGCGACTCGATTCTGGCGGCCCCGATTGTGCTCGATTTGGCGCTATTCCTTGATCTGGCTCAGCGCACCGGCATGAAAGGCGTGCAAGAGTGGCTCTCTTTCTACTTCAAATCGCCGATGACCGCGCCCGGACTCTATCCGGAACACGACATCTTCATCCAGCTAATGAAGTTAAAAAACACGTTGCGGCATCTGCGCGGTGAAGACCTCATCACGCACCTCGGGCTCGAATACTACGACTGACCTAATCAGCAAACAACGTTTTGAGCCGCGGCCAGCCCTTTAGGTGTAATTTGCCGGGTGACCGCTTGTCGGTGCCTGCAAACTGTCAGTAACAAAGTGCCGTGAATTGTCACGCGCTTGCCACGAAAAATCTCTTCGCTCTGCACCACTTCGGATTTGTATCAAATATTTTGGATGACAAGTCGCGACGCGTCGTATATATAGCTGTGAGTCTTGCACGGAGTTTTGTACCAAGGCGGGCAAGAAACTCGGCGCGACGCATGAATCGCCATAGCGGATCGTTCTTTGCATAAGAGAGGCGTTGGGAGGATCCACCGGTGACCACGCGGGTTCACGGTTCAGCGTGGCAACGGAAGTGAAAAATAGAGAGTATGGCTACCCCAGAGAAACAATTAGAGCAAACAGTTTTTCTTGACCCCGACCAGAAAAGCCCGCGCGCCCAGGACTTCGAAGAGCGTCTGGAAGCGCGGATTGTGGGACAGGAACGCGCGGTGCGGCGGATGACCGGGCTCTACCAGATTTTCCTCGCCGGAATGAACCCGATCAATCGACCGATTGGCACGATGTTGTTCCTGGGTCCGACCGGATCAGGCAAAACACGCGTAATCGAAGCCGCGGCTGAAGTCCTGTTCGGCGATCCGAATTCAGTTGTGAAAATCGACTGCGCTGAGTTTCAACATTCGCATGAAATTGCGAAGTTGATTGGCTCGCCTCCGGGATATCTCGGCCATCGCGAGACTTCTCCGATGCTGACGCAGGAGAATCTGGATCGCATGCACACGGAAGATCTTAAGCTCACGCTCGTGCTGTTTGACGAGATCGAGAAAGCTTCGGACGCGCTGTGGCAACTGCTGCTGGGGATTCTCGACAAAGCGACGCTCACCCTCGGCGACAATCGTCGCGTTGATTTTTCGAAGTGCATGCTGATCATGACTTCGAATCTGGGTGCTCGCGAGATGTCCGAACTGATTTCGGGTGGCATCGGTTTCGCTCCCGGCAAAGGTGCGAAGAATCCGCATGACACGGAAGTCGATCAGAAAATTTATCGTACCGCTGTCGAAGCCGCTCGCCGCAAGTTCTCCCCAGAGTTCATGAATCGCATCGACAAGGTCGTCGTGTTCCGCTCGTTGAAGGAACATCACCTGCGCTCGATTCTCGATCTGGAACTGCAAGCTGTGCAGGATCGCATCATGCTTTCGGCCGGCACGAAGTTCGTGTTCCAGTGTTCGTCAGAAGCGAAGAACATGCTGCTAGACGAAGGCATCGACTACAAATATGGCGCGCGTCATTTGAAGCGCGCGGTCGAGCGGTTTCTGGTTTATCCGCTGTCGAACCTGGTTGCGACCGGGCAAATTGGACTCGGCGATCTGGTCTTTGTCGGGCTGAATCCCGAGACAAAACGTCTGGTTTTCTCGAAACAGTCCGGCGGCGCTCTGATTACTGACATGCCCGAAACAACCGAACAGGATCAGAGACTGGCCGCACGTTCGGGCAGTGTCGGGTTGCCGATTCCGCAGGTTAAGGAAAAGGCAGCAAAGAAGGGACAAGGCCGCGGCGAACGCGCCGAGAGTTAGTCTCGGCGTTCATCAACAAACTTTAAAGGCGTCGGAATTAGTTTCCGGCGCCTTTTGGTTTTGCGCGATTGATTTGACGAATGGCGGCGCGAGCCGCTTCGGACAGATAAGGATCAGCGTTCGCGTCGTAAGCGGCCTGCAGTGCGGGTAATGCAGAGGAATCGCCGATCGAACCAAGGGCTGTTGCAGCTTCCCTGCGAGTTTCGATCGAATTTGTTTCGTCCTGCAGCGCTGAAATTAAAGCTGGGACCGATGTCCGGCTGCGGCTTTGCCCGAGCGACCTAACCGCAGCTCTGACGACAAATTCTTCTTCTGGACTTTTTTTCTTCTTTTTCTTCCCGCTTTGGCCTGTGACCACTTGCGACAGAGGAGCTAAGGCAGCTTCATCGGCTATCTGCCCGAGTGCCACGGCCGCGGCGCCGCGTACCGAAAACTTTTTGTCGTGAAGCATGAGATCGACGAGCATCGTTGTCCCGACTCGCGAACGTGATTCACCGAATGCGAAGGCTGCTTCCCGCCGCACAAATTCGTTTTTGTCTTTCAGCAACGGAATCAGAAGCGCGCCGGCTTCGTCGCGGGGCAAGGAGAGGATTGCATGTGCAGCCGCAACTCGAACTGCGGGAATCTCGTCGTTGAGTGCCGCAGCAGCAGCACGCGAGGCATCAGCCCGCTTCAAGTTTCCCAGATGCATCAGCGCGTCGCGTCTCTCTTCAACTTCTGTCGACGATAAGCGCTGGCGTTGCCTGTCGATCTCGCGCTGCATCGGCGTTAGGCCATCCTGTTGGCGGGCAGTTCGATGCGCGTCAGCGGCCTCACTGAATCCAAGCCAGCCCATAACCAGCACGGCCATCAGCACCACCGAAGCGCGTCGAGGTATCGCCACAACCTTGAGACTTAACATTAACTTACCCAGCATCGATTCGTGACGCCAGCGAGTGCATGGTGTCAACAATCAAGACAGCAATCGGCGGATAGAACAAGAGGTCGGAAACTATTAGGGCTGTCGTTGATGCGGTTCCCGCCCCACCCAACGAGGGAACGTGTCGAAACAATAACGTTAGATCCGAGAAGAAGTCCTCAGCATGCCAGCCGATTAGCAACCCGATGCCGAGGCTGACAGCATACCCCCCGAGGAGGAATGCCGACGCCGAAAACCGCGTGAAGGGTTTGGCCGCAGGCTTCTCGTCCTGTGTGATCGAGTAATGAATGTCGTCCGGGCGATAAGTATAGTAACGAAAATACTCTCGTAGGCGCCGGATCAAGTGCCACACACCGGTCATGAAGAGCGTGACTAAAATCGCGCGGCCGAACAACCCGAAATTCTCCCAGAGCGGCGGCTTGATCATCGCCACGAAAAACGTGGAGAGAAAAAGTGAAACGGTTGTGAATACTGCGCGTGTCCTTGCGACGCTTTCGCGACGGTCGTTTTCGAGGATTTGATTGACTACGCGGTCCCAACGCGCCTGCATTTCACGCGCGCGTTGCGCGTGCGGGTTTTCACGAAGCGGCTCTGAATGAAAAACTGATTCGCCGCGCGCGGTCTTGTCGAGCTGCTGATCGTGAAACGCGCGTTCTTGCGGATCGATTAGCGTGTGATAGGCCAGCGACAGGAGTGCGAAGTCGCGCGCGGCTTTTTCTGATCCACGATTTACGTCCGGGTGACGCTTGCGCGCCAGCTTTCGATAGGCCGACTTAATGTCAGCGACAGACGCCGTTCGGCTAACTCCGAGGACCTGATAATAATCAATCATGGTAGGGGAACTAGGCGACGTCGTTCTGGGGCCACCACGACCGCGACGCTCGAACGAATTTTAGCACCGTTGGGAGTACCCGGCGAAAATTCCGTCTAACTTCTTTGCGCAGAACGCTCAATAAATTCAATCAGCGTTCGTACCGCGATGCCAGTAGGGCCTTTGGACCGGTACGGTGTCGCCGGATCGCCCCACGCCGTGCCCGCAATATCGAGGTGCGCCCACGAAACGCCATCGGCGAACTCTTTCAGAAACGCCGTCGCGGTAATAGTGCCGGCTTTCTTGCCGCCTACGTTCTTGATGTCGGCGATGTCGGACTTGATTTGATTTGTGTACTCGTTGTCCAGAGGCAACTGCCAGAACTTTTCGCCGACTTCTTTGCCCGCTGCGATGAACGAATCGATTAGATTCTGATCGGTTCCGAGAATGGCTGTGTTCACATCACCCAAAGCAATCGAGACTGCGCCCGTCAAAGTCGCCATGTCGATGATTTGCGTCGCGCCGAGCTTCTTCGCATAAGCAATCGCATCCGCCAGAATCAAGCGCCCTTCGGCATCGGTGTTGATGACTTCAATCGTCTTGCCGGTCATTGCGCGCAGAACGTCGCCCGGCTTGGTCGCTTTGCCTGAGGGAAGATTTTCGCAGCAAGGCGCGACGCCGAGCACGGGCACCGGCGGCTTCAACTGCGCAATCGCGCGCATCGTGCCCATCACAGTCGCCGCTCCCGACATGTCATACTTCATTAACTCCATGTTCTCGCCCGGCTTAAGCGAAATACCGCCGGAATCGAAGGTAATTCCCTTTCCAACCAACGCGAGCAAACCGTCCGATTTCACTTTCTTCGGTGGCGTGTATTTCAAAACGATCAACTTAGGCGGCTCTTCGGAACCGCGCGCCACGCCGAGGAACGAACCCATTCCCAATTTTTCGATCTGCTTTTGATCGAGCACGTCGATGGACAGGCCGAAGTCCTTCGCAATCTTCTTGGCGCGTTCGGCCATAATCGTCGGCGTCATGTAGCCGCCCGGTTCGTTGGCCAAGTCGCGCGTGAAGTTCGCTGACTCGCCAATGATGCGACCGCGATCCGCTCCGCGCTCGAGCGCCTTCTTGTCCGCGCCTTCAATCACAACCTCGAAGCGCTCGACTTGCCGTTGTTCTTTGTCTTTCGTGCGGTACTTGTCAGGCTCAAACAGTCCCATGACCGCGCCGGAGACGGCCCATTGCGCGGCTTTTTCAACATCATTGTCGCTGCGCGGCACAATCGCGATCGTCTTCGCGTTCTTACTGCGCAAAAACCGCGCGGCAGTTCCGCCCATTTGCGAAACCTGTCGCGCTTTGTACTCACTGCGATCGCCACAACCGACGAGCAACAGCCGTCGCGCTTTTAGTGAACCATCCTGCAAATGAAAGTATGCGGTCTCGCCTTCTTTCGCAGCGAACTCTTCGGATTTGATCACGGAGCTGATAATGCCCTCCGTCGCTTTATCCAGCGTTTTCAGCACGCCGTCGTCAGCCTTCTCGCCTTTGAAAACCGCGACGGCCAACGCGTCGGCCTCAACTTTATTAATTGATTGTGAATTTCCTCGAACGTCCATTCTTCGCCTCTCATGTGAGTGGCACAGACTTCAGTCTGTGGCGTTGTTGAAATAACTCACAGACTAGAGTCTGTGCCACCAGGATTATCGATTCCGATGTTTCAATTGCGCGCGCGTCTCGCGATCTACAATGCGACGCAGTTCAGTCTCCCGCTTGTCGTAAAGCTTCTTGCCTTTCGCGACGCCGACCTCGAATTTGATGCGTCGGCCCTTGATGTAAACGCGAGTTACTACGAGTGTCATTCCCTCGGTCGCGGCTGCCTGATCGAGCTTGTCGATCTCTCTGCGATGCAGCAAGAGCTTCCTCGTCCGCAGCGGATCGTGATTCTCTCGATTGCCATGCGTGTACGGAGAGATGTGCGCGTTGAAAAGCCAGGCCTCGCCTTCGCGCACCGCGACGTATGAATCTTTGAGTTGAATGCGACCATCGAGGACGCTCTTCACCTCCGTCCCCACCAGCGCCGCGCCCGCCTCATATTTCGTGGAGATATGATAGTCATGAAACGCCGCCCGGTTCGTCGCCAGAACCTTCTCTTCCTTAGCCGCCATTTATTAAATTTGAATGGTGACTATAACAAGCGCGGCATGGCTGAACAAGCAACGCGGGTCGCATCGGTCTCTATCCCTGTTTCGCATTAGGTTGGGGCGAGTTCATAAGATGAGAAGGAAAGTAGAAGCGCGAAGAGAAGGCACATGCGTTCCACAACTTTGCGAAGATAAAACGCGAAACCTCTGCGCACGGAGACCTTAATTTGTATTTTGGAACTTGGCAGAATTGCGGCGTCACTCTAATGAATGCGGCGGGCAGGCAAGGCTCTTCATTGATCGTCCAGTTAATCACGCGCAATCGCCCCACCTCTTCCCACTTTGCGGAACAACCTGCGATTTAGTCGTTTTTTCTCTCTTCGGTATTGGTCAGAACGCGAGGATGTGTCTAGCCGGCGGAGTCGATTCGCCAGCAAAACTTAGCCTTTATGAAGGCCTCCTCCAAGGAGAAGAAATGCTAAGAACATTTAGGCGACCGATGGTCTGTTTGTTGATTGCGGCGATATCAGTTTTCGTTTTCACGACTGCGGTTGATGCAAAGAAAAAGCCGCGTAAAGCACGTCGTTCCAAAGCGACTCAGAACGTAGCGATGTTGCCAGTCGTAATCCACGCAGCGACCCTAACAACCCAGGTCGCGCAACAACCGCCGTCTGTGCCAGCGATGGATTCGGCTGGAAGGACTGGCGAGTCGGAATCAATGACGGGTGCTCCGACACCCGCTGCGGCCGCGATCGCGTCAACCGTACCGTTGCGAATAGCTGAGTTTCGCACCCGCGGGCCGAACGGCAAATTCGATGAGTTCGTGAAGCTCTACAATTCTTCTAATTCGGATTACACCGTGCAGACTGCGGACGGCAGCGCCGGTTTCGCGCTCGTCGCTTTAAGTGGAAGTTCTAACTCGCTCAATCTTTCAGAGAGATTCACGATTCCTAACGGAACGGTCATCCCTGCCCACGGTCATTATTTGGGCGCGTTGGCAAATACCGGATTGCCGCAGCAGAACGGATACAGCCTCGGCGCTTATGCAGCACCGGACATCACTTATGGTACGGACATCGATGACGACCGAGGCATCGCGCTTTTTGATACCGCCAACTCGGCGAGCTGGACTCTTGATGATCGAATTGACGCGGTTGGATTTAACAATTCGGCCTCGGCGGCGGCTCAACTGACGCGCGAAGGCACCCCGCTGGTATCGGCTGGAAGCGCAAATGGACAGTACAGTTGGGTTCGAAAAATCAATAAGAGCAATGTCTTGCCAATCGACACCGACAACAACTCTAACGATTTTCTTTTTGTCTCAAATGACGGTGGGATTTACGGCGGAGCAACTTCAGTTCTGGGATATCCAGGCCCGCAGAATCTAACCGACCCGCGGGATCATCAGCCGTTAGCTGGAGCGCTCGTTCCCGATCCGACATCGCCGACGGGAACCAAACAGAACTTGCGGAATTTCATTCCGGGGCCCAACAGTAGCTTCGGCACACTCACCATATTTCGAAGAATAACGAACGTGGGGAGCACCCCGATTACCAAATTACGATTCCGGGTTGTAGATATGACAACCTTCAACAGTCCTACGCTTTCCTCGCCACAAGCCGATCTGCGACTTCTTAGCTTTAGCCCCGCAGCTGTTCCGGCGGGGCAACCCAAAGCGACGATGCTCGACGCCGCTGCCGATCAACCGAATGCGGGCGGCTGGAATTCAAGCGCTAACGTCGATGGCTCGATCGATCTCGGCGGAAATCCACTGCTGCCCGGACAATCCCTTGATGTGCGGTTCGTGCTCGGCGTGCAGGCAAATGGTAAATATCGATTCTACTTAGCTCTCGAAGGCAAACCATAACGAACCCTTCAGAGGTTTTGGGTAATGTCCAATTCAAAAGTGTTCAGCGCTCTATGAAGACTGGAGCGCAAGCGTCCTCGCTTGCACGGTTATCCAAAGGTGCAACCAACACGGTTGCGCTCCAGTCAAATTCTCACTCGATGAAAGGCGCTTGAAAAGCGCCAATCTTGAGGCTCAGTACAGAGACCCGCCTTGACAGGGTTTTGTTCAATATAGCGAATCACGCTCAAGAAATGTTTGCGATTGCGAATGTAGCGATCAAACGGCTCATGCTGCCAAAACTGGCCCCGATTTGTTCGCTTCGTGGGCAGTGTAGGACTTTATTGAGTGAGTAATCGCACGTAATTCGACATTTTCAAGAGGCGTGGCGAGAAAGTGGAGATGATTAGGCATGATTACCCAAGCTGTTAATCGGTATTTCTTCTCATGATTAAAAAGAAGTGCATCTTCTATCAATTTCGCCACATGAGTCTCTCTGAGAAAACAACCACCGGACCCACGATCCAGGTATGCTTCGATCTTCTTTCTCAACAGCACTCCTCCCACCTCACCGAGATGCTGCGTTTCCTTCCGCCATTTTCCAATAACTGACTGTGGCAGTGAATCAAAGAGTCGAAAGGTGAGGAATTGAGATATTTGCCCGCCATCAAAATGGGGAATGTAACCTCGATCATACCAACCGAGATTCGACTTCAATCCTTTAGGCTGAAATCTGTAATCCATGGGAGTAGCCAACAAATATAGAGTGTCAACGCAAAGACTGGAGCGCAAGCGTCCTCGCTTGCGCGGTTATCCAAAGCTGCAACCGAGATGGTTGCGCTCCAGTCAAATTAGTTCGACGGCGGCTTCACCACGACCGCCGGAATGTTCTGATCCTTCACTAACTGATTGAACGCCGGAACATCGGTTTTGATAATCACCGAAAGCTTCGCGAGCTGTGCGTCAATCTGCCTTGCCAGGTCGTCGTATACAGCGAACGATTGATCGTTCGGTGGCGTGTCTGAACGGGCAACGACGCCCAGCAACGCTGCGAGCTTGTTATTCAAACGAATCGGAAAGTTCAGAGGATCCTGGCTGCTCTGGTTCTTTGTCTGATACAGGGCTTCTTCAACTTCCGTCAGCTTCTTAATCAAAGCGTTGCCGCTGTCAGCGATCGGTTTTGATTGCGGACCGACGCGCTTCACCAAATCGTCGATCTGCTTTTTAATGTCGCGAATCTGAATGATCCCGTTATGTGTCTCAGTCAGCTTGTCGCGAATCTTCAAAGACAGATCGAGCTGCTTCGCATAGTCGGCCGGTGTAGTCGGCAGACGCGGATCGGCTTTCACCTCGAAAGTTTCCGTGATCGTCTGGCCGTCAACAGTCAGCTTCACCTGATAGTTGCCGGGCACAATCTTGGGTCCTTGCGTCTGCCCGGCCCAGAGAATCATTCCCGGAAATCGCGTCGCCTCGGGGTAGCGCATGTCCCAAACGAACCGATTTAACCCAACATCCGTGCTCGCGCGCGCAGGCGCACCGCCACCGAAGCCACCTTCTTCTCCGCCACCAACGGCTGGCGGTTGCTCCGCTGGCGTTTGTCCCGGGCCCCCTGGCCGCGGAAGTCTTGTCGTAAATTTGTTGATGGGCTTTCCGTTCGCGTCGAGAAATTCAAGCACGAGATCAGTCGTCGGTTTTGCTTTCAGCGAATAGTAAACAACGACGCCGCTCGCCGGATTCTTTCCGATCGTCGCTGTCGCCGGCAGGTTAAAGCCGCCACCACCGGGCATTCGATAGGCTTCTTTCGGTTTGAAGAGTTTCGTTGCAGAGGCAGCACCGAATCCGCCCGCGTCCATCATCTGATGAAGCATTGGCAGATCATCGAAGATCCAAAACGCGCGGCCTTGGGTTGCCGCAACCAGTTCTTTCTCGCGCTTTTGAATCACGAGATCGGTGATTGGCACAACCGGCAGATTGAACTGCATCGACTGCCAATTCGCGCCGTCGTCGAACGAAATGTACATGCCGGTTTCAGTTCCGGCGTACAGCAGCCCGCGCTTGTTTGGATCTTCGCGAATCACACGCGTGAAGGCGCCGTCGGGAATGCCGTTGGTGATCTTCTTCCAGGTCTTACCGTAGTCGCTTGTTTTGTAGAGATACGGTTTGTAGTCGTCGTACTTGTACATCGTCGCAGCGACATACGCAGTCCCCGCATCGAACGGCGACGCGTCGAGCGAATTGATCTGAATCCATTCGGGCATGATGTCTTTGGAAGGCGTAACGTTCGACCAGTTCTTGCCACCGTCGCGCGTCACCTGCACCAGGCCATCGTCAGTGCCAACCCAAATTGTTCCGGCCTGGGCGGGCGATTCCATCACTGTAAAAATCGTGTCGTAGTACTCGATGCTCGTGTTGTCTTTAGTGATCGGTCCGCCTGACGCAGCTTGCTTAGCTTTGTCGTTGCGCGTGAGATCGGGACTGATGACTTCCCATGTTTGACCTTCGTTGGTCGTCTTGAAGAGCACATTCGCCGCTGAATAGAGCGTATTCGGATCATTTGGCGAGAACACCAGCGGGAAGTTCCATTGGAAACGGTACTTGATATCCGCCGCGCCCCATCCCATCGGATTGTCGGGATAAGGATTCACATCGCGCAGTTGTCCCGTGTGGTGATCGTAGCGAGTGATCAACCCATCGTACGAACCCGCAAACACAACATTGGAATCTTTCGGCGAAGGCGCAATCCATCCCGATTCGCCGCCACCGACGTCCCACCAATCGCGGACATCGATGCCGCCCTCAGTGTTGCGACTGGCGATGCGCACCGTGGAATTGTCCTGTTGCGCGCCATAGATGTTGTACGGAAAATCGTTGTCAACCGCGACGCGATAAAACTGCGCAGTCGGTTGGTCCTGCTCGCTCCAACTGCGGCCGCCATTGAAAGAGACATTTGCGCCGCCGTCATTGCTATTGATCATGCGGTTCGGATCGTCGGGCGCGATCCAAAGATCGTGGTTGTCACCGTGAGGAACACCAATGCCGGTAAACGTGCGACCTCCATCATTCGACCTGTAAAAGCCAGTGTTGAGAACGTAAACGGTATCGGCGTTCTTTGGATCGGCGTAGATGCGCGTGTAGTACCACGCGCGCTGACGCAGATTGCGCTGCTCGTTCGTCTTCGTCCAGGTGCGGCCGCCGTTGTCCGATCTAAATACTCCGCCGTCTTCGGCTTCGACGATCGCCCACAATCGATCAGGATTCGCCGGCGAAACTGTGATTCCCACTATCCCAATAGTTCCTCGCGGCAGACCGGGATTGCGCGTAATCTCAGTCCAGTTGTCGCCCCCGTCAGTCGATTTGAAGATGCCGCTGCCGGGGCCACCGCTCTCGAGCGTCCAGGGCTTCCGATAAACTTCCCAGAATCCTGCGTACAGCACATTCGGATTCGTCGAATCGATAACTAAGTCACATGCGCCGGCTTTGTCGCTGCGAAACAGAACCTTCTGCCAGGTCTTACCGCCATCTTTCGATCGGAGAACTCCACGGTCCGCGTTCGGCGCCCAAACGTGTCCTTGGGCCGCGACGTATACGATGTCTGGATTTTTCGGATGAACGCGAATGCGCGAAATCTGGCGCGTGTCTTCGAGCCCGATGTGCTTCCATGTCTTTCCTGCATCCGTCGACTTGTAAACGCCATCACCGTGCGAGACGTTACCGCGAATCGGCGACTCGCCCATGCCGACGTAAACCACGTTGGGATCGGAATCCGACAAACCGATCGCACCGACTGAGCCGGTCCCGAAAACCGATCCATCAGTGATCGGTTCCCAATTGATGCCGCCATCGGTCGTCTTCCAGACGCCGCCGCCGGTTCCACCGAAATAGAAAACCATCGGCTGCGAAGCGACGCCGGCAACCGCCGTCACCCGTCCGCCGCGAAACGGTCCGATCGATCGCCACTGCAGAACTTTGAGCGCGTCGCTGGGATTAGCAGCCGGTTGGCGACGTTGGGCGTCGGCGCTGATGGCAAACCACGCGACGGCAGCAAGCAGAGCAACGCAAGAAAAAGTCAGAATCGACTTTCGAAACTTTCCAGCACATTGGGATCCTAAGCTTAGAATTCCACGTGGACAAGTTGTCGCG
>JADMIO011184594.1_pt1 | contig 79772 bp, 84 predicted proteins | sample 8958161 | NCBI WGS metagenome assembly JADMIO01 (sample SAMN16585339, study PRJNA669376) | soil metagenome | isolation source: Crop rotation soil | place: USA: Cullars Rotation, Alabama | collected 2011 | reverse complement strand
CCGCGACAACTTGTCCACGTGGAATTCTAAGCTTAGGATCCCAATGTGCTGGAAAATTATAATCAACCAGGCGCTACGACTTATTTGCATGTAATATATCTTTAAGCTGTGCCAATTTACTCCGGGATTTGCCAATAATTCACTCCACTCAGAAATGGAATCTGAGCGAATCACAAAAAGCCCTAAATAAAATGAGAAAATAAGAATTAAGGAAACTATTGATAAGATCAAGCCTAGTATTATGGCTTTATTAGTAACCATTATTAATATTGTCTTTATTAATAACTTGGGAGTCAATATTAGACTTAGAAAACCTACCTCAATTCTGAAAATTTGTTCTCAAATGTTTTTTGGAGTATAATATTTAGCGACATTTAAGAAAGAGAGGTGTTTGTAATGTCAATCATTATCAAAGCCGGTCCTAATGACAACTCTGATGCTGTGATCCGCAAGTTCCAAAAAAAGCAAGTTATGGAAAAAGTTGTTCAAGAATACCGCGATTTAATGTTCTATAAAAAAGGCGCTGAAAAACGCAAAGAATATTTGGCCGAAAGACGCCGCAAAATTCGCCGAGCTCAAAGACTCGCCGCGCAGTAATTCATGGAACAAAAAATCAAAGACGATTTAAAAACCGCTATGCTGGCCAAAGACGAGGTGGGGGTGGCGACGCTACGCTTACTAATGTCAGAAATGACTTACGCCAGAGTTAGTAAGCAAGTCGATTCCTTAAGCGATGAGGATGTAGTCAGTGTAGTTCAAAAAGAGCTTAAAAAAAGAAAAGAATCAGCCGTGAGTTTCAGAGCCGGAAATCGGGAAGAATTGGCTCAAAAAGAAGAAGCTGAGGCTAAAGTACTCGAAAAATACCTACCCCAACAACTTTCAAATGAGGAGTTGACTAAAATCGTCGAAGATTCTATAAATAAATTAGGAGCAAAATCTCCAAGTGATATGGGCCGGGTTATCGGGATGGTAATGGGCCAAGTCGGTCAGAGCGCTGACGGTAGTCGAGTCAGCACTCTCGTTAAAGAAAAGTTAATAGGTTAAAGCTTATGGTAAACATAATCATTAATTCAGACTCCAGATATTCCGTTAACAAACTCGCAATCCAAAACGCTGCGTTCAATATCCTTAAATCTCATCACATTACTGGCAACATCGAAATCGGAATCTCGATTGTTGGCGATCGCAAGATGCATGAGATTAACAAAAAATACCGCGGCATTGATTCAACTACAAATATTTTATCTTTTGCCTTAGAAGATCCTACATCCTCAACTCAGTTGCAACACATCCCTAAAGTTGGTTTTGTTAAAGCCCCAGACAAAATTTTGCGTTTAGGCGATATTTTAATTTCTTATCCTCAAGTGGTTCAGGATGCCTCGATTGAAGGCGTTTCGGTTGAGGATGAACTGCTCTTTTTGGTCGAACACGGCACCAAGCACTTACTTGGTCTTCACCACGATTAAGGCTTCCTCAACGGTTTCTTATCGCAATCGTACACTTTTTTAATATTTGTAGCGTACGATACATTAAGAATTGTTGTGGTTTTTATAATTGATAGGGTATAGTAGAAATTCCGGGCAGATCATTAAAAATCAAATATGACATTTTACCGAAAATATCGTCCACAGTCGTTAGATGACCTGCTGGGGCAGGAGAATGTCAAGCTCGTTCTTCAAAAAGCCTTCCAAAACAATTCTATCTCCCACGCTTATTTATTTACCGGCCCCCGAGGTTCAGGTAAAACCTCAACTGCCCGCATTCTGGCCAAAATGGTCAACTGCACTGGAAAAACCAAAATTCCTTGCAACGAGTGCATCTCATGCCTCTCCATCACCGATGGTTCCAGCCTCGACTTGATTGAAATTGACGCCGCTTCGAACCGAGGAATTGATGACATTCGAGAGTTGCGTGAGGGGATTAAATTGGCTCCTAGTTCCTCCAAAATGAAGGTTTATATTATTGACGAGGTTCACATGCTCACCACTGAAGCATTTAACGCTCTTTTAAAAACTTTAGAAGAACCACCAGCTCATGCTTTGTTTATTTTAGCCACGACTGAAATCCACAAAATCCCTCAGACAATCTTATCTCGAGTCCAAAAACTGGATTTTCACCAGGCTAGCCTCAAAGATTTAGTTATGGCCTTGCAAAAAGTGGTTAAAGAAGAAGGTATTAAATTCACCGATGAGGCCTTAAATCTGCTCGCTAAAAAAGCTGATGGTTCGTTTCGCGATGCACTCAAATTACTCGATCAACTGGCCTCAACAGGTTCAGAAATTACTCCTTCCCTGATCAATGAAAGCTTTAACAGTACTAGTTTTGAGGCAGTTACCGAGCTAATTGGTTTAATCGCCAAAAAAGACTCACCAACTGCCCTCAAGTTTATCGATAAATTGGTTCAGGGTGGAGCAAATATTAAGGATTTTACTAATTCTTTGATTGAAAATATGCGGCTAATCTTGTTGATTAAAAACAGCGCTGAAAACGTAGCCAAAGATAACTTAAGCTCAAACCAATTCCCAGTTATATTGGAGTTGGCTCATCAATTTGAGACTAATCACCTTCTTAGGGCTCTCCAGTTGGTTACTGGTAGCCTCCAAACTTTAAAATTCACCCCAATCCCTTCCTTGCCTTTGGAAATTGCCATCGTTGAATCATCTTCTCAACCCCCTAGCGAAGCTAGGTCAAATGTAACCCCCCAAACTTTAGAAATCAAAAATGAAATGGCTGAACCAATAAAAGAAGAGATTGCCGCCCCTAAAGTTCCGGAAAATAACCCCAGTCCAGTTGTTGATGAAGTAATTCAACCAAAAGGCGCTCCAGATGACGATGTAATAACTGCTGAAGTAATGCTGCTTAAGGATAAGTGGACTTTTATTTTAGAAACTATCAAGCCGTACAACTATTCTTTAGAGGCTCTTTTGCGCCAGGCAAAAATAGTTTCCTCCGATGATGGGGTGGTTGTTTTGGAGGTACCATATTCATTCCATCAACGCATTCTTCAAGCTCCAAAATCTAGGAATCTTTTAGAGTCAGTTTTGTCAGATGTTTTAGGGAAGGCCTCCCGGGTCAATACGATTTTGGGTAAACGCCCAGTTAGGGTAGAGGAGTTAGCCAACGTTGAGCTAGCCGCCGACGACGAAATTATCCAAATTGCTGCCGAAATCTTTAACTCCTAAGCTGCTTCTTGCCGAGGGATTCTTGCGTTACTAATGGTAACGCCACCATCAGGATAAAGATTTGGGAAATATCTCTTCGGTCGAAACAGCGTAACAACAGCCGCCAATCCCAAACCAAAAGCTACCCCAGACGGATTTCTTCTTAATTCTCGCAGCATTAACCTCCAAAGTGGCTCTTGTGGTGTCTCAGGCTGACGAAATTTCTCAAGCTGAGTTACATTAGCTTCAGACCTACTCATTGATAAGCGATTTTAGCACTTTTGAAAATTAAGCCCAACTCTTGACATAACCTTAGTTTTCCGTGTAACATCTCTGCGCTGCCTTATTGATGCAAACACCTACCCTAAAAAAACAGTCTCCTAAAGTTTACAACTTCATTAAAGAAGAGCAAAAACGCCAAACCGAAGTCCTCGAAATGATTGCTTCCGAAAATTATACCTCAGAAGCGGTCATGGAAACTTTAGGATCAGTCTTGACTAATAAGTATTCCGAAGGTTATCCGCTCAAACGCTATTATCAGGGAAACAAGGTCGTTGATTCAGTCGAAATGTATGCCCAAGATCTGGCCAAAAAACTATTTGGAGTGCCTCATGTCAATGTTCAACCTTACTCTGGTTCTCCTGCCAATACCGCAATTGAAATGGCAGTTTTAGCCCCAGGAGATAAACTGATGGGTCTGGCTTTGGATCATGGTGGACACATTACTCACGGATTGCAAGTTGGTTTTTCCGGCCGCTTTTTCAAAACCGCTTTTTACAAAGTTTCCGAAAAAACCCGCCAACTGGATTATAATGAAGTTGAGGCCGCCGTCTTAAAAGAAAAACCTAAGCTTTTGATTTGCGGATTCACCGCTTATCCGCGAAAAATTGATTTTGCTCGCTTTGGCAAAATTGCTGACAAAGTTGGAGCCTATTTACTGGCTGATATTTCGCATATTACCGGTTTGGTGATAGGTGGCGTGCATCCCTCTCCTGTTCCTTATGTTCATTTAGTCATGACTACCACTCACAAAACTTTGAGGGGTCCCCGAGGCGCCATGATTATGGTGACTGAAAAAGGGATTAAAAAAGATCCAGAGTTGCCTAAAAAGATTGACGCTGCAGTTTTTCCTGGTCTTCAAGGGGGTCCTCATGACAATCAAACCGCAGCCATCGCAGTGGCTCTTGAAGAAGCCAGCAAAGCTAGTTTTAAAAAGTACGCCGCCCAAATCGTTAAAAACAGTCAGACTTTGGCTGAAACTTTGACTAAAAATGGACTAGATTTAGTCTCTGGAGGAACTGACAATCATTTAATCTTAGTTGATCTTCAAAAACAACAAGTCTCTGGAAAACTGGCTGCAGAGGCCCTAGAAGTGGGTGGAATCGTCCTCAATTTTAGTTTAGTACCCTACGATCCCATGCCACCTTTTTACACGTCTGGTATTAGAATTGGTACCCCTGCTTTGACTACCCGCGGGATGAAAGAAAAAGATATGGTTAAGGTTGGAAATTGGATTGCGCGTGTCATTAAGGAAGTCGAGGGTTACACATTGCCAGCAGATAAAGAAGGCAGACTCGAGCTCCTCAAAAAATTCCGCGCCGAAATCATCAAAAACAAAAACCTCCTCGCCATCCAAAAAGAAGTCATGGCTTTTGCTAAGAAATTCCCGGTTCCGGGGGTCTAGGATGATTCATTTCTCTCACTCTTCGTCTAAGGTATAAACTTCCCGCAAGTGGAAGAAAACCAAAAGTAAGATTAGCCAACCCAACAGATTCAGCTACCATCACTGCCTTGCCTCTCCCGATGACCCAGTTAAAGCCGTAACCTTCAGCTCTTGCTAAGTTTGTTGCATATTCAGCACGTTTTTGAGCATTCTCAGGTTCCCCATCTTTTGATCGGGGATAAAATTTTGAAGCTTCTTCTATGTGTTCCTTTGCCATAGGATAGTGAACAACGCAAGCTCCTCCCAAAGTTGTAGTTCCGAAAACTATCATAGCTAAGCCAATTCTTTCTAAACTGTTCATTTAATAGGAGAGAATATCACAGGTTGATTTGGAATCGATAGCAGGTATAATCTTAGTGTGAAAGTTTCAGGAAGAGAAGTTGCTGATAAAATATTGGAGAACCTCAAAGCTGAAATTGAGCAAAAGTCTTTGCATCCTCATTTGGCAATAATCCTAGCAGGTCCAGACCCAGCCTCAAGAATTTATGTTAATTCTAAAATGAAGGCAGCGGCGAGAATTGGAGTTTTGGCCACACTTTTGGAATATACTGAATTTCAAAAACTAGAGTGCCTAAATAAAATAGACGAATTAAATAAGGATTCTCAAATTTCTGGCATCATAGTTCAACAACCGATGTATGAAGGCTGGGATTCTGAGCAATTTGTTCAAGCTGTTGATTCCAAAAAAGATGTTGACGGGTTTAAACAGGATTCACCGTTTAAACCAGCCACCGCCTTGGGAATTTGGGAAATGCTAGGCGCCTTTGCGCAGCAGGAGGGATTTAAGTCAACTGAAGAGTTTTTAAAAGGTAAGAAAATCGTCGTTTTAGGTCGCGGAAAAACCGCTGGCGGTCCGGCTCGAGAATTACTTACCGAAAAAGGCTTTGAGTCTAAGCTAATTCACTCAAAAACTGAAAATCCCGATCAAATTATTAAAAATTCTGATGTGGTTATTTCCGCCACAGGTCGCAAACACCTCATCAACTCGTCAAACATCAAAGAGGGAAGCTACATTATTGGAGTTGGTGTAGGCAGAGATGAACAGGGCAATATAATCGGTGACATTGATGAGGAAGCTGTCTCTCAAAGAGCCAAAATGTATTGTCCGACCATTGGTGGTATAGGTCCACTTACCATCGCCTGCCTCCTCCGCAATGTCCTCCGGGCGTCTCAATCTCAACTCTAGTCTCGCCTCGCATTTTTCTCTCCAATCCATTTTAGCCCCTCCTATCAATCTAATTGCACCCCGGGGGTGCAATTAAAATCTTTTTACCCCAAGGATGGGAATGACTGCTGTGCTTGGCTTTTCTAAAATTCTGTCATATAATGCGCTCCCATGTCCCTGCCAGACCAACGTCCTTCAATAAGTTTTTCTGTTATTGAACATTCTCCCAAGAGCGCTCTTCACCCTACAACTTACGTACTAATTCCTTCGGAAATTCTAAGGCATACTCGAAGACGACCTCAAATCAACCGTCCTGAAGCAGAGCCTCTAGTAGGAGTGAGAGTTAGGGGACAAAGACAATTAAGGATCGGTGACGCTTTATTCACCAGCCCCGATTTCCCATTCTATGAGCTAAAAATGCAATTAAAACAAAGCCTTCCCTTTTTAGCACACAAAGAAACTTATACACAGTCAAAAAAGTGGCCAGCCAATCGTCGCGCTGAGGTTGCTTTTTTGAAAACTGCAGCTGAAATCTTGGGTCAGAGGAGAGAAGCTGCCTCTCGTCAAGCCCTTCTTGATGCGGCTGACAGCCTACTCCCAAAAGACCGACCTAAAAGATTAGATCACCAAAAGGGGCTACCTCAACCAATCGCAGCCTAATATTTGAATTGTGCTTCCGAAATTGATAAAATAGTTGCATATGGGATTAATGGATAATCTAAAACAGATTGGTGATCTGAAAAAAATGCGCGACCAGGCTATGGAAGTGCAAAAAAAACTTTCAGGCATCAAAATTACTGTGGAACACAAGGGTGTAACAGTAGTTATGACTGCTGACCAAAAAGTTATCTCAATCGAGGGTGATATGGAACCAGGCAAAGTCACCGACGCCGTTAATGAAGCCCTTAAACAATCTCAAAAAGTCGCAGCTGAAGAAATGCGCGGTCTAATGGGTGGTATGGGTGTGCCAGGAATGTAATGATATGAGCCAAGAATTTGGATCATCAAGAAAAATTTACGATGGTCCGCCCCTTCTTAGCCTTCCTCGAGAAATCACCAAACAAGTCTTACCTATTCTAAAATCATTTAGAGAAAGCAATCAAGGTTTCCGCTTAGTGGTAGGACACGACACCTCCCTCGAGGCCACTGTCTTAAGGTTCCGTCAGCCTAATCTCGCCAATGTCCTTATTTTTCAACAACATAGTCAAGAACAATATCCTGTTGAAGCAATTGTTTGGGCCAGAGAAAATGACCAGCCATTTCGAATGAGTGTTAGAGGATCTGGAAACCCAGATGTATTGAATCGATTAGCACAAGTTGTAGGGTATAACGATCCCAACCTCCGAAATCTTTATTTTGAAATAGCAGACTTCGGAGCTCGTGACGGAGCTATAGAAGCCATCTTTCCTGGACATTTTAGAGTTCCAGATGCCCCTTCAGGACCATATTATGGAATTAACAGAGCACCTATAAATACTCCAACTTCAGTCGCTGCCTAATCATTATTACAACTCTGCGAGGTTACAGTTTAGCTTGGTTTGGGAGGCTAAGAATGTTACAATTGAGCCCTTATGGCGACAATTCCCAAAGTAGTAAGAGATCTCATCGAAGCGTTTGAAAGATTACCAGGAATCGGCCCAAAAAGCGCCCAGAGGTTGACCTACTATTTATTGCATGCGCCCAAAGAACAAGCCCAGGCACTGGCTGAAGCCGCCCTCGCTCTGAAAGAAAAAACTGTTCTTTGTTCAATTTGCTTTAATATTTCTGAGAAAGATCCTTGCGAAATTGATACCGATCCTTCACGAGATAAATCAGTCATTGCGGTAGTCGAAGACCCACTTGACGTTCTAGCTGTTGAAAAAGCTAATTATAAAGGCCTCTATCATGTATTGCATGGAGCTATTTCTCCGCTAGAAAATATTGGTCCGGAAGAACTGCATATTCGTGAACTTCTACCAAGGCTCAAAGACGAAACAGTTAAAGAAGTAATTTTAGCTACCAATCCCACTATGGAGGGTGAGGCAACCGCAATGTATATTGATCGGCTAATCCGTCCTTTAGGAATCAAAGTCACTAGAATTGCCCGTGGTTTGCCTGTTGGAGGAGATCTGGAATATGCTGACGAGACAACCTTATCAAGGGCGCTCGAGGGAAGGAAAGAGTATTAATTTAGTTTATCGCCGTAAATATAACCACTGACAATAAGCGGCGGCATTTGCTCTAATCTGTGTCTTAAGACAGCCTCGTTTATATAAGACCGAAAAATTTTCCGTACTGCTCTTTCTCCAATTTTAGCAATACTTCCAGGTTCAATATTTAACCTTTCTGATAACTCTGAGTCAGAATATCGGCGACGTTTTCTGAACAAACGATCAGCCAGTAAAAAAACTTCCTCTCCGGTCAATGTTGCCATATAACCTGGATTCTGAATTACTCTTATTTTAGCTTTTTCAATCTCTGAACCGAATATTCCACGAGCAAATCTTTTCACGCTAAAAGTTTTTAGTTTATCAGGCTGGACAATTTCATTCATGTGGCCGATAATATCACAACTAACCAATGCTTCAAACTTTCACATTAAAAAATGGGTTAAAGGTTGCGACCTACTCAATTCCTCAGATGAAATCAGCTTTTTTGGGAATTTCAGTCAAAGCAGGCTCAATTTTTGACACTGATAAAACCGCGGGCACAGCTCATTTTATGGAACACATTTTAGTTGAAGGCACGCCAAGTTTTCCGGATGTGGAATCCCTTTCGACCTTTATTGAAAGCTTAGCAGGTGCTTATAATGCCTATACTTACTCTCAGCACATCAAATTTTCTATCAACGCACCAGCTTCGCGGCTGGAAGATCTTTTAAAAATTAGTTCCGAAGTGTTTTTTGAGCCCCTTTTTACAGAAGCCTCGATCGAAAAAGAGAGGGGAGCGATCCTAGAGGAAATTTATCAGCGACAAGACGCCACCTGGTATAAAAATTCCCGGTTTTTCTCTCAAATCCGGTTCAAAAAAGGTCACCCCTTACTTTTGGACGGAGGAGGGATGATTGAAACCGTTCAAAAGTTGCAAAAAACTGATCTGACGAACTACTACCGCAAGTTTTTCCATCCAAAAAACACTTATTTAGTGCTTGTCGGAGGTTTTTCAAATCCCAATGCCAAAAAATTAATCGAAAACCAGTTCGAAAAGTACAGTTCAAAAGATGTTTTTCCTGGCTTTCCTGAATTAACCAATGAAGATATGACAAAAAGGACCACTGCCATTAGAAACGATCCAACACTCAAAACCTGTTATGTTGATTTAAGCTTTCCTTCGGTTTCTGATCAGATTAGCTGGCAAAAACAGCTTCCTCAAACCCTGATTAGAAATATTTTAGGTCGGTTAAGAGTCAGCCGACTCTTTAGCTTATTACGACAAAAGCTCGGTTTAGTTTATGACGTTAGTTTTGGCTCATCCACTTTTTCTGATTTCGGTTTTTGTTATGTCAGTACTCAAACTGCTCCTGAAAAATTGGAACAAGTCATTCACATAATTGCCAAAGAGCTTAAAAGCTTTATTACCTATGGACCAACTGAAGATGAAATCAATTTTGCCAAAAATTATATGGTTAATTCTACTTTGATGCAGTTTGATCATCCAAGTGCAATCGGTGGCTGGATTGAAGGAGACTTACTCTGGGAAGACCGGATTTACATGCCAGAAGAATATATCAAAGTCATTGAAAAAGTCACTAAAAAAGACATTATGGACTTTATGCAAAAATATTGGGATTTTGCTAAACTGAATTTAGTGATCCAGGGCCCAGTCCCAAATACCAAGAGCAATATTACTAAATTTAGTAAGTTAATCAAGGAATTAAGGTAGTTCTCGACTGTCGCTCGAACAAGAATAGTGTATTAAGTATCATGTATTAGGTATTAAGGGTAAAGGTTTTCTTCCATAATACTGAATTCTTGATACATAATACTAATTACTCTTCGACCGAAGTGGAGAAGTACCATCAACATGTCAGATAACAACAAATTTCCCGTCTCAGCCGAAGAATTAGGTCAGGCTTTTGTCCAGCCGGTCGTTAACGAAGCCAAACAGGTCAAAGACGAAGTTGGCCAAGCAATTGAAATGGGCAACGCTGCCAATCCTTACTCCAATGATCCCCAGGCGCAAGCCCAAAAACAACAAGAAGACGCCAAAAGAGAACAAGAGGACAATAAAAAGAAACGATTTTGGCAGGATTTTTTGCAAAGATTCCAAAATGACGAACAGCGCCTGAAAAAAATGCGCAGTGAAGAAGAGCAAAAGCGCCAACAAGAAACCGAAGAAGCCAAGCAAAAAACCCAAATTATCCAATACGAAAAACAGAAAAAACAAAAATCCTTCGAGCAACAACACGTCGAAGCCCTGGAGGCCAAAGCCGAACGTCAGAAAAATGTTGGAGGATAAAAGAAGAGTCAAAAGAGTCGGATGAGTCGAAGGTAAGTTCTCCGCTACGGTCGAACAAAAATAGTAGATCCTGGATGCACGTATTTACCAGGATGACAATGCTTTATTCTTCGAGTGCAGCCGAGAATAAGAGCTTAACTCATCACGAAGGGACAAGCTTTGCTTATTCTTCGAGCGAGATGGGATTTTGCGAGTCGAGAAGTGTCTTGGTTTTAATCTTTGATTTTTGAGTTTGCCTTCGTTAAAATCAATCCACTTATGCTCAAGCTATACAATACTCTTTCCCACCAAGTTGAAGAATTTGAGCCTCTAACTCTCCCTAAAGCTACAATGTACACCTGCGGTCCAACTGTTTATGACTTCACCCATATTGGGCATCTTAAAAAATATATTGGCGATGATGTTTTAAAAAGAGTGCTGATGGGCAACGGTCTGGAGGTGCAGCATGTGATGAATATAACTGATGTTGGTCATTTGACCTCCGATGCTGATGCCGGAGATGACAAATTGGAAAAAGGAGCCAAGGAGCGCAATATGACGGTCTGGGATGTGGCTAAGTTTTATACTGACTATTTCTTGAAGGCGATTTTAAAGGTTAATATTTATCCAGCTGATGTTATTTGCAAAGCCACAGATCACATTAAAGCTCAAATTAAACTGATCGAGCAACTACAAAAAAAAGGTTTTACCTATACAACAGATGAAGCAGTTTATTTTGATGTCACAAAATTTAAAGACTATACCAAGCTATCTGGCCAAAAAATTGAGGAAAAAAATGTCGGTAACCGAGATGAGGTCCGAGTTGACCCCAAGAAAAAACACCCTCAAGATTTTGCGCTCTGGTTCTTTACGGTCGGCCATTTTAAAGATCACTCAATGCGTTGGCCATCTCCCTGGGGTGAAGGTTTTCCTGGCTGGCATATTGAATGTTCAGCTATGAGCATGGAATATTTAGGACCAACGTTAGATATCCACACCGGCGGAATTGATCATATTCCAGTTCACCACACCAATGAAATCGCCCAATCTGAGGCTGCGACAGGCAAGCCTTTTGTTCGCTTCTGGGTGCACCATGAATTCTTAAATATCGATAAAGAAAAAATGAGCAAATCACTCAAAAACTTTATTCGACTAGATGATATTGAACAAAAGGGTTTTGATCCGTTAGCCTTACGCTATCTAATTTTGACGACTCATTACAGGTCTCAACTTTCCTTCAGTTGGGAGTCCTTAGAAGCCGCTCAGAACGCTCTGAATAAGCTCAGACATGAAGTTAGGGATTGGGAAGTAATGAAAGGAGAATATACCAATGAATATTACGAGCTTTTCTTAAAACACGCCTCAGATGATTTAAAAATTCCCCAAGCAATTGCCACGATGTGGGAAATGGTTAACTCAGATTTGCCAAGTTTCCATAAAGCCGATCAACTACTCAAAATGGAGAAAATTTTAGGCTTAAAGTTGGATGAATATATCGGTAAAAAGATCGAGATTCCCTCAAATATTCAAAAATTATTGCAACAGAGAGAAAACGCCAGAAACTCCGGCGATTTTGAAAAGTCCGATTCCTTAAGAAAAGAGATCAAAAAGTTAGGTTATGAAATAGAAGATTCTTCTTCAGGACAAAAAGTAAAGAAATCAGACTAGCCAGCTTGCCTAGGGTACCAAAAATATCCTCTATGGAGTGCCGTATAAACATAATCAGGGTTTTTAGGATCATCATTAAGTGCTCTTCTGAGATCTGATACTACCCTTGAAACAGCTTTATATCTCTTTTGAGGACTCTCATTTACTGGACGACCCAAGACTCTTCCCAGGAGTTCTGGATGGACCGTAGCTGGTGAATAAACCATAAGACACTCTAGTACCTTCCCCTCTGGTAATATTTGACCCTGGGAATTATTAAAATCTATCTTTCCGCTGGGGGTGTAAAGAACTCCATCATGTCTTGCGTAGAAATAACCTCTGCCTTCTGGTTGAAAAGAGGACATTGGCCTTCGGCCTTCTCTAAGATCGTTTAACCTTTGCCGCTCTTCCATACCGTACTTAATTCTTAGCCCATATCTTAGATAAAATTCTCTCACAAAGTAATGAGCATAATCTTCTGGTCCAGTAAAACCTCCTGGACCGTCTTCCAAATCCATGGCAAATGAATGGGCATGAAATATTCTTCGCTCCTCCGCTGTTCTTGCAGGAGCCTTATCATCATCACGTAACATAAATAAGTGATAATTAAATACTATAGAGCGTCAAAAGTAAAGACTCAGCTCATTGTCCGCTTGATCTTCGCCTATTTTTCGGGTAGTATAATCAAGCGTTAAGCGAAAAGGGTAAAGAGGAAAGTGAAAAATCCTTTTACAAAAGACTTCACCCTTCACGCTTCGCCCTTAACCCTATGAGCCCACTCGCAGATCGCATGCGCCCAAAAACCCTTGATGAATATATTGGTCAAAAACACATTCTCGCGCCTGATAAACTACTCTATCGTGCCATCAAAAATAACCAAATTTTTTCAATGATTTTTTGGGGACCCCCAGGAGTGGGAAAAACCACGCTCGCCAGAATTATCGCCAATGAATTAGATGCAGAATTCATGGAGTTTTCAGCAGTCACGACTGGGATTACCGAGATCAAAAAAATCTTCGAAGACTTGAGCTCTAAAAAACAAACCCAAAATTTATTGTTCGACCAAACTGGAGAACCTACAGTTAAAACTATGATAGATTCAAAGGAGGCTTCTCGACTCATTCCTCGCTCGAAGAATAATGGAGTATACAACGCACCAGTTATTTTCATTGATGAAATCCACCGCTTCAACAAAGCCCAACAAGACGCTTTTTTGCCATACGTAGAATCAGGGTTAATCACTTTAATCGGCGCTACAACTGAAAACCCTAGCTTTGAAATCATCAACCCGTTACTTTCCCGTGCCAGAGTTTTTGTTCTTAATCAGCTAACTCGTGAAGAGCTCGAAGAAGTAATTAACCGTGCGCTCAAAGATAAAGAAAATGGACTAGGCAACTCTAAAATCAAACTCAAAAAAGAGGCTCTAGATTTACTAATTGAAGGCGCCAATGGTGATGGCAGACAGATCCTAAACGCCCTAGAAATTGCAGCAACATCCTTACATAATCCTGAGATTTCATCTAGTCATCCTGACCTTAGGGAAGGATCTCTTAGTTCATCTAAGTCCTCAAACAAGTTGAGAGATTCTTCGGTTACACCTCAGAATGACAAAGAAAAACGCAACCTAATAACAAAGGAACTAATTGAAGAAGCGCTTCAACATCGTGCTTTAGCTTATGACAAAAATGGGGAAGAACATTACAATACAATTTCCGCTTTTATTAAATCGATGCGTGCCTCCAATGTTGATGCCGCGCTCTATTATTTAGCCCGCATGGTTGAAGCTGGGGAGGATCCGCTTTTTATCGCCCGACGAATGGTCATTTTTGCCTCAGAAGATATTGGTATGGCTCAGCCCACTGCCCTTGTCGTGGCTAATGAAGTCTTTCGAGCCTGCGAAACCATCGGTTACCCGGAATGCCAAATTAATCTTGCTCATGGAGTAACTTATTTAGCCTCAGCCAAAAAAGACCGCTCTAGCTACGAAGCCTACTTCGAAGCTCTTGCAGACGTGAAAAGTCATGGAAATTTGCCCATCCCTGTGAATTTGCGTAACGCTCCTACTAAATTAATGAAAGCTCAAGGTTACGGAAAAGGATATAAAATGTACTCAACGGAATCCCTTCTACCTGAAAAACTCAAAAATAAGAAGTATTTTAAAAAATAGCACCCAAATCACCCATTGACAAGCTGGACAATATTCTGACAAAATACCCTATAGGGAATGTCAAGATTATTTTCTGAAAATTCCTATAATAAGTAAAATATGAACATAAATTGGCTAATTACTTGTAAATATGGCTTTTCAAAAACCCACCGCATGGGCCTTTTCGGCATGCGCAAAAATATCTTAAGGGAGGCAATTATTTAAAGTAAAAATTTAAATTAACTAAATAAACTACAAAGGAGGCCTCCCAAAAAGGGAGGTTTTTTTATGTCCTTTCGAACAAGGAGGCAATTTACCAATATGTCAAAAGAAACACAACCAACCTGCATAATTGAAAAAAGATCACAACTAAAAGCTCCAATTTGCTGTCCGATTGGTTTAGGGGTTAGGGAGATTAGAAGAGAGATCGCCGAGGCAGAAAGTCTTTTAGGATCTGACATCGATGAACTCGTTCGCAATGAGATTGCGTTCAAGAGATCCGTTCTAGAAAGTTCCGCCTTAGCTTGCCCACTACTGAATCCAGTATCACAAGTGTTGGAGTCCATTGTTATCGAAGAAGCGCCTATAAAGCCGACATCTCCCCTTAAAAAAGGGATGACTGCAAAAGATGTCATTTCCTATGCGGGAGAAAGAAATATCCAAGCAGTACCCAAAAACGGCAGACACGGGTGGCATTTAGTTGCTCCAACCGGGTCCAGAATGCCTTTGCCTTATCATGGATCAAAAGATTTAGCCTCAGGAACGCTTAGGAGTATTTTAAAATGGATACATTTGCAGGAAAATGCGGTGACATAATAATTGTCCTATAGGATGGTTTGTGTTAAAATCAGCTTTAATGTCACATCATCCTGAGTCAGGAAAAGCTATAATCCCAGTCGGTTTATTACTGGAGCGCGAAGTTGGAGAAAGAAAATGGAGCGGGCACGCTCTAGCCTTCCGCTATTGTTTATCTGAAGGGTATCGACCCTCCACTGTAATCAGGAGAGTTGAGCAACAAGTACGAGCCAGACTTAAAGAAGACCCTTCATCTCTCTCGGAGGCATTACACCTTAAAGATTTAGACCGGAAGTTGTTGTTAAAAGTCTGGGAGACTTTATATCCATCAACAAGAAATACCAGAAGAAAAGTTTTTGTCCTAGAAATGGAAACAACTATTGATACTTTTCCTCATAACCATATAACCAAAGGTTGAAATTTCACTTACAGTGAAATTATAATACCTTTTTAGTGCCAAATGTAATTACAATTGACGGGCCCACTTCTTCCGGAAAATCTTCCGTTGGACACTTGTTTTCTCAGAAAATTGGTTATCAGTTTATCGATACCGGAGCAATTTACCGAATAGGCTGCTTACTTGCGCTCAAAAAACAAATCAATATCCACTCTGAAGAAGACGCCGCCCTGATTTTTGCAGATTTGGATGTTCAGTTTAAAAGTTTAGACGGAGCCTCAGCCGTCTTTTTGGAAGGGGAGAATGTAACCGATAAACTTCATGCTCCGGAAATTACCGCCATAGTTCCTATAGTGGCAGCTTATCCAAAGGTGCGTGCCAATGCCAAAAAAATTCAGCACCGCTTAGGAGATACTCAAAACACGGTCATGGCAGGACGCGACATTGGTTCGGAAATATTCCCTGATGCACCATTAAAATTTTTCATTACCGCGAATGTGGAAACCCGCGCTGACCGGCGTTTTAAGCAAATTCATGAACAAGATCCATCGATCAAATACGAAGACGTCTTAAACAGCATGATGGATCGTGACAAACATGATTCGGAGCGTGAGGCCTCACCTATGAGAATTCCTAAAGAGGCGGTCATTATAGATACAACCCACATGAGTACTGAAGAAACAGTTTCCAAAATGCTTGAGCAATTTCACCAAGTCTTTGGATAATGAAGAAAATAAATTCAAAGGAATTAAAAGAGTCGGAGGATGCGAAGGTTAGTAAAAAATCAGAAGGTTTTGTTGAAGTTGAAGGTGGAAAAATTTGGTACCGGATTTATGGTCAGGGCAATCACACTCCAGTCATAGTCATCCACGGTGGTCCAGGATCAACCCATTTTTACCTAATGCCCATCAAGGGTTTAAGCCGACAGCGCCCAGTTATTTTTTATGATCAACTCGGCTGTGGAAATTCAGATCGTCCTGACAACCCCAATTTTTGGGTTGTTGATAGATTCGTTGATGAATTAGATAAGCTAATTGATGCATTAAATCTCAAAAAAGTTCATTTATTGGGCCAGTCATGGGGTGCGACAATAGCTGGGGAATACGTGCTGGCGCACTCCGGAAAAGTAGCCTCAGTCATTTTTGCTGATCCCTATCTTTCCTCTCCACTTTGGATTAAAGATGCAGTGCGTCTCAAAAAAACTTTGCCCAAAAAAGCTCAAACCATTATTACGGCCCACGAAAAAACTGGCACCACAGATTCGAAGGAATATCAGGATGCTTACGCTCTATATCGCAAAAAGTATTTAAACCGGCTAAAAATAATACCCGCTTTCGTCAAAAAAGCCCGCAAATCCGCCAACAAAACAATTTATGAGGCAATGTGGGGTCCAGCTGAATTTCATGTCACAGGTAGCCTAAAAAATTACGATCTATCGCCGCGCTTACCCAAAATAAATGTGCCCACACTTTTTGTTTGTGGTAAATACGATGAAGCAACTCCTGAATCAACAACCAAGCTTCAAAAAATGATTCCCAATTCTAAATTACACATTTTCAAAAAAAGCGCTCACAACCCCCACACTGAAGAAACTAAGGAATACTTAAAAGTTATTGGCAACTTTTTGAATCAACTCTAGGCTGTTTGTAACCCGTCTCATACGTTATCCTTAAATTGTTCTGTTAATTTTAATTAGTGAAAAAAGACAGTAAACCAGTTTTGGCCATACTTAATACTAGCCAAGAACTGATTGAAGTATTACAAATCGCTTTCGAAGATGAAGGATTTAAAACCGTCTCTTATGTCACTGTTGACTATAAGTCGGGAGAAAAAAATATTCCTACTCTTATCGAAAAACACCATCCAAATGCGATAATTTATGATATTGCCATCCCCTATGAAGAAAATTGGAAGTTTTTTAAGGAATTATCCCAACAGTTTCAGCAGATTCCTGTCGTGCTAACCACAACAAATAAGGATGTGTTAGAAAAGCTAGTTGGTCCGACTGGGGCGTTTGAGATCGTGGGTAAGCCTTTTGATCTGGCGCAAATAATCAAAGCCGTTCAGTCAAAACTATAGCACTTGTTTGTCGACTAACTCTTTGGTAGTATATCCAACATGTATCAAACAAAGACTCTCAAAAACGGATTAACCCTCATCACCATCCCAATGCCTCACCTGGATTCAGTTACTACTTTAGTTGCAGTAGGCGCGGGTTCGAGATATGAAACTCGCAATATTAACGGTATCTCGCACTTTTTGGAACACATGTTTTTCAAAGGCTCCAAAAAATATCCAACCGCCGAAATTATCGCCACCTTAGTCGATGGAATCGGTGCGGTTAACAATGCTGCTACCAGCAAAGAGTGGACTTATTACTGGATCAAATCTTCAGCCAAACACGTTGAACTGGCAACCGATATTATCTCGTCAATGTTGCGGGACTCGCTGCTGTCGGATGACGAAATTCAACGAGAAAAAGGCGTTATCATCGAAGAGTTGCGAATGTATAGAGACATGCCCTCAAGATATGTCGCCGATCTTTATGAACAATTACTTTTTGGCAATCAACCGCTTGGTTGGGATATCGGTGGAGATGAAAAAACTATTAATGGTATCAGCAGAAATGACTTTGTTAAATATGTTGACTCGCTTTATTCGCCTAAAAATATGGCGTTGGTATTTGCAGGTAAGTTGCCTAAAAATATCGAACAATTAGCAGAAAAATACTTTACTGATTTGCCAAAACGTGATTTATCCAACCCTCTCTCCTATAAGCCAACCAAGCAAACTAAACCCCGGGCCAATATCCACTTCAAGAAAACCGATCAAGCCAATTTAATTTTAGGAGTTGAGGGTTACGATCGTAACGACGATCGGCGTCATGCGGCGCGCATTTTAGGGGTAATTTTAGGTGAGGGAATGTCATCCAGGCTATTTATCCAAGTCCGAGAACGAAGAGGTTTGGCGTATCATGTTTCAGCAGACCATGAGACCTATCGAGACACTGGCTCGTTTGCAGTCTATGCGGGATTAAAATTGGAGAAAGTTTATGAAGGGCTTGAGGTAATCAAGGCCGAACTCGAGCGCGCGGTCCATGAAAAAGTGACTGATGATGAACTCAAAAAAGCCAAAGAGATCATTCGCGGCCGTCTGGCAATCCGATCTGAGTCAACCAATTTTTTGGCCGAACACTTTGGGGTCGAATTCATTTTGGATCGAGAGCTGGAAAGCTTTGAGGATTACTTAAAAAAGATCGATCGGGTCAGCGCCGATGAAGTTAAAAAAGTAGCCGAAGAGCTTTTCAAAACAAACCGCTACAATTTACAAGTCATTGCCCCGATTAAATCGACTTCCAAATTTGACAAAATCCTCAACAGTTAATCGTTAACATTTTCTCAAGGCATCATTGCAGCATTATCACCCGATCACCATTTTGATTAATGTAGTTGCTGATATTGTTAACCGATGGAGGAGGTTGAGGACTAGGTGGAGGAGAAACAACGGGTGGAGCTGAAGAAGTGACTGGAATGGGGCTTGGAGCTTGCTGAGGGGGCGCAGAAGGAGCTGTTGAGGTGTTTGAAGACGGCTTGGGAGAGGAAGGTGGACGCATTCCGCAACTTTGAGTAGGTTCGCTACCTTTTATAAAATACTCAGTTAAAATGCCAGATGAGGTTGCGCTCTGGGATGCCTCGTCATCAGCCAAGGCTAACCCCGCACTCCCACCTTTAAAAACTAAACCATTGTATTTACAAATTTTTGTCGCCACGATGTCCTCGGGCTTAACAAAAGCTTCCACCGGCTTGCCCTCCAAATATTTTTCCATCAATGCTTTCCAGATTGGTGCAGCGCCCATACTGCCTGCGACTTGGTCCATTGGTTTGTTGTTATTATTCCCAACCCAAACTCCAACCGCGATTTGGGGCGTATAACCCAAAGTTAAAGCGTCTTTATAATCCTCAGTTGTCCCAGTTTTAACCGCTGCAACGCGTGAAATATTCAGCAAATTACCGAATTCCTCAGCTCGAGTCCGATTATCAGATAAAATTGATGAAATAATATAAGCCACTTGAGGGCTTAAAACGTTCTGAGGATTGGGTATGTAGGAATAAACAGACTGATCATTTTTGTCGCTTATAGAAACAATTGAAGCAGGAGGATTAAAACTACCCCCATTAGCAAAAACTGAGTAAGCACCAGTAAGCTCAACCAATCTTATTTCCGCAGCACCCAAGACTAATGATAATCCATAATTAGAAGGGTCACCTAACGAAGTAATCCCCAATTTCTGAGCCATTTCAACAGCATTTGGTATCCCCACCTTGGAAAGCACTTCCACGGAGGGGATATTTAGCGAATTAGCTAGAGCTCTTCTTGCCAAAACTAGGCCTCGGTATCTACCATCATAATCTTTGGGCTGATAAACCTCACGTCCACTTAAGAACTCAGCCGAATAAGGATTGTTATCCCTAGGAAATTTGGTAGGAACATCTTTTAAAACCGTGGCAGCTGTAATCTTACCTTCTTCAATTCCAGCCGCGTATACGATTGGCTTGAATGACGAACCAACCTGTCTTGGAGTTGTGGCGACGTTGACCTGCCCAAAATCACTATTGAACCAATCTATGCTTCCAACCATGGCTAAAATTTCACCAGTTTTAGGGTCCATCATGACCGCTGCTCCGTTACTAACTCCATCCTTTTCTAAGCTTAGGACCTGCTTTTTAACCTGTTCCTCAGCAAATTGTTGTAGATCCAAATCCAATGTTGTTTTGACTTTATACCCTGACCTAATTATTTCTTCCTCACCGTATTTACTAATAAGAAAATCCCTGACCATTAAGGCAAAATGAGGAGCAATTTTATTCAGAGGATTGTCAGGATTGGTAAAGACTAACTTTTCACTAGCCGCGTCGTCGGCTTGAGCCTGGCTGATATATTTTTGTTCAACCATCCGGTTAAGAATAATTTCTTGACGTTTCTTCGCCGCGTCGAAATTGCCAGTTTTAGGCGATAACATTGAAGGTGCAGGTAAAACTGCCGCCAGTATCGTTGACTCGGCTAAGTCCAGTTGTTGAGAATTCTTACCAAAGTAATTTTTGGCGGCGCTATCAATCCCAAATGAACCTTCACCAAAGTAAACGGAGTTTAGATACATCTCTAAAATTTGATCTTTGCTGTATTTTCTTTCCAGTTCTTCTGCCAAAACTACTTCCTGATACTTACGTAAAAAATCTTTATTCGAATGAAGCAAGGAGCTTTTAACCAACTGTTGAGTAATTGTTGAACCTCCAAACGATAAATCTTTACGCCTGAGATCGGCTATTAGTGCCCCAACAATAGATTTAGGAGAAAAGCCAGGATGTTTGTAGAAATCTTTATCTTCGGCTGCAATCACCGCTTTTTGAGTTAAAAGTGGAATCTGAGAAAGGGGGATTGAAGACAAATTTTTAGCCTCGTAGAATTGGAAAAAAGGTTTATTATTTCGGTCCAAAAGCAACAAGCCGGTATTATTTTTATTCATGATCGAGTCAGGAGTCTCTAAATCAGAAGCAAAATAAGCATATGTAAAGGTTGGAATAAAAATGAGCGTACCAATTAAGGCAACTACTGCAATTACAATATCTTTTGAATCAATATAAAAAAGTCGCATATTAACACGATAAAAGATAAGCATGAGTTTAACTCATAAGTTTTCACTCTGGGTAAGAATAAAGATAGAAAATAGTAAATAGGCTCAGGTTACGGTTGTGTTATACTAATTTTATGCTCCAAAAATTGGGCTTAATTTCAGCTAGCCTTTTAATCTTTTTTGTGCTTTTATTTGCCTACTCTAAATTGGCCGGTCCCATCAATTTTTCGATCAACAATATTACCACCAACAAAACCGACTCTTTTCAGGTAACAGGAGAAGGTAAAATTTCTGCCAAGCCGGATTTAGCCGTGGTCCGATTGGGAGTAACTGCTTTCGATTCGACTGCTAAAACTGCTCAAGACCAATTAAACACCAAAATGAATCAAGTAACCGAAGCAGTCAAAAAAGCCGGCATCGATCCCAAAGATATTCAAACTGAAAATTACAACATCACCCAAAATTATGATGCAGCAATGGCACCAGTGCCGCTAGGAGCTCCCGGTACAAAATCTTCAGTTATGGAGCCAGTCGCTGCAATTGAGCCAGCAGTATCTGTGGGTAAACAAAATCCTCGAGTAAATGGTTACAACGCCACTTCTGATTTGGTCATTAAAGTTCGAGACATTGATAAAGCCAATACTGTCGTCGACGCTGCCACAGCAGCCGGGGCTAATCAGGTTGGGGGAATTACTTTTGATTTTGCTGATAAAACAAATCTGGAAGATCAGGCCCGCCAAATGGCGGTTAAAGAAGCCAAATCCAAAGCTGAACAGGCCGCTAAAAGCGCTGGTTTTTCACTTGGAAAAATAATTAACTATCAGGAAAACTTTAATGGGGGCTTTCCCCGCCCAATGGCTTACGATGCAAAGGCTCTTACAGCCACTGGTGAAGCCGCTAACTCTACCCAAATTGAGCCAGGTTCAAACGAAGTTTCAATCAGTGTAACTTTAAGCTATGAAGTTAAATAATCTTTTTGACTTAAAAGAATAAATCCTCCTAACAGGGCATTATTATCATCCAATTTAGAAACTTCTATTTTGGGCATTGGTAAGATTTTTAAATTCTGTTTAGTATATCTAAGCAGAGGTTTAATGAATTTTGGCCCAGCCTTTACTAAACTTCCACCCAAAACCAAAATCTCCGGGGACCAAAGGACGATGACATTTAACAAACCCTGACTAGTATGGCGCGCATGCTCTTCCCAAATACGGGTATCCCCACAATTTTCTGGTTTAACATCATAAGTCATCTCAAATGCCCGACCGCTACAAATTGATTCGAAACAGCCTTTTTGTCCGCAACCCGGCCAAAAACGCCCATTTGGATCCAAAATAATGTGCCCAGGCTCGAAAGGTTGGGCATGGTAATCAATACGACCATTAACAATTCTAGCTCCCCCTAGACCAGTACTTAGAGTAATGTAGGCCACAATTTTATGCTTTTTTCTCTTTTCCAAATGAGCTTCAGCTAAAGCTGCCAACGCGCCATCATTTTCTAGCATAACCTTTGTTCGAAGCCTAATTTCCAACTCTTTTCTAAATGAATGACCCGCCCACTTTGGTAAATTGGGTGGACGCATGAGAATCCCTTTTTCATAATCAATAGGGCTAGCCGCATCTACAATAATTAGCTTAGGAATCTTGCCTTCAGTGATTTCTTCAATTGCTTCCTGTAACCTGTCTATCCCGTCATCATACTTTTGAGGAGAAGGATATCTAATTTTCTTTAAAATCTTTTGACCGTCATTAGAAATAGCTACCCGGGTATTAGTTCCTCCAATATCAACAGCCAAGAACATCTATCAAGTATAAATTAAAAGCTTGAAAGTATAAAGTCAAACCAATTGTTGACATAGCATAGAAAGGACTGATTTAATTATTAAGTAACACAAAGCTGCTCTTGAAACTCATTAATCTTTTAAAATTCGCTCTAATATTTATCGCCACTTTACTTGGAATATTTTCCGCACCTCTGGCTCTGGCAGCTCCTCGAACTTCTACTCAATTTAATATTAGTGGTAAAGGTGGCCTAAACATAATTCCTTACATGAGTTGGAATCAGCACAAATTAATCGTCGATTTTGAAAGCTCTAATCTAGGCGGTTTAGAATACATTTACTACAACCTTAATTACAATGCTGGAGATAACGGAATACTCCGAGGTGTCGAGGGTAAATTCACCCCCGATAAAAAAGATTTCCGCCGATTTGCGGGCTTGCCCTATATTCGAAAAGAGATTTTGATGGGCACTTGCTCAAAAAATGTTTGCGTATACGATTACTCACCCAAAAAAGTTAATATTACTGTCAAATCCAAATACTGGAATTCGCCTACAATTAGCACCCAAGTGCTGACAATTAACCAATAATTTTACTGCTCAAATCTTTTCTCAACTGACTGGCGGTTATATTTCTCGGCTTCAGTTGACTGAAAAGTTTCTCTCACCTTGCTGACAGTTAAATTGAGCAAGTCAACATCTGCCCGCGTTGCTCCTGTGGTATCAATATCAACCTCAGGTCGTTGATTCTTATACGTAACAATTACTTTACCATGGCCATCAGGAGGAAAAATCTCGACTGAATCGCCAATTGAATAAACATTCATGTTCTCCGGATATAAAAATTTATACCCCAAAGACTTGTTCTCAAGAGGGGATAAGGCCGGTTCGCTTTTCGCAACTCCAGCAACTTCTTGATTCCTATTTGTGGCGTTCTTTTTTAGCTGCAAATTGATAAGCAATCCAGAAATAGTTACAAGCACTGAAACCAAAATTGCAGTCAGTCTAATAGTAAGCCCGGAAGAGGGAATTGAAAGAGCCGATTTTTGAGGTGCTTTTTCAAGTACGGGCTTACCTGAAATTGCTTGACTTAATTGGGAGTGAGGTGTACCTACAAAAGCTTGGTGCGATTCCAGCAATTTTTGAGATTCTTTGGGATATTTTTTAACAAACTCCTCTAAAACGCCTCTTTTAAGTGCTTCTCGAAATTCAGAACCAGTTTTTCCGCCAATTGATTCCTCCCATATCTGACTTTTCTGGGGATCATTCATTTATTCATATTATTCTACGGGAACAAACATTCGCAACCTTTTTAGACTAATTTTAACTGAGCAATTTACAATCAAGTCAAGGTTAAGTTATCATACTTCCTAATGAAATTAGGCTATATTGGGCTTGGAAGAATGGGCAAAAACATGGTTTTGCATCTTTTGGATCAAGGCCAAGAAGTGGTTGCTTGGAATCGCTCGCCTGAACCTCGAGAAGAAGTTAAAGCAGCTGGAGCTGAGGTAACAGAAACAGTTGAGGAACTCATTAAGATCCTAAAACAAGTTCAGGATGACAAAGGGATAGTTCTTTGGTTAATGTTGCCTGCAGGAGAAATCACCGATCAGTTCATTGACGAAGTTTTGCCTCTCTTAGAGCCTGGTGATCTGCTGATTGATGGTGCCAACTCATTTTATAAAGACACTCTAAGAAGGGCTGAAGAAATTAAGCCAACAGGCGTCCATTTTATGGATATTGGGGTTTCAGGAGGTCCAGCTGGAGCTCGATCTGGGGCTTGCCTGATGATCGGCGGCGCCAAGGAGGATTTTGAGCGGATTAAAGATTTGGTAATAAAAATTGCCGCTCCTGATGCTTGGGGACATTTTGGTGAAATTGGCGCCGGCCACTATGCCAAAATGGTTCACAACGGAATTGAATACGGCATGATGGAAGCGATCGGAGAAGGAGCAGCTGTACTTAAAGCGGCACCTTTTAAGTTAGATTTGGTCGATATTTTCCGAGTTTATAACAAACGTTCTGTGATTGAGTCATGTCTTGTCGAATGGACTTATGAGGCTCTGACTGAGGATCCCGAACTATCCCAGATCTCTTCAGAAATTAAAGCCAGCGGAGAAGGGGAGTGGACTATAAATACTGCCAAAGAACTTGGCGTAGACGTGCCAGTAATTGAAGATTCTCTTAACATTCGTAAAAATTCCATTAATGATCAGGAAGACTCTCCAAATGGTTTTCGTAACAAAGTAGTTTCAGCCCAGCGCGGCAAATTTGGTCAACACGCTGTTAAGAAGGGGTAGTTCTCCACTACGGTCGAACAAGAAGTAATTATTCTTCGAGCGGGTTGAGATTTAGCGAGTCAAGAAGCAGTTAAATTAAGAATTATTCCTAGCAGTCTTAAGCGCTTCAGCCCACCAAAGTAATTGATTTAGCATTGAATCTAATCTTTTGTTCCAGGATTCAGGATCCTTAATTTTTTCATCCTCCCCAAATTCATTGCGATAGTAAACAAAACTGACTGCACTTTGAATTGGCGCCATTTGTAACTCAATTGCGACGAGCTTTAATTGTTCAACCACTTTATTTCCACCTGAAGCTCCACCATAGCTAATAAAAGCAATCGGCTTTTTGTTCCAGGGTTTATAAAGTATATCTAGGGCGGATTTTAAAACAGCTGGGTAACCATGGTTGTATTCAGAGGTTACAACTATAAATCCATCGGATTCGGAAATTTTTTCTGCCCATTTTTGAGCAAGTTCACCTTTAGGTTGATACTCTGGAGTTGAAGGAGAGACAGGTTGATCGTAATAAGGAAACATGTAATCTCTTAAGTCCAAAAACTCGACTTCAAATTCTGCCTTTGATTGAAGTTGAGTTTTTACCCAATTAAAGACTTTTTCTCCGCCTCGACCCTCTCTGGTCGAAGCCATTATTACTTTTATTTTAATCATCTAAAGATTCTATTCGTCTTCCGTTAAGTTGTAAAGTAGTTACCTTTTGTAAACAAAATTCAATAAAGGAAAGTATAATTGTGTAATGTAGCACAGGGAAGTAGTATTAGCGTATGGAAAAAAGAATAAGTACAAATGAAATTGAAGCAGCACAGGAAACTCTGGGGATTTTAAAAAAAGAAGTTGATTCCAACACTCTCCTTCTTTTATCCGGCGGCAACACCCCCAAAAAACTTTATCAATTAATTGCTGAAGAGAAAATCTTAAAGCCAGGCGCAGTTGCTCTGGTTGATGAGAGATTTGGAGAGCCAATGCATGATCAGAGTAACGAGCTGATGATACAAGGCACAGGTCTTTTGGATTACTTTGAGCAGGAAGGCGTGCCAGTTTTTAAGATTTTAGAAGGACAGATTGGAGAGCAAACGGCTTTAGACTATCAGAACAAGCTAATCAATTTACTAAAAAAATATCCTAAAAAAGTGGCTGTTGTCGGACTGGGGGGAGATGGTCACACTTCTGGGATTAAGCCTAATTTAGATTATGATCATAATCGCTTAGTAGTTTACTACAATGATGCAGAAGGTCATTTTGGTGAGCGAATAACCACAACTTTTGAAGCACTTGAAAAAATTGGTGTTTTTATACTTTTAGTTTTGGGTCAAGAAAAAAAAGAAGCTATTGAAAAATCCTTTTCTGGCTCAGATCAAAAATCCATTCCTGGTGTTTTCTATAAAAATACTAAAGCCGAAGTTTATTTAATAACTGATCAAAGAATCTAGGGATCCCGGATCTTCGTCCAGGATGACAATTGAGAAGTCAGGGTATGACAAAATCAAATATTGCAGAATTCTGGGGAGGGTTCGAGCCATTTGCGGCCGTCAGCTTCGATTAGTTGGTCAGATTCTTTGGGTCCCCATTGGTCAGGAGTATATATGGCTGGTTTCTGGCGATTAGCTACCAGCGGATCGATAAATTTCCACTGAGTTTCGACTTCTTCAGCGTCATTAAAAAAAGTTTGGTCGCCGCGAATGGTATCCATAAGTAGTCGCTCATAGGCATCTGGAATTTCCTGAAAATGAGGATCCTGCTTGTAACAAAATTGCATAAAGGTAGGATCCAATTTAATTTCATGACCCGGTTTTTTGGCTAAGAACTTCAAAACAATACCCTCATTGGGTTGAATCCGATAAATTAAAGCATTCGGCTCCATACCCAACTCCTTATCTTTAAAAAGCCTATTTTCCGGAATTTTAAAAACAAGCGAAATCTCCGTTACAGTCATCGGCATTCTTTTGCCCGCCCGAATGTAAATTGGCACCCCTTTGAAACGCTCATTATTCACTTCAGTTTTAAAAGCAAAAAAAGTATCAATATTAGAATTGGAGGCAACCTTTTCTTCTTGTAAATAACTTTCGTATTGCCCAAAAACGATTTTATCTGGCATAGGTACTAAACTTTTCAAAATCTTAATTCGCTCACCCGTGACGGCTCGATTAGAAAATTCAGTTGGTGAGTCCATTAAGGTAAAAGCCAGCATCTGAAGAAGATGATTTTGTCCAACATCTTTTAAAGCCCCGACCTGATCATAAAACGCACCTCTTTTACCAACTCCAAAATCCTCAGAGCTAGTGATTTGAATGTGATCAATGTGTTGATTGCTAATCAAATGCTCAAAAACTCCGTTCCCAAAGCGAAATGTCAAAATATTTTGTAAAGTTTCTTTACCCAAATAGTGGTCTAGTCGATAAATTTGATCTTCAGTAAAATATTGGGCCAGCAGGGAATTGAGTTGTTTGGCGCTCTCAAAATCATTGCCAATTGGTTTTTCGATCATCAGCCTGACCCAGCCTTTATTTTGCTGATTCATACCTAATTTGTGTAAATTCTCAAAAATCGAAGCATAAAGATTAGGGTAAGTTGCGAGATAGTAAATCCGATTATTACAATCGTTGCCTTGATTGGTTAGCTTATCTAAGTGTTCTTCAAGCTGTTTATAAAATTCTGGATCATCCAAATTACCGGCCACGTAGTGAACCCGCTCGGCTAATTTTTTAAAAACCTGATCATCAACTTTTCTAACAGGTGGTTTGCCCTCAGGTTCCAAAACGCTCCGAAAATAATCTCTAATTTCTTGATCAGTTTTTGGGCTGCGAGCAGTCCCAACAATCGACATTCGCTCCGGTAAAAGCTCCTTTTCAGCCATGTCATATAAAACTGGAATCAATTTTAACTGAGCCAAATTCCCAGTAATCCCAAAAATAATTAACGCAAATGATTCATCACTTAGGTCCATATAAATACCCTGTCATCCAACGACGATAAGGTGTTTCACTAAATTTAGATCATTGGGGGGTTAATATCAAGCCTAAAAAATGTTATAATTAAGACATGAAAACTCCAAATTCCCCTAAAATGACTGAAGAAGACTTCAAAAAGAAATTGACCGATGAGCAATACGAAATATTGCGGATGGGCGGCACTGAAGCCCCTTTTTCATCAGATTTACTCAAGGTTCACGGTAAAGGTATGTTTACTTGCGCTGCCTGTGGTGCTGAGCTTTTCTCCTCAGATACCAAATTTGAATCTGGTACGGGTTGGCCATCTTTTGACAATCCCGTAAATAAAGAACACGTTGAATTAGTGGAGGATAATTCTCATGGAATGCACCGAACTGAGGTTCGTTGCAAAAATTGTGGCTCTCACTTGGGCCATCTCTTCAACGACGGACCAACTGAAAATGGCAATCGTTACTGCATCAACGGTGCTTGCTTAATGTTCAAGCCAAAAGAGTAATCTTTGATGCTTTCTCCTACTTTTCCCACTAGTACGCTTCAGATAATGGCCAAATTGGGTTTAAGCGAAAATGATGTATTAGATGTTTATTATAAAGGGGAAGAGAGTAAAACCGAAACCGGAACTACTCGTATTGTGAAAAAATACCAGAGCTATGGTTATGAAATTGGGTTGTTTTATGCTACCAACCAATACACTGGTCAGCCGATCATTACTTATGTTTGGAAAAGATCTCGAAGATGAAATTATTTTTTACCCTGATAGAAGGCTTGAAGTGCAGCGAAACCTGGTTTCTTTGAGAAGTCATCGTTAATTAGGGACTCATTTCCACCCATTCCTAGATGCCAATAATTAACACCAATCACGCTGGATCTTTTGGCAGCTCCCATTGAAGCATTAATCTGCTGAGGTTGATTTGAATCATCAGTGATAGTTCCCCATTCACCCAAGACAATAGGAGTGCCAGGGTATTTGGCCTGAAGTTCATCTAAACCATTCTTCATATTTTCTCCAATCGCTTCGGGATAATGATCGATCGTAATGTTACCCATTTTTTGAACTGTCGAATCTTCTAAAATTCCATCCCAATCTGGGTTATTATCCCCCCAGGCAACAAACCCATCCAGACCATAATAACCAACTTTGATCTCATTATCTAAACCAATCATCTTGAATGCCTGATTAGAAGTGTCAATTGCATCTCTTAACCACTTATTAAAGGCTGCTGCATTGCTAAATTGGCAAACTCCATTGGCACAATAAGTAATTCCGGAAATTCCACCATTTTGTGGTTCAGGGATCGGGCTGAAGATATCTCCGCTTTCAAAGAAGAAGGGGTTGTTTTTAATATAGTCAGAGATGGTTGTTAAAAAGTTGCTTGCTTTTTTATTAGTGTTATAAATTCCTTCGAAGGCAAGTGGCATATGTCTGTGCCAAACCTTCATATTATGATCACGAATTGCTTGAATCCAAGTTTTAGTAAACTCCTGAGCGTTTCCGCAGTAGGGGTTTTCATAAGGTGTTTCGACAGCAACATAATTGGCTCCCAACTCTTTGGCTCGATCCAACCACTGATTAATGAAGTCATCATCAGGTTGATTGCAAACCATATCCTTGGTGACCTTCATTGAGGAAACAGATTGGATGCTCCAAGTTTTTCCCTGCGAAGGAGCCGACGGTGAAGACGAAGGAGCAGGGGAGGATGAAGGAGATTGAGAGCTGGCAGAGGGTTGGGCAGATGGCACTGCTGAAGGGGCTAAAGACGACTCAATGCTAGGCTGAGGTGAGGGTAATGGGTTTTGAACCTCCGCTGATTGAGAAGGTGAGGGAGATGACCTTCTTTTTCGGTTTCTCCAAAAACTACTTTGAGAGGAAGCCGCAGACGTTGGTGAAGGAGCGAAGAATACTTCTGGTAGTTGATTCTCACTCGGGCTGGCAACTGGCTCTAATGAGGGTTCAGCTGAAGGGGCTATGGATTGATCTACGGAAGGACTTGGCAAAGGATCAACTGTCGGGTCACCAGATCTAAAAAGAGTCGCCCCAGTAATATCCACGGCATAATTTCGAAAACCAGTCACTTTAATATGAAAATCTCCAACAGGTGCATTAGTGTCTAAATCAGGAAAATCAGTGAGTGGAATATCGACAGTTTGGCTGCCTCGTGTGCAGTTGTCGACATAGTCGGTTAATTTAATCGAGTGCCATTCGCCCCCGACTGGTTGATCAAATGTCACGGTCGAACTATCATCGATGCAAGTGCCATGAAGATCAATGGTAATTCTTAAAGTGTCTCGCCCTAACAGAGAATCGGAGTCCAACTTGATATATTTTTCACTAGGAGTGTTCCTACCTCTAAATAGCCAAGCGTATCTTTGATAGTTAGCCGCTTGAACAGAAGAACCAACATTAAATAAAGGACTGGCTAGAAATGTAAGAATTATAAGGCAGATTAATTTTAAAAGTATGCTCTTGTTGGCAGATCTCATAAAAATTTAAATCCCTGAGTAAACTCAAAAAAACCTAAACCTATACTTAAAATTATAAATATAGCTTAAAGGGTAACTATAGGAAAAAGCAATATAGCAGAGGTTTTGGTTTTTGTCAACCGAACAATTTGAGGCTAAAATATGCTATTCTAAACTCATGCAAGAGTGGTTTTTATTAAGTTTATTCGCAGCTATCTGGAGCAGTGTCTATACTGCGCTAATCAAAAAAGCAACCGCTCAAATCTCACCGATTGTTTTTCTTTTGGTCGGTTCTTTAGTTGGTTTGCCCTCAACTTTGGGACTAATTATAATTTCCGGCGGCCTGCCCCAATTCTCCTCCAATTTCTGGCTTTTTGTTTCCATTTCGGCAATTTTGGATGCGATCGGGTTTTATCTGCTAACCCGAGCCATTCAAAAAACCGATGTATCCCTGGTTGCTCCAATCTCTTCATTCACGCCGGTTTTTGTAACGATCTTTGCCAGTTTTGGACTTCGAGAATTTCCCTCACCAATCAAATTATTAGGCATCCTCACGGTTGTGGTCGGAACTTATTTGTTAAATGTTTCAGAAATCAAAAAGGGATTTTTTGAGCCTTTCAAAAAGCTTTTTGGTCATGAAGAGTTAAAAATGGTTTTTGTGGCCTATTTAATTTGGGGAATCACGCCCATTTTTCAAAAAAGCGCCATTTTGCAAACTTCGCCTCAAAATCCCTTAGCAGTTGCCTTCCTGAGTTCATTCATTTTTACTCTAATTTATATACCATTTGGAATTAAATCAATTAAAAAAGAATCTCAATCAATCGTCAAAATTTGGCCAATCTTTTTAATACTCGCCCTCGTCACGGGATTGGGCACCTACACTAGTTTTAAGCCCTTTCAGCTAACTAATGTTGCCTACCCCAGTGCGGTTTTTAAATTATCCGCACTCTTTACCATTATTGGTGGTGGATTGTTCTTTAAAGAAAGAAATCTAGGAGAAAGATTAATTGGCGCGGTTGTTATGATTATAGGAACTGTTCTATTAATTATCTAACTTGGCGCGCCCCTCAATTTAAGTCATAATAATTCTAATGCCCCACAATCAAAGAGGTTTTTCAGGTGCACTATTGGTCATCGCAATTGCTTTTAGTGCCTTTACTTATTTTGGCTATTCTTATTTAGCAAAAAGAGATGCCGAAAGACTAAAGCCTTCACCTCAAACTGAAGAAGCCTCTCCAGTTCCGGCCCTGTCTGAGGAAGCTGCAACTCAGCCTTCCTCCCAACCCAGTCCTTCAGGCAATTTTATAGACCAAATTGTCCAAACCTTTGCTGACCTGGATCAAGATTCTTTTTCAGATGATGGATTAAATGTCACCTTTAAATATCCTCGTAAATATACCGACTATTCCTTAAAATCCGATTTGACTCATAACTCGGCTGATCTCTTCTTCTTGGCAGATAAAAATTCGGACCAAGAAAAATCAATCTTAGATGAGATTGATTGCGATAAAGCAAATCGCCAAAAGCCAAGTGGTGTCTGCTCAGAATCAATTTTATCTGATCTGGATGTAACAATACTCTCGGCTGAGAAAGTTCCATTTTTTGGTGAGGAGGAAAAGCACAATTGGCAAACTTGCCAGAAGGAGCTTAAACAGAAAAAAGTTATTTATACCTGTCAGCGCCCAGTAGATGCAGGTCGCAATGGAACTGTCTACACAGTTTATCTAAATCCTGAAGATCATCCAATGGTTTTACGCGCTGCCACTCTTGACGCCACTGCCTCTGCAGAGCTCGCCAAAACTATCATTGATACATTTTCCGCTATTAAATAACTTAAGGCAGCAATGAGAATTGATGAATTCCATCTGCAATTGTTTTACTAATCAACAAAACGCCAGTAGGGGAGGGGTGAATGTGATCAACATTATTAATGTAGATACTTTTAGCACTGCCCTGTGAATCAATTGATTTATCGTAAATATCTATAAGTGGAATATTGTGTGATTTGGCATATTGCATATGATTTTTAATGTAATCATCTCTTTCTTCAGCCCATTTTTTGCGTTGATCAGCATTTAAATTAGTCGCCCCAATACCAAAATCCTCTTTGTTTGTGGCCAAGGTCGCAACAAAAGCAATTTTGGCTCGAGGCTGTTTTTCTCTTATAACCTGAACAATTTGGTCTAGAGCTTCGTTCTGTTTTTGCAGACCCTCCTGAAGCGGGAACTGAGAGAGCGGATTTTGGCCCATTGATTCAATCAAAATTAAATCAAAATCAATATCTAAAATCGGCCGAAAGTCGCGGTGATTGAATGTTGTTTTAGTCAGTCGATCATAAACCGATAAAATATTAGTTGACCCAAAACCATAATTCAAAACTTCAAAAGCTTTGTCGGGCCAGTACTCATTCAAGTAACCTTTTAGCTCGTCAGAATTTCCTAAATACTCAGTCATTGAATCACCAACCATCACAATGGTGTAATCATGAGGATATTTAATCTTGCCGGAAACTGAAGCTAATTTGACTTCTGAAAGGCCTTTAATTTGTTGCAAAGTTTTAAAAGGCGGCGGTTTTTTTAAAGAGTGTTTCTCAATTTGCAGAGAAATTAAGTTGAAAACCTTAGGGGCAAAAAAGAAAAAACCAGCCACTACAACTAAAAAAATCGCAATCAGAAGACGTTTCTTACTCATAAAAAGCATTATGTCACTCTTCATCCTTCATGTCTAATTAATTCTTGACTCACTCACAACTCAGCAGTAGAGTATAACATTATGGCAGGCGGAGAAAATGAGGCCAGAAGGCGCATTCCCTGGCGCGTTATTTTATCTATGGGAGGCTTTACTGCTTTTACTTTTTTAGCGGCTACACAAGGCCCTCAATTAATTAACGGAGCAGTAGAAGGCTACAAGCCTGTACCCACTCCAACCCGCACACCGACTGAATTCATTCCTCCCCCAACCATAACACCTTACCTTACACCTACCCCGCTGCGGGCTGATCGTCCTACTCCTGAACCAACAGTCGATCCTGCAGAATTCCGCAGACGAATGCTTCAAAGATAGTATTTATTCTATTGAAATAAAAGAGTCGACCATGAGATACTTTTTGGCATGAATCAATTCTTTAGCGAGTTACCGGCTTTCAAAAAACTCCAAAATCATTTCTCCCAAATTAAAGATAAGCACCTCCGAGATTTGTTCGCTGAAGATGCAAATCGCGGATCGCGTTTTACCCTTGAAGCCGGAGAATTGTTTCTAGATTATTCCAAAAACCGCTTTACCGATGAAACCTTAAGTCTATTTTGGGATTTGCTCGCTGAGGTCGGTCTAAAAGAAAAAATTGCCAGCATGTTTTCCGGGGAAAAAATCAACACCACCGAAAACCGGCCAGTCTTACATATTGCTTTAAGAAACCGTTCTAACGACCCAATTCTGGTCGATGGTCAAGATGTCATGCCTGAGGTTAATCAGGTGTTAGACCACATGCGCCAATTTTCCAATCAAATCCGCTCAGGCGAGTGGAAGGGGGCAACCGGCAAACCAATCAAAAATATCATCAATATTGGTATTGGAGGATCAGATCTGGGTCCGGTGATGGCTTATGAGGCACTCAAAAAATATTCTGACCGCAGTCTTCGAGTTCGTTTTATTTCCAATATTGACAGCACCCATTTTTACGAAAATACTCAAGATTTAGACCCAGAAGAGACCCTTTTTATTATTGCTTCCAAAACTTTTACCACACTGGAAACGATGACCAACGCCGAGACAGCGAAAAAATGGATTCTAGATGGAACTCGTCATTCTGGAGTGGCAACGAGAGAATCTTCCGGCAATCAAGATGCTGTCACGCAGGGACAAGCTTCGCTTATCACGCAGGGACAAGCCTCGCTTATAGATCCTGGAGGCGCAGAGCTTCCCAGGATGACGAATCGGGATGACAATGAAATTGTAGCCAAACATTTTGTAGCACTTTCCACCAATTTAGAAGAAGTCTCTAAGTTTGGAATTAATACAGACAATGTTTTTCCTTTTTGGGATTGGGTTGGGGGGAGGTATTCGTTGACTTCGGCAATTGGGCTTTCAGTAATGATCGCCATTGGATCCGAAAATTTTGACCAAATGCTGGATGGATTTCACCAAATGGACAATCATTTTAAGACCGCCGAGTTTGATAAAAATCTGCCGGTAATTTTGGCTATTTTCGGTATTTGGTACAACAACTTTTTTGAATTCTTCACTCACGCGCTCTTGCCTTACGAACAATACCTTCACCGTTTTCCAGCTTATTTTCAGCAAGGGGATATGGAATCAAATGGAAAATCGGTCACTAAAGATGGAGAACGGGTAGATTATCAAACCGGTCCAATCATCTGGGGTGAGCCAGGCACTAATGGTCAACACGCTTTTTATCAATCAATTCATCAGGGCACCAAAATTGTACCTGCTGATTTTATTGGCTTTTTGGAAACTTTAAACCCGATTGGCGATCACCACACCAAACTAATTTCCAATTTATTTGCTCAAACTGAGGCTTTAGCTTTTGGCAAAGATGACGAAAACCCTCATAAGAGATTTGAAGGTAACCGGCCAACCAATACAATTTTAGCCCCCAAACTGACTCCCAAAACTTTGGGTCAACTGGTCGCTCTTTACGAACATAAAATCTTTATTCAAGGAGTAGTTTGGAATATTAATTCCTTCGACCAGTTCGGAGTAGAATTGGGTAAGGTGCTGGCTAAAAAAATCCTCTCTGAAATGGAAAATAGCAATTCCGAAGTCAGTCATGACTCTTCAACTAATAATCTGATCAGAAAATTCTCCAAATCAAGCGTGTAATTTGCTAATCCATATAACTTATAGTAAAATTGGATAATGGCAATACTTAATCGTGCCGAAGTTAGAGAAGTACAAGTTAGTTACGCTGTTGTGGCCAAGCCGAAAAATGACCCCACAGCTAAAGAATCTTATCTTCATGTTACTTCAGAAAAGACCAGAACAGATGTATTTGGTCGAATTATTGACCGATCGTTCACCGCCGAACCTGCTGGAATGGTTAGGCAAGGTGATCATACGGTTTTGGCTCCAACAGGAGGGGAAACTAGATCATATGGTGACAACTATTTTCTTAGAATAAGCCAGCTCGAGTTTAATAGTCGGTTAATTGCTACCGAACCAGGCATTGCTGGGGTAGACCGGCTCCCACTTGAATTATCAGCAGTTCATTAGTTATCATTACAAACGTTGCTAAAAAAGCCTGAGATGGCCAATTCTTTAAAAACCGCTAGTGCAAATAGTGATTCTTCTGCCGCGGACCTTTCTCAAACCAAAAATAAGATCTTTAGCTCGCAAGTCTTCGACCGTGAGGTTCAAACCGAATCGGCCTCTCATGATGACGTATTGAAATATGCTCTTCTTTCGGTTTATGACAAAACCGGCATCGTTGAGTTTGCTAAAGTCTTAGATAAGCTCGGCTACGTTATCGTCTCAACTGGGGGAACATACGATGCTTTACAAGCTGGGGGGGTGGCTGTTGTTCCCGTTACAGATTTGACCGGCAATCCTGAAGCATTTGCTGGGCGTATGAAGACCATCAGTTTTCAAATTGAGTCAGGCATTTTGTACGATCGCAAAAACATCGTTCACTCACTCGAAGCTGAAAAATTGGGAATTAAACCTATTGATATAGTTGTATGCAATTTGTACCCATTTGAGGCTGAACCCTCAATCGAAAATATTGACGTCGGTGGACCAACTATGTTGCGCTCAGCTGCCAAAAATCACCAAAATGTTTTAGCCATTTGTGATCCAGCTGATTACGGTGAGATTGCCGGCGCCCTTGAAAACCATCAAATTTCTGAAGAATTGAGGCTAAAACTAGCCCAAAAAACCTTTGAACAGCTTAGTTTTTACGACTCTCAAATCGCCGCTTTTTTTAGAAAACAAACGAAGGCCATTTTCCCTAAAGAATTTACCTTGCCGGGGCGAAAAGTTCAGGAATTAAGATATGGCGAAAATCCCCACCAATCCGCTGCACTTTATACCTTTCCAAAATCTAACTCGCCCTTAGCTAAATTAGAAAAACATTGGGGAAGAGATCTATCACTAGTTAATGTAACCGATGTTGACGCAGGACTAGCTGTGGTCAGAATGTTTGAACAACCAGCAGCAGTAGTAATTAAGCACAATACTCCATGCGGAATAGCACTTGGAGATAGCATGGTGCAATCATTAGAAAGGGCAATTGAAGCTGATCCCGTTTCTGCCTTTGGAGGAGTTATTGTGATGAACAAAGCTTTAGACATAGAGACAGCCAAAATTATCGCCGACTTTAAACACCAGTCAGCGGGAAATATTGATATTGTGGCTTCCCCAAGTATTGAAAAAGAGGCTCTAGATTTACTTCAAAGTGTTCGAAAAAGTATGGGAGTCTATACCTTTGGACCGATCCCCCAAGAATACGCTAGTCAGATGAACGTTAAATCAATCGAAGGTGGCTTTATTTTACAAAACGCAGATCAAAATTTAGAAAAAGGATTTGATGATTGGGAAATTGCTACAAAAGTTAAGCCAACTGACAAACAACTCAACCAAGCTAAAATTGCCTGGCTCTTTGTCACTAGAATTCGTTCAAATTGCGTTTTGGTATTTGATCCTGAATTGCCAATGACTCGAGGCATCGGTTCCGGCCAAACTTCTCGCGTTGGTTCAACCAAAATTGCGCTTGACCAAGCTGGAGAAAAATGCCGGGGAGCGATTTTAGCCTCAGATTCATTCTTTCCTTTTCCTGACTCTGTTGAATTATCTGCCAAAGCTGGGATTGGTTTAATTATTCAACAAGGCGATTCAGTGAATGATAAAGCTTCAATTGAAGCCGCTGATAAAGCCGGAATCCCGATGATCTTAACTCATCGCCGCGCCTTCTGGCATTAATTTCCACTTCAGCTAACTTGCACCATTGTTACCCCACTGTGATTCAAGACTTAAACTTGTTTGCTACCCTGTAAAAATATTAGGGAGGTGAATTTAAATGGCAAACGATAATAGTGACAAAGGTTTAGCCTCAGCTAGTGAGGAAACTCGACAAAGTGTGTCTTCCCAAGGTGGGCAAGCACGAGGTCAGCAAAACCAAGACAGTAACCGGAGCAGCGGGGGCGGTCAGCAAAGTGATAACAGTCAGGATCAAGGCCAAAAGGGTGGTCAATCAGGTCAGCAAGGATCACAAAGCGATCAAAGTGATCAAGGCAGAGGAAGCGGTGGACATCGCTTTGATAGCGAAGAAGCTTCCGAGGCAGGTAAAAAAGGAGGTTCGCAGTAAGTGATCTTCCACAAAAAGGGGAGGTGAGTACTATGCCAAGAGGAAGTAATTTAACCAACGAAGACCGGGCTAAAGGGGGCAGAAACTCTCGAGGCAGCGGTCGCGGCAAAGGAAGTAAAGGCGGCCCAGCCAGCAATAAAGGTCAAGGTCGACAATCCTAATTTAGAGCAGGGGGGTTAGGAAGCATTGAAGCTTTCTAACCCTCTTTTCAGATCTCAGCATTGTATTTTAGCTTCAAATTTGTTACCTTTAGGCCACCAACAGTGGCTAAACCATATTCAGACTATTCGGAAAAACAACTCATCCTGAGGGATCATCTGGCCATTGATCGAACTATTTTAGCCAATGAATCAACTTTTTTAGCTTATATTCGCACCAGCTTAGCTTTAGTAATTGGTGGTGCTGGAGTAATCAAATTCTTCCCAAGCGACTATTCTCTAATAATTGCTTTCCCTTTTATTTTAGGGGGAGCCGTTACTTTTTTGTTAGGTCTTAAGCGCTACTCCAAAATGGCGACCGATATTAAATCAATTAGGAAACAAGAAAACGAATGAAAAAACTAGCTGTTTTAATTTCGAATGCTGGGACTGGCACTAATTTGCAGGCAATTATTGATGGGGTGGAATCAGGCAAAATTAAGGCGGAAATTGTGCTAGTTGTTTCAGATAAAGAGGATGCCAAAGGTCTAGAAAGAGCACGCAAACATGGGATAGAAACGCATATTTTGAGGCCAGAAGAGGATCTAGTTGAGCTTATACACGTGAAAAATGTCGATTTCATCTGCTTGGGAGGCTGGAAGCAGATTATTTCTGATAAATTTGTTCAGACCTTCAAAAACCGGATCCTCAACGTTCATCCCGGGCTTATCCCCGATACTATGGATGGTGAGGTTAAAAACCCAGATGGCACTCCTGCTCTGTGGAATAAGGGCAACTTCACTACCAAAGCAGTTCAGAATTTTTTGGATCAACACTCAACTTATGCTGGATCAACCATTCATTTTCTTTCAGATGAATTTGATTTCGGTCCTGTCTTAGCAAGAGGGTTTGTTAAAATAGAGCCTGGTGACACAGTTGAGACACTTTATGCAAGGTTAAAGAAGAAAGAGAACGAGATTTATGTTGAGGCTCTAGCAAAGCTTTGCAATGGCTAGGTAGATCTCCACTTCGGTCGAACAATAATAGTTTTTCTTCGACTAAGCGACGAAGGAGCGCATGGAGAAGTACATATTATGAAAAAAACAGTTTTAGTAATTGATGGAGGAGGAAGGGGGGCGGCATTAGTGGATGCTTATGCTAAATCTCCTCATGTGGGCAAAATCTTGGCAGTGCCAGGCAATGATTTGATGCAGTCTTTAACCGATAAACCAGTTCTAATTTATCCCCACTTAAAAACTACCTCAGTTCAGGAAATTTTAGAAATTGCCAAAAAAGAAAAAGTGGACTTAGTTGATGTGGCCCAAGATAATGGGGTAGAGGCAGGTAATACCGATGTGCTTTTAGAAAATGGTTTTAAAGTAAATGGGCCGACTCGAAAAGCTGGCCAGATTGAGTGGGATAAAGTTTACTCTCGGGAGTTGCTCAAAAAAACTTCTGCTCCACAGCCAGCTCATGAAGCATTTTCTAATTTTGAAGATGGCATAAATTTCATTAAATCCCAACCTGATAAACCTTGGTTTGTTAAAGCAGCTGGGCTTGCTGAAGGTAAAGGCGCATTACCTGCCAAGAATAATGCTGAAGCTATTGAGCGAATCAAAGAACTGGAGAGATTTGGCGAATCAGGTAAAAACTTTTTAATTGAAGAGTGGCTAATTGGGGAGGAATTTTCAGCTTTTATGTTTTCAGATGGCAAAACCGCCCAATGGATTGGTGCCGCTCAAGATCACAAAAGGGTTTTTGATGGAGATGAGGGAGAAAACACAGGGGGAATGGGTTGCTCAACTCCGCCTCTGGTTTTAACTAAGGAGGTTCAGGATCAAGCTATCAAAATTATGAATGAAACGCTCCAAGCTCTGCGGGATGATGGTCGACCTTATCAGGGGGTGCTCTATTTTGGAGGGATTCTGGTTAATAGGTCTAGAAATGTCATTCCGGTAAATACAATGCATCCGGAATCTAAAATAGTAGATCCTGGAGGCGCGAAGGCTTCCCAGGATGACAGTGTGGTCTATGTTATTGAATTCAACGCCCGTTGGGGAGATCCCGAGGCTGAGGTTCTGATTCCTGGAATTACCAATGATTATTATGAAGTATCTGAAGCTATTGCTGATAGAAAATTAGACTCTATCAAAATCGAAACTGACGGCAAATATAGAGTTGTCGTTGCTGGCGCTTCAAAAGGCTATCCAACCGATTATTCTGCAGTCAAAGGCAAGGAAATTCACGGCCTAGAAGAAGCTATTAAGACGCTAGGAATTAAAGTTTATGGCGCCGGAGTGAAAGTTCTCGACTCGCAAAACTCTCCTCGCTCGAACAAAAAATTCGTAGCCAATGGCGGAAGATTATTTTATTTGGTGGGTGAAGGTAAAGATGTTATTGAAGCCCGCGAAAAAGCTTATTCAGCCATGAAAAAAATCAGCATTGAGGGCAATAATTTGCATTATCGAACTGATATTGGTTATAGAGATGTGAATAGATTAAATCCTGACACTACCCGAGCTTGAAAAAGCTTTCACCCGAGTAAGGAACTGCAGTGGTTCCCACGGAATTAACTGGCCTGTAATGAAGAATAGGATAGTTTGGCTCCGGTATGTGCGGTTCATCTTGTGGTTCCAGCTCAGAATCTATTGGCGCAATCCATAAAAAGCCTTCAGGATTAGAATGATGTATATTTATCTCAATTACGAAGCTTGATATATTACCGGCTATAACAATTGCTAAGAATATTGAACCCATAAAGAAAGTGTGAACTTTCATAGCTGAATTATACTACCTTGCAGCAACTCGCATTTAAGATAAAAATAGTTGAATTAACGATCTAGTTAGTCTAAAATAAGGTTGCCCACATGGGGGATAATAAAAAGAACAACTTAGCCTCAAAATCTGCCAACAAAAACATTTCGACGACCCCTCTGAGCAAAAATTCCACAATTAGAATTGAAATCGCTTCTAAAATTACTGATCCAAGAGCGGCAGTTCGGCTTCAAAAAATTAATCAACTTGAGCTTAAAAATCAGGCGACTGATGTCAAAATAATCGATGTTTATACTATCCATAAGCAAAGCTTCTCACTTCGTGATAAAAAATTTAGTATTCCAGAGGTCAATCAAATCGCTCAAGCGCTATCTAATCCCGTGACAGATTTTTATAGTTTTGAAGCTCCCATCAATCCTGCAGGTTTTGCTTATGCAATAGAAATAGGGTTTTTGCCTGGCGTGACCGACAATGTTGCTCATACGGCTAAAGAAACAATTCAAGATCTACTTAATAGCCAAGGTAGTTCTCGACTCGTTCCTCGCTCGAACAAAAAAGAGAGTTCTCCTTCGACCTATTCCCATTCTTCTTCGACCGAAGTGGAGAAGTACCTTTTTAAAAACGGCGAAAATGTCTACACCTCTCAACTAACCCTGGTCTCCGGAAATCTCTCTGCCGAGGATGTTCAAAAAATTGCTGATTCACTTTATAATCCTTTAATTCAGAGGGCCCAAATTAAAAATTCTAAGCGGTTTGAGGTTGAAAAAGGCATGGATGTGGTGGTGCCAAAAGTTGAGCTGACTCAAGTTCCGGAAGTGACTAATGTTAATCTCAATGTTTCAGATGAGGAGCTTATTAAAATTGGTAAAGAGGGGATTGCCAATGTTGACGGGACGCGTCGCGGTCCGCTCGCTTTAGATTTACTTTATATGAAAACTATTCAGGAGTATTTCAAGGAAAAAGGGCGCAACCCGACTGATATTGAGTTGGAGTCATTAGCCCAAACTTGGTCTGAACACTGCAAACATACTATTTTTTCAAATCCATTGGATGAAATTGAAGATGGGCTATTCAAAACCTATATTCGGGGAGCAACAGAAAAAATCAAAAGCAAATTTGTGGCCAAAGTTTTTAATGACAATTCCGGAGCGATTGATTTTGATAAGGATTTCTATATTACGCATAAAGTTGAAACTCATAATACGCCATCGGCTTTGGATCCATTTGGAGGATCAATAACAGGAATTGTTGGAGTAAACAGAGACGCGTTGGGATTTGGTTTAGGTGCTAAACCAATTTTCAACACTTATGGCTTTTGTTTTGCTGATCCAGCTGACGATAAGCCTTTGTACAAAGGAGAAAATTTTACTCAGAAAATGCTTTCACCAAGACGAATTATGGAAGGAGTAATTGCTGGGGTGAATGCTGGAGGAAATCAGTCAGGGATTCCAACACCAGCTGGATTCTTATATTTTGATAAAAGATACAAAGGCAAGCCACTCGTTTTTTGCGGAACAGTTGGATTAATTCCTAAAAAAAGTGCGGGACGAGATTCAAGAGATAAAAAAGCCTGTCCTGGCGATCTAATAGTTATGGTTGGGGGTAAGGTTGGCATTGACGGAGTCCACGGAGCGACTTTTTCTTCCGAAGGTTTGGATCCCGGCAGTCCGGTTTCCGCGGTCCAGATTGGCGACCCCATCACTCAAAAAAAGTTTTCGGATGCAATTGTAAAGGAAATACGCGACATGGGTTTGTTCAATTCAATTACTGACAATGGCGCCGGGGGATTGTCGTCCTCCGTCTCTGAGATGGCCAGCGAAGCTGGAGGTTGTTTAGTGGAATTGGATAAAGTTCCGCTTAAATACCCCGGACTCGAGCCCTGGCAGATTTGGATTTCTGAATCGCAAGAAAGAATGACTTTGGCGGTTCCTAAAAATAAATTGGACAAGCTTCAAGAAATTTTTGGAAGAAGGGGAGTGGAGTCTTGGGTGATTGGCGAGTTTAATGATTCGGGCAAGTGCGAGGTGAGATATAAAGGCACTAAGGTATTAGAGATTGAGATGGAGTTTTTGCATGATGGATTGCCCAAAGAAAATCAAAATTCAAAAGTTAAAATTCAAAAGTTTGAAGAACCAGACCTAAAAACCCCAATTTCCCTAACTAATACTCTTTTGAAAATGCTAGGAAGATTAAATATTTCCAGTTATGATTTTATTTCCACTCAATATGATCATACTGTTCAAGGTTTAGTGGTAACTTATCCAGTGCAAGGGCGGGGGAGAGTTAATTCAGAAAATGCGGTCGTCAGACCAAGATTAGATTCGGATAAAGGGTTGGTTTTGTCTCAAGGAATGTATCCAGCTTATTCGGATATTGATACTTATCACATGGCGGCGGCCTCAATTGATACTGCAGTTAAAAATACTATCCTTGCCGGGGCTGATCCTGAAAAAATTGCCTTACTAGATAATTTTTGTTGGTGTTCGTCAAGTGAGCCAGAGCGGCTCTACCAACTCAAAATGGCGGCCAAAGCCTGTTTTGATTACGCGACCGCTTATGGAACTCCGTTTATTTCTGGAAAAGATTCAATGTTTAATGATTTTAAGGGCTTTGATGAGGAGGGCAAGCCAGTCAAAATTTCTGTTCCTCCAACCTTATTGATAAGTACAATTGGGGTGATGGGGAATGTTCATAAGGCAGTGACACTTGATGTCAAGTTTGCTGGAGATTTGGTTTATGTTTTAGGAGAAACTTTTGATGAGATGGGGGCCTCGGAGTTTTATGGGTATTTAGGGGATACAGTTGGCAAAAAATATATAGGAAAGTCAGTTCCAAATGTTGATGCCAAGAAAAATCTTAAATTATATTTAGCTTATTCTGAGGCTCTAAATGCTGGATTAATAGCTTCAGCAATTGGAGTAAACAGAGGAGGATTAGGAGTGGCTTTAGCCAAAACCACATTAGGTGGGGGTTTGGGTATTGAGGCGAGTTTAAGTAATCTTCCAGGCAAATTCAGTGGTGATATCCAAGCTTTATATTCAGAGTCCCAAGGACGCATCCTTCTCACTATAAACCCTCAAAATAAAACTGCTTTTGAAAAAACTCTCAAAGGCAATGCTTTTGCTCAGATCGGTACAATCATCGACGGAAACTCCCTCACCATTACTGGAAAATCTGGCAAACAGGTTATCTCAACTGATCTAGAAATGCTCAAACAATCATACAAAGAAAGGTTTAAGGGTTGGTAAAATGATGAATTCCAAGTCATTGTCATTCCCAGCCATTAGGCGAGGAATCTCAAGATTAAATAGTTATTACGTTTATATTATGGGAAGCAAAACTGGAACTCTTTATGTTGGTGTAACTAATGATCTAAGAAAAAGAATTTTAGAACACAAAAGTAAATTGATTCCTGGTTTTAGCTCAAAATATAACATTAATGAATTGCTTTACCATTCGGAATTTAGCTCTATTAACCAAGCAATTGAAGTTGTTGAAAAAATGCTCAAAGGTTGGAGCAGAATTAAAAAAGTTGAACTCATAAAGACTATTAACCCAACTTTTAAAGACTTAGCAGAAGAATTAAATCTTGAGATCCTTCACCTAACGGTTCTGGATGACAAAGGAGACAATTAAAAATGAAAAATAACAATCACATCATGTCATTCCGAGAAGGCTTTCGAGGAATCTCAAGATTCACTGGATTATCAAAAAAAGGAGAAAGTTCTAATGGCTAAACCGAAAGTATTAGTTTTTAGCGGATATGGGTTAAATTGTGAAGAGGAGACCAGAGTGGCATTTGAGCTGTCAGGTGCTGATGCGGAAATTGTGCATTTGAATGATGTCATTGATGGAATTAAAAATCTAGAAGATTATCAGATTTTGGCGTTTCCTGGTGGTTTTTCTTATGGGGATGATACTGGCTCAGGTAATGCTTATGCCAACAAAGTCCGCAATCACCTTTGGGAAAAATTACAAAAATTCATTGAAAAAGACAAATTAATTATTGGAATTTGCAATGGGTTTCAAATTATTACTAGATTAGGTTTAGTCCCTGCAATTGACAAAAAGTATGGAGATCGCCAAGTTGCCCTTTTGCACAACAAAAACGCCCGCTACATCAATCGTTGGGTAGACTTAAAAGTTGAGGGGATGAAAACTCCTTGGCTCAAAGATTTAGATACTTTTCCAGCTCCAATTGCTCACGGTGAGGGCAGATTTTTTGCTGATCCTCAGACCCTCCAAACTCTTAAAAATAATGGTCAAATTGTGCTCAAATATGTCAGTGGAGGAATTTGTGATTATCAATGTTTAGAAGCCAACCCCAATGGTTCCCTAGAAGAAATTGCCGGAGTAACTGATGAAACAGGCAAAATTTTTGGTTTAATGCCCCATCCTGAGCGGGGAATGCTCTTTACTCATCTACCAAATTGGCCACTCTTAGCTGAGGACTTCAAAAGAAAAGGGTTTAAGTTACCCAAACTTGCCCCGGGTATCCAAGTCTATAAAAATGGCGTCGATTATTTTAAGAAATAATGGCTGAACGAAGACGAAATATTTCTTCAGGAACTCCTTGGGAACCCGTTGTAGGTTATTCAAGAGCAGTACGGGTACCCATGGGAGATTTTATCGCTGTTTCCGGGACTACCGCAACTAATGAACAAGGAGAAATCGTCGGTAGGGGCGACGCTTATTTGCAAACAAAGCAGGCTCTAGCCAATATTAAAAGAGCTTTAGAAAAAGCTGACGCCAATTTAGCCGATGTTATTCGAACAAGAATGTTCGTAGTGGGTATAAAAGATAACTCTGGTGAAGTTGGGCGTGCTCACGGTGAGGTCTTTGATAAGATTCGACCAGCAGCTAGCATGATTGGTGTAACAGAATTGATTGATCCTGATATGTTGGTTGAAATTGAAGCTGATGCAATAGTCTCACCGAGAAGTCGAACTAGAAAATGATCAAAGCCGTAATTTTTGATATGGATGGAATAATAATTGATAGTGAGCCGATTGCTTCTGAGGTTGTAATTAAAGTTCTTAAGGAATATGGCAAAGAACCAATTTTTCATCCGGATGGGAATGTTCAAGAGGTTGGGATAACAGATTTGGAAGATTGGACAAAAATGAAAGCAAGATATCATCTTGATGAGGATGTTCAGGTGCTAATTGATAAAATGCAAAAACTACTTTTTGATCGACTCAACTCAGGAATCGAACCTATGCCTGGACTAATCGAACTTTTGGATTTTCTCGAAGAAAAAAAGGTCAAAATAGGATTGGCTTCTTCATCTGGCTCGCCAAGAATTGAGTTGATTTTATCGAAACTAGGAATCCGAGATCGATTTAAAACTATTATTTCAGGCGAGTCTTTAGTCCAAAGTAAACCTCATCCTGAAATTTATGAGAAAGCCGCCCAAATGCTAGGCGAAAAACCTGAAAACTGCCTGGCGCTCGAAGATGCTGAGCATGGGGTAGAGTCTGCTTATCAAGCCAATCTAAAAGTAATTGCAATTCCTAATTCTTCAACAAAAAATCAAAATTTTACTCATGCTACTAAAATCATCAATTCACTTGCAGACCTCAATTGGGATATACTTTCATCGTTATGATAATAATCATTGATTTTGGATCACAATCAACTCATTTAATTTCTCGCCGAGTTAGAGAGTTGGGAGAATCGGTTTTGATCGTTGAACCAGAGGATGCTTTGGCCAAAATCAAAGAATTAAATCCTCGAGGTATCATTTTATCTGGAGGTCCAGCCTCAGTTTATGCCAAGAATGCTCCCACAGTCGAAAAAGAAGTCTTTGAACTTGGAACCCCAATTTTAGGAATTTGTTATGGCCAACAACTAACTGCTCACCTTTTGGAGGGCGATGTTAAACCAGGCGACAAAAAAGAATACGGCCCAGCATTGCTCTCGCTATCTTCCAAACTGTCATCCTTGCGTAACAGCGAGGATCAGATGGATTCCGGTTCTACGACCGGAATGACAGCAAAAGGCAGTGGAAGGAATCTTTTTGATGGAACATTAGAAAAATTTACTGTCTGGATGAGTCATGGAGATGAAGTTAAAAAACCTCCTAAAGGTTTTGAAATTTTGGCCACAACTTCCACAATTCCAGTTGCTTCCATGGCCAATGATGAAAAAAAGATTTATGGAATTCAATTTCATCCTGAGTTAATTCACACCCAATTTGGAGAGCAAATTTTGACCAATTTTCTAAAAATCTGCGGAATCCAACCTCAAAAACACCCGATCGATTCAGTTTTTGTAGAAGGGTTGATAGAAGATATCCGAGAGTCATTAGGTAAAGAAAAGGCGGTTTGCGCACTTTCTGGAGGAGTTGACTCCTCAGTTGCCGCACTTCTTGTCCACAAAGCTATTGGCGAAAACCTGACCTGTTTTTACATTGATTCGGGCTTAATGCGAGAGGGTGAAACCGATCTTTTGCGCGAAGTTTTCAAGGAGCACTATGAAATGAAAATTGAAATTATTGATGCCAAAGAAGAATTCTTGACTGCTCTCAATGGCGTAATCGAGCCTGAAGGGAAAAGAAAAGCGATTGGCAAAGTTTTTATTGAGGTTTTTGAAAAAGAAGCCACAAAAATCGGCGCTGATTTTTTAGTCCAGGGCACAATTTATCCTGATGTTATTGAAAGTAAAGGCAGTAAACACGCGGAAAACATTAAGTCTCATCACAATGTCGGTGGTCTTCCTGAAGAAATGAATTTTACTTTGGTGGAACCATTGAGAACTTTTTATAAAGACGAGGTCAGGCAAATTGGTAAAATCCTGGGCATGCCAGATTCGATTACCCAACGGCAGCCTTTCCCAGGCCCGGGGCTGGCAGTCCGAATTGTGGGAGATGTCACGCCGGAAAAACTTAAAATTTTACGCAAAGCAGATAAAATTGTCCGAGATGAAATTGAAGCAGCTGGTATCAACCTGTGGCAAGTTTTTGCCATTTTTGCAGGTATAAACACAACTGGAGTCAGAGGTGACCAAAGAGTTTACGGCGAAACTATTGCCATTCGGGCTTTAGAAGCAACAGATGCCATGAGCGCTGACTTTGCCAAACTCCCCTGGGACTTACTCCAAAAAATCTCCAACCGCATCGTCACCGAAATCCCTGAAATTAACCGCGTCGTCTATGACATCACTACCAAACCCCCTGCCACGATGGAGTGGGAGTAATTTATAGAACTACCTTCTACGGGATTCGGCCAGCTGACTAATTTCCGCTAATTCATTGAGTTTTACTCGTGTTTTAGGAATCAATCGACTAGGGTCGCCATATTGCTGAAGTTGATGAAAATCAACAATTTGACGAGTGTCCAAAAGCAACAGTCGAGTTCGGTCATAAATAAGGACATTATTGTGGCCCGTCAAATCAATACATTGTCCAGTTTGCTCAAATTCAGCCAGTGTCCGCTGACCAAAATAACTTATCTGGGCCAATAACGCCGGATTTTTTGTCATTTGTTCCACCAAATCTGGCTCAGCCAGACCAAAAAGATCCTGGCACCTAGAAAAATCGACATACTCCTGAACTGCCGCCACTGCGGATTTTCCAATCCAAGATCTTAAATAGGATGGGGTAATAAAGAACTTTTCAGCTACAACCATCGCCGATTCTTGGCTATAAATTTGTTTGGCTCTCAAATGCCCCGCTTGGAGTTCTTGGGCTCTTCCCAACAACTGATTTTCTGCTAAGTCTAAGCTCAATTGATCAACCTTAACAACCCTTGGCAAAGTTGGATTTCTAAACACAGTCACCTCACCTCCACTAGCGGCCATTTCCACGGGATCAACCACAGCCATTCGGCTCGGATTGGTTAAAAGCCATGCTACCCCTTTTTCAAATCCAGGAATTACCTTGCCAACCAAATTTAGCGCATTTCTTAATTCGCCCTCTTCTGCGCGGTGCAGTCGAGCTGCATCTTTTAAGATTTGACCAAAACTCCGCTTTGGCCTTACAGAAGCTGTCGCCATCAAATCCGCATAAAATCCCTGACGAATTCTTTCCATTAACGAATTATACTATAGGGTAAGAAGCTAAATCAAATTAAATAGATATAAACTCTTCTCGCGCTGGACCAGTCGAAACTAAAGCAATTTTGGCTCCAAGCTCTTTCTCAACAAAATCCAAATATTTCTGGCAATTTTTAGGCAAATTAGCCAATTTAGTACCTCCAGCAATATCTTCAGTCCAACCGGGAAGAGTTTTATAAACGGGTTCGAGCTCATAAAGCTCAATGTAGCCACAAGAGCTGTAGGAAACAGGTTTATCTTTGTATTTATAGCCGGTACAAACTTTGATTTCTTTCATTCCACTCAAAACATCAAGCTTAGTAATTGCGACTTTATTAACTCCTGAGATCTGACAAGCAAATTTAGTTGCTTCTAAATCCAACCAGCCCACCCGCCTAGGTCGACCAGTCGTTGTCCCATATTCTCCACCTTTTTCTCTCAAATCTTCAGCCTCTTTACCAAAAATTTCAGTTGGAAATGGCCCTTCACCAACCCGAGAAGTATAGGCTTTTACAACGGCCCAAACGTCCCCCAAAGCTTTAGGAGGAACTCCCGCTCCTGTATTAGTCGCACCTGTTATTACATTCGACCCCGTTGCAAAGGGGTAAGGTGAGAAATCATTGTCAAGCATAATTCCGTGAGCACCCTCCATTAGAATATTTTTCTTTGTATTGATGGCCTCGGCGAGTAATTTATAAGTATCGGTGACAAAAGGTAAGATTTTTTTGCGAATTTCTTTGTATTTGAGTATCTCAGCCTTGGGATTGATTGGCTTAACCCCAAAAGTTTTGAGAATCTTATTCTTAATTTCAACTTGGAATTTAAAATTCTCCTCAAATTTGTCCCAGTTTACCAATTCATAAATTCGAAGCCCATTATAAGAGACTTTGTCTGATAAAGCCGGTCCAATCCCGCGCTTGGTTGTACCTAATTTATTCTTCCCTCGGGCATTTTCATAAGCCTCGTCCAAAGCTTTATGATAGGGTAGGACCAAATGGCAGCGATCAGAAATGAACAACTTACCCTTAAGACTGATACCATCAGCCTCAAGCGTCTCAATCTCACCCAGCAAAACCTCAAGGTCTAAAACCGTCCCATTAGCAATTACACCCTTAGTATTTTTGTGAAGAATGCCTGAAGGCATTAAATGGAATGGATATTTTTTACCATTGGCGATAACGGTGTGGCCAGCGTTATTTCCTCCATGAAACCTAACGCAGTAATCGGCTTTTTCGCTTAATAAATCAACTAATTTTCCCTTGCCCTCATCTCCCCATTGCGCCCCTAAAATGACGGAAACCATATGCATGAGAATAGTAATGTTTTAAGAGTAATTATTCAAGAACTTTTTGGGCGATACATTTTTGTGATCCAGCTTACAATTTGTCTGAATTTTGTCTAGATTATTCTGTACTGTTGAGTTAACATATCCCAATGTCTGAGAGTTTAACCATTGGGTGCGCAGGTGAAATCAAACCACAAGAAGGTCGAGTCGCCCTTGTTCCCTCAGTTGTTTTGCAACTAACCAATGCTGGAAACACAGTTTTAATCAGCCATAATGCAGGAGTTAACAGTGGATTTGAGGATCAAGAGTATACTGATGCCGGTGCTGAAATTGTGGATGATCCCCAAGAAGTTTGGAAAAGGGCCGATATTATCGTCCAAGTCAAAGAGCCGGTGGGTTGGGAAATTGAACTCATAAAAAGTGGTGCTTTAAAAGGAAAAATTCTTTTTACCTATCTACATTTGGCCAATCCGGGTGAAAAAGAGTTACTTCAAGCACTAATTGACGGAGGAGTAACTGGAATTGCCTATGAAACTGTTTATACTCGAAACGAAAATGGGCGTTACGAATTTCCACTGCTTAAGCCTATGAGTGCTATTGCCGGGATTTTAGCAGTCGATATGGGTGTTCACCACATGCTAAAAACTACTGGTGGACCAGGCCGAGTTTTAGGTAAAGTTGAGGGAATAAATGCAAGCTCAGGTGTGGTTGTGGTCATTGGAGGTGGGGCTGTTGGTGTAACATCAGCTTATCGCGCTTCCGGAATTGGGGCCCAGGTCTACTTATTCGAGCGAGATGAAAATCGCCGTGCCGAATTAGAAAAATTTGCATTCCCCGGAAAAGTTGAAATACTCGACTCAACGCCTGAAGCAATTGATGAAAAATTAAAACAGGCCGATTTAGTTGTTGGAGCTGTCTATGTTAACGGTACCCAAGCTCCTAAAATAGTTAAATTCGATCAAATTAAGCAAATGAAAAAAGGTGCAGTTTTGGTTGATGTGCCAATTGATCAGGGGGGAATCTTTGAAGGAAGCATGCCAACTACCCATGATGCTCCTACTTTCCAAAATGAAACCGGCCAAGTTTATTATTGTGTTGCCAACATGCCAGGATCTGTGCCTCAAACTGCCAGTATCGCTCTTTCTAACGCTACTGAAAAATATATCTTAGAACTAGCTGACAAAGGCTTTGATGCGCTTAAAGAAAATAAAACGCTAGCAACTGGACTCAACACTCACGAAGGCAAACTCTACAACGAAGGCGTTTCTAAAGCTCACAATATCCCTATCGAGCAAAATCCCTTCTTAAATTAATCCACATACATTAGATCGTTTCTTCCTTATATTTGAATACTTTGTTGAAATTAATCCTGTTAAGAGCTAGACTCTAAGTTTTGTATGGTGGTAAACAATCCTTTAGAGAGATCGGAAGCGAGAGTTTCAAGCTTTTTTAAAAAAGGGCTGCCTCCCGTAGGGACCACCTACCTTCGACCAGACGACTGGCAGTGGATGGAAGTGGTAAGTGGGCAAGGCATAATTGGATCAAGAGAAGTTCCAGATGCTGAATTGGTCCCGCTTAATTTGCGTAAAGTCCCTTGGGTCAATGTTGTATTATCTGCAAATCGTTACATCTCTTCAGGCTCAGCTCGCGATCTTGTTGAGCAGGGTCTCGACTTGCCCCCTTTAGATATAGCTCATGCACAAGGTGAGCCCTTTTCCATCCTCAGAAGACTTTTTTCATATACCAAGGCACTTTCAAAACCACAGATAACTAGAGCTGAGTTACGGGAAACCGAAGAACAAAAGATTCAATACTTAAAAAAATTATCAGATGAAATACGAGCAAAAAATAGGCAGAGTTTGATTCTAGATACTCTTCAGGCTATAACTCAATTTGAAACCCCCGAAAATAAAACGACTTCGGCAATGATAATAAATGACGTAAGGGCACTTTATTTGCTCGCAGGAACTGAAAACAGATTCTTAGCTGGGTTTGATGGAAGAGATACAGTTTGGAAAAATGTTGAACTCCCGCCATTATATTTTAATGTGCCAATTCCTCTAACCCATATAGCTGCTCCGACTTTATCATCGCTTGGGTTAGTAACACAAAGGGAATTGCCGATTGTTCCCCGGCGAATAATTGGCCCAAAAGACTATAAAAAAATTGAAATCCCACCCTTTGCTGAGGACCGGGAGGATATCTTGGCCGAGGCAATTTTGCATCCTGATTATAGTTTGCGCCCTGGCGTAAATTCAGTAGAATTATTAGATGCTGGCAGCTTACAAGCAATGCATCTAATTCTTGCTGGCCCGCAAAGAAATGTACTATTTGCCCGAACGGAGACTCCCTTCGGCGATTTAGCTACAATTATTGATTTAGCAACTGGGAGAGGTTTCAGTACGGATTTAACACCGACTTTGGTTCGCGGGGACTTAAATTTTGACAACCCCATCGAAGGTTCACTGCTTGCTACGCAAGTCCTCGCCACCTACCGAGCTTTAGTTTGTGCCGAAGAAGTACCTTGGCAAGGATTTAGAAGGCTAGCTGCCCCGATGAGCGCCACTCTTGAGCGGGCCAGAGCTGAAGGAAGAAACTCCGGTCCCTCAATTAGATACGTGCCTCAAATAAGGAGAACGGGTCAGCCAATTGAACCACGTCCGCCCCATGCTGGACCTCACTATGAAATGCCACGAATATTAAGTAGAGCTTATACTCGGGTTCAGGGTACTGGATTGACTGACAGACAAGAATCCCGAATCCAACCCTGGGAAGCCAAATATGGATTAACTGCGCCAAAACCAGACAAATCAATTGGAGAGACTGTTTGTTTGCCTAACATTGAGGGGACTGCAGCAAATTTACCACCAATTCTCAAAAGAAGGGTTCAAGCAAGAATTGATAAAATGATCAAAGAAAGCCGTGAAAGAAGAGGCGATCCAGCCCCTTGAATAAGTAACCCCATAGTGTTATAATAAGATACTGAACTAAATTCAGGATGACAATAGGTTGAGAATTAAGCTCAACCATTGTAGAATCTTAAGATGGGGAAGAGTAACAAGCATCAAGAATACACAATTGCTACACTCGGTTCCCATAGCGCGCTACAAATCCTCAAAGGGGCCAAAGACGAAGGCTTCAAAACTTTAATTATTTCCACCAAAGATCGTGAAACTTTTTATAAAAGATTTAAATTCATCGACGAAATCGTCACAGTCAAAAATTATTCCGAATACTCTAAAATCGAAGGTCATCTCAGACAAAAGAACGCAATCTTGGTGCCGCACGGTTCATTTGTGGCCTATTTAGGCTCCGAGAATAACAAAAAAATCAAAATCCCTTATTTTGGTAATAAAGCAGTTTTGGATTGGGAAGGAGACAGACAAATGCAAAGACAATGGCTTCAAGAAGCTCATATTAATGTGCCTCGCCAATTTGATGATGTTGAAGACGTCACTTATCCAGTAATCGTTAAAACTTATGGTGCGGCTGGCGGTAAGGGCTATTTCTACGCTCGTGATAAGCAGGATTTTAAAACCAAAGTCAAAGATTTAAAGGACCACCGTTTTGTTATCCAAGAATATGTCATTGGTGTGACTTTATATATTCATTATTTTTATTCACCTTTTACTAAAGAAGTTGAAATTTTATCCATGGATAGGCGTTATGAAACAAACGTCGATGGTTTAGGTCGAATTCCCCTTCATGGTCAACAAGTTTTAGATATTCAACCCAGTTATGTTGTAGTCGGAAATCAACCACTAATTTTGCGCGAGTCACTTTTACCCGAAGCTTATGCGATGGGAGAACGGGTTGTTAAGGCAGCCGAAAAATTAATAGGTGGCAAAGGATTGTTTGGACCTTTTTGTATTGAAACAGTTATTACTCCTGATATGGAATTTGTGGCGATGGAAATTTCCTGCCGAATTGTCGCTGGAACCTCAATTTACATCGGTGGCTCACCTTACTCTGATTTAGTTTACGATGAACCAATGTCGACAGGCCGAAGGATTGCCAGAGAATTAAAAAATGCCATCAACGAAAATAAATTAGAAATGGTTTTGGACTAAGGTAGTTCTCGACTCCTTCGTCGCTCGAACAAAAAATGGGGTAGTCGCTTTCACAACAAGCAACTATTCTTCGAGTGAGTGCATCCGAATCGAGAAGTACCTTCGATTTATGGATATAAAAAAAGTATTAACAAAATATGATCCATCACAAATCACAATCGCTGTTGTAGGTTCTCACTCGGCCCTTGATGTTTGCCGCGGCGCTAAAGACTTAGGCTTTAAAACTTTAGTTATCGCCCAAAAAGGCAGAGAAAAAGTTTACGAAAAATATTACAAAACAAGAAGCAGTCATCCTGGAGCGTCAGCGATAGGATCCTTGAATAAAAAAGATGCTATCACTCCGTTCCAGCATGACGAGCGTGAACTAGGGTGTGTTGATGAAATTTTATTGGTCGATTCATTCAAAGATATCTTAAGCCCAGAAATTACTCAAAAACTCCAAGAAATGAACGCAATTTTCATTCCTCATCGCTCATTTGAGGTTTATGTAAACGATTACGACGGCATAGAGAATTGGGAAGTGCCAATGTTTGGAAATAGATTTCTTTTAAGAAGTGAAGAAAGGGGATCGGGGAGTGATTTGGATCAATATAAAATCATGGACGAAGCAGGAATCCGTTATCCAAAACAATTCAAAAGTCCTAGAGAAATTGATACAAATCCACCAACATTAGCGATTATCAAAGTGTTAGAAAAAGAAAGGGGGTTTGAAAGAGCATTTTTTCTTGCATCTAGTTATGCAGAGTTTATAGATAAATCTAAAGATAGAATTAAGAAGGGCGAGTTTACAGAAGAACAGTTATCGAATTGCGTGATTGAAGAGTTTTTACTAGGAGTACAAGTAAATTTTAACTTCTTCTACGATCCCATTAATCAAAGAGTTGAACTATTAGGAACTGATACTAGGCGACAGACTAATCATGAAGGGCTCTCAAGACTTTCTCCTGAATATCAAAATGAATTCCGTGATGCTGGAGGAAGAATCAAATATGAAGAGGCTGGACACATTGCTGTCACAGTTTTAGAGTCAATGCTGGAGCCGGCTTTTGAATTAGGAGAAAAATTTGTTGCAGCAACTCAAAAATTGTCAGCACCTGGAGTAATTGGTCCATTTGGTTTGCAATCGATGATAATTCCCGGGCCGCCAAAAAAGGAAATTATTGTGTTTGATGTTTCGCCCAGAATGCCCGGGTCACCTGGAATTTTTGCAACTCCTTACTCAGGATATTTATTTGGAGAAAATATGTCAGTAGGAAAAAGAGTGGCGACGCAAATTAAAGAAGCGCTTGAAAAAGGAGAATTAGAAAAAATACTAACATGAGTAATAATGTCATTCTGGTAAATGAAATTCAGCCAGAATCTAAAATTGATAGATCCTGGAGGCGTAAATCTTCCCAGGATGACAGTAAGAATATGATTAAAAAATTTAAAGCATTGATGATTGATTGTGATGGAACATTGGTTCAGCATGAAGAGTTGGCATTGCCGAGCCAAAGAGTTTCTGAGGCTGTCCATAAGGCTTCAAAAAAACTTCATGTGGGACTAGCTACATCAAGGGGCTTAAAAGAAGCTCGTCATATCGCACAACATCTTGATTTAACTGGGCCTTCAATTCTAAATGGGGGAGCGTTAATCTATGATTTCCAGACTGAAAAAGTTTTGTGGGAAAAACCAATTCCTAAAACAGTTGCCCAAAAAATCGCTGACATCTTTATTCAATACCATTCTCCCGATTTTCTCAGAAATCCAGCTAAATACGTTGAATATGTATATTCCAATACTGTTTACAATATGTACTGTCCTGCTCAGCCTGAAGAAATTGCCAGGAAAATTCTTAAAGCAATTGAAAAAATCCCCGAAGTTTCAGTAACTTATGTACCTTCTTGGACAAAAGGAAAATTTGACGTTTTAGTTTACCAAGCTAGCGCAACTAAACAACATGGTATCTTTGAAGTCGCCAAGTTATTGAATCTTAACCCCAAAGATTTTATTGTAATTGGTGACGGTTACAATGACTTCCCTTTACTGGAAGCTGCAGGGTTGGCTGTTGCCATGGGTAATGCAAGTGAAGAATTAAAGGCAATTGCTGATTATGTTGCGCCAACAGTTGATGAAGATGGAGTAGTGGATGTCATAGAAAGGTTCGTGCTTTAAAGTTATTCTGGAGTCCGTGAAAGGCATGATAGAATCTTAGAAATGCAAAAGATGCTATTACTAGTCGTTCCAGCATGACGAAGAAACAAAATATGAATATAAGTGATTTTAAAAGATACCAATCTCCATTTAGCTGGCGGTATGGCAGCGAAAAAATGAGGGAAATTTGGTCTGAGGAATATAAATATAAGTTGTGGCGAAAAATTTGGGGGGAGCTGGCGCGAGCAGAAAATTCCTACGGGTTGGTTTCTGATGAAGAATTAAAAGATCTAGAAACGCATCAGGAAGAGATTGAAATTGAACGAATTTGGGAAATTGAAAAAGACACCCGGCACGATGTGGTTGCAGCAATCAAAGAATATGCTGAAAAAGCCAAAGTTGGTGGTGGAAAAATCCACTTGGGTGCCACTTCGATGGATGTTGTTGATAATGCCGATTCAATTCGCGTTAAAGAATCGCTTGAGTTAATAAAGAAATCGGTCTTAGAGCTATTGGGACAGTTTGGGGATAAGATTGAAAAGTACGCTGACACTGTTTGCATGGGCTATACCCATTTGCAACCCGCAGAACCTACAACTTTAGGTTATCGCTTCGCATTTTATGCTCAAGATCTGTTAATGGACCTAAACCACTTAAACTTAGTTTTGGAAGAATATCAAACAAAAGGCATGAAGGGTGCAGTTGGTACTCAGGCATCTTATTCTAAAATAGTTGGTTCCCAAAAAGTTGAAGGAATGGAGAACCAAATTATGGAAAAATTGGGCCTGAAAGCTTTTACAATTTCCAACCAGACCAATACTCGCAAAATGGATCTGACTGTAGCTCAAGTATTAGAATCAATTGCGCAAAGTTTATATAAATTTGCATTTGATTTAAGAGTTTTGCAGTCGCCAGTTTTTGGCGAATGGGGCGAACCATTTTCTAAAACTCAAGTTGGTTCAAGCGCCATGCCTTTCAAAAGAAATCCAATTAAATCTGAACAAATTTGCTCTCTCGCTCGAATCGTTTTTGCTCACTCAAGAGTCGCTTTGGACAATGCCTCAAACATGCTTCTTGAAAGAACCCTCGATGATTCGGCCAACAGACGCGTTTATATTCCAGAAATGTTTTTAGCACTTGATGAAATGCTTTCCTCCGCCACTAAAATTGTTAAAGACATGGTTGTTAACGAGGCTGAAATTCAGAAAAATCTCGACAATTACGCTCCTTTTTCAGCAACCGAAGAAATCCTAATTGAAACCGTCAAAAAAGGCGCTGACCGCCAAAAAATGCACGAAACTTTGCGAGAAATTTCTATGGAAGCTTGGGCCGTTGTCCAGTCTGGCGAAGAAAACCCTATGGAGGAGTTACTTATCAAAAATGTTGAACTCGAAAAATACTTAACAGCTGATGAAATTAAAAAAATGCTCAACCCGCAAAGTCATATCGGAACAGCTCCTCAAAGAGCTAAAAAAATTGCTGCCCAGATTAAAGAAATCAAATGATCAAAGCTATAATTTGGGACATGGACGGAGTTTTAGTTGATTCCGAACATCATCATACAAAAGTAGAAATTGAAACATTAAAACTGTTTGGAGTTGAGTTAACTCCAGAGATCAGAAGCAAATTTGTTGGCAACAACAAAAGGGAATATTTTAAGGGCCTCTCAGAATACTTTCAAAAAGACTTACCCATTGATGAAGTCAATCGAGAAAATATGAAAAGGATTGAGAAAATTTTTTGGGGAGAAGTTGAGTTAATGGAAAATTTAAAAGAAGTACTTTGGAAACTCCATAAAAATTATCTTCAGGCAATTGCCACCGGCTCACCTAAAATTTTGGCTGAAATTTTGACAAAGAAATTTAATCTTGAGGATATTTTTAAACTGATTGTCTCAGGAGATGAAGTCCTCCATGCCAAACCTGATCCAGAAATTTTTCTAACAGCGGCCCAAAAGCTTGGCACGCGTCCTGAGGAAACAGTGGTAATTGAAGACTCTCCAAATGGTTTTAAAGCCGCTAAAGCCGCAGGCATGTTGTTAATTGCCTATAAAGCACATCACAATCAAAACCACGACTTTTCGCTAGCAGATTACGTAGTAACAAATTTAAGTGAGATACCAACTATCTTAGAAAGGATTAACAAAACGTCATCCTGACCTTGGGAAGGATCTCTGAACTCGTTTCAGTCTGACTCAGATCAACTGAGAGATTCTTCGGTAGGGCTCCTCAGAATGACAAGTAAAAATGAAGAACAGAATTGGAATTGTGGGAGGCGGGCAATTGGGGAAGATGTTGACAATCGAGGCTAAAAAGCTCGGGTTTTATGTTGTAGTGATTGATGAAACTCCTGAGTCGCCGGCTGGACAAGTGGCTGACAAACAAATTATTGCCTCAGTTAAAGACGAAAACGCCATCAAGCAACTAGCCAAGGAAGTTGATTTTATAACTTTTGAGGTTGAGCTTGCCAACGCTGAAACTCTTAATTTCTTAAAAAGTCGAGGAATCGCTATTAATCCATCTCCTGAAACTTTAGCAGTTATTAAAGACAAATACTCCCAAAAAACTTTCTTGCAAAAGCTCAAGATTCCAGTTGCGCCTTTTATGTTTGCCGATAAGATTGACGAGATTAAAAGAGCTGCTGATGAATATGGCTACCCCTTTTTGCTTAAAGCGCGGACTGACTCATATGATGGTCGTGGGAATTTTGTTGTTAAATCGGCAGCAGATATCAAAAGAGCTAAACAAAAACTAGAGGGACGCTCTCTGTATGCTGAAAAATTTGTGCCTTTTGTTAAAGAATTAGCAGTAATTATTGCCCGCGACATACACGGAAATATTGCAATTTACCCAACGGTTGAAACAATCCATCAAAGAAATATTTGCCAAATAGTAATCGCTCCTGCCAGAGTTTCCTCAAGTGTTCAAAAAAATGCCCAAAAATTAGCTCTACAAGTTGCGAAGCATTTAAAAGGAGCCGGGGTTTTTGCAATTGAAATGTTTTATGACAGAAAAGGCAAAATTTTAGTTAATGAAATCGCACCTAGGGTCCACAATAGTGGTCATTTTACGATCGAAGCTTGCTTGACCAATCAATTTGAACAACAAATCAGAGCCGTGACAGGAATGCCTCTGGGTTCAACCCAAATGAAAGTGCCTGCAGTTGTCATGGTCAATATTCTAGGAGAAAGAGAAGACGAAGCTGAGGTTGAAGGATTAGAAAAAGCTATTGCAATTGAAGGCGTTTCAGTGCATATTTATGGTAAGAAAGAGGTCCGGGTCGATCGTAAAATGGGCCACATTACCGCAGTTGGAATTAGTGTTGATGCGGCCCTGAAGAGGGCGCAAAGAGCGCGTAAGTACATTAGCATATAATGTTTGTGTTTTTTGTCATCTCGAGCGATTTTGAGTCAAGAGATCTCTAGATTTTGTTAGAGATTGCTTTGCTTAACGCTTCGCAATGACGATAGAAATGAATAAGCCACTTGTTTCAATAATAATGGGTTCTGATTCAGATCTTCCAGTAATGGAGGAAGCAGCCAAAGTGTTAGAAGAATTTGGGATTCCCCACGAAAAAGAGATTGTATCTGCTCACCGCACTCCAGACCGTATGGAGCACTTCGCCAAAACCGCCATCGAAAGGGGAGTTAAAGTTATTATTGCTGGTGCTGGTGGAGCGGCCCATCTTCCAGGGATGACAGCTTCTTACACCGTTCTTCCGGTGATTGGAGTACCTGTTAAAACTTCAACCATGGAAGGAATCGATTCACTTCTCTCGATTGCTCAAATGCCCGGTGGTATTCCTGTTGCTACAGTTGCCATCAACGGCGCCAAAAATGCTGGCCTCCTCGCCATCGAAATCCTCGGCACCTCCATGCCCGACCTCCAAGACAAACTTCAAAAATACAAAAAAAGTTTAGAAGAAATGGTTCTGGAGAAGAATAAAAAATTAGTTGAGTCTGGTGAGTAAATCATACTACTGCTCTTGTCATCCTGACCTTAGGGAAGGATCTCTGAACTAGTTTCAGTCTGACTCAGATCAACTGAGAGATTCTTCATCTGACGACTCAGGATGACAGTAATAAGGTCTAAGAAATATGATTACTAAACAAAAAATTTTAAAATCTCTGCCGAATGTTTTAAAACAAATTGAAATTCCCAACCTTGGCAAAAAACAATCTGGCAAAGTCCGTGACTTTTATGTTTTGCCAGACAAAAGAGTTATTGTTACGACTGATCGTCAATCTGCTTTTGACTACAATTTAGGTTATATTCCATACAAAGGTGCAGTCTTAAATCGGTTGGCCGCCTTCTGGTTTGAAAGGACTAAAAAGATTATTCCTAATCATCTAATTGAAGTGCCTGATCCAAATGTTTCCATTACCAAAAATTGTGAACCAATTTTGGTGGAAATGGTGGTCCGCGGATACATGTCTGGTGTCACAGTTACAGCAATTTGGCCCTCTTATCAAAGAGGGGAGAGGTTAATTTATGGAGTTAAATTCCCGGATGGCTTAACTAAAAATCAAAAATTACCCGAGCCAGTTATTACCCCAACTTACCATGGTGATATTACCGGAAAAGGCGGTCATGATACTAGGTTAACCAAAAAAGAAATAATCAACCAAAAAATAGTCCCTAAAAAAATCTATGAACAAATGGAACAAACCTCACTGGCGCTTTTTGCTTTTGGAAGTAAGCTTGCCAAAAAGCAGGGTTTAATTTTAGTTGACACTAAATATGAGTTTGGTTTAGTTGACGGAAAATTAGTGATCATGGATGAAATGCACACTCCAGATTCATCACGTTTTTGGATTGCTGAAACTTATCAAGATAGAATTAAAAAAGGCTTGGAGCCAGAAAATTTTGACAAAGAATTTTTACGTCTTTGGTATCACGATCAAGGTTACCGAGACGGAACACCTCCCCCTATGTCAGAAGATCTAATCGTCAAATTATCTCAAAGATATATCGCAGTTTATGAAAAATTGACTGGCAAAAAATTTGAAGCCTTTGATTATCCAATTGAGGAACGTATCATAAAAAATGTCCAAAAATATCTTCAAAATTAATCCGCAAAAAACTAAAGCGCTTCTTTTTGATTGGGATGGTACAGTCATTAAATCTGAAGAAATTAATTACCAAGCCTGGCTTGAGACTTTTAAAGAGTTTGAGCTGGAATATTTGTCGTTTGAAGAATATTTCAAAAACCATGCTCCGCTAAAAGCCGAACAAATCGCCATTTTAGAAAATACGCGTTTGAATATAAATCTGGATGTTAATGAAATTGTCTTAAAAAAGCGAGCCCGCTACAAACAACTTCTTAGGAAAACAAAGCTTGCTGTCAATTTGGGAGTGAAAGAGTTACTTAAAAAAGCTAAAAAACAAAATTTCAAAATTGCTATCGTCACTATAAATTACCGCAAGTATGTCGAGGTCTCTTTAGCAAAAAACAGATTGGAAAAATATTTTGATCTATTAATCTGTTTCGAAGATGTCAAAAAATCTAAACCCCACCCCGAAGGTTATCTTTTGGCAGCAAAACGTCTGGAAGTCTTGCCAGCAGAATGTTTAGTTTTTGAAGATTCGTATCATGGAGTAACCGCAGCAATAAATGCCGGAATGGATTTTATAGCTGTTAATTCAGTAGTCCCTAAAAAAACTTTTTTAGATTTAGACCCGAATGCAAAAGTCATTAAAGATTTCACAGAAGTACAGATTAGTTAGAGCCTGCTCGATTGCGCTCGCAACGAATTGGTAAAAAATGAATAAGCTAGATATTATCAAACAGACAAGAAGTATCTCCTCAAATACTCTTTTAGAAACCTTAAAAAAGCTTTTGCAAAGTGATAAAAAAATTTCTGAAGCTTATTTTCGAGATCAATGGTTAGAAAGTTTAAGAAGGCATCCAGAAATCTTTTCAGATGGTTGGTATAACCCGCCACCAAACGGAATAAGCGTTTTATTTGGGACAGAAGACAATACTCGCCGCACTAGTTTTAAAAGTTTGCGCCCTCAGGAATATTGGCCAAGTGATGAAGTTTTTTTAAACAAAGACCAGGGGATTGCTATGTTTTATGCGTCCCCAGTTGACAAAAATTCCGGGATGATAGGGGACTTCGGACTATTTATCTATTTTGGAAAAAAGCCAGAAATCCAAAACCATTTTAAACAAAGTTATAACTCAGTTATAGAAATTTTTAACAACATCAAATCTGATATGACACTATCTGATGTTTCAAAACTAGGACAAGCAATTCTTAAATCCAAAGGTTTATACAGTGACTTAGTGAGTCCAACAGATCCAACAGGTACCAATATCGGACACCTAATTCCATTTTCTAATCAAGAAATGACGAGTAAAGAAAAAACTTTGTTTGAAAACGCTGATAAAGATTGGATCTTGTACAAAGATATGCTCAGCAAAAAAAGGAAATTTCTTAACTCCACAGAACAATTAAAAATTAAAGCGCCTATGGCTATTACTATTGAACCTCGCCCTCAAAATATTAGTGACTCCCAAATACCGATGACTTTGTTTCACACCATAGCTTTATTTAAAGAAAATGGAAAAAAAGAACTGCTAACCGACTTTGAAAAATTTTTTAAACTAGCAGAAATGGAGTACATGTTTTAGATTTACTCACTTCTTACCTTTTCTTGATCTTCTCCTTAGCAAACTACTTTACGATAGTTTCTCAAAAGTTACTAACTAACTTTTTCTTCACTGCCTTATGCGAAATTTTCCACTTATTTTTAAAACAGCTATTAATTGCCCAATTAATTAATTTTTCCAATTTTATTTTAAGGAGGTGATCAAATGAATAGTTTTATTGCGAAAGGTACGGCGGCTGCATCGGCTTTAGCTGTTGTTACAACAATGTTTGTTACAACCGCTTTTGCAGCGACACCGTCATTCAGTCTGGCTCCGTTCACATTTGACCCAGATAATGCCTGTCCAGGGATAACCGCCAATTTTGATAATACGACTGGGAATCCCGCACCGTCAATTTTTCTAAATAAACCTTGTCCAACCAGCACTCTTGCTGCCTCGGGTGTAGACATCATAAGTCCACTTGAAGGTCAACCGGTTTCAAACATCACTGAATTAAACTTTGATTATAAAACCGGCGAGCATTGCGGTGCCGGTGCACCAAGATTTAACTTGCAAATCTCTGCCGATGGAAGCCAAAACGCTTTCTTAGGTTGTGCAGGTGGAACACAGACACCAACTGGAAACGGCTATACTCACGTTGAGTTTAATGCCGCACAAATCCAAGCTGCAGTTATCGCAGCCGGTGGGACACCAACATCAACTTTGTATGATTTATACATCATTTTTGATGAAGGTACAGATACTCCGGTGGGTGGCACAATCGGTACACCAGGTCAAGTCCACATTGACAATATTAGTGTAAACAATGCTGTTGTCGGACAACCAACTTCACCTCAGTCAAAGGATGATTGTAAAAATGGTGGTTGGAAGAATTTGACTGGTGCTAACGGTCAAGCGTTTAAGAATCAGGGAGATTGTGTGAGCTATCAAGCCACAGGTGGAAAAAATCCACCAGCTGGAGCATTTCCCAGCCCAACTCCTAGCCCAAGCCCAGCTGTTATTTAATAGTTGAGTGGAAAGCTCGATAAAAAGCCCTCAGGATTTTCTGGGGGCTTTTTGGTGATCTATCAGATACTTTTGAACTGTCAAGATCAGCCAACAAGTACCAGTCAAAAATAATCCAACGGCTCCCCCATATAGATGTAAAGTTATGTAAGTCAGCGACATGATATACAAAACAATTGCATTCATTAAACTAGTTGAAAAAGCGGGCTTGTCATTTGAAAAGATTGACGGAAAAAGCGCAATTACAAAAATCACTTGACCGGTTGTTAAAATAATATCTTGCCAGCTCATTTAATTAACTCCAAAAGATCTTCATGCAAAATTCCGTTGGTAACTAAAATCTCTGGTTCGAAAACATTCCATTCGCTGCCATCTGGCTTAGCAATTTTGCCTCCAGCCTGCAAAACAATTATCGCGGCAGCTGCACAATCCCAGGGCTTTAATCCCGAATGGATGAATCCATCCATGCGGCCCTCTGCCAAATCCACCAATTCTCCAACAGCTGACCCTAAAGCTTTAACCATTCGAACTTTGGTGGCCATTTTCCCAATCCAGGAACTAACCAGCGGTCTCCTTTGTAGATCCCAGGGCCATCCAATTGCAATAACGCTCATTTTTAATTCAGTAATTTCTGCAACTTTAATTGGCTGACCATTTTTTGAAGGACCCTCTTCAATTGACGCAAAATAAATATCCCCACTACAAGGCATGACCACAACACCAAATTTAGGTTTTCCCTGATCAACTTGACCAATAGAAATCGCAAAGTAGGGGGTCCCTCTGGAAAAATTCAAAGTGCCATCAATTGGATCAACTATCCAAAGATTGGCCACCTCTTTTAGAGAAGAAAAATTATCAGGCGCTGTTTCCTCTGTTAAGAAACTATCCTCAGGAAAATTTTTCTTCAACTCCTCCAAAATAAATTTATCGACTTCAAAATCTGCCTCAGTCAGTAAATCCACCCCACCCTTGGATTTTTCATAAAACTCACCAGAGTTAAAATACTTCATCGCAATCTCAGAAGCGCTCTTGGCAATATCAATTACAATTCGTTTTTTCTCTTCGTGACTCATCTGATTTTGTAAGAACTTTAGTTCATTTTCTTATACATTTTAACATCATCGATAAATTGATCTTTATAATTTAGCCCCCCCGGTAGTCTTCCATATTCAACAAAACCCATCTCTTTGTATAAATTTAAGGCCACCTCATTTATTCCAAAACAGCCTAGTTTAATAATTTTTAGCCCTTCCAGATTTTTTTCAGCTTCACTCATAACCTTTTCCATTAATTTTTTTCCTACCCCTTGATTTCGAAAATCCTTAGCAACCACAATTCCAAACTCTCCAATGTGTTTACCCATTCTTTTATGGAGAGTTATCCCTGAACTGCCAACTACCTCATCGCCAATGAATGCAAGCAATGAAACCCCGACTTTATCACTCATGTTTTTCAACCATTCCTCAACTACTTTTTTCTCTTCCTCAAGCGTAAATTGTTCACCTTGTAGACTAATAAAAGTTTGTTCTTGGGAGAGAGTATTTATAAATTCGAGCAGTTGCTCCGTATCCTCAATTTTGGGATAACGGATTATAAAGTCCTGATCGTCCTTGCTTTTTCCTTTAAAAACAATTTGTCCTGGTTGCATATTACTCTTCGAGTGTAGCCGACGACCCATCCCGACGAAAGAGGGAGAAGTTACCTTTAAAACGATAATAATTTTTAAGGTATTTTCTCATTACATTCGAAAAATAACTTTTTGTGTTATATCCAAGCATTATCTTACCCCTAGACTCTCAGCTTTGAAAGTGATTCCAAGAGGTTTTATTACGACTTGTTTTTCTCCTTCTTGAACAATCCCCGCATTCCAGGATTGAAGGCCATTCTTTTTGGCAATATCTTGAGCTTTATAAACATCAGCCTCAGATAAAAATATTCCAAAACCTGCGCCCATGTTAAAGTTGCCATACATTTCTTCATCTCCATTTCCGGAATTTTCTTGAATAAACTTAAACAACGCGCTGACTTCTGGGACAGAATCAATTACGTAACTAAAATTTTGTTTAGCACGCATTAATTTTCGCCAACCATGGCCGGTGATATTAACCATGTAGTGGATATCAATATTTTCGGCAAACAAATCTTGCACTAATTTTGCATAAATATGACTTGGCTGTAAGAGCGCTTCACCGAAAGTTTCAGAATCATTAATCTTGGTTAAAAATCCCTGTGGAAGTTTATCAGCAATTGTTCTGGCCAAAGTTAAACCATTGGCATGAATTCCATTTGATTCAATCAATAAAATTCGATCGCCGGCTTTTAACTTATCTCCTAAAGTCAGCCGCGTTTTAGGTTTAATAATTCCAATAGCTGAACCGCCCAAGTCAATTGTTTGAGGATTAATAATATCTTTATGGGTTGGAGTTTCCCCTCCACCCCAAGCTGCACCTGCTAAATTACAAGCTTTCGACCAACCAATTACTAAATCTCCACTGCGCTTTAGATCTTTTAACCAATCTGCCCCACCCAGTCCAAAATAAGCATTAACAACCTGAGGTTTTGCACCAACTACAATCACATCATTAACAATTGCCGCCACCGTATCTTGAGCAATCACCTCGTAATAAGATTGGCCAGTCAATGCATAAACTTTATCTGCCACCAAATTTTTTGTGCCCAAACCTTCAATCACAAAAGCGCGGTATGCATCTTCCTCTTCCCATACATAAGCGCTGTCACCGCGACTTTCAGAAACTTCCTTTGCAATTGGCTCTAAGTTCTTAGCTGTTTCAGCGGCCTCTTGCTGGGCCAGTTTTTTTAAAGGATCCATTGCGTCATAAACAATTCCTGAGGATGCGTAAGTAATAGGAGATTTTTGGTCTGCCATGCTATAGTTGTCTTTGATTAGGAAATGATAGCATATTGAGGCCATGAAACAAGCTTTAATCATTTTAGGACGATATCCAAAACATGGTTCCGTCAAAACTCGTCTGGCCAAAGAAATAGGGGAGGAGCGAGCAACCAAATTTTATCGCTTGTCTCTGGAAAAAATAATTTCTGAGGTAGATAAATTAAGATCGAAGGCAACAGTTTTTTTCCTGCACGCCGATTTAGGGGACTATGAATTACTACAAAAATGGTTAGGAAAAAAATTTTTTATTCTACCGCCTAAATCAGATATTATTGAAAATAACATTCAGCAAGCTTTTAAGTTTATTTTTGAACAGGGTTTTGAAAAAGTAATTTCGATTGGTTCAGATATACCAGATTTGAATTCAGAAATCATAATTGATGCGTTTGAAGCACTAGACCAATCGGACCTTGTTTTTGGTCCTGACAAAGACAAAGCCATTTATCTTTATGGGGAAAAATCTCATCACTCGGAAATTTTTAAACTAGAGAAAGACTCAAATTTGAGCGTGCTCGAACAATGTTTGAAAAAAGCCGACAAAATTGGCCTAACCTACACTTTAGCCCCAAAATTGATCGATATCGACAAACTCGAAGATCTAATGCTCTTTCTTAAATTAAAAGGTAACCAAAACTTCAAAAATTCTCTCAAAAACATCCTCAACCTGGGTTAACCTTCGACTCCTCAGCCTCCTCCGACTCTTCTACCTTACTATCTCTTGATTTTACGCCTAATTATCGCTAAGATACCTTCATCAATGGCCAATTCCAATAGTTTAGACAGCCTTGCCAAACTAATCCGCTACTTCATTTTACTCTCATCAACTAAAGCTGGCTCTGGTCACCCTACCTCTTCACTTTCAGCCACGGATTTAATGACGGTTTTAATGTTTGGTGGTTACTTTAGATTTGATTTAAAAAATCCCGAATTTGTAAATAATGATCGACTAATTTTTTCCAAAGGTCATGCTTCACCACTGTTTTACTCACTCTATACAGCAGCTGGAGCAATTGAGCAAAAAGAGTTAGAAACCATGCGCAAATTTGGTTCACGACTCGAGGGTCATCCAACCATGTTTTTTCCCTACACCGAAGCCGCGACTGGTTCTTTAGGTCAGGGCTTATCTATTGGTGCGGGAATGGCGATGAACGCCAAATATGTTGATAAATTGCCTTACAAAACTTTTGTATTACTAGGAGATTCAGAAATGGCTGAAGGCTCAGTTTGGGAAGCGATTCAATCTGCGGTTCACTATAAATTAGATAACCTGATTGCTGTTTTGGATGTTAATCGTTTAGGCCAAAGAGGAGAGACCATGTATGGTCATGATGTTAAAGCTTATGCTAAAAGAGTTGGGGCATTTGGTTGGGAAACAATTGTTGTTGATGGTCATGATTTAAAGGAAATTGACGCAGCTTTTAAGAAGATCCTGAGCTCGCGAACTCCTCAGGATGACAATGGAGGAAGACCGGTTATGATTATTGCCAAAACTCTGAAAGGAAAAGGGATCAGCTTTCTTGAAGACAAGGATAATTGGCATGGTAAAGCGCTCAGTGAAGAGCAGTTTGGAAATGCGATTGAAGAATTAGGACCTGTTAATTTGAAGCTGAGAGGTAAGGTCGCAAGTCCTCGCAATTCTTCTTCGAGCGAAGTGCAGCCGAAGTCGAGAAGTACCAAAAGCGGTTCTCCACTACGGTCGAACAATAACATGGAATATAAAATTGGTGATCTTGTAGCAACTAGAAAAGCTTATGGGAACGCCTTAGTTAAATTAGTTGAAACTAATCCTGATGTGGTGGTTTTGGATGCTGAAGTTTCGAATTCAACTTATTCAGAATTTGTTAAAAAGGAACACGCTGAAAAATTCTTTGAAATGTATATCGCAGAGCAAAATATGGTCGGCGTGGCACTCGGCTTTTCCAGACGCGGTAATATTCCTTTCGCCTCAACCTTTGCGGCTTTTTACTCCCGTGCCTTCGATCAAGTCCGCATGAGTCAATATTCGGATCCGAACATTAAATTTGTAGGTTCACACGCTGGAGTCTCGATTGGTGAAGATGGTGCTTCTCAGATGGCTTTGGAAGATTTAGCCAGCTTCAGAGCTGTTCAAAATATGGTCGTTCTTTATCCTTCGGATGCAGTTTCCGCTGAAAAATTAACTGAGTTATCGGCTGAATATAATGGGAATGTTTACATTCGAACCACCCGTAAAGAGACACCTGTTATTTACAACACTTCGGATAAATTTAAAATAGGCGGCTCCAAAGTTGTCAAAGAATCTGCAAAAGATAAAATTACAGTTGTCGGAGCCGGCGTAACATTACATGAAGCCATAAAGGCTTATGATCAACTTCAGGCTGAAAAAATAAACATCCGGGTAATCGATCTTTATTCGGTTAAACCAGTTGATGCCAAAACCCTCCAAAAAGCCGCTCAAGAAACAAAAGCTATTATCACGGTTGAAGATCACTACGAAGAAGGTGGAGTAGGCGAGGTGGTTGCCAATGCTTTGGCCGAAACCGGCGCCAAAATATATAAGCTAGCCGTCACCAAAGTTCCAAAATCCGGTAAACCCGACGAACTTTTGGCCTATGAAGGAATCGATGCAAAGAGTATAATTAAAAAAGTTAGGGAACTAGTAAAAAAGTAGTTCTCCACTATGGTCGAACAGAAAAAGGTACTAAGGTGACTGATGTGACACACACTCTCCAATGGAGGCAAGGTTACTAAGGTTATTCTTCGAGCGAGTTGAGATTTAGCGAGTCAGAAGCATAGAAATATGAAACCTAATGGATTAAAAACTAAAATTTTTCTAGATGGAGGAGATCCAAAAGAAACTCAAGAAGTAACAAAAATGATTGGATTCTTGGATGGGCAGACCACAAATCCAACACTAATTTCCAAAAATCCTGATGCTGCCAAAAGACTAGCTGATGGCAAAAAGTTTTCTAAAGAAGAAATTTTTGATTTTTACAAAGGGGTGGTTAAAGAAATTTCTGGGCTAGTCCCAGATGGCTCAGTTTCCATAGAAGTTTATGCTGATGCCAATACCACTGCTGACGAGATGTTCAACCAAGGCAAAGACATGTTTACCTGGATTCCCAACGCCCACATTAAATATCCCACCACCAAAGCCGGCCTAGAAGCGGCTGAGCGTTCCATCAAAGAGGGAATGAGAGTGAATATGACTTTAGTTTTCACCCAAGCTCAAGCCGCTGCAGTCTATGCTGCCACTCTAGGCGCCAAAAAAGGCGATGTATTTGTTTCACCTTTTATTGGTAGGCTTGATGATCAAGGCCAAAACGGCATGACTCTAATTGAAAATATTCTTAAAATGTACGCTCAAGGTGACGGCCATGTTGAAGTACTAACAGCATCAGTGCGTAATATGAATCATTTTATGTATACTCTCAAACTGGGTTCAGATATCATGACTGTCCCTTTTAAAAATTTAAAAGAATGGGCTGATAAGGGAATGGAAATTCCAGGTGACGATTTTGTTTACAATTCAGACGGTCTTCACGACATTCCCTATGAAGATTTTGATTTAACCAAAAATTGGAAAGAGTTTGATATTCATCACGACCTAACAGAAGCTGGAATTCAACGCTTTTCCAATGACTGGAATTCACTAATTACTTAAGTTCTTTCTCAACTTATTCTGTTAAAATTATCAGATGCCTAAATTTGCGCTTCCACTCATCTTAGCAGCTGTTTTAATTTTTGGAATTTTTTTATTTCTTAAAAGCCCTAAAATCCCAAAAACTGAGTCAAATTTGGTAAATACCAACATTGTTCCTTCGCCAAGCCCTAAAGACACTTTTCCTTTGCAAATTGAAGTTGAAAGGCAAAAGCAGTATCCAGGATCGGATTTAAAAATTGAGCAGACTTTGGCTCCGGGCTCAAATTATAGCCGTTATGTTGCCTCCTATCAGTCAGAGGGCAATAAAATTTATGGAATGCTAACTATTCCTAATGGTCAAAAGCCAGAAGCTGGTTGGCCGGTGATAATTTTCAATCATGGATATATTCCGCCTGAGATCTATCGCACAACTGAACGTTATTTGGCCTATGTTGATGGATTTGCGCGTAATGGCTATGTTGTTTTTAAGTCCGATTATCGTGGAAATGGCAGCTCCGAAGGAGATCCTCAAGGAGCTTACTATTCTGATGCATACCCAACAGATGTTCTGAATGGTTTGGCTTCAGTAAAAAAATTGAGTTCTAAATCGGCCAATACCGATCCACTTTTTAACAACGCTACTTTTCCAATAGTGAATAACGACAAAATTGGAATGTGGGGTCATTCTATGGGAGGATCAATCACACTGCGTTCTATGGTGATTTCTAAAGATATCAAAGCGGGGGTAATTTGGGGTGGGGTAGTAGGGACTTATGATGATCTGTTAAATCACTGGCATCGAGCTGTCCCTTTTCAGCCCTCCGCCCGGGAGCGACCCTCCAGAAACAACCAACGCCAAAATATTATAACTAAATACGGAGCTCCTGATAAAAATCCCGATTTTTGGCACTCGATCGACCCTAATTATTATTTATCAGATATCTCTGGTCCGCTTCAACTCCATCATGGGGAAGCTGACGAAGAAGTGCCTTTGCTATTTTCCCAGCACCTCAAAGAAAACTTAGATAAAATTGGCAAACCAACCGATCTTTTCACTTATCCGGGTGCCGACCACAACATCAGCAGTCCGTCTTTTGAAATCGCCATGGATCGCTCTATAAAATTCTTCGATAAGTATCTAAAATAATCTAACGGATATCGGGTACGCGCTTTATCGTTATCGGATCATCCAAACGCAGATCCACTACAGTTCTAAAATCGAGCTCAATCTCATCACCCGAATCATCTGGAGTGCGAACAACAATTTCAACCCGTGAGTATGAACCTCTTCCGTGGGGAATATTATATGTAGTGCTTAATAATTCTGTTTCCCCGTCCGGAGTATCTTTTTTAGAATGGTTGTATCTTCGATCTTCGGGAATTAGCTCGGATATTCTGTGGCCTTCAGGTATCTCCTCTAATACAACAGTTGCCGGTACAACAGCTTCGCCATTAACTACTTTATCTGCAATCAAAAACCCTTCCCGATTTCGATAAATTTGAATTACTCTGTTTGACAAAAATTCCCCAGTAGCGCGATCCATATAGGGAATTCCCTGCACAATTAATCTTTCATCTTCTCCTAATGTTAGCTTAAGTCCATGCCCCTCTTCTTCCATAGCACTGGCAATTTTATCTATCCTGTGAATTGGTTCAGCTCTGGCATACATAAATTCCGGAAGGACTTCCATCGACAACCTTCTGTGTATGTCGCTTACGGGTTCAGGGGATCTGAACTCTATCGGAGGCAAAGCTTCTTGCTGACCGGGTACATAAGGTTCGCTATCTCCACTCAGATCTGTGGGAGAACTTTGGTGACGCTTAAATATTTGGACTAAGTCTCGCCAGAATTTATTTGGTTTACCAGATCCCTCTGGGTTAGGTTTGGGTTGCTGTTCAGGCATGCACAAATTATTATAACAGCAGTTTTAAAGCAAAAGTGAATAATAAATTAAAATTGGCAAAATGAAGTATAATTAGCCAGTGGTTGAATCAAATTTTACGATCATTCTTTTTTATAAGTACGTTCAAATTGAAAATCCTGAGCAATTAAGGGACAAACAGCGCGCCCTAACGCAAAAATTAGGACTAAAAGGTCGAGTGATTGTGGCTACAGAGGGAATTAATGCCACCCTCGAGGGAACTGAAGAAAATATTGAAGAATACATTCGAGAGTTTTTAAAAGATCCCAGATTTGAGGGCACTCATATTAAAAAGAGTGCTGGAACCGGCAATGCTTTCCCAAAACTGTCAGTTAAATTCAGAAGTGAACTAGTCGCCTATCGATTGGGTGAAGATGATGTTAAGCCCTGGAACTTAACTGGCCAATATCTTCAAGCTGAGGAGTTACACGACTGGATTCATTCCGGAAAAAAGTTTTATATCGTTGATTTTAGAAATGACTTTGAACAACAAGTTGGTTTTTTTGAAGGCTCAATTTTAACCAAAATGGAACATTCTCAAGATTTACCCAAAGTTATTTCCAAACTTAAACATATTCCTGAAGATGCCACTATTGTGACAGTTTGTACTGGCGGCGTCCGTTGTGAAAAAGGATCCGGCTATTTACTCAAACATGGTTTTAAAAATGTTTATCAACTTCACGGAGGAATCGTCACTTACATGGAAAAATATCCGAATGAAGATTTCAAGGGAGTTTTGTATACCTTTGATAATCGGTTGGTGATGGGTTTTAATTTAGAGGATCCAAAAAGAGAAATAGTCGGAAAGTGTGCTAAATGTGGCCGACCTTCCGAGAACATGATCAACTGCACCGACCACTTTTGTCATCGTCATTTTATTGCATGTTTAGACTGTCTCAAAGGCCAAAACTCAATATTCTGCCCAATGGGCTGTCGCGACTACTCGCAGGAACACCCCGAATCCCTTACTCTCACTCACTAAATATCCCAGTTGTGGACTCTCTTAAATAATAACTCAGTTACCAACTGTTCTAAATTCAATAAAGTACTTATAATTTGATATATTGACTGCTAATATAATTATTGCTAGATTTAGTATTAATCCTTCATGAATAATAATAATTCTGAAAGTAATAATAATTTCTCCGGCCCAATTAAGAACTTTCTTGAAATTCCCTATGACCAACTTGAAGAATTAAATCTAACTTTTAAACAAAAAACCGAGACCCTATCGCCAAAAGCGATTCAAGATGAATGCCTCGCTTACCTCAAAAGAGAGAAAAAAGTTAAAGCAGTCACTATTTGTTTTACTGATATCGAAGGCCACCTGCATATGCTCGACTATGATAAAAAATTCATGCTCGATTCATTGTTAAACCTGACTTTTGATGGTTCTTCAATCCGAGGATTTTCTGCCCAACACGAATCTGATCTAAGATTAGAAGTTGACTGGTCAAGTATGAGGTATTTGCCCTCTGATGTCTTTGGACCAGGCAAAGTTATTTTCTTTGCCGGAGTCTTAAACCGCGACCGAACCCCATATGCGGCTGATTTTCGCAGCCAACTTAAACTTCAAGCCGAAGCAATCCTAAAAAAACAGGGTCTAACTGCCTTCGCTTCAGCTGAAATTGAGGGATTTCTAGTTGATGGAATCAACTCTGAGCAAAATTACGCTGAAGCTGGTGCTTTTCAACTGATCTCTACTGGTGGTTACTATCACTCTTTGCCAATGGATAAACTTCGTATCTTCATCGATAAATCCGCGGAAGCCCAAAGGGCAATGGGTTTCAGAAATGAAAAGGATCACCCTGAGGTTGCCCCTAGCCAGTTTGAAATGAACTTTTCCTATTCAGAAATTGTTCGAGCTGCCGATAACATTCAACTTTACAAATTAGTCTGCCGTCAAGTTGCCCGTTCAATGGGAATGACCGCCACTTTTTTGCCTAAACCGTTTATGGGTATCAACGGTTCGGGAATGCATACTAATTTTTCCCTTGCCAAAGCTGGTAAAAATATCTTTTACGATCCAAAAGGAATTGATGGATTGTCAACAATGGCTTGGGAGTTCATTATGAAATTGCTCAATCATGCTCCTGAAATTTGCCTGGCAATTAATTCATCGGTCAATGCCTATCGAAGATTAGATCCTCATTTCGAAGCCCCAAATCAAATCAAAGTTTCAGCCATCGATCGCGGTTCAATGATTCGAATCCCAGTCGGTAATGAAAAAACTGCCCGAATCGAAGTACGCTCGGTGGCCCCAGACTCTAATCCCTACCTGGTTTTGTACACTATTTTGCGAACCGGTCTGGAGGGCAAAAAATTAGAAAAGGACGCTGAAAAACGTGATCGTTCTCGTTTCTTACCTGACAATATTAATGATGCCATTAAACTATTTAAATCCAGCGACTTTACCAGTCAAATTCTTGGCGAAGAGACTAAAAATAAATACGTTCTTTACAAACAAGCCGCCGCTGACCGAAGCCCAAAAGCCCTAGGAACCTTGATTAAGGATTCAGAAATTATTTATCACCATGAAGTTACTAACCAAATCCTTTGGAATAAATTTTAGGATTGGTAGTTCTCGACTATCGCTCGAACAAAAATAGTAGATAGTAGGTAGCTAGTATAAAAACTAACTAACCATGAACTAATCACTAGTTATTCTTCGACCGGAGTGGAGAAGTCCAAATAGTCAGATGGCTCTACTAAAAGACAGTCTAATTAAACATTCTTTAGGTTTGCTTATTCTAGGAATAGCCTTAGGTCTTCTTTCTACTCAATTTGCCTCAGCTTCAGCCGGTAATTTTGACCCTAACTCGATCAATTCTGGGGATGTGGCCTGGATGCTGGTCTCATCTGCTCTAGTCATGGTTATGACCCCAGCAGTTGGGTTTTTCTATGGAGGCATGGTCTCAAGCAAAAACGTAGTTAGCGTTCTTAAACAATCTTTAATGATTTTATCGCTAGTTAGTATTCAATGGGTCCTTTTTGGATACAGTTTTGTTTTTGGAAATGATATTAATGGCTTTATAGGCGGGACTAATTTTATTGGTTTGCGCAGTGTCGGTTTTGCTCCAAATCCAGCCTATGCAGCCACCATTCCTCAATTGCTATTTATGATTTATCAGGCAATGTTTGCAATTATTACTCCAGCTCTAATAATTGGTGCTTTCGTCGGTCGAATTAAGTTTAAAACTTTGTTTGTTTTTACTTTGCTTTGGACAACTTTGGTTTATGACCCAGTTGCTCACTGGGTTTGGGGAATAGGTGGATGGTTACACAATTTTGGCGCACTTGATTTTGCTGGAGGTACGGTTGTTCATATGACCGCTGGGTTTTCAGCGATCGCTGCGGCCATGCTGGTTGGAAAAAGACTAGATCCTAAATTTCATCCTGCTACAAGTGCTAATAATGTGCCCTTTGTTATTTTGGGAGCAGCTTTACTTTGGTTTGGTTGGTTTGGATTTAATGCCGGAAGTGCACTTTCCTCAGGGGTTTTGGCGGTCTCTGCTTTTGTGGTGACTAATACTGCCGCCGCTGCTTCAGCTTTGACCTGGATGGTCTTGAGTTGGGCTGAGAATAAAAAACCATCAGCAATGGCTACGGCCACAGGTGCCGTTTGTGGGTTAGTTGCAATTACTCCGGCATCAGGTTTTGTGGGCCCGATTTCTTCAATCGCAATTGGCGTAATCGCTGGAGTAGTAACTTATTTAGCCCTTTATATTCGCAGCAAAAAAATCACAATCGACGATACTTTAGATGTTTGGGCAGCTCACGGCATCGGTGGTTTGACTGGGGCCGTTTTAACCGGAGTGTTTGCTGAAAAAGCTATTAACCCTGCTGGGAACAATGGTCTACTTTTCGGAAATCCTAATCAGCTGCTAATCCAAATTTTAGCTGTTGCTGCAACTGGAATTTACTCTTTTCTAATGACCTATCTAATCCTAAAACTGCTTAGCATTAAATGGAACCTTCGTGTTACAAAAGCTGAAGAACAAAAGGGCCTTGATCTTGCAGTTCATGGTGAAGCCGGCTACCGGCTCTGACTCCGTTCTTTTTGTGCGCAAAATGACAGTTAAGTGTTGCTTCCTGTACTAATAAATTCACAAAAATCATTAAAAGAGTTAAAATTAGCAGATTATGACCAATTTTTGGCAAAAACTAGCTAAACCTTTCTTTGTTTTGGCGCCAATGGATGATGTGACTGATACGGTGTTTAGACAAATGACCTTAAAAACTGCTCGACCAGAAGTGCTTTTTACTGAATTTACAGCAGTTGAAGGCATGCAATCAGTCGGGCGAAAAGCGACCTTAACCAGGCTCAAATTTGATCCCAGTGAACACCCAGTCGTTGCTCAGATTTGGGGATTAGATCCGGAAAAATATTTTCAATCGGCCCAAGATATCAAAAAAATGGGCTTTGACGGAATTGATATTAACATGGGTTGCCCAGTTGCAGATGTGGTCAAAAGGGGGGCTTGTGCCGGCTTAATTGCTAATCCAGAGCTGGTTAGAAAAATTGTTGAGTCTGTTAAAAAAGGGAGCGGTGGATTGCCCGTTTCAGTCAAAACTAGAATCGGTCTTAAAAAAATTGTCACTGAAGAATGGATCAGTTTTTTACTTTCTTTAGACATTGATGCGCTAACCGTTCACGCCCGAACCGCCGCCGAAATGTCGGCTGTGCCAGCCCACTGGGAAGAAATCGCCAAAGTCGTTGAATTAAGAAACAAAATAAACCCTAAAACCATTATTATTGGCAACGGCGACGTTCAAAATCGCCAAGATGGTGAACATAAAGCCCAGCAATATGGTTGTGATGGCATTATGATTGGACGTGGAATTTTTAAAAACCCCTGGGCTTTTGAAAAAAATCCCCAACCTAAAAAAATAGCCGAGAATTTAAAACTCCTCTTAATTCACGCTCAGCTATTTGATAGGACGTGGGGGAACACCAAAAATTTTCTCGCACTCCGAAAATTTTTTAAAGCTTATGTTCATGGCTTTGAAGGAGCCAGCGACCTTCGGACAAAGTTAATGGAGACAACATGCTTAGAAGATGTAGAGAATGTAATTAATCAATTTGGCCCAAATTTTCACTAGCTGAATATTTATTTGGATTAACTTTTAAGATTGACTGAGCAATTGAATCAGCAGCTTGTCCCATTTGAATATAAGCTTGGTGAGTCAGCGATTCAGCTGTGCCATAGTCTCCCGATGTATAAGCGTCTATTGATCCTAACACCATTTTGCCATGATCATTCAACATCTGCATAACCGCACTCTTGGGCATGACTTGGTCATTTTGGCTCATCAAATCAGCCATTTGCCCGGCAACATTTTTAAGATCCCCTTCAGCTTGATTTTTCAATTGTTGGTTATTGGCTTTTGAAGCTAGCATGTAATAAAAATAGTCATCTATATGTTTTCTCCAAAGCGCTAGAAACTGAGCCTTCAGTTCGGGCGAAGAAAAAGAATCGGTTACTGCGCTAGCCACAGTTATACTGTTGTCATCCAGAGCTTTAGTCGAAACTTTAAATTTATCTGATCCAAAATTATCCGCACCAGCTTTCAGTGCCTCCGCACTAAGGTAAACGTGCTCACGCAAAACGCTATTGAGTAACACTCTAAAATCTGAATAAGACATAGTTTGAGGCTGGGCGCTAGATGTGGACAAAGGTGAGTCCATTACATCAGGACTACTACTTTGACCATGAGCAGTCTGGGGAATTAAAACGGACAACACCGCACTAACAATTAGAATCAACAATAAACCTCTAATCCTCATCATCCAAATCATAGTCATCCAAAGCTTAGTTGGGGTTAATTTTTAGTAATATCTTAGTAAGAATAAAAGAGCTTAGAGTAATTCTTTTTCTCGCAGCAATTTGTAGAAATTAAATTTTTCCATTACAAGTGCTCCCAAACCCAAAAGCAGAGAGAAAAACACTACCAATCCTCCCAAAAATGGAATCAGATTCAAAAGGTAATAAACCACCAAACCTAATACAAAAGCCCTCACTAAATCTAGATTCCGATGAGCAACTTGGGCAATCGTTTGACCGATAACAATCGCCATAAAAATTTTAGATAAATAAAGCGCCAGCAGAAAGCCAAGCAAGAGCATAATTCCAAAAGGAATTCCAATAATAGTCACGAAAATTGCCAGAATAAGCAAAGGCGTAACAATTAAAGTTAAAAAGCCAATTCCCAAGCTTTTCCAGGGTCGATCCATGATTATTTCAGCTGTTTCGACCGAAAAAACGGGCACTAACTTGATAAAAATAAAGCCAATAATAAGTGCTGATATAAAACTAATTAATGTGAGAAGAATTGAAATACCACTTAAAAATTCTCCAAAATGATTCCGACTTTCTTCAGGTGAAGGGCCAGGGGGAGTGGTGTGAACTACTTTTCCAGAAATTGAAGCAGTTGGGGGAATGCTGGCCAACTGATCACTAACATACCATAAATCTCCACCTATTTTAGCTTCTGGATTTATCGATAACGAACCAGTCCCCACACTCACATTACCATCAACGCTACCATTCAAAGCAATTTCTCCTGCTCCTGCGGTTAAATCCTTTGGAAGAGGAGCAAAAATATTTAAGTTACCAGCGCCTGATACCAAGCTACCGTGCAATTTGGCTGAATTCTCAATGTTAACATCACCCCCAACAGCACTGACGTTTCGACCGATTTCACCAGAAACATTAACACTCCCACCCGCAACACGAATGTTGCTCGATACTTTACCCCTAATATTAACTGTCCCTCCAGCTGCGATTAAATCTCCATTTATCACCCCATCAATAACCAGATTTCCTCCAGCTGCATAAACATCTCCATTAACCGTTCCCAAAATAGCCACATTTTTACCAGCAGCGAAATAATCCCCATTGACCACCTGGTCTTTTCCTAAAACGATATTATCTCCAGAGTTAAAGCTATTTTGAGCCATCACTACGACTGGGAAAGCCAACCCAATAAGTAGCCCTAAAAATATGACTTTTAAATTCAGAAAACGTCCCATCTAGTCTATATATATCACAAATCCAAAACTTAGGTAAAAAGGATAATTAAGGTCAAAGCTCAGTTTATTTGGTATAATTGTGATGCAGTGAAAACAGATCAGGTGACTGACCTAGAAAAAAGGGTTAGCGCCAAGCGGGTTATCTTAACTTCTTTTTCCGTTGATTTACTCGACGTTATTTTGAGTTTGACCGTTGCTATTCTGACCGGTAGTGTCGTTATGTTATCTGAGCTTTTAGAGGGAGTAGCCGATCTTGTCGCCTCTGGTCTATTAATCATTGGCCTCAATCTTTCCAGCACAGTGGGATCCGAAGCTTGGAATTCACGTGACTTGAAGTCGCGGC
>JADMIO010796491.1_pt1 | contig 79790 bp, 83 predicted proteins | sample 8958161 | NCBI WGS metagenome assembly JADMIO01 (sample SAMN16585339, study PRJNA669376) | soil metagenome | isolation source: Crop rotation soil | place: USA: Cullars Rotation, Alabama | collected 2011 | reverse complement strand
CTTTCCCGTAAACTTCACATCCCGACCACATACAGGCAAAGTAATGGCATTACCGCGAGCCATTACTCCTACGCGCGCAATTAACGAATCCACCATCGGGGCAGCTGGTGTCGATAACGAAGTATCTTCAACCGGTTGAGTATTGAGCGTATGTTTTGGAATAACAGGCGCACGCTTCATTATCTAATCTCCCAGCGTGGTTTAATCAGACGATCGAAAATTTCATTGCAGACAGGTTCCCAAATAGAAAGAGCATTTCTCCAGGCACCAGTTGAAGAGCGTTGATCAATGGCCTGTTCAAAAACAGTTCTCATCCGGATCTGACCTTTACCAACTTCATCCGTTTCACGTACAACATTTTTTAGAACCATGCTTCCCCAGGCATCCCGAATTTGCTCCTCCATCCACGGGGACTGAGAGCCATTACTATTGCTGTATTTGGTAAGCAAAATACGTACATCAGGCTCGAACCCTTTAAGATCAACGTTCTTGAGCAGATCACGAAGCATATCGAAAAACTGCAGTGCGGAGGTGTAGTCAAACAACTCAGCAGGCGTGGGAACAATCAGCACATCAGCAGCACATACGACATTAATCGTGCCGATACCCAGGTTAGGCGCGCTGTCAATAACTATGACATCATAGTCATGAGCAACAGTTTCAATGGCCAGTCGGAGCATCAGGTGTGGATCGGTGGGCAGTTTACCTTCATCAAATTTGCCCATTAACTCAGTTTCAATACGGTGCAGAGCCAGACAGGAAGGAATAATGTCAAGCCCCGGCCAGCAAGTGGGCTTTATTGCATAAGTGACATCGTCCTTTTCCCCAAGATAGAAAGGCAGGAGAGTGTCTTCTGCATGAATATGAAGATCTGGTACCCATCCGTGATACATTGAGGCTGTTCCCTGGGGGTCGTTACCTTCCACGAGCAAAACACGTAGCCCCTTCAGAGCCAGATCCTGAGCAAGATGAACAGAAACTGAGGTTTTGTAAACGCCTCCTTTATGGGCAGCAACCCCGATCACCGGTGGAAATACGTCTTCAGCACGTCGCAATCGCGTACCAAACACATCACGCATATGATTAATTTGTTCAATTGTATAACCAACACGTTGCTCAACCCGTCCTCGAATTTCCATATCCGGGTGCGGTAGTCGCCCTGCTTTCTCGGCATCTCTGATAGCCTGAGAAGAAACCCCAACTAAATCCGCTGCTTCACCTATTCTCCAGCGCCGGGTTATTTTCCTCGCTTCCGGGCTGTCATCATTAAACTGTGCAATGGCGATAGCCTTCGTCATTTCATGACCAGCGTTTATGCACTGGTTAAGTGTTTCCATGAGTTTCATTCTGAACATCCTTTAATCATTGCTTTGCGTTTTTTTATTAAATCTTGCAATTTACTGCAAAGCAACAACAAAATCGCAAAGTCATCAAAAAACCGCAAAGTTGTTTAAAATAAGAGCAACACTACAAAAGGAGATAAGAAGAGCACATACCTCAGTCACTTATTATCACTAGCGCTCGCCGCAGCCGTGTAACCGAGCATAGCGAGCGAACTGGCGAGGAAGCAAAGAAGAACTGTTCTGTCAGATAGCTCTTACGCTCAGCGCAAGAAGAAATATCCACCGTGGGAAAAACTCCAGGTAGAGGTACACACGCGGATAGCCAATTCAGAGTAATAAACTGTGATAATCAACCCTCATCAATGATGACGAACTAACCCCCGATATCAAGTCACATGACGAAGGGAAAGAGAAGGAAATCAACTGTGACAAACTGCCCTCAAATTTGGCTTCCTTAAAAATTACAGTTCAAAAAGTATGAGAAAATCCATGCAGGCTGAAGGAAACAGCAAAACTGTGACAAATTACCCTCAGTAGGTCAGAACAAATGTGACGAACCACCCTCAAATCTGTGACAGATAACCCTCAGACTATCCTGTCGTCATGGAAGTGATATCGCGGAAGGAAAATACGATATGAGTCGTCTGGCGGCCTTTCTTTTTCTCAATGTATGAGAGGCGCATTGGAGTTCTGCTGTTGATCTCATTAACACAGACCTGCAGGAAGCGGCGGCGGAAGTCAGGCATACGCTGGTAACTTTGAGGCAGCTGGTAACGCTCTATGATCCAGTCGATTTTCAGAGAGACGATGCCTGAGCCATCCGGCTTACGATACTGACACAGGGATTCGTATAAACGCATGGCATACGGATTGGTGATTTCTTTTGTTTCACTAAGCCGAAACTGCGTAAACCGGTTCTGTAACCCGATAAAGAAGGGAATGAGATATGGGTTGATATGTACACTGTAAAGCCCTCTGGATGGACTGTGCGCACGTTTGATAAACCAAGGAAAAGATTCATAGCCTTTTTCATCGCCGGCATCCTCTTCAGGGCGATAAAAAACCACTTCCTTCCCCGCGAAACTCTTCAATGCCTGCCGTATATCCTTACTGGCTTCCGCAGAGGTCAATCCGAATATTTCAGCATATTTAGCAACATGGATCTCGCAGATACCGTCATGTTCCTGTAGGGTGCCATCAGATTTTCTGATCTGGTCAACGAACAGATACAGCATACGTTTTTGATCCCGGGAGAGACTATATGCCGCCTCAGTGAGGTCGTTTGACTGGACGATTCGCGGGCTATTTTTACGTTTCTTGTGATTGATAACCGCTGTTTCCGCCATGACAGATCCATGTGAAGTGTGACAAGTTTTTAGATTGTCACACTAAATAAAAAAGAGTCAATAAGCAGGGATAACTTTGTGAAAAAACAGCTTCTTCTGAGGGCAATTTGTCACAGGGTTAAGGGCAATTTGTCACAGACAGGACTGTCATTTGAGGGTGATTTGTCACACTGAAAGGGCAATTTGTCACAACACCTTCTCTAGAACCAGCATGGATAAAGGCCTACAAGGCGCTCTAAAAAAGAAGATCTAAAAACTATAAAAAAAATAATTATAAAAATATCCCCGTGGATAAGTGGATAACCCCAAGGGAAGTTTTTTCAGGCATCGTGTGTAAGCAGAATATATAAGTGCTGTTCCCTGGTGCTTCCTCGCTCACTCGACCGGGAGGGTTCGAGAAGGGGGGGCACCCCCCTTCGGCGTGCGCGGTCACGCGCACAGGGCGCAGCCCTGGTTAAAAACAAGGTTTATAAATATTGGTTTAAAAGCAGGTTAAAAGACAGGTTAGCGGTGGCCGAAAAACGGGCGGAAACCCTTGCAAATGCTGGATTTTCTGCCTGTGGACAGCCCCTCAAATGTCAATAGGTGCGCCCCTCATCTGTCAGCACTCTGCCCCTCAAGTGTCAAGGATCGCGCCCCTCATCTGTCAGTAGTCGCGCCCCTCAAGTGTCAATACCGCAGGGCACTTATCCCCAGGCTTGTCCACATCATCTGTGGGAAACTCGCGTAAAATCAGGCGTTTTCGCCGATTTGCGAGGCTGGCCAGCTCCACGTCGCCGGCCGAAATCGAGCCTGCCCCTCATCTGTCAACGCCGCGCCGGGTGAGTCGGCCCCTCAAGTGTCAACGTCCGCCCCTCATCTGTCAGTGAGGGCCAAGTTTTCCGCGAGGTATCCACAACGCCGGCGGCCGGCCGCGGTGTCTCGCACACGGCTTCGACGGCGTTTCTGGCGCGTTTGCAGGGCCATAGACGGCCGCCAGCCCAGCGGCGAGGGCAACCAGCCGAGGGCTTCGCCCTGTCGCTCGACTGCGGCGAGCACTACTGGCTGTAAAAGGACAGACCACATCATGGTTCTGTGTTCATTAGGTTGTTCTGTCCATTGCTGACATAATCCGCTCCACTTCAACGTAACACCGCACGAAGATTTCTATTGTTCCTGAAGGCATATTCAAATCGTTTTCGTTACCGCTTGCAGGCATCATGACAGAACACTACTTCCTATAAACGCTACACAGGCTCCTGAGATTAATAATGCGGATCTCTACGATAATGGGAGATTTTCCCGACTGTTTCGTTCGCTTCTCAGTGGATAACAGCCAGCTTCTCTGTTTAACAGACAAAAACAGCATATCCACTCAGTTCCACATTTCCATATAAAGGCCAAGGCATTTATTCTCAGGATAATTGTTTCAGCATCGCAACCGCATCAGACTCCGGCATCGCAAACTGCACCCGGTGCCGGGCAGCCACATCCAGCGCAAAAACCTTCGTGTAGACTTCCGTTGAACTGATGGACTTATGTCCCATCAGGCTTTGCAGAACTTTCAGCGGTATACCGGCATACAGCATGTGCATCGCATAGGAATGGCGGAACGTATGTGGTGTGACCGGAACAGAGAACGTCACACCGTCAGCAGCAGCGGCGGCAACCGCCTCCCCAATCCAGGTCCTGACCGTTCTGTCCGTCACTTCCCAGATCCGCGCTTTCTCTGTCCTTCCTGTGCGACGGTTACGCCGCTCCATGAGCTTATCGGGTCCACTCGCGAACGCAGAAAGGCCCACCCGAAGGTGAGCCAGTGTGATTACATTTGCGGCCTAACTGTGGCCAGTCCAGTTACGCTGGAGTCACTAGTATTTAGGTGACACTATAGAAGCGGCCGCGACAACTTGTCCACGTGGAATTCTAAGCTTAGGATCCCAATGTGCTGGAAAGATAGACGCAAGGCAAATTATTCTGCCGCGCGATGTCCTGCGCGCGCAGGTGCTTCTTCACGGTCATCGGATAGTAGGTGCCGCCCTTGATGGTGGCGTCATTGGCGACGATGACGCATTCCCGCCCCGAGATGCGCCCGACGCCGGTGATGACGCTCGCCGAATGCACGTCGCCGCCGTAGAGACCGTTGGCAGCCAGCGGCGACAGCTCAAGGAATGCGGTGCCGGGGTCGACCAGCAAATCGACGCGGTCGCGCGCCAGCATCTTGCCGCGCGACGTATGCCGCTTGCGCGAGGTCTCGCCACCGCCGCCGGCAACCTCCTTGAGCTTGTCACGGAGTTCGGTGACGAGGCCGCGCATGACGTCGGCATTGCGGGCGAATTCTGATGATGTCGGGTCGATGGTTGACTGAAGCGGCATGGCTGGCGCTGCTCTTTTTTCAGTTGCTTCGGAGGCTTCGGAGGCGTCGGCAGGCGTCAGGATATCAGGGACCGCGCAGCCCGTGGGCTCGCACGACTGGCTCTATCATCTTTGCCGCAGCGCGTCCTTGAGACCATGTTTTTGCTCCCTGTAATTAAACGATCATACGTTTTTTAATTGTAATCTCAAGAGGATTCATCGATGATCGCAATATTGGATGCAGCGCATTGAAATATCATAATTTTCGTGCGATAAATATACGAACGATCGCTTGTTTCGATGACGACGAAACCAGCCTCCGGAGGACCAGATGGCGCGCACGGTCGGCTCATACGGCCCCAAGACGATGGAAGCGATCCGCAAGGCCGGCTTGCGGCTGATCTTCGAGCACGGCTACGAGGCGATGAGCCTGCGCCAGCTCGCCTCCGAGGTCGGCATCCAGGCCGGATCGCTCTACAATCACATCTCGACCAAGCAGGAATTGCTGTTCGACCTCGTCCAGGACCACATCAATGAGCTGCTGCGCCAGCTCGACCGTGCCCTTGCGGAAAGGACCGGCGCCACCGAGCGGCTGCGCGCCTTCGTGACGTTCCACGTCACCTATCACATGACCCGCAAGCGCGAGGTCTTCATTGCCAACTCCGAGCTGCGCAGCCTGGAGCCGAAAAACTACGAGGCGATCGTGGCGCTGCGCGGCGCCTATGAGCAGCGGCTGGCCGACATTCTGACCGAGGGCGTAGAGGAAGGCGTCTTCGAGGTCGCCGATATCCAGGTCGCGACCTTTGCGATCATCTCCCTCCTCACCGGCCTCTGCTCCTGGTATCGCCCTGGCGGCCGCCTCACCAAGGAAGCAATCGTGGCCGCGCATGAGAAGCTCGTGATGTCAGGCGTGATGCCCTCCCCCACTGCTGCGCCGATACGGGGGAAGAAGCCTGCGGCGCGGCCGGCGGCTGCGAGCGCCTGATGTCATCGGCGCAGGCCACTGAGGACGACGAACCGCTCGACGCCGTCGACCTGAAGATTCTCGCCGAATTGCAGCGCGACGGCCGTATCCGCAACAACGAACTGGCCGAGAGGGTCGGCATTTCGCCGCCGCCCTGCCTGCGCCGGCTGAGGTCGCTGCGCCGGCGTGGCTTTGTTCGGGCAATCCGTGCCACCCTCGATGAAAAGCTGCTGGGGCTTGAGGTGACGTCCTTTGTCACCATTCAGCTCAAGAGCCAGGCTCGCTCCGCCGTGCTGGCCTTCGAAGCGGCGATCCTGGCCATGCCCCACGTCCAGCAGTGCTGGCAGCTATCAGGCGATTCCGACTTCCTGCTGAAATGCCTCGCCGCCGACGTCGAGGCCATGCGCCGGCACCTGCTGCAATTCGCCGCCATGCCCGAGGTCAACACCATCAGGAGCCTGCCGGTGCTTGGCCTGTCCAAGGATGCGCCCGTCCCGTTGCCGGTGGCGCCCCACCCGCCCCCGCAGGACTAACGGGGTCAGCCAGGCCGTGCCGGGATCAGCTAGTGCGTCCAAGGCTCGCCGCGGCGGAACGCGAAATTGTCGGCATAGGCGACCTGCCGGCTCCTGGATTGCTGCGGCTCGATCACCTGATAGGCGATGCCCTTGCGCTCGCAATAGGCGATCGCGTCTTCCTTGCTTCCGAACTGCAGGCTGAGCTGCTGCTTCATGTCGCCGGATGAAGTCCAGCCCATCAGCGGCTCGACCGAGCGCGGCTGTTCCGGCTCGTAATCGAGCTGCCACTCGTGCGTCTTGGCCCGGCCCGACTGCATTGCGTTCTTGGCCTGCTTGAAGATGCGCGCGGTCATGGATGGTCGGGCCCCGTGAATGCGTGGATTGGACACGTTTGGCTGGTGCGCCCGGGATAGTATAGAGACACCTATCAGGGAATTGATCGGTGATTCCACCCCGACACCAGCTTTTCCGGACCGGTATAATCGTTATGCTGCACTGTGACAATCTGCCATCCGGTTGCGCAGACCCGCTAGCCCTGTGTACCTTGGCGACAGCATCACCTCGAAGCGGCACCCATGAAAATCAACGCTGTTCTGCCCGATAAGGGACGCGATCTCCGGCTCGACCTGTTCCGCGGCGTCGCCAACTGGGCGATCTATCTCGACCATATCCCCGACAACGTCGTGAACTGGATCACCACCCGCAACTACGGGTTTTCGGATGCCGCCGACCTGTTCGTCTTCATCTCCGGCTACACGGCCTCCTTTGTCTATGCGCGGATGATGCTCGACCGCGGCTTTATCGTCGGCGCCACGCGCCTGACCAAGCGCGTCTGGCAGCTCTATGTCGCCCACATCATCCTGTTCGTGATCTATATCGCGGCGATCACTTATCTCGCGCTGCGCTTTGGCGATTCCGAGATGATCAACGAATTCAACGTGGCTGGCCTCGTCGACCAGGCCACCGAGACACTGCGGCAGGGCCTGCTGCTCAAGTTCAAGCCGGTCAATCTCGACGTGCTGCCGCTCTACATCGTGCTGATGGGTCTGTTTCCCCCGGTGCTGTGGTTCATGCTGCGCCAGCCCGACCTCACCATGGTGATCTCGATCGTGCTGTGGCTGGTCACGCGCCAGATGGGCTGGAACTTCGCTGCTTATCCCGCCGGCACCTGGTATTTCAACCCGCTCGCCTGGCAGGTGCTGTTCGTGTTCGGCGCCTGGTGCGCGATGGGTGGCGCCCGCAAGTCGATCGCCATCATCAACTCGAAATACACCCTGTGGTTCTGCATTTCCTATTTGCTGTTTGCGTTGGTCATGACCATGGCCGCCAGATTTCCGGACTTCGGCGCGCTGCTGCCGAACTGGCTGTATTCGCACTTCAAGCACAACGACAAGACGTTCCTGGCGCCGTACCGCTTCATCCACTTCGTGGTGATCGTGATCCTGGTGACGCGCTTCGTGCCGAAGACCTGGCCGGGGCTGGAGTGGAAGATCTGGGATCCGGTAATCGTCTGCGGCCAACAGTCGCTCGCAGTGTTCTGCGTCGGCGTGTTCCTGTCGTTCGTGGCGCACTTCCTGCTGTCGCTGAGCTCGGGCTCGATCTTCGTGCAGGTGCTGGTCAGCGTCGCCGGCATCGCGGCGATGACGACGGTGGCCTATTACATTTCCTGGTCGAAGCGGCAGGACAAGCCGGTGAAGGCGCCGCCGCCGAAGGCAGCCGCGGCGGCGTGATCTGTTAGTGAGTTCCTCATGCTGAGGAGTGCGCTCAGCGCGCGTCCTCAGGATTAGGGTCGAGCAACACGCCGGCGTCTCACCTCATCCCGGCTGCGTGCTCTGCGCCACCAGCGAACCGACGTCGCTATAGATCTTCACCAGCGGCGCAACGATGCGGTGCATCGCGTTCTTCGACACCAGCGTGTCGTGCAGCACGAGGTTGTCGATGCCTGTGGTGAGGAAACAGATCACCGCATCCTGCGGCGTCTCCACGATCGGCTCGCCCTTGACGTTGAAGGACGTGTTGATCAGCACCGGCACACCCGTCAGCGCCTCGAACTCCTTGAGCAGCCGATAGAGCTTTGGATTGGTCGCCTCGCACACGGTCTGCACCCGCGCGGTGCCGTCGACATGGACGATGCCTGGAATGCGGTCGCGCCATTCGGGGCGCACCGGCTTTGCGATCAGCATGAAGGGCGAATCCGTCTCGCCCTCGAATACGTCCGTCATCCGCTCGGCCAGCACGATCGGCGCGAAGGGGCGGAATGCCTGGCGGTGTTTGACCCGGCTGTTGAGGATATCCTTGATCTCGGCCCGGCGGGGATCGGCGAGCAGGCTGCGGTTGCCGAGCGCGCGCGGACCGAACTCCGACGGTCCCTGGAACCAGCCGATCACCTTCTGGTCGGCGAGCAGCTTTGCAGTGTCGCGGCAGATGTCGTCGCTCTTGACCGCGTTGACCTGGATCCGCACCAGCGGCTTCTGCAGCGCATTGACGATTTCATGTTCGCCATAACGGCGGCCGACAAAGGCGTGCTCCATCACGAAACCGCGCGGCCGTTTCAGGATTTCCAGCCAGCCGTAGAGGGCGCAGCCGATCGCAATGCCGTCATCGCCGGCCGCGGGCTGGATCCAGACATTCTCGAAACCGCCTTCGCGGGCGATACGGCCGTTGGCGACGCAGTTCAGCGCCACGCCGCCGGCGATGCAGAGGTTGTTCGCGCCCGTCGTCTCGCGCAACCAGCGCGTGCGAGCGAGCAGCACGTTTTCGGTGTCGTCCTGCACGCGCCAAGCGAGATCCTCCCAATGGCGCATCGACGGATGGTTTTCCCAGTTGCGGCCGTCGAGCAGGAAGGGCTGTTTGAACTCGGCATTCCAGCGCGGCACTTTCAGCTGGCCGTCGTCGAGGGAGAGCAGATGCTTGAACTGTTCGCGGCGGCCATAGGGCGCGAGCCCCATCAGTTCGCCGCACTTGTTCCAGTCGCCGAACACGTAGGTTGAGGCGCGGCTGTAGAGCGCGCCGAGGCCCGGCATGTTGTAGAATTCCTCATTGAGCACGCCTCGGTCCGGCTCCATCCAGACCTTCTTCAGGCATTCGAGCTTTGCGCCAGAGAAGCGGTAGTAGCTCTCGGATTCCCGCGCCAGCGGCGTGGCAACATCGCCGTCCGGAATCGCCTCCATAGCGTCCGCGCGGTAGCTGCCGACACCGTCGACGATCATCACTGCGCCCTCCTCGAACGGCGAGACGGCAAAGGCGCTGTAGGCATGCGCCAGATGGTGCGAGATCGTCACGACCTTGTCGGAGGGCCGGCGGAAATACGGATGCTGTTCGGCATCCTGCCGTTCCGGCGGCGCCAGGAATCCCGGCATGTCCTGATAGGTCAGCCGCTCCTCCATCTCTTCGACCGGCATGATGTAGCAGTTGCGCACGACCAACTCGACGTCATCGAGCGAGATGCCTTCCGCCTCGAGGCAATAGTCGATCACCTCCTTGTAGAATCCGGTGGCGTGTTTCTCGCGCGTCAGCCGTTCCTTGGAGATGGCAACGGCGATCGCGCCGTCGCGCAGCAGGCAGGCGCTGACATCGTGGTCATAGACATTCAGGCCGAGCACATAAGTGTGTTGTTGAGGCATGGCACTTTCTGGGAGGAGGATCGCGTGAAGCGTGGATTCGTGGCGAGTTCAAGGCTCGGCCCTAATTTCGTTTCAGCGCTCCCTGTCGCATCGCACAAGCAGTCCGCGTCCGCCATTGCGTTTGCAATGTAGATGAACGGACAGCGAACTTGACCTTATCCGGTCGCCTTAATAGAGTCCCGATCCAGGCCAAGAACCTTAGTGAAAATATTGTTTTAGCGCACGTGAACCACGGCGCCGTCTGCTGCGTATTGGGAGATGGCATCGACAGGTTTGGTGCGATGGAAGTGACCCGGAGATCTCGATGGCGAAACGCTACAATCTGCTGACGCGCTGCCTCGCAGCAGTGGCCCTGCTGTTTGTCTATGTCGTCAGTTCTGGTGCGATCCTGATCGGCGCGACGACCACACAGGCGCAAGCCTGGCGTGGACGCGGATGGGGCGGCCGCGGGTTCTATGGTCGCGGCTACTATGGTCGTGGCTATGGTTATCGCGGCTACTACGCGCCGCGTGCCTACTACTACGCGCCGCGCGCCTATGTCGGCCCGCGCTGCTACTGGAGCTATCGCTGGGGCCGCACCGTCTGCCGTTGGTGATCAGTCCCGCCAACTTTGAATGCGCATCAGGCGCGTCGGATATCCGGCGCGCCTGATTGCTTTTGGAGCATCGCGCAGCCGCGGTCAGCGTGGCGCTTCGTCTGACACCGGCGAGGTCATCACCAGGAAGACGAGATCGACCAGCCCGGAATTCGAAGTCGCATGTTCGCCAGAATGATTGGGGAATTCGCGCCAGGGCACTTCGGCGATATTGCGAATGAAGGCGTCATCCTCTGGCTGTGAACCTCAAAAAACCGCCGGCCGTTTGGGGCGGCCGGCAAGTCATGCTCTAGGGGTAGGAAAGCCGCAGTTTAGGCCGCCGCCCGGCGGCCTGCTTTGCGCCAGATCAAATTGGAGCGATGAATTCCGCCGCTGCCATCCGCCCAATGGTGTGCCGGCCAGCCTTGGCGTAGCATCCTCCTCACAAATGACAGCCGGAAGGAGGACCGCATGTACGCCGCCATCCGCCAGGGCAAGGCCAAGACAGGCATGGCCGAAGAGTTGACGCGCCGGATCAAGGAAGGCGCCATCCCCATCATCAGCGAGGTCGAGGGGTTCATGGGCTACTACGTGGTCTACGCCCCCGACGACACCGTGACCGCGATCAGCCTCTTCAACAATTTCGCCGGCGCCGAGGAGGCCAACCGCCGCGCCCTTGCATGGATCGAAAAGGACCTCGCGCCGCTCCTGACCGGACCGGCCACGGCGATGGCGGGGCCGGTCATCGTGCATACGCTGGCATGACGCACGCTAATCCGCGTCAGCAAATTGCCCGCCGCAGAGCCCGCGTGACACCATGCATGTCGTGATCTGCGGCGGCGGCGTCATCGGCGCCTGCACCGCCTGGTTCCTCGCGCAGCGCGGCATCGATGTCACCGTGGTGGAACGGGCCGGCATTGCCGCAGCCGCATCGGGCAAGGCCGGCGGGTTTCTTGCGCTCGACTGGTGCCGCGGCACGCCGCTCGATGCGCTCGCACGGCGAAGCTTTCAGCTGCATGACGACTTGCCGAAACAGGTCGGCACGATCTGGCACTACCGCCGCATGACTGCCTTTAGCGGCATCGTGACCGGTGAAAACATCGCGCGCCGCCACGTCTCGGCCGAGTTCGGCTGGCTCGCCGACGGCGTCGCCATCGCCTCGCAGCTCGGCACGGAGGAAACGACCGCGATCGTTCCGCCGCGCACGTTCACGAACGCGATGATGACAGCGGCGCAAGGTCTTGGCGCAAGGCACCATTCCGGCGCCGTCACCGGCCTTGTCCTGAGTGCCGACGGATCGGCGGTGCGCGGCGCAGCGCTCGGCGAAGACATCATCGAAGCCGACGCAGCGGTCATCGCGATGGGACCGTGGTCTGTCCTGGCGGCGCAATGGATTGCGCTCCCCGCCGTCTATGGCCTGCAGAGCCCGAGCCTCGTCTACGACACCGGCAACGACGTGCCCGCGCAAGCCCTGTTTCTCGAGGCGTATGATGAAAACAATGAGTCCGTATCGATCGAGCTGTTTCCGCGCGGCGACGGCACCACCCACCTCACCGCGTTCTCCGACCAGCGGCCGTTGCCGGTTGATCCGGCAGCCGTCGCGCCCGACCCGGACGCAATCGAACGCCTTCAGGCCATTGCTGCGCGGATATCGCCGGCGCTCCGCCCCGAGCGAATCCTGGCGCGGCAATCCTGCTTCCGCCCGGTCACCCAGGACGGCCTGCCGCTGATCGGCCGGCTGCCGGGAGTCGCAGGCGCTTATGTCGCGACCGGACACAGCGTGTGGGGAATTCTCAATGCGCCTGCCACCGGCGAGGCGCTGACTGAGCTGATCGCCGACGGCAGCGCGCGCGCCACCGACCTTGCACCGTTCGATCCGTCGCGATTGCGGGCGCTCGATCCGTCGCTGCTGCGCTCGGGTTGATGCCGAGCGAAAAGCATATCCGGTCCGGCGCAGCGACGAGCTTGGCGCACGCACAAAGCAGAAAGCCCCCGGAAAACCGAGGGCCCTCATTCACCGCGGGGTACATCCGCCCGCGATGATACGCTTACTTCTTCTCAGTGTCGCGTGCGAGGCGCTCAGCCTTCAAACGCTCGTAATTGGCGCGGAAGGCGTCATCCGCCTTCTTGCGCTCCTTCAGAGCCTGCACGGCCTCCCAGGCGCTTTTTTCCTTCTTGGCCGCGCGCTGCTCGGCAGTGACCGGTGGCTTCTCTCGCTGTTCATATTCCATGCGTGGCAACGCAGTGGCCCGCGAAAGGTTCCCTGCTTGATAAGGCAGCGAAAAATCGCGCCGGCGACGGCCGCGATCGGCATGCCCCCTTATTTGAGGTGACGATCGAGAAACTGCTGCAGGCGGTGCGTGGCATCGTCGGCGGCCTCGCCGTTATATTCCAGCCAGTGATCGAACATCCTCACGCCGGGCTTCAGGTGCGGATAATAGAATCCGTGATACGCATCGGGATAGACGATCAGTTCGACGGGCGGCCCCTCGCTGCGCCAGCCGGCGATTTTGGTGGTGCATTCCGCCGCCGGCGTCCACGCATCGAGGGCGCCAATGAAGATGAGCGAGGGAACGTCAGGGGGCGCAGCACCCGCCGCCTTGCACGGCGGATAGAACGCCACCGCCGCGCGGAAGCGCAAGTTGCTCTGCGGCTCGAACAGCTCGAACGATCCCGGCTCCGCTACCGACAGGCTCACCCGGGCGCCGGCCGAGAAGCCCACCACCGCCACGCGTTGCGGATCGACGAAGCCCTGGCGCGCCAGGAAGAGCAACGCGCCATAGGCATCCGGCCTGCGCTTGATGAAGGCAGCGAACGCGGTTGACGTGCAGGCATGCTGGTCGATGCGGCGCGTGGCGTAGCTGTCGACGAACAGGACGGCGTAACCCCAGGCGACGAGCCGATCGGCCAGCCTTCGCTTGGTCGTCTCGTGCATCCCGGCACAGCCGTGCAGTCCGACTACGGCGGGAAACGGGCCTGAGCCGTCGGGCTTGGCCAGATCGCCCTGAACGAGTTCGCCCGCAACGAACGTGCCTGATACGAGCCGTTGGGCTGCGCTTTCAAACTCCACGCGTTGCAGCGTTTGCGCCTCGGCCGGCGCGATCAGCGCCGCCATGATACGGCAAAGCATCAGCACCCCGGCGGCGCGGCAAGTGGCTGTTCGCGGCAATGGCCTCTCCGGAAAAACTGCCTGACGCTGTCCCGCCGACATTAGCAGCGAATTCCGCGGCCGTGCAGCCGTACCGGGCTGGCAAGCGCACGGCCTGCGCTTATATTCCGCTGGACGGCCCCTCCAATCATGCCCGCGCTTTGAGAAAACTCGTGCTCATATTCCTGCTGCTTGTGTTCGCGCCGATCGGCATTTCGGCGGCGAGCTATCTTCTGTCGGGCGACAGCCGCGGCAGCTGGCAAACCGCCGATCGCTCGAGCGCAGGCCTTCTGCCCGCCGCGCGAACTCATCCCGAAGCTATTGTCCGAGTCTACGCCGCACGGACGCTGCGCTGGAAGAGCATTTTTGCGGTCCACAGCTGGATCGTGGTCAAGGAAGCAGGCGCCACAAGCTACACGCGATATGACTACACCGCCTGGGGCGAGCCCATTCGCAGCAACGGCTTTGCGCCCGATGCCCGCTGGTTCGGCGCCAACCCCGAGGTCGTCGCGGCCGTCGACGGCGAACAAGCGAGCCTGCTGATCCCGCGCATTCGCAAGGTGATCGAGACCTACAAGTTTCGCACCTATGGCGATTACAGCGCCTGGCCCGGACCGAACTCGAACACCTTCGTGCAGGCCGTCCTCAATGCCGTGCCGGAACTCAACGCCGTTCTGCCGCCCACGGCGATCGGCAAGGACTTTCCCTATGAGGGCAACTGGCTCGGCCTGACACCCTCGCGCACCGGCGTCTTTGTTTCGCTCGGCGGCTACCTCGGCCTCACCATCGGCTGGATCGAAGGCTTTGAAATCAACTTCCTCGGTGCGGTGCTCGGCTTCGACGTGCGCCGGCCGGCGCTCAAGTTTCCCGGGCTCGGGCGCATCGGCATGCAGGCGGGCGGGTAGCTCAGCCGGCGCGGTGCAAGGCGCAACGGTCGACGTGATCGTTCATCGGCGCGCGACGCCGGTCCGAGCCGGCATCAGTTGGATAGTCCCGGTCGCAGCACGACCTTGATCACGCCGTCTTCCTTGTCCCGGAATTTCTTATACATCTCGGGCGCATCTTCCAGGCTCGCAGGGTGCGTGACCACGAAACTGGGGTCGATCTTCCCGGCAACGATCTTGTCAAGCAGTGGCTTGGTGTAGGCTTGGACGTGAGTTTGCCCGGTCTTGATTGTGAGCCCCTTGTTCATCGCAGCCCCAAGCGGAATCTTGTCGCCCATGCCAACATAGACGCCGGGTATTGAGATCGTACCGGCCTTGCGGCAGCACATGATCGCCTGTCGCAAGACGTGAACACGGTCCGTCGCCATGAAAGTGGCCGCTTTGACCTTGTCGAGGACGGCGTCTGCCGCGCCATGACCCGATGCCTCGCAGCCAACCGCGTCGATGCAACTGTCGGGTCCCCGCTTGCCGGTCAGCTTCATGAGTTCATCGTAAACATCGACCTTCGAGAAATCGATGGTCTCGGCACCGCCAGCTTCGGCCATTGCCAGCCGCTCGATGACCTCGTCGATGGCGATCACGCGGCCCGCTCCCAGCATGAATGCAGAGCGAATTGCGAATTGCCCAACAGGTCCGCATCCCCAGATGGCCACCGTGTCACCGGGCTCTATCTGGGCATTGACGGCTGCCATATAACCCGTCGGAAAAATGTCGGAAAGAAACAGAGCCTGCTCGTCCGTGACGGAATCCGGGATCTTGATCGGTCCAATGTCCGCCATGGGCACACGCAGATACTCGGCCTGGCCGCCGGAATAGCCGCCGAGCATGTGGCTAAAGCCAAACAAACCGGCAGGCGATTGGCCCATCGCTTTTGCGGCAATCTCGGCGTTGGGATTCGTCCGGTCGCAGCACGAAAACAGACCCTTCTGACAGAACCAGCATTGCCCGCAACTGATCGTGAACGGAACGACTACGCGGTCGCCGATCGCCAGATTTGTCACTTCCGCACCCAGTTCGACCACCTCACCCATGTTTTCGTGGCCGAGAATGTCGCCGCTCTCCATCGTCGGCTGGTAGCCGTCAAAGAGGTGAAGATCCGACCCGCAAATGGCGCAGGCCGTAATCTTGATAATCGCATCTCGCGGATGCTGGATCTTGGGATCGGGAACCGTATCTACCCGAACGTCGCCTTTTCCGTGCCAGCAAAGTGCGCGCATCATCGAATCTCCAATTGAAGGAGCGACATGGACGAACATCGGTCATGGCGCGTCACACCAAGCGAAGCGGCAGCATATTGTTCCTGACGCGCGCTGGCGGCTCGCCGGATGAATTGCAGGCAACCAGAGACATCAGGGATTCGCCGTCCGGTTGGAACGACAAGCCTTCGGGTTGCTTGATCTCCGAAGGACACCGATCATGCCCGACAAGCGTCCCACCACCGAGACCGATGCTGGAAAGCAGGTCCCGCCGCGGCCCCACGACACTGGCAGCCAGGCAAACGAAACGGTCGACGGATTGGACTCGGACGCGGAAGCCCAGAGGCACGCAGCCGAGGATACGCCCTCGGCTGCCCGGCCTGACGATATCGAGACAACGCCGGTCTTTGATCGCGCCGACCTTCCGCCAAAAATCTAGTCGGGACGCGAGGGCGTGCTGGTGGCAACGCCGTATCTGGCTTGGTGCCGCTGATACCCTGCACCGCATGGTTTCGCTTGTTCCCGAAGGGAACCGAAGCGCATGACTGCGGTTCTCTCGTGTGAACGGAAGAACATTGCGGGATGGCCGCAAGGAAGCACGGGAGTGGCCCAGCAATTGCGGCGCTACAGCAAGCTCATTTCCAGTAAGCCGACATGCCCGATCGCGTAAAATCAGGCAGCTCAAGGAATCGGCCGCTCAAGCGGAGCGAAAGCGAAGGAGCGCAAAGCAGCACAGAACGAAGACCGCTACCTTTGGGCGCAGGCGCGCGAATGAACTCGCGGGTCGTGCTGGCCGTGGTGCTGGTGGCACTTGCATTGTGGACCGCTGCGGAATTTCTGCCGGCCCTGATATGGGCCACGATTCTTGCGATCTCGCTATGGCCGCTCTACATCAAATTTGCGGCCCGGTTTCCCTCAGGCACTTCCAGCCTGTCGGCGTTCATCTTCACCGTCATTGTGGCGCTGATTCTGTTCACTCCCATGGCGCTTGCCGCCTATCAGATCGCGCAACAGGGCGACGAGATCGTCGGCTGGCTGAAGCAAGCCAAAGAGATCGGGATTGACGTGCCGGATTGGGTCGCGCGTGTGCCGATCGCGGCAGAAAGTATGCAGCAATGGTGGCGCGCGAACCTGTCTGATCCCAAAGCGGCGAGCGCCTGGCTGCAAACCATCAATGCGGACAGCGCGACCGATCTCCTGAGAAATTTTGGCGGACAACTGCTTCACCGCCTGTTCATGCTCCTCTTTTCGCTTGTCGCCTTGTTTGTGTTGCTCCGCAACGGTCGCGCGGTGGCGAACCGCTTTCTGGAGACCTGCGACCGCCTTTTCGGAGAGGCCGGAGAAGGTCTGTTCGAGAAAATGGTCGATGCAACCCGCGGTACGGTGAACGGCACCGTATTGGTCGCTGTCGGTGAGGGATTGCTGATTGGCGTTGGCTATCTCATCGCCGGCGTGCCCAATGCGGTGTTCTTCACGATCCTGACCACCGCATTCGCAATGCTTCCGTTTGGCGCCTGGGTGGCCTTCTCCGTGGCGGCAGTGATCTTGATCTCCGGCGGCGGCAGCGGAATCGCGGCGGCAGGCGTATTTTGCTGGGGAGCCGTCGTGATGCTCGCCGGCGATCATTTCGTGTGGCCGACCCTGGTCGGTGGCGCGGCGCGGCTCCCGTTTCTCTATGCCTTTGTCGGAATCTTCGGTGGCCTCGCTGCCTTTGGCCTGATGGGCTTGTTTTTGGGTCCCGTCATCATGGCTGCCTTGCTGGTCGTGTGGCGCGAATGGATATTCCGACCAACAGCAACTGAAAAGGCTGGCTAGTCTGTCATTCGTGGCGTCGCGAACGCGTTGAGCAAGCCAGTAGCTTGGAGCCGTCAACCGGCCTGCTTGCTAGCCCGCACCTCGTTCTTTCGCTCAACGGCGCCTATTTCGTCGTGGGCAATGGCTCGGGTGATTTCCGCACCGAAGGGGACCCGCGTTGGATTCCCGTTCATCCGAGCTTCATGTTCTGAAATCCCCCTCAACGACAGGCCTAGGTCACCTGGCCTTCGTGGCACGACGGGCCAGAAGCTCGAACAAGGCCCGCGCAAAGATCGCCCGCGACCACAGTTTTGAAGCAAGGCTCCGGCCTGAAACCGTTCCGGTGGCGTTGCCGTCATGCCTGCGCTTGAGTAGTGACGGCTCATCGAGATTAAGGGTTGAGCCCATCACGTTTGCAGCCATTGCTACCCACAGATCATGGGACTCGACGTAGGCTGGTATCGGCAGGATCAATGGCATAAGGTCGCGCCGGAATGCCAAGGCGCATCCAAAATAGCTGGTCTTTCCAATAAAGATTCCCGCGAGGTTTTTGAGAAACTTCCCGGATTCGTCGGCGCGGACCCCATTGACGGAAATCGACAGCTGGTCGCCGACGGCATCGATCCATTGAAAATTCGTCGCCACCAGAGCGGCCCGCTCCAGCGCGGCGCTCATGCGTCTCACCCTTCCCGGCAGCCAGACATCGTCCTGGTCAGCGAGAAAGATGTGAGGGTTGCGGCTTAGCCCCATCGCGCGGCAGAACGAATAGACCTCGCGTCGTCGTTGATCATTGATGAAGAGCTTGATGCGCGAGTCGGAAAATGACCCGATCAGGCTTCGGGTTCCATCTGTCGAGCAATCGTCAACGACAATAACTTCATCGAGCGGGGAAAGCTGCTCGAGGATCGACCGCATCTGCGCATCAAGGAAACGCTCGCCATTGTATGTCGCCATGCAGACGCTAATCGCCACTACCCCGCCTCCGTTACCGCCTGACCGTCAACGCAACTGCAAGGGCGCTCCATGAAGAGTGCCGTCGCGACTATAGCTTATACGAAAGCCTTCGAGCTATTATGGCGCATCGCTTTCCGGGGATGGCAGCGCACTTTGGGCGCCAGCCCTCACCGACTCTTGGGGACGCGCCGGATACCGCAGTCCCTATCTTGAAGTCCACTGCCTCGGCTGCGACATTCACTGGACGGCTGCCCCAACGACACCGACCCACGAACTGTAACCGCTGCGTTCTCTGCAAGGTGTGCTAACGCTTCGCGGCCAACCCGATGAAAATTCCATGAAGGTGATTAAAGCTGAAATTCCGGAAATCCTGATCTTTGAACCAAACGTCATTACCGATGAACGGGGTTTCTTTTTGGAGGCTTTTCAGGCGGAGCGATATGCTGCATATGGCGTTGGGCTGTCCGTGCAGGATAATTTTTCGCGATCGTGCCGCGGCGTGCTTCGTGGCCTCCATTTGCAAAACCCGCGGCCCCAGGGAAAACTTTTGACCGTCATTCAGGGCAGCGTGCTGGACGTGGTTGTCGACGTCCGGGTTGGCAGTCCAACATTTGGCCGTCATGTATCAGTCGAGTTGGGTCAACTGCGCCAGTTGTGGATTCCCCGAGGGTTTGCCCACGGTTTTTTCGTTACATCCGAATCGGCGGATGTACTCTACCGATGCGATGAGTTCTACAGCCCCGCCGAGGAAATTGTAATCCGCTGGAACGATCCCGAGATCGGTATCGACTGGCGCTGCGAAGCACCCATCCTTTCCCCTCGCGATGCGAATGCACCCTTGCTGAGCAGGGCTGGCCGGCTTCCGGTGTATGGAGCGGTATAGTGCGCATCCTGTTGACGGGAGCGAGCGGCCAGGTAGGAAGCGCGCTTCGTGCTCCACTCGCGTTGTTGGGGACCGTAATTGCCGCAGACAGGACTTTGATCGATTTATCGCGTCCGGGCGACGTGACGGCGGCATTGAACAAAGCGGCGCCGGATCTCATCATCAACCCGGCTGCCTTTACCGCAGTGGATCAGGCGGAGCTGGAACCTGAACTGGCTTACAGGGTGAACGCGCAAGCGCCGCGTGAGATGGCCCGCTGGGCCGCCGTGCATGGGGTTCCAATCGTTCATTTTTCAACCGACTTCGTTTTTGATGGGTCGGCTAATCGCCCGTGGTGTGAAGACGACGCCACGAGACCCTTGTCGGTCTACGGCGCGAGCAAGCTGGCTGGAGAAATAGCGGTCCGTGAGGCCGGCGGAAGTCATCTTGTCATCCGCAGCTCTTGGGTCTTTGCGTCGAAGGGCAAGAACTTTCTAACCACCATCGTCAGGTTGGCCCGCGAACAAAGCGAGCTTCGAATCGTTTCCGACCAAATCGGCGCCCCAACATCGGCCCGATTGATTGCCGAAGCTCTGACTTCGATTTTGAGTTGCTGCCGGTTGGGAGCGCGCAACGATCTCCAACAGAAATTTCGAGAGGCAGAGGGTCTCGTTCACCTGACGGCGTCCGGTGAAACTAGCTGGCATGGTTTTGCATGCGCGATTGTCGATGGACTTCGCAAGCGGGGCGACCATCTTCTGGTTGCCGACGTTGCAGCGATAGAGACCCGGGAATATCAGGCAAAAGCACGAAGGCCGCACAATTCGAGACTGAGCATGGCCCGGCTGGAAAGGGTTTTCGATATAAGGACATCCGATTGGAAGGATGCGCTTGACCTGGAACTTGATGACCTCGCCTTTGATCGACATCAAAAGTGCGGCTAGCTGTCAAATGGAAGCGGGCCCCTGTCCTGCCTACGATCGGCTTGGTGCATTCCTGGAGACGGGGGTGCATTGAATCTAATCAGCTTTCCTAATTCGAAAGGATGGCACCCCGGCGGATACCGGGACCGGGCATTGAGCACCTAAGACCGGCTGCCCTTCAGCAAACGGAGGCCAGGATTTTTGAATGAGACGCGTTGTTTACACCTGTCTGTTCGGTCACTCCGAACTCTTCAACGACTTCGAGTATGAACGGAACGGTATCGATTTCGTTTGCTTCACGGATGATCCGGAGCTGCGCTCGGATTTCTGGAGGATCGAACTGTTGCCGCGTCAGGCGCTCGACCCCGCGCGAGTCGCGAAGAAGATAAAGGCGCTGGCTCACGTTTACCTCGCCCAGTACGACTGGAGCCTGTACATCGACAACACTGTGCGATTGAAGGTTGAGCCGAAACGGCTTTTTGACGAGTTTCTTGCGCCGGCGAAATCACCGCTCGTGTGCTTCAGGCATCACGAGCGCGCCTGTATCTATGACGAGGCGAAAGTCGTTCTTTCGCTCGATTTCGACACGCCCGAACGGGTCGATCCGCAGATGGCGCTCTACAGGCGCCTCGGCTACCCGGCGAAGAACGGGCTTGCCAAAAGCGGCTTTCTGCTTCGGCAGCACCAGAATGCGAAGCTGCAAAGGGTGATGAACACCTGGTACGAACAGATTCTTTGCCACTCCAAACGCGACCAGCTTTCCATGCTCCCTTCGTGCTGGTTTGAACATTTCGATCTCGAATATTTGCCGGTCAAGTTTGAGGATTACGAGTTGCTGGCTTGGCCGGTGATCAAGGATAATTTGCGTGTGCCGAGAGACTTCGATGAAGCGCTTTACCTGGAACTCAATCCCGATCTGGCGTCCATCAACATCGATTTGCGAAAGCACTATTTGCTGCGGGGGCTGACCGAAAATCGGAGATATCGCCGACTGAATCTCACCGAAGCCGCGACCTCACCTCTTCAAGTGCTTCGGCGGATCAAACAACGATCGTTCCTGCGCAGGCTTTAGTCGTCGGCGGGATGTCCCCCGGGAGGGGGGATCCCGTTCTTGAGGCTTCGATATGACTGCCAAGACAACTGCATCCGCCCCACACCGCGCGCTGAAAGGCAAGATACTCAAACATTCAGGTATTTTGGTCGGGGCAGCTGGATTCGAACCAACGACCTGCAGTACCCAAAACTGCCGCGCTACCAGGCTGCGCTATACCCCGATTGGCCGATAAAACGGTCAAACATACGGCGTCGATACACGCTTAAAAAGCCGCCAGCAAGGCGATAAGCGCCCGCTTTCAGCGCCGGTTGAACAGGGGATGGGCGACCCGGTCGCCCGGCGCGATGCCGTATTTCTGCGCGGTGCCGGCCGGCACCTCCAGCACGCCGCGGGCAAGGCCGCCCGAGGAGATGATTTTGGTCGACATCGGCTCGGTATTCTCTGCGATCCGCAGGATGCGGCCATCGGCGCGGATGAAGATCATGTCGAGCGAAATATAGGTGTTCTTCATCCACATCGAGATCTGCTGCTCCGGCGAGAAGTCGAACAGCATGCCCTTGCCGTCGGCCAGTTCCTTACGGTGCATCAGCCCGACCTCTTTCTCCTCGGCGGTGGTGGCCATCTCCACCGTGAAAATCTGCACCCCGGACTTTGTGGCGATTTCCAGCGTCTGGAAGCTTGCCGCACGGACGTCGCCGGCGACGGCTGCGCCAAGGATGATGATCGCGGCAACCGCGAGCCATGCGGACAAACTGCGTCGCAAGAAATTTCGAAGTGAATTCATCGGGAAACGCTCAAACCGGTCGCACGTGGATAACCGGTCGACCCTAACCCGGCAATCCCGGCGAGCGCCAGAGGCCGCACGGGCGGCGACCGGCTCAAAATCGCGTCAGTGAAGCAACTTAGTGCGACGACAGCGCCGACGGCCCGGTCTCGGGATGGATCTCGGCCGCCATCATGCCCTTGGAACCGGGCCCAAACCGCACCAGCACATATTGGCCGGGGCGCAGCTCCGTCATGCCGAAGCGGCGGAGCGTCTCCATATGCACGAAGATGTCGGGCGTCCCCTCGCCGCAGGTCAGGAAACCGAACCCGCGCAAGCGGTTGAACCATTTGACCTGCGCCCGTTCCAGCCCGGAGGTCGCGGTGACCGTGACGTGGGTCCGCGGCGGCAGCATCTGTGCCGGATGGATCGCGGTCGACTCATCCATCGAGAGGATGCGGAAGGCCTGATAGCCCTTGGCGCGTTGCACGCATTCGACCACCAGGCGCGCACCTTCATACGCCGTCTGGTATCCGTCGCGACGCAGCACGGTCACGTGCAGCAGCACGTCCGGCCAGCCGTTGTCGGGCACGATGAAGCCGTAACCCTTCGATGCATCGAACCATTTGATGACGCCGGAGATTTCGACGAGGTTGGCGGCGGTATCGCCGAGGCCGGATAGCGCGTCGAGCGCGGGATCGCGTGGCGCTGCGCCCGAAAATTCCTGCGGTCCAAGCCGGTTAGGCGCCGTCCCGACAGGCGGCCCACCGAGCTTCTTGGACTCAAATCCGTCCGACCCCATGACCCCGGACCCCACACTCCGTTGACGGTGTGCCCCTCAGCAGCGACACCGGAACGCGCACCCATCCATCACAACACATGACGCCGCCGCGCGAATCTCTGTAATCAAACGATAACACTCCCGCTTGCGACGCATAGCTAAAAAACAAATTTGCGGGGAACTATGAACAGCTTGCACAGGCGCGAATCAACTTTGTCGCGCGGCTGCGACTAATTTCCCACAAACGGCCCGAGCGTTTCGCCGATGTCGAAGCGAAGCACGAGATCGGCGATGTCATCCTGTTCGGTCGGCTCGCGATTGATGATGACGAGCTTTGCGCCGCAGCGTTTCGCCATCATGGGAAATCCGGCCGCCGGCCACACCACGAGCGAGGAGCCGATTGCCAGGAACAGGTCGCACGCCTGCGCAAGTTCCGTGGCGCGGCGCATCTCGTCTTCCGGCATCGCCTGACCGAACGAGATGGTTGCGGTTTTTACGGGCTCGTCGCAGGCGGAGCAGTCCGGCGCGCGGCCGCCGCCGTCGTCGAACCTTGCCTTCACCCATGAAAGTTCAAAGGTTTTTCCGCAGCCGATGCATTTGGCGTAAGTGGTGTTGCCGTGCAGCTCGATGACGTCATCGGCCTTGAAGCCCGAAGCCTGGTGCAAATTGTCGATATTCTGGGTGATGATGGCCGGCGTCTTGCCGGCACGGTAGAGCGAAGCCAGTGCGCGATGCCCCCGCCCCGGCTTCGCAGCTGCAAATGTCGCCTCCATGGCAAAGCGCCGGCGCCACGACTCGTCACGGGCCTCCTGGCTCGCGACGAATTCGCTGAAGTCGATCGGCCGGTTGCGCGTCCAGATACCGCCGGGCGAGCGGAAGTCGGGGATGCCGCACTCCGTCGAGATGCCGGCGCCGGTGAAGGGAACGATGCTGGAGGCGGCCGCGATCATGTCGCCGAGCCGCTCCACGCCGCTGCGAAGATCCGATGCGATCACGGGAAAATTCCGGGAAAGTTTGAGGGCGCTGCCGACTATAAGCACGCTCGCGGCGATTGCCAGTTCCGATCGCGCGCTTGCCTGACCCTCGGCCTTAGGCGGCCTCGGCCACGGGCGGCTGCTTCTCCTCGGCCTTGCGGGCTTTTGCGACGGGTGCGGCTGGCAGCTTCTTCGCCGGCCTGTCGTACTGGGCAAGCTTCTCGAGCTCCGCCTCGAGCTCGGCGCGGCGCGCGGCGACTTTTTCCGCAAGCTTCTCGCCTGCGCGTTCGCGCAAGGCGGCCAGTTCCTCGATGCTCAGTTGGTCCAGATCGAATTTTGCCATTGGTTCCTCCCGTTTGCCTCTCGCTACCGGGAACGCTTGCGCACGACAATTGCGGCCCACGCGCTTATCCACCGCCATAATTCTTGTCCACCGCCTTGGCTTTGCGCCGGGACGATCACAATCCCGCAAAAATCGCGCCCCAATCGCGGCCATCAATTGTCCCCGGGACGACTCAAGACCAAGCGCAAACAAATGGGGTGGCTGATGACTGAACAACAGGAAAGGCTGGCACGCGAGCGCGCCGAGATCGCCGAGCGGGTGAAGAACTTTCGTGCGATGCAGAAGAAATTCGAGCAGGAACGCGAGCAATACTACAAGACGACGCTGTCGAATGCGTGGGACGGTTTTAACCGCCCGGTGTTCTGGAGCTGAGCGTCCTCTTCAACGGCAGACAACAAAAAGCCCGGAGCATCGCTCCGGGCTTTGTTCGTTCGCCCTTATTGTTACCAATAGGGTTGGTAGTGATGACGCCGATAGTACCGCGGCCCGCCATAATACACCGGCCCGCCGTAATAGGCATGAGGCGCCGGCGCGTAGTAGCGCGGGCCGTAGTAACCGTAGCCCGGTCCATAATACGGGTAGGCGTTCGCGGCCGCGACACCCGCGATCAGCGCACCTGCCGCAAGGCCGAACCCCAGGCCCGGCCCGATGCCGCGCGCCTCGGCCGGCGCCGGCGCGGTCACGGCCGCAGCGCCAATCACGGCCACAGAAGCCAGAGTTGCTAGCGTCTTTTTCATCGCAACCTCATCACGTCAGTTCGCCGGGATAACGAATGCGAGCGCGTCGCGGTTCCGGGAACCGGTGGTATCGGCGGAGCCGCATTACAAATGCGCAATCCGGGCGGAACGAACGCGCGACTTCGTCGTTGTCAGTCCAAGTGCAGGAACCTCAAGCGAGAGGTGAGAGCATGAAAGACCCCGTCGACATCTTCGGATGCCGGCGGGGTTTTTCAGTTTTGGAGGGTGCTGGCAGCAGTCTCGCGCGAGCGCCAAGCAAGAGAACGGGCAGGAAGGAAAACGCGGAGGATTTGTCTTGCCCATCGCCACCCTGCTCGCACGTATCCGCAAGCTCATTCCAGGCCGCCATGACGATCACTACGACGAAATTGCTCGCGGTTTCGGCAATGGCGCGTTGCGCGTGCCGCCGACGCCGATGAGCGATCACGAGTTGGCGCGCGCGATCGCCGAGTTCCTGAAGGAAGCGCCGTCGGTCGATTCCGTTGGAACTCTCGGCCGCCGGCTCGACCCGTCGACACCGCTTTAGTGCAGTGCGGGAACGAACTTCGGCATCCGGCACTTAGCCCGGAAAGAGGTTTGTCATGCCAATCTGGATGGATGTTCTACTCAACGTGATCGGCTACGCCGGCTTTGTCGGCGTGGCGACGTTCAACAAGTCATCGGACAAGGTGCAGCCGGCGGACAGCGAAGGCCACGTCAGTTAGCCTTGTGCGCCTGCCCCGCGGTCCGCACGATCTTGTCGGCCTTGACCAGCACGCGGTCGCTTTCCGGCGGCGCGCGCAAGGAGAAGCTGACGAGCACGAAGGCGGCGCAGAACAGAAGCCCGATCACCATCACCCGCCGATGGGTCGGTTTGTCCGCGTTGTGAAACGAAGGGACCATGGCTGCTCTCCGGCAGCCACACCTAGAGCAACGCACAAAGCGCGCAACGCAATCCCGCCCTTAACCTAACTGAATAGGGTTATCCGCAATGGGGTAAGGCCGCATTAGCCTTTGCCTGTCCGGCAGCCTCAGACAAACATCGCGAAGAGGTCGACCACGCCCTTGAGCAGCGCCACCGCAAGTCCTGCGGAGAAGGCGGCAGTGCCGAAATCGGCAAGCTCAAGCAGCGCCTCGCGCTGCTCCTCGTCCAGCCACGTGATCAACTTGCGCATGGTCGCCTCACTCGCCTCCGCCGGGGACGTAACGCCGCGGCGGATGTCAGGTTCCCGTCACCTCATTTTCAGCGTTAACCCAACCTGTTTACAAAGCGTAAACGCGAGATCGGGAATCCTACGGAGTAAGGAGGTGCGCGCCATGCTCGTCTACCCCGTCCCCCACGCGGTCACGCAAGCCCGGGTCCAGCTCGTTGCCGACCAGGCCGAAAGGGCCCCGTCCCACGTCATTCGCGAGGACGTGTTGAACGTCTTCGCGGCCAAGAACGAGGCCGAACGCCAGGCGCTGGCGGATTTCAAGGAAGCGCAGGCTGCCGAAGTCCCGCCGCACGACGTCCACGTCGACGTGAAGGTCTGAAGGCCGGAGCCAAAAGGCGCCCGCGCCTATCGCTGCGACCGACGCGAGACCTGTGCCGCAAGCACGGGCTCGCTCGCACTCTCCTGCGCCGCAGATCCTTGCCAGCCGGCGCCCTGCCAGACCGCCTGCGCCCGCAGCGCCGACGTCGCAAACCGGAAAACCCCGCGCCAGGACAGGTCGAGCACGACCTCATGGTGGCGCAGCCCCTTGCCGCCCTTCACCAGGCCGAGATCGCGTATCACGCAATAATGTCCGCTGCTCATTTTCGCGAGCCGCGTGTTTTTGAACCGACGCATGGCGTGAGCATGCATTGCGCGGCGATTCCGTCAAATCTTGACGAAGGACGAATCACAGCGATGGCAGCGTTGTGTTGCGCAACGGAAAATACCGCGATCACAGGACGTCAGACGCGGGACGTTCTGCTTCCGACTCCATTTCGTTCGCAAAGAACGAATCGGAATCGGAAAAAATCGCGTGCGCCAGGCATTAAGAAATCGTTCGCGCCAGCAGATGGGCATCATGATCTGGTCGCCACCGTCCGCATCCTCCGCGCTCGGCGGTCGCGAAAAGCAATTTCGTCGTTCATATTTGGTAAGCAGGTCGTTGCTAGAATCTCCACAGTTCGTGTTGCGTGGAGTATGCGTATGATTGATTTTGACGAGCTGCGCGAGCGCGCAGACGAGGTTCGCACTTTCATCCAGATGTCCGAGGACAAGGCCCGCGCATTGCGGGCCGTGATTGCCGGACACGACGTGGTGCTCGGCATCTTCCCCTCGCATGAAGACGGCGTCGGCCTGCACGTCATCAAGGGCAACGAGCTGTTGCGTCAGATCGCCAATTCCAACGAGGATGGCGATTACACCCACACTGCGATTGCGGTGGAGAACCGCGAGCAGGCCGTTACGATTCAGGCGCTGGTGGCCTAGCCGGCACTGTTGTCAGGGTTCCGAGGGAGCGGCGATAGTCGTCACCGATGCGCCTGTCGGACGGCCTCGTCGTGGCCAATCTTCCCCACCACCCACGAACACACCGCAGCCGGTAAACCCCACACCAGTCCGACATAGAGCCAGTACTGGTGAAATCCGCGCATGGTCTCTTCCCTGCCGCCCTCGTGCGTGATGCCGTAATACAGCGCAACAGCCAGGCCGAAGCCGGCGGCGAAGCAGACAATCGAGCGCCACCATTTGTCCGCCAGACGACGGTCGATCCACGCCGTGAAGAGCAGAGGCAGAAACGAAAACGCGTAGCAGACCATCACGGACGGAATCCAGTACCGCCCATCCTCGAAGACCGGCTTGGGGTATTCCACGGCAGCAAGGAAAGCGATGCCGACAAGCCAGGCAGGGAACGGCCCGAGCACGGCGAATATCTTCTTGCGGTCATCAAACATCAGGGCGCCGATGGGCCGTCAAGCGCGGCCGCCAGAATTTCGATGGAGCGCCGATACTTGTCGTCGCCACCGCGCTTGTCGGGCGGCAGCTTCGACAGCCGCTCGGGATCGAGATTGTCCCGGTTATCAGCCAGCTTCACTGCGATTGCCATGCGGTCGCCGGAGGCGACAATGGCCCTGATGCAATCGAGATAGGGAATGCCCTCCGGTTTGGTCAGCCGCTGCACGGCGCTGACAACGCTTTCGGGATAGCCTCGCCGCAGCAGGTCATCGGCCGTGGTGCGGGTGTCCTCGATCACGTCATGCAGCAGGGCGACGAGCCGGCACTCCAACGATGCATCCGGACCGAGCCGTTTCATGACAGACACCGGGTGCTTCCAGTATTCGACGCCGCCCTTGTCGACCTGCCCGGCATGGACGGCCTTGATGAAGGCGATGGTGTCGTCGATGGTTGGAATGGTTGTCAATGCACTCAGTCCAGGTCGTTCCCCCACATTGCCCTCACGCAAGGCAGCGCTGCCCCCTGCCCTTGTCCGCATCATTCTGCTAGAAACCCCCACCAACAAACACCCCCTCAGGGAGCCCATCCATGCGTTTTCTCCACACCATGCTGCGCGTGCGCAATCTCGATGTCGCGATGAAGTTTTACCAGGACGCGCTGGGGCTGAAGGAAGTCCGCCGCATCGACAATGACAAGGGGCGCTTCACGCTGGTCTTCCTGTGCGCGGCGGAGGATCTTGGCCTCCTGAAATCGCTGCCGCAAACGCGTGGCGCGCCGCTGGTCGAACTTACCTACAACTGGGACGAGGAGAAATACGGCGAAGACCGTTTTTTCGGCCACCTCGCCTATGAGGTCGACGACATCTACGCCACCTGCGACAGGCTGATGAAGATGGGCATCACCATCAACCGCCCGCCACGCGACGGCAACATGGCGTTCGTGCGCTCGCCCGACCTGCACTCGATCGAGCTGCTGCAGAAGGGCGACCCCAAGCCGCCGGCCGAGCCGTGGACCTCGATGCCGAATACCGGCCATTGGTGATCGCACAGGGAACAAGGCTGCGGCTTTCGCGTTCTCTCCTCGACACGTAACGAGGAGGAGACGATGGGACGCGGAATTCTGCTTTGGCTGCTGGGTGTGCCGATCCCCGTGATCATTCTGCTCTGGCTGTTCTTCGGCCGCTGAGAGCCGGACGCATCGACGCTGCGATCGGGCTCCGCATGGCGGGGCCCGATTTTTTGCGCGGGCTTTTGCGCGGCAATTCCGCTAAGTCAGGCCAAACCTGATTGAGGCGGGAGGTGCTGGCGTGGCGGGGCAATTGACGATCTGGGGCCGCAGGAATTCGGTCAATGTGCAGAAGGTGCTGTGGTGCCTGGCCGAGCTCGAGCTCGCCTACGAGCGTATCGACGCCGGCATGGCGTTCGGCCGGAACAACACGGCGGAATACCTTGCGATGAATCCCAACGGCCGCGTGCCGACGCTGGTCGATGGCGACTACGTGCTCTGGGAATCCAACTCCATCATGCGCTACCTCAACCTTGCCTATGGCAAGGGTTCTGCGATCTATCCGCAGGATGCCAAAGGCCGCGCCGCAGTCGACCGCTGGCTCGACTGGACCCTGTCGACGCTGCAGCCGGTCGATCGCCCGGTGTTCTGGGGACTGGTGCGCACGCCGCCGGACCAGCGCGACATGGTGCAACTGCAGAAAGATGCCGATGCGGCAGCTGAAGTCTGGCAGGTCGTCGAGACCCGGCTGAAAGACTCCCGCTTCATCGAGGGCGACGGGTTCACCATCGCCGACATCGCGCTTGGCGCCTTTGCGCGGCGCTGGCTCGGCGTCGAGGGCGTGACGAGGCCGGCACAGCCGAACTTGCAGCGCTGGCTAGCGCAGTTTGCGCAGCGAAAGGGATTTGTGGAATTTATCGCGCCGCCGATGAGCTGACGCGCGTAGCTTCAGCGCACGAACTTGACGCCAACCGTCCTGCCGCGGCGCCAGACCACTTCGCAGGGGCGGCCATTGCGGGTGTCGCGCGACAACGACAGCTTCAGCCTCGCCGGCAGCGTATTGTTGTCCTCGACCGAGACCTTGGCGCCCGACGCGGAGAGATCCTCCACCACGCAGGCACGCGCGGCAAAGCCGCCCTCCAGCGTGATCCAGCCGGGTTGGCGCAGCGACTTGCGCGCCTCGCGTTTCTTCGCCCCTAACTTGCTCAGTCCAAGCGCCATCGACATTGCTTTCCGTAAAACTCAAATCGATTTACGGCATCCGGCTTTAAATTCCGTTGCGAAATCGGGGCGCTTTTCCCCGATCGGAAACCCGCAACCGGGGCCCCGGCCGGGCTACTTGCCCGCCCCGTCAAAGGCCACTATACGTTCGCTCGCAATCGGCCGGCCGACGCGCCGCCGATGGCGGCAAATCAGGTTAGGTCTTGCGTTCAAAACCTTGATTTTACTTAAGTTTTGCTCCCTTCGTCTATCGGTTAGGACGCCACCCTTTCACGGTGGAGAGAGCGGTTCGATTCCGCTAGGGAGCGCCAGCTCCATCATCATGGCTTTGAATTCCTTTCGGTTTTCGTGATTTTCCCCAAACTCTCAGATGTAGTTTGGGTAACTTTGTTCGCCCTATGATCGTCTAGGTGCAACACAGCACGCCTTCCGCCGCGGCGCCGATCAGACTCGCGCGTGTATCTCTCGGCTTCAGCCAAGGTCGTGTGGCCCAGTGCAGCCTGTATGTCGTGAGTGGATGCGCCGGCGTCGGCGAGCAACCGTCCGAGAGTCTTGCGCAGCCCATGAGGTTTGCAGTCGAGCGGTAGTCCAGCCGCTCTAATGGCGTCGCGCATAAAACCGCTAAAGCCGCCGACGGTGAATGGCCTTCCGAACTCGGTGTTGATGATGGTGACATGCGTTCGAGGCGTCGCTTCAAGCGCTTTGCGAAGTTCCTCGCTTAGCGCCATGTGCACCGGCACACCGGTCTTAAGGCGGGTGTAGTTCGCCTCTTGTTCAACTTGGTGCCAAGTCAGAAGATGAGCGTCGGCGCGCGCCGTGCCCATATTCAACATTATCGCAAATGCAGTGCGCTGCTTGGTCCCAACCGGCCATCGTCGTTCAAAGGCATTCAGTTCCGCATCGGTCCAAGCGCGGATTTCCCTTGTCTTGGGACGCTTAATCCCGAGCGAGGGGTCGTGCTTTAGTTGCCCCTTATCGACTGCGTGACGAATGAGGATGCGAAGCTTTTTCAGGGTGTCTAGCGCGGCGGCTGGTTTGCCTGCCAGCGGCTCCAGTAGCTTCGTAAGGATCCGATCACGCGACAGGCCTGCAACCGTGCGATGCCCGTGCACTTCCCGAATAATGTTCAAGCGGCGCACATAGCCAGTCTTTGATGACTGGCGCAGAGCAACGAAGGCGGCGCTTTTCAAATACGATGCAATCAGCTCACCGAGGGTTCCGGACGCATCTTTCTTGGGGCTAACTCGGGCCGGAGCGCCGGCCATGGCGGCCGCATACGCAGCGCCAAACTCCGCCGAGCCGTAGTCGGGCAAGCGTGTCCGCGGCCCCTTTCCCTTCCGAAAAGAATAATAGACGTACCCCTTTACACGGTTTCGCTCAACGTTCGGCGGAAGTTTGCGGGGCATGGCTTAGTTGTCCCATGTGTCGTCCAGCGGATCGATCCCGACGTTAGGTAGTTGGTCGACATAGATGTCGAGCGCGCGAACATCCCAAGCCATGCGCTTGCCTGTGAGTTGCTTCGGCTTTGGCATCTTTCCCGACTTCACCAATTCATCAAACGTGCCGGGAGACACGTTAACGTAAGCGGCGGCGGCATCTCGATTAATCAACCTCGGCGGCAGCGTGGGCGGCAAGGCTACTTGACGAGTCATGCGGCCTCCACAAGGCGGGCCCTGCCGGCGATCACATCAGCCACGGGATTTAAAGTGAACAAGCCGATTTCTCTTGTTACCCTCAATCCCTCCGGCTTTCCTGGGTTGGCCCAGTCTATTGCGCAACCAAAATGAAATGCGCTGACTTTTTCTGTCGTTGAAACGATTGTCAGTTGGGCCTCATGAGGCTGTCCTTGAGCAATCGAAACTCGAAGGGCGGGGAAGTTCGTGATGTCCTCGTTTGCAGCAAAGTACCGCATCACCGACACGAAAGCGTTTCCGAAAGTATCAACCTGTGTCTGATCTGCGCCGATGATTTTGCGATGATGCAAAAGCTCCGGGAATTCAGCGGTCCCGCCATAGAGCTGAAATTCAGGTGTCAGGCGATAGGGAAGCGCGTAAAGAGTCCGCACACACTCTGCTGCTCGGCTGATCTCGTCTGAGGCTGCTATGGCAGCGATCAGGATCGCAGCATCGTCAGGTCCCATCATAGCGCTGCCCCGCCCATGCCCCTTTTTAGCGCGCAGCCCAGCCTCCATCAGTCGCCGATCGTAGTACTTCACCGCGTTCACCGGCATACGCAGTGCACAAGCGACGGTTGCGACTAAGTCGGCCGGCGTCATCGACATATTCAACCGCCCCTTTCAAATGCTAAGTTTGCATATAAAATATTAAATGCAAGCAGTACAAATAAAAAGCTGTGGAAGAGAGGTTGTTTGCCTGCTGAAAGGGATTTCGGTTACCGGTTACCGATTGCGTGGATTAGATCGGCCGTCTCTCCCCCCTCCTTTGGGCCACGAGGATGCGGGGTACCAAGAGTCGGGACCGACTCACACCGCCGCAAAGCGCTCCAACCTACCGGGCTCCTCTACGGGGCCCGAGAGGAACACCCCTTCCGCCAGATATCATCCCAAGATATTGATATTACTTACAAAAAATAGTCGTGTCCGATAAGCCCCACATCCGGCCCCACGATTATTCGTCGCTGGAGCCATCCCCTTCCAGCTCCTGCAGGAATTTTCCGTTCTTCACAGGATCGATGCGATCGGCTTGCGCGAGTGTCCACCCTCCCCGCGCGACGGCATGGGTCGCTGCCAACGTGCCGTCGACTTCGAGCGCCTGTCTGACCGCAACGACATAGGCGCGAATGTCCGCCGCACGCCGCAGCGACCCCGCCTCGTCGAGCAGCCGGTCAATACGGGCTTGTTGGAGCTTTGCCCTGCGCTCTCGCTCCAGCTCCCGCTCGCGCAGCCTCTCCTCGAGCTCGGCCTTGCGCTTCACCCGCCACTCGAAGCCACGAACGCACCGCTGCCGGCAGCTGAGCTCGGCCGCCACCACGATGTCAGCGGCGATGTCCCCCCAGGCGGCGCTCGAGCGGGCCCTTCGCGCTGTCCTGCCAGGCAGACTGGCCGAGTGGTTTAAGGCACCGGTCTTGAAATTCTACGGGACCCGTATCAATCCGACTGAGGTGATGCCCGACAGGCTTGATTCATCACGGGTTTTCGACCTCGATAGCGTTCCCTGTCTGTTTCGATACCTGCCCGTGTTAGGGCGTTCAGTAGCAATCTCAGTAGCAATCTCAGTAGCAAGATAGCGTGGTGAACGACCTCCCTCCAAGGCATGACCTCCAGCGTGGGAGCCTTGGCGGGGAGAGATTTGAGGGCAAACCGCAGGTGGGCTTGGGCCTTATTCTTCGCGGACCAACCCCTGCTTATTCTTCCTCGCGAGCCAAGCTTGGAAACGCTTCTCACGCTCGGCCTTCTCCCGCTTTCTCTTTTTTCTCAACCGCGCCGCCTTCTCAGCTTTCTCCGCCGCACTCACTTGTCGCTTCGGAGGTTTCTTCTGCCCTTTCCCAATTTTCCCAACCCCTTTCGGGAGACGAAACCGTGCGCCGTGCGCGTGCTTATACATGCCTAGTCCTCGAGCCGGTTCACGGAAGAATTGAGCGGCACCCTCACCGAAAAAAACGCCGCACTACTGTTGAAAAGTGCGCGGCGTCCTAGGGCTTAAATATTCTTTATGTTCAGTTCACACCGAACGACGGTCAACGGCTCGCTCGATCTTTATGTGGCCGTGATTTAAGTCCCACTCATAGTCCCTGAAATCGTATTCAATGGTTTCATCACCAAGCATTTCTGCGACGGAACCGTCTGGATGATCTTCAACCCACTTTTTCATTTGGCCGTATACACGATAGGCGCGCGTTCCTTCCCGACGTGGGTTGTCGATTACTGAAACAATCCGCAGATTGCCAAGTTCAAGTATTTCAGGATACCAAATCGAATTCCATAGCTGTCGCGTGTTCTCATTGCCGCGAACAGGGACGGCACCGCAATCTAGCGCTGCTTGGCTGGCTGGAATTTCGGTGAACTCAAGATACTCGCAACCGGGTTTTGGTGGCGTCAGGTCTTGAACCTGTGCCTTAAACCAGCCGCTTGCTTGATCGTGGGTGACGAGATAGATCAGGCGCGATTTGCCCTGATATAGACGTGCAACAATATCTTTCCGATCAGACATGTCGGAAGTCCTTTGGTTCGTGAACCCAGCCGGGCGGGTGCCAACGGCAGACACGTTTATGTAAGCGTGCAACGCCGTAGATGGGTGGCTAAGGTTCCCCCGTCAAGTCGCTTTCACTGCCAAATCCACTTTCGCGGTTCGCGCCGCCCTTTGCAGGGGCGCATAAACCAGACTGGCCGTTTACGCCGCAGACCGACGTAACCAGAATGCCGTTGCGCCTTTGTGCACCGAGCCATCCGGCGCGGGCCTCCCCGTCATCGGCGCGCTACTCGCCCTCGGTGCGGATCGTCGAATCTCGACAAAGGAGGGTCAGACGGCCCTCGACATCGCGCAAATGCGGTATCCGGACCGCGAGGACCTGCACTACATCCTATCGCCCTCGAACCGCAGTCTCGCACAGTTACTCCGCAAGCTGATTGCCGAGACGCCGGGCCTCTTTCCGACTATGACGGCAACCGACTAATCTGCGACCGTCTGATCAGCTGCCTCGGTGCCGTTTTCGTGCGCCGGACGCTGCTGCCGCGCTCGGCGATCTTGCCGCCCGCGCCGCCCTGATTCCGCTGGAGCCCCACTGGACGGTACTCGCCGATCTGTTCGAGCCTGCACCGGACCAGTGGGACTTGCGGGGCGACCTCTGGATGGAACTGCGTCAGGTGCTCGGTCATTGCGAGCTTTCCGGCACGACCGATCGGGGCCCGGAATGCGGGATCGAGGATCGGCTCGCGACTGCCGTCGCCATGCTCACCGGCACGGATCGCGGCGAGCGACAGGACGTGAATGTCCGGCGCTACGCACGTGGCGGCATGAGCAGCGGCATGGTCAGTTGCGAACACTGGCACCTGACGGTGATCCCGCTCCTGGCCCGTCGCGCCGGCTGGTTGGGGCAATCCTGGAGCCGGCTCGGCTGAATGGTATCCGTCCGGTGAAGGTCGCCTGCCGTTGCATTTCGGGCAAACGAAGTTCGCCCCTTTGAATCATCCCCACCAGTTCCTCCACTGGCGCCTCTGACTTGGCCATATCGACTTTCCTTGATTGTGTTTGGAGCTTGTGGCGTTACACTTTGGCTCGTCAAAGTGGTCAAAAAACGAGTCCTCGACGGGTCCGAGGTATCCGTATTGTCGCGGCGTCTCGATCAAGTGTTGCAGGCGGATCGGTTAGAAGCTGCTGGTCTTCCGTAATAATGCGATTGATACGGTGAAAAACTCCGAAGCAAGGTCTGCTCACGCGAGAGGCTAGAGTCGTCGAGAACCCGAAGCTGGGCATACGTGCCAGTCCTCAATCTAATGTCTCTCGCGAGCCGTCACCTCGCTCGGTCTCTTCGTAAGTCATTCCTGTTCAAATCCTTGGCTCGTAAATTTTAAGGTCCGGCTATTCTCTGTAACGGTGCGAACAATGTTCTCGGGCACGCCGTCGGATACGTTGGCCTCAATTTCAAGCGTCACTTTCACCGATGATCCCACCAGGCCCGACAGATGGGCAATGACTTCGTCAGCGATGCGGCCAGCGTCCCGCCCCACCCGCGTGGCGTCAAGCGCAACTGTTCCATAGAACCGTTTGGGTCTAAGTGGTGCGGACCGCGACCCGTCCTGTGCACCTGATGCGGGGACGCCGGTCGCACCCGTGTGTCGCTCAATCGACGCGCCAGCAGTGCCAGCTCCAGTCGTCGGCAACACCGGCGCCGTCACTGTCTCAGCCTCAAACTGCTTCTTAGCAATCTCAGGCTTGACCAGCATGCCATCAAGGTTGTCCGAAGAAACCATCATCATTTGCCCGCAGCGCAAGCCACGGTACCGCCTCGAAGATTCATCGAAACTATCGGCGAAGGCGAACGAATCGTTTTGCCAAGTCAGTAGTGAAAGGCCATCACTCATCGATTGAAAGAGAACCGCTGAGTCTTTGAGGCGCGGCAAATATAAGTACCGGGCAAAATCCTCGGTCAGCTGCTTGATGGGAACGTGATCACCGCGCCAGAGAGGGACCCGGTCGAGTTCCATTCGCAACCGCGTGGCAGCAAATCCTGTGAGCAAGAGTTCATCACTGCGAAGCTTCTTGCTTGCGCGGATCGCCAAAGCGTCCTGCCCCGCCAGCCTGGTTGCCTGCCATTCGATTGCTGCTTGGGGCGTTGCCTGCAAGGGTACCAACAACCACTGATACGTTTCCGGAATGCGCGCTGCTACGGCCCCGTCAGCAGCTGTCTTCTGCGTTTCAGCTTGCTTTACCTGTTGGGGATCGAGATTCAGTGTCACTTTCTCAGTCAGGATCGATTCCCATGCAAGATAACGACGTGTTGCCTCGTCGAGATCCTGGAATCGAGTCTTATCCGCCGCGAGGAAGACGAGCGTGTTGCGATAAAGGCGAGGCGTGGCACCCCGCGACTCGAAAATCGCCTTGGCGGTAATTTCGCCAGCGGAGCCTGGCTCTCTGCTGTACGTCTGATCTACGCCTAACACGACCAGGCGCGCGTCGAGATCGTCGGGTACATCTTGTCCGGACTGCGGCATCGGGTGAATGCGGTTAAAGTCTCCCCTCTGCTCCAGATTCTTGCGTAGTCGGAGGTCGAGCTCATGCACCACTTTGTCGGGATCGCGCTTGAGCTGCTCGGCTCGATCATCTGCGAGCTTCGTGACGGTCGGCTGCGTCGAATACCAGTAGCGCGGCCCGTCTTGATAGAGATATGTGGCGGCTCCCGCGAGGCGTCGCAGCGCATCTCCAAATACGGCAGGTGATTCTCCGGGCATAACGCATCCAAGCTTGACGCGCCGGTCTTCCAGACCTCGATGGGCGGCCTGTGTCAGGGGAGCCGATCCCAAATAGATAGTGCGTGCCACCCGCCGGGACGCTGCGAACTTGCCGAGGTTAGGCACCTCGCCATCGAGCCGCAGTGGCAGCGAGCTAGGCCCGTCCACATCCTTCTCGATTACTGGCACCCAATTATCCGATAGGTAGCGTGTCAACTCGAACTGTACCCTTGGATCGTCGATCGAAATGTTAGCTGGAAGAATGAGTGGGTTACGATCGCCCTTTTCCCACAAGCTATGGATTACGGCCGCCATGAGCCGCAACACACCGCGGGTGCGTTGGAACTTCACCAGTGTTGACCAATCCGTATACAGCCGATCGAATATCTCCGGATGAATCGGATAGGCAGCCTTGAGCCGCTTTTCATAATCAGCATCGCGGCACTCGGGCGGAAACTCTTGATGCTGCGTACGGTAGAGATCCGCAAAAGCGCGCGCCACTACGTCGCGATCCTTGAATTGGGCCGAATCGGCCATTGGCTCGAACAGTCGCCGCCGCACGATCTCGAAGCCCTCTTCGGCGCTTGCGGGGCGCCACGACGATTCAACACGACCGACAACGTTTCGGAGTCGATCGAGAGCTTCGCGACCGCGCTGGCCCCCTACCTCCACATCATCGGCTTGAGTGTGTGGAGAGCCGCCGGTGTCCGATGCCGGTAGGCTAATTACCAAGAGGCAGTTCTTCGCCAGCTTCGCCGATTCGGTTAGCACCTGTGCGAACGTGAATTGCGTTTCGAATCCACCTGCCGGAAGGTCGCTCTGATCATGGAGCTGACGAGCATAGGCGACCCACTCGTCAATGAGGATCAGACACGGACCATATCCAATAAATAGTTCGCGCAGCACATCACCAGGGCTGGTCGCCTTCTCGTCGTCGGCTTTGATGCGCGCGAAAGCTTTTTTGCCGCCAAGCTGCCACGCCAACTCGCCCCAAAGCGTCCGCACCACCGTGCCATCGGGCTTGGTCGAGGGATTGCCGGGCGAAATCTTGTTTCCCACCAACACCACCCGCTTGGCGGTCGGTAGCTTCTTTATGCCCGCCTCCTGCATAATGGTGTCGATGCCGGCGAGACCCGTAGGCGCAATGCCTGAAAACAAATGGTAGAGCGCCAGCATCGAGTGCGTCTTGCCACCGCCAAAGTTAGTCTGGAGCTGCACCACCGGATCGGAGCCCTGGCCGGAAAGGCGTTGCACCGCACCGATCAACATCCCCTTCAAGCTCTCGGTGAGATATGTGCGACGGAAGAACTCGACCGGATTTTTGTACTCGTCTGTACCTTGGCCAAGATGCACTTGCCACAAATCGGCCGCGAACTCCGCCTGCTGATAACGACCACTTGCCACGTCCTTGTGCGGGGTCACGACCTCCCGCCAAGGCTTGAGATGAGCTGTGGTAGGGCTCTCGATCGCAGTGCCCGCGCTTTTGCGTTTTTCACCACGTACCTGCTCGTCGAAGATTACCCTCCTCAGTTCCATTTTCATTTTGCCGACTTCATCAGCCTGCGGTGCAGAAACGGCCGTCAGGAGTCGCGAAACTGAGTCAAGGGCTCGATCGGCATCATCGCCGGAGAATGGATTCTGATGCGCCCAACGATTACGCACATCCAGCAATTCGTTAACGAGGCTACGCTCCGCCTTGCCTAGCGTTTTGCGAAAGACATCGCCCCAAGTTCGATCCATGAGGACCAACTGTACCGCGACATCCTGCATAGCATCAGCTTTACCACCTCCTAAGCGCGTATCGGTAAGAATTTCCTTCACCTCGGTGGTCCAGCGGTCACCATGATACGTCTTAAGTTCACGCTCTACGAACGGACGAAGCCCATCCTTGAGTAGTTCAAGCGCCTTGCCGACGCGCTCGTGGTTGCTAATCGCCATGGTCTCGCTCCTACTAGATAAGTTGTGGTTGGGTAGGTTGCGGACTATCATTTTCGCGAGCGAGACGTGAAATCTCGGGCCAGCTCTGCACAAGACCATTGTAAGATAGCGCCTCTGCCGCCCGCTTCCTCCGTTCACAAAGGGCGTAAAGGCGGTAGGCGAGTTCTCTGGCAATCTCGGCTTTGTTACCGAGTTTCCCCACGAGTACGGCCGCGGCGTGTTCACCTCCCGATTCAAGCGATCGAACGAGTTGGTGAACCATTTCCCATGCAGTGAGCCGCGGATCGGAAGCTGGATTCCAGTCGGCAGGAAGTTCGGAAGGTTTTAATAGGCGAACCTTACCCCGACTCGAAGCCAGAATGTTTGCGGTTACCATGCCCGACACGCTTGTGTTTTTTGCCTTAGAAAGCGTCTCGGCCACGCCATAGTCGCCCTCCCCAAATCCCGATTGCTCGAACCAAGCCACCGCCCACCGGCTGTCGGCGTCAAAGTCTCCCTCTTGTTCCGCTAACGACTCATCAAGAGTTTGATTAATAAGCGCCAGTGCATCTCTCACGGAAACCGCCTCTCCTTGGGCGTCGAGCACTCTAGCGAACCTGGTAAAGACCGCCATGCCGGGACCTATAGCCGCCTGCGCCAAATCTACGGGCGCTATGTTTCCGCGTTGCAAGTGGATAAGTGCGTTGGGAAGTTCGGCCTTTAGCGCTATTAGGAACTCGCGGCGGGTGCAAGAAGGAGCGTCTGTGGGACGAGGGCGACAAACGAGAACAATGCTAGAGGCGAGAGCATTGCTACCCATGCTTCGCATACGAGTCTTGCCTTCGGTGCGGACAGGCCACGTCCCACTAATTGCGAATCCTGCTTGTATGACCGCGCTCAAGAACGTGTCCCATCCTGTATTCGCGATCAGTCCATCTCCTTCGGTCTCGGCCTGCTTAAACGCATAATAAATGGTGACGGGAAATCCGGGATGCGCCTCTTCCACGAGGCGGTACATTGCTTTGGTCATTCCACGGAGGAAAAATTCTTCTGCTTTATCCTTGCCACCATGCCTGGCTGGAGTAGCGACCAATTCGTCGGCCTTCGGGACAACAAGCGTCGCGAATAGGTCGGGGTATAGGGATTTTAGGGTGGGTCGGAGCCAGACATAGAAATAGTCGGAAAGATCTGCGTAACCAACGTTGTCAAAATAAGGAGGATCAGTCGAAATGATCCGCAAGGCACTTCCGGGTGATGAACAAGCATCGGCTATCGTGGCGGCTCCGCTACTCTGAACGGGTGCATTTTCCGTTACCGCGGCCGTACCCTCCGCCAGTCCACCAAAATCGCCTCCAGTCCCTGAGAATGGATTTGTTTCGGCAAAGTCCCAAGTCATCGGGATATCGTTACGCGCAAAGGCGCGACTGAGTTTGGTTTCATCTGGCCGCCAGGTGGAGAGAGTCGTTATAAACCTCGCCGCCTTACTTGCTGTGATACCTAAATAGATCGCTAGAGCATCCGCATACGCGGTTGCGCCGGTCCCTCCCGATGCGAGCGATCCTCCATCATCAACCACTCCTGCATCAATAGCATCGCGTAGCGCAATTTCGCGCGCTTCTTTCACCAAATCCGAGAAAGTCGTCAAAGCAGCGAGTTGCCGACTGGTATAGAGATCACTCCAATTCTTCATCCCATAATTTCCGACTCGGAAGCCGAGAGCTTGCTGAAAGAATTCTACATCAGGCTTCCACTCCGGCCTTGCCTTCCGCGCTATTTCCTCCGACGCGGAAGTGGGCGATAAATAGATGCGCCCTGCATCGCTGTCTGCAACAACTGCCATTAACCTTGTGCCAAGTCGGCCTGCCTGCGCTTCCGCCTTTATGTAATCACTTGAGATCGGCGATCCCGAGAGAATGCACTGAAAGTTGCCGCGCGCTAATTTTGTTCCGCTTCTTGCAGCTTTAGGATTTTTTGGATCGCCTTGTTTTACAATGAACTCGTATTGGTCGTCCCTAACCCGCAGGTCGACGTATGCTTGCTTGTCCGCTTTCGTTGAAAGCATGAACGACGCAATCAGTGGCACGTATACGTGAGCAAAGGCTGGGTTTGGGCTCCTGACCGTGCGCGCCCATATCCAAACGATCACCGTCAGTCTTGATCCAACTAGTGGTTTCAGGTCTGGCCGCCCCTTTGCCGCTTCAGTTGAGATTTCGATCTTTGGATAGAGATGACCTATGCGCTTCTCTGCCTCTTCGTGCATCCACTGACCATAGTAACGAATGTCTTCCGCTAGGCCCTTAGCGCCGTGCCACGCCTTCCCGAACAATTCCTGGTCATTCCTGGTTTTCGGGTTCACAGGTGGCTTGCCGGCAAACTTCGGAGGTATTTCAATCATTGCCTTGTTAATCAAAACTGCCACTGGATTTAGGTCGCTAGCGTAACTCTCCAATCCAAGCCGCTGAGCTTCCAGCGGAAGTGCACCGCCACCCGCGAAGGGATCGTGGAAAGCGGGCAGCCTCTTCCGATCGAAAAGTTCTTTAGCATGCGGATGGTCGACGCTATCAGCGCAGGCACGCCGCCAGCTTTGCCAGATTTCAGCTCTCGCCCGCTCAAGAACTTCCTCGTTGGTAATGTTCTCCCATTCTACGAGGTCTTCGATGATACCGAAGAGCCGCTGGCGTTCCTTTTCCTGCTTCTTTTCAGTAGGAAACAGATCCGGAAGCCCCGAAGGGTCGTCCACCATTTGCGCGAAGATGACAGCGCGCGCAGCCGCCAAAGGACGCCGGGCCCACCACAAATGCAAAGTTGACGGATGGCCGTGCCGAATTGATTTTTCCCGCGCGCTGGCCTTGTTGATCGCGTCCAACGGAAGCGCGACCTCAATTAGCTTCTTCCGTGTTGATCTCACTTTCAATCCTCTGCACTAAGAATTTCAGGAAGCGCAACAAGCTCAGGACCACGAGGCGGCGCGTTCTTGCGCCAACCGTTCTTGATCGTGCCGATCTTGCCTATTGCCAGGCACTTTTCTTTTGGCAGTTCGCGTAGCCCCCGAACATGCCAAAACGCGGCCCAGTGGCCTTGGTTGTCGCTGGAATATTGCTCGGTTGTCGAAGGGCGGTGGCTCATCCCAAGTGGATGCTGCCCTGAAACACTGTCTACTTGTCCGACGTACCAACCGAACCAGCACACAAGAAAGCTGTCCTTGGCAGGTACGCCCTCGTGCGAGGGATAAATCAAAGCCGGAACAGTCGCCCCTTCCCGCATCTCATCCAGCTTTCGCATCAGTTCCCACTTCCTGGTGCCGAATGCAACAAAGCCCTTGAGCTTGGAAACCTCCCGCCCCGACATCAAGTGCTCAAGAGGAACCGGTGCGAGCAGGGCAAAGTCGTGAACGGCCTTCATCAGCGTTTCTCACAGGAGGGGGAATTATCGGGGATTGCCAGAAGAATCATCGCTCTCTCGATCGTGGTCAATCACCAGTCGGTAGCTGGCTGGGTACAATACAAGTTTGCCCGCTTCGAGCATTGCGCGTAGTTGAGCCCCCAGCACCTCGCTGGGTTCACCCTGCGCGTCTGACAGAATAAGTGCGTAGTCGTCCGGAAATTTATCGATCAATCCCCAGACGTCCGCGTCGAGCTGAAGTGGATCTCGCTCCAGACAGTGATCCCTCGGCCAATAATGGCGTATAAGATCACCCTTTGCAGACCGCTTTTCCCACGGGAACCGGTCGCCGTTCGCTTTCCCGATCCAGCCACCGTCGGCATGAAAGAAACGGTCCTCCCCATCCTTCTGAAAGCCTTGGGCACGGGCGAAACGCTCGATGATAGTTGGTTTGGCGGGATGCGAACGGGGTCGATCCTTCGAGGTAGGGACTTCATCAAGTCCTTCTGGATCCTTACCAAGATCGGGTTCAGGCTCCGGCGTTGCCACTACCGCAGTTAACTCGTCGTCGGAGTCCATTCCGGAGGCACCCACCGATAATCTGTCGACAGTTTCGGCCGCACTTGCTTCAACCTCGTTTTGCCTTTCGGGGCTTGTAACGGCAGGCGGCGGAGTGTGCGCCTCACGCTGTGCGAGCTTGAAATTTTCCTCCAGATATTCGGCGACGTCTTCGGGTGATCTGTCGAAGCAGTAGTTCATCGCCGCCCCAATGTCCTGACGGCCGAACGCCCTGCCCAGTCGGTCCGGCACGAGGCGAGCGAGCTTCGGTTTGGGTAGTTGATCAACATAGAGCGTGCGATCGAGCCACACGACATCAGTGCGTCGCGGCGTTCCTGCCGGTGCGCCGTCAATATAGGGAATGATTTCTAGTGATGGGGTCGTGCGCCAGACCGTCTCGGCGAGATCCGCGGCTAGCGCCCGTATACGCGCGGTCTCGCCTTCGTCCTCAAGATCCACGCGGCACAATTCAGCTCCTAGTCGGTTTAACCAGGCACGTCGTTCCGGGCCGCCAGTGAATAGTGGATTGCGATGAAATCGGTCTTCGATCCTGCCGGCTAGTCGGGGCAGGTTAGAAAAGGGCGTGGTTTCCGTGATTTCTGCTGATAGCCGCTGGAGGTCCGCGGTCTTCTGTTTCACCCATTCATGCATGTGGCTATACTCAACCAGCGTCTGCATGGTGAGTGCGTAATCCAGCGTCGTGACGGGCACCCATTCGCGCGCGAGGTTTAGCCAATGTCCGCACTCGACCCAGATCCGGGCAGGATGGCGAACTAGAAGCGCCCTGACCCGACGCGCATCGTCTTGAGATAGGGGCTTACTCGATGGGAGCTCCTTCAACCAATCTATTGCAAGCTCTGCGGTCGGGCGTTCCGCGATGCCAATCTTGCGCCACAAGGTTAAGTCGCGCACGGCGGCGCGGATGACCGCAGCGCCGGGTACATCCTCCTCATCAGCAGAAAGGAAAACGCTAGACCCCGTCACCCACCCGGCGCCTTCCGTGAAGACAATCTTCTCTTCTCTAAACGCCTTCTTAATGCTGGCAAGATCGCCGGTCGAACAAGTGTCCACCATCTGATCAAGACGCCAATACCACTTCTCAACCTCTTGGACCGGTGGCTTGGCCGAATGCGAAAGCGCACGTAGGCAGTCTAGTAGGCCTTCCGGACCAGTGGGTTCATCCCGAACCCCAAGTAGAGCAAGCAGCGGCCTAGTCGTCTCCCGATCCAGAAGTCCGTGAACGAAATACTCCACATCGATGAGAGACTCTGTTTCAGGAGTCCGGCGCAGCAACTCCAATGGCTTGCGGTTCACGCCACGTGTGTCAGGAAGACAAGGGTGGTCACGGAACTTGTTGATCCATGCTGGCAGTAGGGGTTCACTGGTGATGGAACGGGTGCTGCCGGTTGTGGCGACTTGAACAGCGCGCGCACTGACAGCAGCGGTCCAGAATGGGGCTGGCTGAGCGATAACTCGGTCGAGCACACGCGCCCACACATTCTCGTTGCTTGCGGCAAGATCCGCCCAATGCGACCAGAAAATGCGGTCGAAGTCCCAGTCTTCGACGATAAAGGTTGAGGTCTTATAGTGAAAGGTTGGGTTCGTTGAACAGCCCCGCTTACGAAGTTCGGATTCGATTCTCATTCGACCATGGACGTCGGTCCGGATTTGCTTGAGGGGCGCGAACTCGAGCAGACCTGCGCGTCCCGACGAGACCCAGCGGCGCCATTCTTCGGCAGAACATGACAAAAACGCCTTCGAGTAGTCGGAATGCAAGAGGCGATCGGCGCACCAGCTCTTGGGAAGCAGTTCCTCCAATTCTCCGTTCTGATCGAATAGTACCCCGTCTGTACGCCGTCTTAGATGTCGGCCTTGAGTGACGAAACGAAAGGAGTCGCCTACTATCGCATCCAGCTTCGCTGCAATTTGAGCCAGCTGGACGCAACTAGTGACCAAGATCGATTTTTCTCTAAAGAACTGCGCAGCGACATGGTCAATCACCCCACCCACATCGCTCGTCCCTTCAAGGCCAAGAGTTGTCATAACGGTTTGTGCGACTGAAGACTCTCGGTCGAGTTCGAGATCGTTACTCTCCTGACTCTTTCGACGTTGTTCAGCTATAAATCTTGGCCAATTCGCGTTCAGCACCAATAGATACTTAGCCAGAAACTCCCAATCCCCGTCGGAATGGAGCAATCGCTTCTCACCCAACCGGACAATTTCAGAAGCTGAGTAGAGTACATTCTTGCCTTGCACAGGAACGATCCGCAGCGTCGACCGGAAGGCGCCTCCCCGCCAGCCGACCACATCTGGTGCTATGTAAGCCCAAAGCTTCATCAAGCCGCGCCAATTTTGCGGTTGGGGAAAATGTCTGGACGTCAGAATTGAGAGAACATTCTCCTTGCTTATGCGGTCGACGACTTGCCAGCGAACGAGCTTTCCGCAATCAACAGCTGAAACGTGATTTGAAAGTGCTGGCCTGCTAGCACCCTCATCTAGCAAGCTCGAAATTTGGGTCGCGGGCCACACCTCAAAAAGCTCTTTGGGGTAGATTACCGACTGCCCCGGCAATCTCAGCTCGGCATCTACAGTCAAGAGAATGGGTTGCCCGGAAATTCCATCGCCAAACGACTCTTTCACGATAAAGGCGCAACTTCCCTCCAGCGAACCATTCTCGCGATCGGCGTCCGGCATGAGGGCGTATGCCCTCGACCGTTCCATATCACTTGCTGATTTGTCACCAAGCCAGTTCAGCATAATCGAGCCGGCTAGTTCACCAGCACGACTAAGCAACCAACGATTCGTCGGAGAAATGTCCGGGTCTTTTATCTTCAGCCTTGCAGGATCTTGGATAAAGGGTGCGTTTACCGCAAACGGGAGGGAGGTCTCCACTCCTGTCGGCAAAACCACGTACAATCGTCCTTCGGAACCGAGAACGATTTCGACCTTGCAAGGCGGAAAGTCCGCCTCCTGATCCACACCAAGGAGCCTTTCCTGCTTGATTTCTGAAATCGCCTCTTGGGGAAACGCCTCGGCTTCGGACCGAGCGAGGAGAACAGCGTCGTCCGGATTGCCGTTGAGGCCAATCCACTCGCTGTCGTCCACTGGGCCGGGACCAAGGCTGCCCCAGCGCAATTCTTGGTCCGCGATCTGCAGACGCCGAATATTCTTAAAAAAAAGAAGAGAAATGGGACTGTTGACCCATTCTTGAAGATTTCTCTCGACCTCTTTTTCTCGGTAGATGTCGCTTATCGGAACACGAACTTGCGTGAGGTTTGATCGGGTAGCGAAGGCATCAATCCACTTCGGTTCGGTGAAACGCTCCCGCGAGAAGGCTACGCACAGAGTTGGAGTTTGGAGGGAAACAACATCCCCCAGGCTAAATGTGCTCTTGAAGCCAATTCCTCGAAAGCCAATCGTATGAAGAGCGCGCTTGTTGGAGTAGCCAAATCGACAAAGAGACGCGAAATGCTCCTCGGCGAAATCCTCTCCGTTGTGCGTGAACTCGAAATTATGATTCTCAACCCTAACAGTCGCCTCAGTCGCGCCGGCATCGTCAGCATTCTGGAGAAGCTCCGACAGGATGTGACGAGGACTTTGGACTTGCTTGAACAATTGATGCCATGGGCCGGCAAGTTCTGGATCAGCTTCGAGCTGATCCCAGCGCATTGCGGCGCGATCACGAATACGATCAAAGTATTTTGGCCGAGCAATCATTTAGGTGGTTCAGCCCGTGCGATCAACTCTGTGAAATTGTAGTTGACGCTAGTCACCCCAAAATCGGGTTCGCGTTGGAATGGACGGCGCGCGTAGTGAACTCGATGTGAACTTTCATCGAGAAATTCGACCATCGCGAGAATGAAGTCTTCGGGCTTGTTAAGAGAATAGAGAATTTCGTTCTTTGTAACAGTGATAGTGTCCGCTCCCGTTACTCGACCCTTCACCTCGAGGAAGCGTAACCGACCTGTGTCTGGCACCCGGCTCTCGATGTCATAGCCGAGCTTTTCGAGTTCGCGGTCGGTTGGCTCGAATCCCAGGCTGCGCTCAACGTCCATGACGATTTTCCGCGCACGCGCGGCGGCTGCCTGGGTATCGGGCGACAGCGCGAGTGTAGATCGGCCGGTCATGGCTGCTATTAATCCCGCCGGGACGACTAACAATCCGCCAAGAACGACCGGAGGCAGAGGCGAAATCTGCTTCTCCTGCTTGATCTCTGTCATTCGCTTTTCAAGGCGACCCTGGAGGTTGTCGGCACGTTTTCGTGCTTCTCCGGAATTGAGACGGGCGTTCGCCTTACCGGATTGCTCCTGCAGCTTTAGTTGTTCAGCGCGGTGGTCCCAGTAGCTGATCTCCTTGGTCAGGCGCTCCTTGACGGCGGCCTCCGTCTTTTCGAGAAGGCTGAGTTTGCGCTCACGAACTTCGGAGAGGTGCTCCGGAACAACATGGGCAATAGCGTAGCCCAACGCTTTCTGCTCGACTTCCCGCGCGATCCAAGCGCATTCGGTTCGCGATAGGATAGCGTCGACGCCTGGTTCATCCGGAGCGATGGGCCGGTAGTCCAAATACGGAGCGTAATTCAGATGTCTCGGATTCCCAGCGGCATCGATCTCAACGTAGAGCATACGCTTGGATACGATGCGGCGATCGCCCGCGCTTGTAGTCCCAGCGTCCTGAACAGCGTGCTCAAGAAAAAATAGGATGCGTGGATTGAGACCCGGGTCGTTTTCATCGACTAGAATCGTTCCCCTGCGCAAAAGATCGCGGTGACGCTCAAGTGTTATGTCGATAACCGAGTCCAGTAGCGGATGACCCGGGCAGATAAACGCAGCCAATGGTTGACCGGGCGGTGCAACAAGTGATTTTTCAAAGGCTATTCGCTCGTAGCGTGGCAGAACGGGCTCCCCGATCCCGATCAGACGATCACGATTGCGAATTGGAGCTGAAACATACGTGACTTCATACCGGCGGGGCTCTCGCAGCTTTGCATTGCCGCCGAGTTGTTGAAAGGCTTCGAGGAAAAAGGACTCGACGTAGTGCGGTTGCAGCCGGCGGGCATCAGCCCGCTCCATGTCCTCGCGGATCCGATGAACCCGACTAACATCCATTGAATCATGAGCAAGTGCTCGCTCTTCCAAGAGGTCCTGCAACTGGCGGGGATCGAGCGCGCTCTCCACTGCCTTCGTGAGACGATTGCGCACCTCAGGCAGATCACCGTAACGAATAGCTTCAATAAGCAACTCGCGCAAAGCGCGGCCTTCGAATTGCAACTTACCAAGCACGTCAAATACCTGGCCGCCCAATGCTTTGCGTGCCTGCTCCAGCTTTTCCAGCAGCTTTCGATAGACGTCGCCCTCGCGGGTTTCTTCAGCTAACAAGTTCCATAGGTGACACACCTCGGTTTGGCCAATACGGTGGATGCGGCCGAAACGCTGCTCAAGGCGATTGGGATTCCAAGGTAAATCGTAGTTCACCATCAGATGAGCACGTTGAAGATTGATGCCTTCGCCTGCCGCATCGGTTGCAAGCAGGATCTGAACTTCTGGGTCGTGCCTGAACGATTCCTGAGCCTTCATTCTCTCTTCGCGCCCCATGCCGCCGTGGATCATGACGACCGCTTGCTTGCGGCCCAAGAGAGTGGTGATGCGATTCTCAAGGTAGTTCAGGGTATCGCGGTGCTCCGTGAAAAGAACGAGCTTCTGGGACGGCGACGCATTTGGCTTGGGAATTTCTTGCGCACCTGCGTCATAAGAGGAGTCTTCTTCAGCAAGCTGATTTGCAATTGCGGCTGGCATGAAGATTTCGGATAGAAGTGATGCAAGCTCCCGCCACTTCTTATCTTCGCCGCTGCGCCTAATCGAGAGAGCAAGTGCTTCCAGCCGCTTAAGGGTCTCTATTTCTATTCGTAACTCGGCGATACTGCGTGCCGCCGTGGCCTGGTCGAGAATTTCTTCTTCAATTTCCTCTACTTCGTTATCTGGAGCTTCATCCAGATCTTCGACGTCCTCTGCGTCCATACCACGAAGCGAAGCGGAAGCCGCAGGGCTCACCTGTCCGCCGCGATGAATAACCTCCAATTCGCGCAATCGGCTCTCGAGCCGTTCACGGCGACGTCGGAGTGACTGATAGATGGCCTCAGGTGAGGATGCGAGACGGCGTTGCAAGATTGTCAGTGCAAAGCCGATAGTGCCCGCTCGCTTCTCGTTTTCCAGAGCCTCTGCGCGATTGAACTCCTCGCGTACATATTTTGTTACTTCTGCGTAAAGATGAGCTTCAGGATCGGAGAGTTTGTAAGGGACGGTATGTGCGATTCTTTGGGGAAAGAGCGGCCTCCCGTCGAACTTCAAAAGATTCTCCTTGACCATTCGACGCATTAGATCGGAAACGTCTGCCGCGTGAACGCCATCCCGAAAGCGACCTTCGAAACGGTCGCCGTCGAGCAGGGACATGAATAGTTGGAAGTCTTCCTCTTTGCCGTTGTGCGGCGTCGCCGTCATTAACAGGAAGTGGCGGGTCAACGTGGACAGTAGCTGCCCAAGTCGAAAGCGCTTTGTGTACTTTACCTCACCGCCAAAAAATGTAGCGGCCATCTTGTGGGCTTCGTCGCACACGATTAGATCCCAGCGGCAATCGGGCGCTTGCAGCTTTAGCTGCACATCCTCATTACGCGAGAGTTTGTCGAGCCGAGCGATAACGAGATTGGTTTCGAGAAACCAGTTGCCAGTACGTGCAGCTTCGAGCTTGTCGTTGGTCAAAATCTCGAAGGGCAAGTGGAACCGCCGATAGAGTTCGTCTTGCCATTGTTCAGCAAGGCTTCCTGGGCATACGACAAGGCAACGCTGAAGATCCCCGCGCGCGACTAGTTCCTTCATAAGTAAGCCGGCCATGATCGTCTTGCCTGCGCCCGGGTCGTCGGCGAGCAAGAAGCGCAACGGCTGGCGGGGTAGCATTGCCTCATAGACTGCGGTGATTTGGTGAGGCAGGGGCTCAACAATGGACGTGTGTACCGCTAACACTGGGTCAAAGAGATGTGCGAGGCGTATGCGCTGCGCTTCGGACACCAGCCTAAAGAGCCCCCCGTTCCCGTCGAAGCTCCATGGTCGTCCCTCCTGAGCGACCTCTATGCGGGCTTCGTCGTGGCGGTATAGAAGCTCATTCGCAACCCTTCCTTCGGGGGTCTTGTACGTCAGTTCAATTGCGGCTGATCCGTGCCATTGAACGCTCACTACTGTGACAAGCCCGTTCGGCAAAATCCCCCGAACGGAGGCATTGGGCTTGAGGTCCTCTAGCTGCGCCAAATCGTCGATCCTTTAATTGTCGTTGTGCAGCGCATCATAATGGATGCGCAGAATAATTCGTAGTGTAGCGAGTATTGGCAGGGCGGCACAACTCGTTACAGGCATAAGTCTCACGCCAGGAATGATCCGGCGATCTAGAAAACAGCGTTTATAGGAGCCGGCTTCAAAGGAACGAGCGGAAGGAGCCAACTATGATGTTAGGTAAATCCGAGACGAAAGTGCGCGAACTTCTCGTTCATTTGCACCGGGCGGCCGACATTCTGGAAGATACCCTAGGCCTCCACCTCCCCATAGAACCGACACTAACCCGCCGGAAGGCGGGCTTCCAACTCCCACGATTGCAAGCAAGGTCGCATATTCCATTAAAGAGATCTGCAAACTGACCGCCGTAGGTCGGAGCACGGTGTACGAGGAAATTAGCGAAGGTAGGTTACGAGCTGTGAAGCGGGGGACCCGAACGCTTATTATGGCCGCTGACTTGCGAGATTGGATTGCTACCTGGCCACCGGCTCGCAAACACCCAACAAGGTAGCTGCATCGAACGAAAGAGAATCGCGTGGCCGATCGCGTAACTCACTGATCCGGAGGGAGCGACGCCTCCTAACGCAGCTTGCGCCCTATAACAACGTGCTATCTGGTCGCGCCAACGAGCGGCAAGTTCACGGTTCTGGGGGGCGTTCATGGGTTAGTGCCAGGGATTTTCCTTAAAGACCCGCTGAACGACGCTGGTACCGACGCCCAACTTTTTGCCAATCTTGAGGATGCCGTTGCCCTCGTGCCTTAGCTCAATGATCTGAGCCTCCACGCCGGCCTTGATCCGACGCCGGCCTAATTTAGTACCCCTCGCTTTTGCACGGGCAAGGCCGGCATTGACCCGTTCCCGAATGATGCCGCGCTCGAACTCTGCAAATACGCCTAGCATCTGAAACATTGCCTTGCCGGCAGTGGTGGAAGTATCGAGTCCCTGCTGATGAAGGAAAAGTCCGACGCCCTTTTCATGGAGATTCTGAAGTATGCTGAGAAGGTCAGTGAGCGACCGACCGAGGCGATCCACCGACCAAGACGCCACCATGTCGAACTCTTTGGCGTTCACCGCTCTCATCATCGAGTCCAGGCCCGGGCGCATGTCTCGGCCCTTGGCGCCACTGATGCCGGCATCCTCGTACACCTCGACGACTTTCCAGCCGGATCGCTCCGCGACCGCTTCTAACTCGCGGCGTTGGTTGTCTGTCGTCTGCTTGTCGGTCGAAACCCGGAGATAGATGGCGACACGCTTCATGGCGACCTCCCTGCCCGAGCGCCATCTTAACTCAGACTATACGTAAATCAAATGTTTTCGGTATATCTCGGACGTAGCGAATTCCCCAACGATTAGTGCCATCGGTTCGATCGAGTTTGGTTGGGTTTTCGGTATAGCCCATTCACGTAGCAGCCGGACGCTGGTCTCGCCCTATGTCAGCTTCATGCACTCAAAGCGGACATCGCTCATCCCAGGCGCCAAGTCCGCTTTGGGCCAACGGCGGACCTGGAGGGATACTCCATCCCTAGCGGTTTAAGGTGGCAATCCAGCCTGTTGGAAGTGGCCGACCAACTGATCAACTAGGTGGCCGTCGCGAAAGGGTTGTCTTTCCCGGATATTGGATAATCTATAATCCGGGCTTGTGTTGGACAATGCTTGCACGGCCTCTCTGGCATCGTTCAGGCGTCCACTGGCGGCTGCGTTTGCAATGTAAGGCGTGAGGGAGAGTACAGTTTTGCCGAACTCAAGCGCTTTCGCAGCCAAGGCAAAGCCTTCATCGTACCGTCCAAGCATCCAAAGGGCGTACGAACTCCCTATCATTGCAGAGGTCTTTGCCCGATCTCGCGGACTTAACCTTGCAGATCGGTCGAAGCTATCGATCGCTCTCTCGCCCTGGCAACAACAAATGGCCACCCAGCCGCGCGCGTGCCACGCGATCTGGAGATTAGGGTTGAGAGTGGTGGCTCTATCCACCATGCCCGTCGCTCGATCGTACGAGCTACCCAAAATTGCGAACGTTTCCGCTGACCTGGCCAGCGCGAAGGCATCGTCATTAGCGAGCTTTGCCGCTGTCTCGGCCAGTCGAAGCGTCTCGGCCTTCTCTACCTCGGACAACTTCCTGCCGAAGGTCGCTTGTTGATTGACAAGCACACAAGACTCCATTGCGTACGCTGCGGCATAACTTGGGTCCAGCTGAGAGGCCTTCTGAAAAAGTTCTCGCGTACGATCAGAAAAGTCATAGCTGTGGATCAACGCCATTCCTCGCAGGAAGTAGTCGTAGCTATCCAGCCTGCCTGTTGGCTTCAATCTAGTGCGTTCAATTTCGGCTTGCTCGATCTTTGGATTGATTTGTTGAACTACTGCCGCCGTAACATCGTCCTGCAGCGCGAATATGTCATCCAGTGAACGATCAAACTTCTCCGCCCATACGTGCGCATCTGTTGATACGTCGATCAGCTGTCCCGTGATCCTCACCCGTCCGCCGGCCTTACGCACGCTTCCTTCCAACACATAGCGCACGCCCAGCTCGCGGCCCACCTGTTTGATGTCAACGGCTTTGCCTTTATAGGTGAAGCAGGAATTGCGCGCGATCACGAAAAGTGATTTGAAACGCGACAAGGCAGTTATGATGTCTTCAACCATGCCATCAGCGAAATACTCCTGCTCCGGGTCGCCGGACATATTCTGGAAAGGCAATACCGCAATGGAAGGCTTATCGGGAAGCGCAAGCCCCGGAGCCCTGCCCGCGGTCGAAGCCGGTTGTAGTTTTGCAGCGGCTTGACCATCAAGCTGAACCCGCCACGCTCGCATGGGCTCGGCAATGTTCTTGAGGGTCTGCGGTCCAATGTCTTCCAAGCCGATCTCGACCTTGCCCCGGATCTGCCGATAGGTGTCATCGGATATGCACACACCACCTGGCTCGGCAATGCCCTCCAGCCGGGCGGCGATGTTGACACCATCGCCAAAGATATCGTTGTCGTCGATGATGATATCGCCGACATGGACGCCGATGCGGAGTTCAATCCTGACATCTAGCGGGAGGTCGGCGTTTTGTGCGGCCATCGCGCGCTGGATTTCGACCGAGCAGCGGGCGGCATCGACGGCGCTGGCGAATTCCACAAGCATGCCGTCGCCGGTGGTCTTGACGATGCGGCCACGGTGGGAAGCGATGGCGGGCTCGACAACAGCTTTTCTGGCCGCCTTGAGCCGGGCCAGCGTGCCCTCCTCGTCGGCGCCCATGAGGCGGCTATACCCGGCGACATCCGCCGCCAGCACCGCCGCCAGTCGCCGATCTACCCGCTCGCCCGCCAATGGTGTCCCCACGTGGCCAATACCCGGCCTATCAAAGCATGGCGGGTTGTTCGTGGGCTAGGGCCAATGTCCGAGTGGGTCAAAAGGCGACATCGACCGGCGACCGGACTAAGTTCGCTTTATGCCCCAATGGGCCACATTTCAGACTGCGCCGGCATGTCTGTTCGTGCCAACGGGAGAAATCGGCCATTCTTCCCACACCCCCGCTACTGCTGTAATTAATACCGAAGGCAATACCGAAGGCGAAGGCCGGTTCGATGACATCTGCTCCGTTACCTATTCCCGAGACGCGATTTGCACGCAGTGGAGATGTCAGTATCGCCTATCAGGTGATGGGCGAAGGACCGATCGACCTCATCATGGTCCCAGGGCTCGTATCACACGCCGAGTTCTTCCATGAACTTCCCGGGTATACCGATTTCCTACGCCGACTCGCGGCCTTTGCGCGTGTAATCAGCTTCGACAAACGTGGTCAGGGTCTTTCAGACCGCATTGTGGGTAGCCCGTCGCTTGACGAACGTATGGACGATCTTGACGCCGTGATGAAAGCGACAGGCGCGTCGCGTGCCGCCCTGTTTGGTTATTCTGAGGGCGCATCCATGACCGCGTTGTTCTCGGCAACCTATCCTGAGCGGGTCTCCCATGTCGTCCTGTATGGAGGCTGCGCGCGGGTCAGTAACAGCGAAGACTACGATCTGATGTTTTCGAGGGACCAACATCTGCGGAGTTGCCGGCTGTGGGGTACGGGCGCCTCGATGAAACTATTTGCCCCGAGCCTCGCCAATGACACTGCGGCCATTAAGCTCTGGGCCAAGGGCGAACGGCTCATAGCCAGTCCCAGCGCTTATCAGGCGATGATTGAATGCAATACGTTGATCGATGTTCGCGCCATCCTTCCCCAACTTCGCCTGCCTGTTCTGGTCTTGCACAATGAAGCCGATAGGGCCGTACCGGTCGCCAACGGTCGTTATCTTGCGGCTCATATCCCGGGCGCCCGCTACATTGAGTATCCTGCCGGCGATCATCGGCCGTGGGCGGAAGGCAACGTTGTGGCGCTCTGCGGCGATGTCGAGGAATTCATCACAGGCCGCCGCGAGGTCGTCGTACAAGACGCTGAGCGAGTGCTCGCGACTGTGCTTTTTACTGACATCGTCGGCTCAACGCAGCAACTTACGAGCCTAGGCGACGTTGCGTGGCGTCGTCTGCTTGACGAACACGATAAACTAGCTCACCGGCTGGTCGAGCAGCATCGCGGTCGCCTGATCAAGACGACGGGCGACGGCATTCTTGCGAGTTTCGACGGGCCCGGGCGTGCCATCAAATGCGCGATGGCGTTTTCGGGGGCGGCCGCTCATATCGGGCTTAAACTGCGAGCAGGGTTACACACCGGCGAAGTTGAATTGCGTGGTGAAGATATCGCGGGCGTCGCCGTCAACGCTGCGGCGCGTATTATGGGCGAAGCTGGTCCTGGCGAGATTTTCGTGTCTCGGGTTGTAACGGACCTCGTGGCTGGCGCTGGAGTAAACTTTTCCCGTCAGGCTCCGCGTAAACTTAAGGGCCTTCCAGGGCGTTGGGACTTGTTCGCCACTGCGTGAGGTTCCTATTGTCTCTGTCAGTTCGGGGCGATGTCCGTTGTGGGTCAAAAGCCGACATGCCCAGCACCCGACAGCATGTCCGCTTCACTTCTGAGAGGAGACATGGGGCTGCCGGCACGCCTACTTTCGCGAACGTAATTTGCCATTCATTCCCTGCACGAGCCGAGGCACAGACTAGAGGGACACGACCTCTGTTCTTGTGCTGATCGGCGATCAAGCCCAATCCGTAGCGGCTTGTCGATGCCGTCCCGACCCGCTTCAATGGGCGATGGACCAGCTCACCCGCCGCCGCGATCCCAATGCCCGCTTGGAGAACTGGTTGATCCTCTACGACAACCTGCAGGTCGGCAGCATCGGCCTCCGGTCCGGCGTCCCTACCTATGTCCATCAGTGGGGCTGGCGCGTTGGTCTCCCCCAAGTCATCGTACCAAGGTCTGCGGACGACTGGGACGGCTGCCACCTTCGAGCAGGCGCGCGCGGACTTCGAGACGGCGTGGCGAGCCTATCGGCCACACTGCACCGACGCCGACTTCGAGGGGTATCGCAGACAGCAGGCATGGACCCGCTGGAAGTATACGATGCATGACGCTGGCTGCATGCTGCCGACCCAGGTGGCGAGCGGGCGATCACGGTGCTTCTGCGGGGCAGAGATTGGCGCTGGCTTCCATGCGCATGTCTACGACAGTCACATGGAGGCGGTGTGAAAAAGACGAAGGCCGACGAAGTCGAAAACGACACCCTGGAAGTCGGCGACCGTTCGTCTCTCCAAACTTGGCGAGCGCCGCTCGCTCAAGGTGAAGCACAAGCGAGGCAAGGTCCTCAAACTCGGCCTGTCCTCGACCACCCTACGTGTACAGTTCGACGGCCGCAGTCAGCCTGTCACGATCCATCGGACCTATCTCATCACGGACGAGTAAAGGTGCCCGGACCGGTTGGTAACAGACCGCCGGGCTTCCTCCTGCGGGATCGTTTCGATCCGCTGGCATGGCCTGCACTTGAAAACATGCATGGCTGGACGCCCGGCCACTCCGGGCAGCTTGCCGACCGGCGTCATCACTGCCTGGCATTTTTCACAGTTCGGTTCGTGGGGCATGAAACCGACCTACCATCATCTCCTAATGATTGTTTGAAGTAAGCTCCTGAAATCCATCAAGCGAAAGTCCGTAGTGCTACCAACCGTGGTTCTACGGAGCGCGCATCGGTTGCAGCCGCTACGAACTCTCGACCGAGACGCTCAGCAGCCGTCGCCTATAGAAGCGTTCAAGACCGCGATGCTGGGGGCAGACAAGGTGGCTGCGGCGAGCGCCTGGCTCGCGATGCACGCGAGCGCAGGTTCGTGCGGTCACCCGGTGCCTGTTCGTCTGAAGCGCCCGCCAACGCGGGAGGAGTGAGCAGGTCGAAGCACATGGCGATAGCCGTCAGCACCAGACGGCAATGCCAGGATTCTGCACCCAGTAGCTTGCCATTATTGCTTCGGCTCGAACTTGGCGATCTGCCGCCCGCCGTCCCAAAGCTCTATGGCGTGTCCGTCCACGAGGTGCTTGGCCCGCTCTTTCGCTTCCGCCTCGGTCTCGCACATCAGGTCTATGCGGTTTATGATGTGGCCATCCCGGCCAATGACATACGCTCGATACCCGTGCATCGCACGCCCCTAATCAAACGCTGCGCGCGTGAAATCTGGGGCTGGGGACGGCGCTGTCAAGATGTGCAAATACCGCAGGACGGCAGCCAGAGACGTCAGTTAAACCGGGAACCGAGGGCTTTGCATTGGGTTAGGCTGGTACTTTGCCAGTAGCAGGGGGGCTCAAGATGGGAGCGTTGAACAAGTCGGTCCTCCTCGTGGAGGACGAGGTCCTGATCCGCATGATGATCGCGGACATGCTCGAAGAACTGGGCCATCGGGTGGTGGCAGAGGCCGGTAGGATTGACGAAGCCCTTGCCGTCGCGTCGAAGGCTGATTTCGACTTCGCTATCCTCGACGTCAACGTCGGGGAGGCCCTGATCACGCCCGTCGCCGACCTGCTCAAGGCTCGCAACCGACCGTTTTTCTTTGCCAGCGGCTACGGCTCCAGCGGGTTACCCAAGGGGTATGAAGACCATCCGGCGCTGCAGAAGCCCTTCGAGATTGAGAAGCTGGCGGAGATGATAGACGGCATCGTACGGGCCGATATCCCGGATCGGGCAGCATAGATATTTGCTTCCTCAATCACGGCTCCACTTCGACGGCGCACTCAGAGCAGAAGAACGTTAGGCCACGCGGCCCAATCCTCATGCTGAACCCCTCGGCGATTTCATCAACGGTCGGCACGTCGGCGGCCGCATCAAGCGATAGACTGGCCATGCCGCGTTTCTTGCATCGAGGACACCGAAGCCTTTCCTTCCATTGGTCATCCATCGCTCCCCCCATAACTTGATGATGCTGTCTCGCTGGCGCACGGATAAGACTTTTTCCACGTCCTCGGCCAACTGGTGGAGGTGCGCGTGCAATCTGTCGAACAGTTCGCGCTTCGCGCTATCGGTCGCGTGGTCCCGGATTAGAGCTTTGGCTCAAAATGAATGAGGCTGCCTTATCGGCAGCCTCGCGTCATGTGCGCGCCTGTAAATCACACGATGGGTGACCGTCTCATTCTTTGCCTTTATTCCAGAGTCGCGTTGGTTTTTCTTGTAGAGCTCCTTGGCGGCGGCGCTCACCGTGAAAAGAGACGGAGTTGACGTCGCTGACGTCGTGGAGGCTGGCATTGCCATGCAAGGTCGATTGCCCTTTTGAAATCCTTTCATTCTCAAATCTCGATTAGCCAACCCGTTGTCTTATTGATGTTCTCGATACTCGCCGCGAAGCCAACGAGGACCATTTCGCGCGTGAAGCCGCCATCGTGCATCAAGTCCAACCAGCCATCTAGGCCCGTCTGCTCGGCGTTGCGACCAAGTACGTTTTGATAAAGCTGATCGACAAAGTGAGAATCATCCAGCGTTCCATACTTGGTCTGGAACTCGATCGAATGAGTGAAACCACCGGCGATCGACGTACCGTATCCATTTTCGGTTTGCGCCAAGGCAGCATACACGCCCGCCGCCTTTACGGAAGCAGAGATGTTCTGGTTATAGATGTCTATCCATCCGCCCAATCCACCAAAGTCCGGTACTCGATCAAGTGCGGCAAAATACAAACGCACGATATTGGCGTCCTGCGCATCTACGACGAAAATGATCTTGTCATCGAATTGCAGGAATTCGACATGTGAAAGATTAACCTGACCATCTCGATTAATTACTCGATCGATCAACGTTACGGATCCATCCGAATTCTCGGTGATAGTGTAGTCCGCGCTGTCACCTCGGAAGATCACCGTGTTATGGCCTGATCCACCCTCGACTTCGGTGTTTGTTGCATTGAGCGTAATCGTATGATTGCCGGTGCCGGTGTGAACCGTGGTTCCATCAGTTGTGACGTCGTACGGATCGTTTCCAGTCAGATTGACGTCGGCTCCAGCACCCTGGTTAGGCGCAAAGACAAGGATCGACTTTGAGTCCTCATCCTGCTGGGCACCACCGCTTCCATTGTGGCCGCCGTCGTTCGTTATCATGGTGAGAGTGTCAGACCCGGCAAAGCCTGCAACACTTCGATAAATGATATTGTCGCGGTGACCTAGCGTGTCGTTGATCTGTTCGACTGTTCCGATCAACGTCACCGTCAGGGTATCATTGCCGGCCATTACAAGGCTGCCCGCGTCGATGATCTTCAATGTCCCGTGCTCAACGGAAATCGTTGTCGTAATCAGTGAGGACCCAGCGTCAACGTCGCTTATGGATAGGTCTGCAATCGAGAGATCCTTGGTTTTCAAGACCGCCGCATCAGCGCCGATGTTTTGAGTGGGAGCATCGTTTACCGCCGAAACGTCAACCGACTTAAAGAATGTGGTGCCTTGATCCAGTCCGTCACTAACCTGAAAGGCGATTGTGCGGAGTACCATATCAGGGACATCTGACGTATTGAGGTAGGTGACAGCCCGTAGCGCCGTTTGCCATTCGGCGACCGTCGCGGTGGCACCAGCCGATGTGAGCGTCAGTACGCCTGTTGTTGCGTTATACTGACCGATCACATTCCCCATCAGCGACCCGGAATTGACAAACGCCAGGACGTCCTGGCCGGTATGGAAGCCGCCGCTGAAAGAGACAGTTGCCGTAGAAAGCGTCGAACTGTCAGTGTCCGATACGGTTAGGCCTACATCAATGAAGCTCGCTATCTGCTCCGAAGAGTGGGTTGGACCGTCCGACGTGACCCCGGTTGGCGCGTGATTGATGCCGCCGACGGTCGCCGTTGCAGCACTTACCACGCTCTCGGCCGTGCCATGCCCGTCGGTGTAGCTCGCCACCACACGAACCCTGGCCCCGACATCGGCATCATTTATCGAATAGGTGCCGCCGGTAGCGCTGACGATATTGCCAAAGCCGGAGCCGGTGTCGCGCTGCCACTGGTAGCTGATCGGACCGAGACCGTCCGGATCGCCAAGCGTGTTTAAGGCCGTCAGAAGTTGGTCCTCGGCTGCGGTACCGGCGATTGTCACCGATCCTGTCGGTGCATCATTGACGTTGCCAACAGTAGCGGTTGCCGCACTGGTTACGCTCTCGACCATGCCCCGGCCGTCGGTGTAGCTGGCGACCACGCGGACATTGGCCCCCACATCGGCATCGCCAAGCGTATAGGTGCCGCCGGTCGCGCCGGCGACATTGCCAAAGCCCGAGCCGGTGTCGCGCTGCCATTGGTAGCTGATCGTACCGAGACCGTCCGGATCGCCAAGCGTGTTCAAGGCGGTCAGAAGCTGGTCCTCGGCTGCTATGCCGGCGATCGTCACCGATCCAGTAGGGGCATCATTGATGTTGCCAACCGTCGCTGTCGCTGCACTCGCGACAGTCTCGGTCGTACCGTGCCCGTCGATGTAGCTTGCCACCACCCGGACCTTGGCGCCGACATCGTCGTCGCCAAGTCTATATGTGTCCCCGGTCGCCCCCGCGATATTGCCAAAACCGGAGCCCGTGTCGCGCTGCCACCGGTAGCTGATCGTGCCCAGGCCGTCGACGTCGGCAAGCGTGTTCGAGGCGGTCAGGACCTGATCCTCGGTGGCTGTCCCGTTGATTTTAACCGTACCGCTCGGTGTCGAGCTTGAAAGCGCGGTAGCATTGAGCTTGTAGGTACCGATGTCATTAACGCCGTCGCCAGCGGAGCTCACAAGGTAATATGTGCCCGTCGCACCTGGCGTGTAAGTGATTGTATGACCGGTGCTGTCCAGAGGGATGCTGCCGGTCTGATCGTAAAAGCGCAGGTGCGTGTGCGCCAGGGTGCCCTGACCGGTAGCGCTGCCCTCTAAATCGAATTGGTAGGTGGTGCCCGCCGTCAGCGTCACTGCAAACCAGTCGGCGTCGCCGCTAGTCTCGATGTTGCCCGTGCTCGATCCGCCAACCGCAACGACGCCCGTTGTCGAAGTCGATGCCGAATAGTCGTCGGTCGGTGTCGAGGTTGAAAGCGCGGTAGCACTGAGCTTGTAGGTACCGATGTCATTAACGCCGTCGCCAGCGGAGCTCACAAGGTAATATGTGCCCGTCGCACCTGGCGTGTAAGTGATTGTATGACCGGTGCTGTCCAGAGGGATGCTGCCGGTCTGATCGTAAAAGCGCAGGTGCGTGTGCGCCAGGGTGCCCTGACCGGTAGCGCTGCCCTCTAAATCGAATTGGTAGGTGGTGCCCGCCGTCAGCGTCACTGCAAACCAGTCGGCGTCGCCGCTAGTCTCGATGTTGCCCGTGCTCGATCCGCCAACCGCAACGACGCCCGTTGTCGAAGTCGATGCCGAATAGTCGTCGGTCGGTGTAGAAGAGTAGGTACCGCTGGTGTCGACGATATGCTCGACCGAGGCGGTGGCAAAGATCGCGTTGCGCTGGTCGGCGCTGAACGCGAAGCCTTGGGCCGTGATGGTATCGCTGCCCGTGCCACCTGCGACCTGGAACGCAGTGCCGAGGTTATGTACGATAAAGTTGGTGCCGGTTGTGTTGCTGCTCGCGACCGTGAAGCCGCTTACCGTGCTGTGTGACAGATCGAGCACTGCGTCAGATGTCAATAGTCTGGCGTTGGTTCCCGACGCACCATAAGCGACAACGCCACCAGCAACTGCGCTGTTAATATGCACTGTCAGATTGTCGCCTATGCCAAGCAATTGTTGGATGTGGCTCAGCGCGTTCGTGGTCAGATCGTAGACAGCGTCAACAGTCCCGCTAACGTTCAGATTAACTGCGCCATACAAACCACCATCAATCGAATTGCCGGCGTTCCAGTTCGAGGCGGAGTAGCTGTATACATTGTTATCGCCACTGCCCCCTTGGAATGTGACTGCACCACTTCCCAGGTTCACATACTCCGAACCAGATCCATACCCGGTAACAGCAATCGATTGGTTGCCCAGAGTAAGAGTCGCGCGGTCATTAGTGAAATTGGTGAGTGTGATGCCTTCAAAGCCCGTAAAGATCGTCAGCTGATCGACCTGAAAGGTACCGCTGCCGTAGAGTGCAAGCACATCACTGCCTGCCCCACCGGTCAGTCGATCCCCGGCATTGAGCGTTGCCGCCGTCCCGTTCACCGTGTCGTCGCCGGTCGTTCCGGCAACGGTATCGGAGCCAGTGGTTAGGGAAAAAACGTGCGGCTCTGGAAGCGCCGCCGTATAAGTACCACTGGTGTCGACGATATGCTCGACCGAGGCGGTGGCAAAGATCGCGTTGCGCTGGTCGGCGCTGAACGCGAAGCCTTGGGCCGTGATGGTATCGCTGCCCGTGCCACCTGCGACCTGGAACGCAGTGCCGAGGTTATGTACGATAAAGTTGGTGCCGGTTGTGTTGCTGCTCGCGACCGTGAAGCCGCTTACCGTGCTGTGTGACAGATCGAGCACTGCGTCAGATGTCAATAGTCTGGCGTTGGTTCCCGACGCACCATAAGCGACAACGCCACCAGCAACTGCGCTGTTAATATGCACTGTCAGATTGTCGCCTATGCCAAGCAATTGTTGGATGTGGCTCAGCGCGTTCGTGGTCAGATCGTAGACAGCGTCAACAGTCCCGCTAACGTTCAGATTAACTGCGCCATACAAACCACCATCAATCGAATTGCCGGCGTTCCAGTTCGAGGCGGAGTAGCTGTATACATTGTTATCGCCACTGCCCCCTTGGAATGTGACTGCACCACTTCCCAGGTTCACATACTCCGAACCAGATCCATACCCGGTAACAGCAATCGATTGGTTGCCCAGAGTAAGAGTCGCGCGGTCATTAGTGAAATTGGTGAGTGTGATGCCTTCAAAGCCCGTAAAGATCGTCAGCTGATCGACCTGAAAGGTACCGCTGCCGTAGAGTGCAAGCACATCACTGCCTGCCCCACCGGTCAGTCGATCCCCGGCATTGAGCGTTGCCGCCGTCCCGTTCACCGTGTCGTCGCCGGTCGTTCCGGCAACGGTATCGGAGCCAGTGGTTAGGATGAAATCAGCGGTGCTGTTGACTGTTGAAGTTGCAGTGCTCGCCACACTCTCTGCCGTACCTTGCGCGTCGGTATAGCTCGCAACCACCAGCACCGTGGCGCCGACATCAGCATCGCCAAGCGTATAGGTACCTCCGGTGGCGCCCGCGATATTGCCAAAGCCGGACCCGGTGTTGCGTTGCCACTGATAGCTAATTGTGCCGAGACCGTCAGCATCGGCCAGCGTGTTCGAGGCCGTCAGAAGATGGCCCTCGGTTGCGATGCCGGCAATCGTCACGGAGCCGGAAGGGTCGTTATTAGTGATAAGTCTCAACGAGGATTGCCATCGCAAAGTTGGATATTGACCGTCAGTCGCGGCCCAAATTTCAGTATCGAGCCCCGATGGTAATGTCCCAGATTGGATTTCTGCGCTCGTTATTGGGATCCCGTATGGGGCGCCGGCCGGACCTTCAGTAACCCAGTACGAATTACGAAGCGTCCCTCCTTGGTAATTGATGCCAACCAGCCCTCCAACTCCCGTCGCATAGGAGTTGATGATCAGGCCGCCCTGATTATACCAGCCGACAAGCCCGGCAGTTGTAATGGGTCCCAGCGCATAGGAATCTATGATCAGACCGCTGGTAGGAACTCTTCCGCTACCTGGATCAAATCCAAAAGGTTCATTGTAACCCGTGAGTCCCGGAACAAAGCCAGAGGCACTGGCCGTTCCGACCCAATACGACTGGTTAATCACGCCTTCGTTGTAACCAACGAGCCCTCCGACCAGGGGAGCAGCATAGGGCGGATTTCGATCCACTACCGATCCGCTGGTGTGAGATTGAAACACAGTCCCGGTGTTAAATCCGACAAGTCCTCCAAACCATCCAGACGCTACATCAATCGAAACGTCTGCAAACGAGTTGATGATCGTGCCATCATTTTCTCCCGCTAGCGCGCCCGCAATACCAAATCCGCCTCCAATAGTGAGATTTTCCAAATTTATGTCTTGCACAACACCCGTTGGCCCAATGACGCCAAAGAGACCGCCATAACCCCAACTATTCTGATTGAGTCCGACAGTAAGCGAAAGATTGCTTATCGTATGGCCATTGCCATCGAGCATGCCCGTGAAAGGATTTTCGATCGTGCCGATCGATTTGAAGGTTAAGGTTGTTGAGGCATCGATGTCCCGGCCCAAAACATAGTGGCCGGATAGATTACCGTTAATATTCTGGAGATCTTCGACGGTATTAATAACGACCAATCCGTTCGCCGAATTGACAGCGACTGGAGTTGCACTCTGAGACGCATCGAGAATGATTCTCAGTACGTTTCCGCCGTGTATCCCATCCAATTGCGCGATTGTAATCCAATCGGACTCAGAGCCTCCGGCAGTCGGATCTATTTGAAGCAGGGAAAATGCGCCGCTAGGGTCCTCGTTGGCTCTAATGAGCTCGCTTTCTGCAAGGCCAGATTGACCGTTAAAAGAAATACCTGATAGATCGATGAGGTCTCCCTCAACAACAGAAATGGTTTGGTTAAAATTATCTCCTTGATCGTAATCGGTGACTCGAGTGATGGAACCAGTGCTTGGGGTGGAGTAGCTCAAAACAAATGTGTCACGGCCAGCGCCTCCTTTGAATATGTCGTTCCCGCCATTGCTGATTAGCCTGTCTGAACCTGATCCCCCGTCGAGTATGTCATCCTGGTATCCGCCGCTGATAACGTCGTCGCCATCAAGGCCAAGGATCAGATACGAAGTAGCGAGACCCCCAGCGTCGACTGCGCCGAGTGCGCTCCGAAAGTCTTTTGAAGTGTCGCCGCTATCAACGATGATGTCTGGTGGGATAGTTGCACTCAAGGCGCTGGCCAGCCATCCGCTGCTATTCAGCAAAAGCACCGTCTCTTCATAAAGAGCCGCACCGTGCTCGTGAAACGGATCTAACAGGCTGTTTTCCACATGAGTCAGATTGATTTCGAGGTCTTTGCCCGAGCGTACTAAATCATCCGTATTTGGTACGGAGCGATTGAAGACCGCATCTTCGCTGTTTCCAAAGTTGATTATGCTTTCAACCAAGGCAGACGGTGCGGCAGGTAGATCGATGCCAGGCGATCCGAAGGTCATCACGGAAATTGCCAATTCGGGTCGCAGTTCAGCGCTCATCTCAGCAGCAGCCCATTGGGCCATCATTCCACCGAGACTATGACCTGTGAGGAGGAGCTGAGTATACTGAATAGAATTCTGCGCAATTTGGGTGACTGCATCAATGATTGGCCTGAGAAGATCGAAATATTCTGCTTGATTAACAATGCCGAGAAAATTGCCAGCTGAAGCTAAATCACCAAGGCTATCAGTCCCTCGGATTGCAATTGCGATTGTCGTTTCCCTCACCGTGACTATCGCCGCGGCATTTCCGTTAATGTAGAACCCGTTTTGGTAAGCCCCTGTCGAAACGGGGGGCGTCAATACGCTCCACCCGCTTCCCATTAGATTGTCGTTGGCAGTGACGACGTCTCGCGGCAATCCATCAGGAGTAAATGTAGAGCGATCGTAGGCTGCCGAAGACAGGAATGCCATTGCCGCTGCCTGGTCTGCGAGCAAGGCCTCCGCAATGCTTGTATCCATCCGTGATGCCTCAGCCGCCGATATAAGCGCCCACGATTTAACCCATGTCAGCAAAACTCGTCATACTTGGATGTGAGTATCTTCATTGCCGGGCCTCTACTTCGCAGTAGCGTGCTGGTAGGAAGCACTAACTACAAAGGACGGATCGACAAGGTCGGCAACAAATATCGCGCGCATGCGGGTGATCCGAACCGACAAAAAAATATGGCGCACAATCTAGGCTGAAGCATCGGTGGCTTGCAACCAGAAAGTCGTTGTGCGAGTCTGCGCCTCCTGCTGACCGGCGCCCTGCTGCGATTGCCTTTGCCCGCCAGCGGCTGCACTGGATGTCAGGGCGGCAAGTTTATCATTCCGCCGCCGACTCTAGACGTACAACAGGTCATCAACGTCTACGCCACGCTGGCGCATTGCCCTGAAAGCTTGCAGTGCACCAAATACGATCCAACGGCGTCCGGTGCGCCGAGCTTCGCGCAGGATCCGCGATGTGGCGCTCGGTATGCGGCCCGTTGTCTTGACGACTTACCGGAAAAGGTACATTATCCGGTAAGTTGATCTTGTTTGGAGGAGTATCCCCTATGAATGCGCAGCTCCGCCTGGTTCAGCCAAGTAACGTAAACCGGCAAGTTCATGACACCCTGCGGCGCGTCACCAACGAGGAGATGCGCAGCCGGGAGTACCTGCTGCCCCCCGAGATCGAGAAGCTGATCCAGACGGCCAAGAAGGGCCGCTGGGGCCATCGGGATGCGACCCTGATCCTGGTTGCCTATCGCCACGGCCTGCGCGCCAAGGAAGCCGCAGAGCTGGAGTGGTCTCAGGTCCAGTTCGGCCGCTCGGCCGCCCTGCATGTTCGCCGGGCCAAGGGCGGCAGGCCATCGGTCCATCCCATCCGGGGTGATGAACTGCGTGCTCTCACGGCACTGCGTCGGGAGACCGTCGACAGCGACTTTGTCTTCACGTCTGAGCGCGGCACGCCGTTCACTCCGGATGCGATCAACAGGCTGGTGAAGACCATAGGCTCCCGAGCCGGCTTATCGATGCCGGTCCATTTCCACATGCTGCGCCACTCCTGCGGCTACAAGCTGGCCAACGACGGCGTGGACACCAGGGCAATCCAGGACTGGCTCGGGCATGTCTCGATCACGCACACAACTCGATACACTCAATTGAGTTCGGCCCGGTTCAAGGACTTCTGGCGGGACTGACGATCCTCCCCCTGCCCCACGCCGTCAGATCATCCGGAAGCAGATCGTCAACAACGTATCCAGATCAGATACCGCGAAACGTGCCGCATTTATCTTAACGGCCGATACCGGTGGACGCGCGGCACCGGTTGCCTAATCTCCACTCCGCTCGGTCCCCCATCGGGCAAACAACGGCGCAAGGTCACCTGGCAGTCGCCCTCTACCTGCCGGATGACCTTGCGCACGAGCCCGATCCTGATGACCCCGCACTCGAATAGCGCTCTGCCAAACCAACATGCGTGGGAGAACGTCTGGCACCTGTGGCATGTCCGCATTCCGCGACGCGGCCTCAACGGCAAGTTCGTTTGGGGACTGGTATTGCGCCGGCGCTATGGGGACCGCTGGATTTACCGAGAGCTGGAACGCATCAACGACAAGATCATGTTCCGCCGGTCTTAAAGACTGGTGGCCCCCCTCTGTGCCAGCAGTAACATCACGCAAGGGTCAGTCCTGTTGCGACTGAGCTGGTGGCGCTCAGACCGCGAAGGTCGTTCTCCCGGCGGCCGTCAGTGAGTTTAGGCGCGCCGAGCCGCTGTCCAGACACCGGCGGACGCTCCGGCGGGTCAGCAGGCTCCACAAGGCAGACCGCCTGGTTGACGAGGTCTCAAGAGACAGTCCGCGCGGCTGAACGCGCTGAAACCACGCGAACCCGCTTGTGCACTAGCTCTGCAGAGCGCATGATGGCTGGCAATCTCGTATGACGCGGGGAGCGTACGTGGCCCGTCAGTAGTACGCGATGCGCCGCCATGTCGGTGGTCGAGGAAAACCGGTTGGAGGCGCACTCAAGAGTTTCGCATCGTAATTCCAGGGGGAGGATCACATGTGGAAATCGGTTGTCACCTTCACAATCACGATGGCTACGTTTGCGGGAGCCGTCACGGCACAAGAAACGAAGTATCTCGCGGCTCGCGTCGAATTTCACTCGATCAACACCCTCACGATCTCGGATCAGCAATTTCTGACCGGTGATGCGAATGGCAAGGCAACTCAACTCGTCGGTCAGTTCCGAATTGCGCAAGGAAGCGGTCGACTACCCGTAGTCATATTGCTTCATGGCTCTGGAGGAATTGGGTCGAACATTGAGTTTTGGTCGAGGGAGCTGAATGCATCAGGTATTTCGACATTCGTTATTGACGGTTTTACAGGGCGGGGCATCACCAGCACGAGCACCAATCAGTCACTGCTGGGACGACTGAATTTTGTGCTTGACGTCTATCGGTCGCTGGATGTGCTGAGCAAGCACCCTCGCGTCGATCCCGCTCGCATCGCGCTGATGGGTTTTTCCCGGGGAGGGCAAGGTACGCTCTATGCGAGCGAATTGCGCTTTCAGAAAATGTGGAACAAGTCCGGCGTCGACCTTGCAGCTTACATACCATTCTACCCAGATTGCTCGACCACCTATGCAAATGATACCGACATAGCCAATCGCCCAGTCCGCATCTTTCACGGCACGCCAGATGATTACAATCCAGTCGCCAGCTGCAGGTTGTTCGTCGACAGATTGAAGACGACTGCGAAGGACGTCGAGCTTGCAGAATATCCCAACGCACAGCACGCATTTGACGTGCCTCTGATAGCTGGACCCTCAGTTATTGCGAAAGACAATCAGACCGTCCGAAACTGCAAACTGCGCGAGGAGCCGGCAGGGGTTATCATCAACGCATCCAGCAAGGAGCCGTTCACCTACCAGGATGCATGCGTCGAATTGAACCCGCATATCGGATACGACCCGGAAGCAACGGCTGCAGCCAAAAAAGCGGTGATCGAATTCCTGAGGGCAGTCTTCAAGCTCAACTAGATCACGAACTGCCAATGCGTCTTGCCGGAAGAATGAGGTAGGAACGCGAGAACGCGGCATGAAGCGGAGACACGGTCTTGCTCTTATTGGCGGAGCTGCATGGTGGCCGCTTGCTGCGCGCGCGCAGCAGTCTGGCAGGGTGTATCACCGTCTCGAAGATCGGTCTCACGCAGACAGTGCCGCCAAGGCCGCTCGGTGGTCGGCTTGAGGCGCCGGGAAGTCCTCGGTGTCATAGGCGGGGCCGCAGCGTGGCCGGTGGTGGCGCGAGCGCAGCAGCCCGACCGGATGCGTCGGATTGGCGTATTGATGCCCCTGGCGGCAACACTTCCGTCAATGAAACTCGAAATAGCGGCATTCGTGCGCGAGCTTCAGGATTTGGGTTGGGCCGAGGGCCGCAACCTTCAGATCGAGTATCGTTACGCGGAGGGCGACGTCGAGCGAATGCAGGCGTTCGCAAAGGAGCTTATTGCGCAGCAACCCGACGTGATTTTCGGCAGGAGCACGCCGGTCACTGCCGCGCTGCTGAAGCAAACGCGAACAATCCCGATTGTGTTTGCGGTGGTATCCGATCCCGTCGGCGATCGGTTCGTCGAGAGCTTGCCGCGCCCGGGCGGCAACGTAACCGGGTTCACCAATGTCGAGGCGTCGTTGACCGGCAAATGGCTGGAGCTGCTTAAAGAAATCGCGCCCGGCGTCAAGCGCGTCGCATTCATGTTCGACCCGAAGCTGGCCGCGGGCGGCGGCACTTACTATACGCGCTTGATCAAAGCCGCTGCACCGTCATTCGCGGTGACGCCGATTACCGCGCCGGTTCACAATGGCATCGAGATTGAGCAGGCCATCACAGAATTCGTTCGCGATCCGAACGGCGGCCTGCTGGTGCTGCCGGACGCAACCAGCAACACTCATCGCGGGTTGATTATTGCACTGGCAGCGCGACACCGTCTGCCCGCAATCTATTCCTTTCGTGACATCGTCGGAGAAGGCGGCTTGATGTCATATGGCGTTGATGTCGCCGACCTGTTCCGACGCTCGGCGGGTTATGTTGATCGCATCCTCAAAGGCGCAAAGCCGGCCGAGCTGCCAGTGCAATTGCCAACGAAGTTCAACCTAGTCATCAATCTAAGGACCGCGAAGGCGCTTGGCCTCGACGTATCTCCGCTGCTCCAGCAGCGCGCCGACGAGGTGATCGAATGAGGCGGCGGGAGTTTCTCGCACTAATTGGCGGCGGGGCTGCGCCGTGGCCGTCTGTAGTGCGAGCGCAACAGATGGGGCGAACGCGGAGGATCGGCGTGTTGTTCGCACTACCCGAGAATGACCGACAGGCACAAGCACGCCTTGCCGTATTCCGGGAGCAGCTACGGACACTCGGATGGGCAGACATCAAGATGGACACCCGCTACGTTGCGTCGAACGACGTGGGCACGTTTGAGAGGTATGCGAAGGAACTTGTTGCCCTGCAGCCAGATGTACTTCTTGCGCAAAATACCGACGCTACCGCCGCGCTATCGCAACAGACGCGCACCATTCCGATTATCTTCACAATCGTTGCAGACCCGGTCGCCGCCGGCTTCGTCGCGAGCTTTCCGAACCCTGGCAGGAATGTCACGGGGTTTGTCACCGGTGTACCGACGTTGGGAGGCAAGTGGCTCGAGCTACTCAAAGAAATAGCACCAGCCGTCAATCGGGTCCTTGTCCCCTACAACACCGCGACCATCTCTGCTGACTACTACGTCGACCCTCTGAAAAAGAGTGCCGCGCTCCTTGGCGTTGAAGCGAGCGCCGTCGCAGTTCGGGACATGCCCGAACTCGAGGGAGCTATCGCCGCACACGCTCGTGCCCCATCCGGTGGCCTTGTAGTGATCCCCGACGCCTATTTGACTGGGCATCGTCAGGAAGTGACATCGCTGGCGGAGCGGTACCGTCTACCGACCGTCTACGCGTATCGGTTCTTCGCGGAGAGCGGCGGCCTGCTCGCGTACGGAACTGATCTGCTCGACAACTTCCGGCGCGCAGCAGTCTATGCTGATCGCATCTTGAAGGGAGCGCAAGTAACTGAGCTACCTGTCCAAGCTCCGGAGAAGTTCGAGTTGGTGATCAATCTAAAGGTAGCGAAAGACCTCGGCCTTACCGTGCCTCCGACCCTGCTCGGCCGCGCCGACGAGGTGATCGAATGAATCGGCGGGAGTTCTTCGGCCTTGTAGCTGTTGGGGCGGCGTGGCCCGTGGATGCACGGGCGCAGCGGACAGCTCGAACACCTTTGCTCGCGATATTGATGCCGGGATTGGACCGCGATCAGGATCGTCAACTGCGATTGGTTGCGCTTCGCACGGCGCTTGCCAGGCTGGGTTGGTCAGAGGGCAATAACCTTCGGATCGAAATCCGCTGGGGCGGCGAGGATGCGGCCTTGTTCGCACGCTATGCCGCCGAGCTTGTCGCGTTGAACCCCGATGTTCTGTTGTGCGACGGCAGCGCAGCCCTCGAAGCGCTACGGCGGCAAACCCAAACTGCTCCGATCGTATTCGTGACCGTCGGTGACCCCGTTGGGCAGAACTTCGTTCAGAGCCTGGCCCGACCCGGGGGCAACATCACCGGTTTCAGCGCCATGGATGCGTCAGTGGCGGAGAAGTGGCTGGAGATGCTGACGCAAATCGTCCCTCCTGTGAAGCACGCTGCCGTCCTGTACAATCCAGCTACGTTCGGTCAACTCATGATCCAATCGGTCGAGAGAGCAGCTTCACCTTTCGGGGTTTCGGTGCGGATGGTCGCGGTGGCTGATGTTGCCGGCATTGAGGCAATTACAGCAGACCTCGCGCGCGAAAAGCACAGCGGCATGGTCGTGCTGCCCAATGCATTCACCGTGAGCCACCGCGCCGTCATCATCGAGCTTGCCGCTCGGCACCGCATACCTGCGGTCTATTCATTTCCGTACTTTGCCACCGACGGCGGCCTGATGTCATACGGCGTCAATGTCATCGATTTGCACCGCCGGTCGGCGGTCTATGTGGATCGCATCTTGAAGGGAGATAAACCGGGTGATCTTCCCGTACAGCGGCCAATCAAGTTCGACCTTGTAATTAACATGAAGACCTCCAAGGCATTGGGGATCACCGTCTCGCCCGCACTCCTCGCTGCAGCGGACGAGGTGATCGAATGAAACGACGGCAGTTCACAGCCGGATTGTTTCTCGCGGCTACGACCTTGCCGACATGGGCGCAGCAGCGACCCATCCCACGCATCGCCCTTTTCCATCCAGCGATCCCGACCGCCCTTCTAACGGAAACTGGTGGCGGGACTGCGTGGCGCGCATTCTTCCAGGAGCTACGTCGCCTCGGTTACATCGAGGGGCAGAACCTCATAATTGAGCGCTATTCCGCCGAAGGTCATCATGAACGGTATGCGGACATCGCGCGGGAGATTGTCAACAGTAAGCCGGATTTAATCGTCACCGGGACCAACCCCGTCGTGCTCGCCTTTAATGCCGTTACCAGCACCGTCCCTCTCGTTGCGTTTATGATTGATCCCCTGAAGGCCGGGCTGGTCACGAGCCTTGCCCGGCCAGGCGGCAACCTCACAGGCATCACGCTCGATCCTGGCATCGAGCTTTGGGGCAAGCGGCTTGAGTTGCTAAAGGAAGCCGTGCCTCCGGCCGCCAGGACCGCCTTTCTTAGCATGCGCGAGGGATGGGAAGGCTCGTTCGGGCAGGCGATCCGAGACGTCGCTGGGCGGCTGGGCATTTCACTGCTCTCGATGTTGCCGAACGGCGGAACCGTCGCCGAGATCGAGCGTGTTTTTGCCGAGATGGCCACGCAGCGGCCAGACGCTGTCTTGATCACCGGTGAAGGCGATCTCTACGCCAACCGACAGCTAATCGCCGCACTTGCGCAGAAGTACCGCATGCCAACAATGTGTCCGTACCGGGATTACGTCGACGCCGGCGGTCTGATGGCCTATACGGTGGACCTTGCAGAGCTGCTCAGGCGCATGGCTCGTGATATGCAGCAAGTCCTCAACGGGACCAATGCCGGCGACATTCCTGTCTATCAGCCCACCAAGTTCGAGCTACTGATCAACATGAAGACAGCGAAAATGCTTGGGCTCACTCTCCCGCCGACGCTGCTCTCACGCGCAGATGAGATGATCGAATGACGGCTGCTTGTTTTTGTTTTCGCGATGTTCAGTCCGCGCGCATGATCCTGGACGGTTGTTCCGCGCAATTAATTTCTCCCCAAAATGCCTTTCTGGGTAATCACGACTTCAGTCACAGGTCCTCCCGCAGCCCCTTGAAGAACGGGTGCCTGACCTTGCCCTCGGCCGACTTCGCCCGGTACTCGATCTCCGCCAGCAGCTCCGGCTCCACCCAGATGCCCCGATGCGCGATCTTCTTCGAGTACGGCTGCGTCTTCCGGATCAGGGGCGTCAGCTTCTCCCGCAGCGCTGCCGCCGACGTCCTGTCGAACCCGTGATCGACCTTGCCGGCGTAGACCAGGTCCTTGCCCTTGCGGCGACCCAGATAGATGCCGTCCAATTTGCTGCCGTCGAGAGCGAAGCCAGCGATGGTCAACGTCTCGCGCTGTGCGCAGGTCTTCTTGACCCAGTCGTTGCCTCGACCTGAGACGTAGCGGCTGTCTCGTACCTTGGAGACGACGCCTTCCAGCCCGACGGCGCAGGCATGTCGATACATCTCGGGACCATCGGCCTCGAAGCTCTCCGAGAACTGGATGTCGGTTCTAGCGATCAGTTTCTTCAAGTGCTGCTTGCGCTCGATCAGCGGCAGCTTCCGCAGATCGTAGCCGTTGAGGTACAGCAGGTCGAAGGCGACCATCACGATCTTGGTCGACTCACCCTTCAGCTCGTTCTGCAGCACCGAGAAGTCGGTGGTGCCATCGGCGGCGGGGACGACAATCTCGCCGTCGATGATCGCGGAGCTGGCGCTAATCAGGAATGCATCATCGGCGATCTTCTTGAACCTGTTGGTCCAGTCGTTGCCGCGCCGGGTGAAGACCTTCGCGGTCTCGTTGGCGATGTGGAGCTGGACGCGATAGCCGTCGAACTTGATTTCGTGCAGCCAGCGCTCGCCGGAAGGCACCTTCTCAATGCCAGATGCAAGCGCTGGCTCGATGAAGCCGGGGAAGTGCGCCTTGATGCCGATGGCCGCTGGTTTCTTACGCTGGAACGCCATACCCACAACACACTACAGACCTTAAGGAAGTCACATTGCGCAAGTTCCCGCCACGGTGACGTTTCTTCGCGCCAGCGCGGTGCCGCTCGGTGCGTAGCCTCCTACGGGGTCCTGCCCGCTGCGGCCTCTTGTCCCTTCAAGCCAACCGGTCGAGGAGCGAAGCTATTTCGGGGGCGCAACCACACTTTAAGCTGGTGAGCCTTGAACGTAACCCCGCCGACCGACCGATCCAACATCTCCGCTATCTCGTACGCAGGATACTGCTGGGCGAGACGCTTAAGATCGTCTACGTCCTGTTCAGTCCATCGCTTGCCCATTGTGGCTCCAATCGGGTCTTACTTCTTGAGAACGCCCGTATCGGTATTGCCCAGATTATTCGCGGCGCTGTTCGCGGCAGGTGTATCAACTGCGTTACCGTGCGAAACAGCGCCCTGACTGGCCGACGTGGCCTCCATATTGCTTCCCGTCGTTCCGTGGTTGAGCGCATTGCTCGTGTTGGGACCAGGAGAGCCACCGGTGCCGCTGAGTGATTGTCCGCTCGATAGGGTGCTGCCTGAATACCCCTTCGCCCCGGCTCCTGTTGAACCACCTGCAGTCTGCGCGACAGCCAACGAGAAGCTGCCAACCAGTAACGTCACGCCAATGACGATGTGCTTCATGATCGCTCTCCTTTGAGGAGCCCTTCGCTGATGTTCGGCTGTTTCAGGCCATTAGCTCGCTGACATTCGCAGGGCATTCCTGCGCCGCATTGACAGCCGCGCGCTTCATGCCACATCCGCAGGGGATGGTTTTCGCAAACCCAACCCAGACCGAGGCAGATAGGGCAATCAGGATCAATCATGCGGCGTGGCGCTTCGTTTGGCGATAATCGTCGATGGCTCGGTTGGCCAACATGAGCGGGCGGCTCTCGCCGCGCAGGGCCCGCCTTCTGAGCGCCTCAAGAAGAAGCTCGGCCGACTGCTGGTAGTCGGCGATTTCGCCGGAGGCCAGAAGGAAGTCCCAGGCTATCTTTAGCGGGGTCTCGATGATGGGAGGAAGTGGTTCTGACATGTGTCAGAAACGCGCGGCTCTTCTTGCCGTTCCCTTCCGCGAGACCCCTCAAGGCGACACGGCCGAACCCCTCTCTGTATGAAACTGCACAGTTCCACATCGGTTAAGGGTCTGACCGTAGCCCAAGGAACGCACTTCTTGGTGTCCTGTTGATCCTCGATCAAGGAGGAAGGACCATGAGGGTGATTATCGGAGCGACAGCGTGGATGCTCGCGCTTTCAGCTTGTGTCGCACGGGCGCAATCAACAGAGCAGCCCACTGCAGGGTCGGGTCAGCGCGACAATCCGCAAGCAACTACGGGCGCATCGAGCAACACGACAAGCAGCTCGGTCAACCGCGACAAGCGCCGCGACCGCGAGAAAATAACACCCTCTGGAGCCGGCGCGAACACCAACAACATGGGAAATCTAACAGGTGGCGCGGCGGGCAACAGCGGAGCTGGTGGTGCAAGGAAGTAGTCAGAGATCGTCAGACTTCCTCTGTGGTCTTCTCAGCTGGGTGAGTAGTGTCACTATGGCATTGCAGCGCCAGAGCGGCCCCGTCGATCTACTCCTCAGCCCCCGGCGGGGCCGTGCGCCCCGCGTTACACCAGTCGAAGCTGTCGCCGGTCGGCGCGCGCCTCGTACCGCTCGACGAACTCCTGCAAACTGCCCGGCACTTCCTCCCCCTGCAGACCACAGCGCCGCGCGATCTCCTCGGCGACGTCTTCGGAGACATCGCGCGCCCAGCCCTCGACCGTGTTGAAGCCGATTATTCGCACGGGGTTGTTGTACTGACCGCCAAGGAGGTCGGTGATGACGGTTTCAGGTCGGTCTCCTCCACGTTGGTCTCGCGCCAGCAGCGCCCGATATGGCCGAAGTCGTCGAGAACCAGGTGGACGGACTGATCATCACCAGGGACAACAGAGGGCGACCAGCGATTACGCATTACCAAACTCCACACAACAAGGCTCGAAGCTCAAAGAGGAACCGCTCGCCCCGGCCGACGTTCCACCTCACATGCGAAACCTGTCACGCCGCTGGACTGAAGAAGATGACGCTCTGCTGAGGCAGTTAGTTGCTGCGGGAGCCTCAGCATCGCGAGCGTCAGTCGCAATGAAGAGGAACAGGGGTACCGTCATGACGAGAGCCCGCAAGCTGGGGACCCCGTTCCCAGACATACGGACCCAAAGGAAAAATGCGCACCCTTGCGGAAGACAAGCAGAGCCACCACCCAAATAGGACCCACCGCTGACTGCTTCCGCGCAATGCGAGCTAGTAAAAACAGCACCCTTTCGGCATGCAAGGCTAATCGCCAAAAGGTTCACGCACCAACCCACGTCTGAGGCCTACGATACCATGCCTAGCGTTCGGTCCGCATGTAGGGGCTGTTCTTCGACACGAGCTTGAGGTTTGGGTCATCGGCAAGGACGCGCACGCTCTGGGTTGTTGCGTGTTTTGGTTCATGGGAATTGCCCTGGATAACATACGAGGTGATCCCTACAAGAAGGAACCCGAAGCTGATAACTGCGATGTCGGTTTTCATTGGGCCTCCGGACTTCGGTAGCCAATGCACGCATCGTGCCAAGGTTGCATGGTAATACGTGACAGCGGTCCTAAGGGAGAAACTCATCGGCAATGTCAGGGGGCAAGGGTCATTAACGCCGCCACCTTGTCTTCCTTGTCCGCCCCGCGCATGACGATCTTCAGCGCATCATCCGGCAATGGCCGCTGCAGCACCCTCGCCTCATCCCACGGCGCGCGCATCCAGACGTCGCGCTCTTCGTCGGTCGCCAAGATCACCAGCACCGCCTTCGGATGGATCGGCTCGACGACAGCATTCGGCGCAGTCGTTAGGAAGCCGTAGACGTTGTGCGGCCTTGGGATCGGCTTCGACTCCGTCCCTCGATCTCCCTTGAACGTGGTCCAGATGCCAGCGAAGGCGCATAGCGGCCGATCCTCGTTGAGCGCGAACCAGACAACATCCTTCTTTCTGGTCTCCGGGTTCGGCTCCGGCGCGTACTCCGCAAAGCTGTTCAGCGGCACCAGACAGCGGTTCTCCGGCTTCAGCCAGCCGCGCCGGTGCGGCGAAGCGGTATTCCGGATGTTGGTCACCGGTGGCCCGCCGGTACGCGGCGGAGGTGGCATCCCCAGCGCATCATCGTCAGCTCGGGGCCGGTGCCGGTGTTGCGGATCACCGGAGCCGGGAAGTCAGGGAAAACGCCGGTCATCGGCGCGAGGTTGCCGACGTAGCGGTTGACGACGCGGAACAGCGCGATGATCGCCGACTGGTTCGTGGTGATGGAATAGAGGTTGCACATAGGTCAGAGGATAATGGGGAATCCAATTGGCATCCGCTCTTTGTTCTCAGTTTCCTGTTCGTTCTTTCACGGACGCTGGCGCTGGTCTGTTTCCGACCTTAGTGGCCGCTTATGAAAAACGCAGTGGCCTGTTTTGGTTAGCCGAGGTTGGTCACGATTAGTTCTCACCACAACTCACGGTAGGAGAACCGCTTCAGTTGGCGGCCCTCGCACGCCTGATCACCGCTCGATCCTGCACCCGTCCCCACAGCATTGCACCCCAGCCGAAGACGAGGAACATCCAGGCAATCAGCCCGGTGTACCAGAACAGCGTGTCAATCATGGAGTATGCCATTAAGCGCCCGCCTCAGTTGGCCGCCCCATCGATGGCAAGATCGGCAACCTCGTCAATGGTTTGCGTGAACTCAAAGCTTGCTCAAGGAGTAAGGCCGCCTCAGTTGGCGGCCTCCTTCGTTAAGTCCCCTGCCCGCTCCTGCAACTGCGCGGACTCCGTCCGATCATAAGTCGCTCCGTCCGATTAAAATCACAAGCGATCCAGCATGAGTTAGGGTTTCGCGATTGATGCAACCGGCGCGGAAGCAGGGCTTGCTCGCGTTCAGGCCAGCTTACAAGCCTGCAAACCACGTTGACTACAACGATTGTTGTGACTGTTCAAATGGCAAGAACGAATAGGACTTTTGTGTAAGCTGGGCGGAGTAACCTTGTTTGTGAGGTGACTCGGGGTCAGCGATCCCGGGCCCCGCTCAATTTTCTTGCACAGGGGCAAACCTTGGACGCCGGGCTTGCGCGTCAATGTAACGCTGGCCGCATTCCTCATCGGCACCGTTATGTTGACTATGCTGTCTAGTCGTTATGGATGTTTTCGTGCCGTCATCCTGAATGAGAACTTGGAAACAAAACTCAGTTCTATGGCGAGGTGTCCCGACGAAGATATCGTCATACTCGGCCCATCCCCAGACAAACAGATTTCGAGTTCCATCTACCACACTCCGCAAGTCAATATTGGGGGTTGAGATTGAAAGCGCGTTAGCCAATGCGCGTGGGCCGATAACGGAATGGTTCGATGGCCATTCGCCTTGATCGACAAAAATAGGCTCTTTGTTCGGATCGAAGTATGCCAGATTGATCCGCATCAAAAACCATTTGGTTGGACTGCTCCCGCTATTCTCCCAACGGGCGGTGAATTTGACTGCCTGAATTACGCCACCGCTGTTTTTATCGACTTCAGTGCTAAGGTCTCGCAAGAGGACGAATGCGCGTTGAAGCTTTATCAGTGCATCTTCGGCAGCGGCAGCAGAGCGGTTCGCTGCCGCGATGGAGGATTGCATTTTGCGGGACTGGGCGGCGTTGAATTCCTTCATCAATTCCAATTGTCGCTCGCCAGCTTCATGAAGCCTTAGGGTCGCTTCCTTCAATCCAGCGGTTTCTTGGAAAAGACCGGCGGTCTTCATCGCCAAAACTATTGTGAATATGGCGATAATCGCGTCAGAAACTTTTATATCGAAGAATTCGATTGCGTGTTCGGTCGCACGATCTTGTTTCTCCCTACGCTTGGCCTCCTGTTCGGTCGGATGGCTTTCGTTGAGAACCGAAGGTCGTTCGGAACGGCGCTTTGCACTCTCGGCCCGATAATGTTCTGGAATCTGTTGTGAAGCGGTAAGTGCCTCAAAACCGAGTGCGACCGCCATTGCGCAGAACAAACCGATCCACACGAGGTTGCTGAGAATTCTTGGCACCCTACCCCTCCACGCGCCGTGCTGAAAATTCGCTCCATACAACGCCGACTGCCGCAAGTCTGACCAAGAGCATTCTAACGGCCATTATCAGCCGATCAATTCGTGCCCATCCCGGCTACCGCTCCTCGTCAAGATGAACCCACTTATATGGCGTGATTTCTAGTCGCTCAGAACTGAACGTAATGAGGGCCCGTCGAAGACCGCAGCAGAAACCCGATCACGCCCAAGCCCTAGCAGAGCCTCCCGATACCTCTGCGATGCAGTGACCGATCATATGCCGAACCGCAGGTGACCGACGGCCTCGGCCGCATGTAATAAATCTCCCATAGGCGCAATGCCTTGGCAGGTAAAGTGGGGCGCTTGTTACACCAACTATGGTCAATCCAACAGCATGAAAACACTCGTTGCGTCTTGGTTCGTCACTCGATTAATTTCACCCAACGTAGCGCCGCCCGACCTGATCGTAAGATCGTATAGGCGAGCATGAAAACGCAGCGCGTCGGGGCTGCACGGCAGTCACCTCGTGGCACCTGCGCCATTGCCTCGATGAGTCAAGTCATGCGTCTGAAAGCGGTTGGATAAATCCCACCCTTCGGGGATACGGGTACGATCGCAAAGCATACAGCGGCAGGGCCGGATGCTTCTGGTTTTCTTACTCGATAGAAAATCGCGCACCGCACCAGTGGCACTGCCCGACGGGTGAGGAAGTGCCACGACGCGTCTTGGGTCGATCCCAGCGACCTTAGCTGCGTGGCGGACGATCCTCGGGCCTTTTTGCCCAAGAGCCACGATGTCGGCATCGGCAGACACGCTGGCAAGCTCCTGGGCGAGAAAAGTTTCCACGTACTTCCTAAGTTCCGGATGTTCTAGGGAATCGATTTGATTGTTAAACAGTTTGCCGTTGATGAAGGTTGGATACCGGATGGTTGAGGTGAAGTGCACCTTGAACGCCTCTTTGGTCCATAAATTGTCGATGTCCTCGATGCCAGCACGTTCGGCTAGGCCTGCATGTTCTAATATGGACTTCAACTTTCCAGCACAGTGGGATCCGAAGCTTGGAATTCACGTGACTTGAAGTCGCGGC